>OBLV0100000127.1_pt1 | contig 24914 bp, 29 predicted proteins | sample 1520071 | NCBI WGS metagenome assembly OBLV01 (sample SAMEA3888446, study PRJEB22518) | metagenome | reverse complement strand
CCTACACGACGCTCTTCCGATCTCCCGGACAATCCGGGTCTGGACGAGGCCGGGGCGGCGCCCGTCGTCGCCAGCGGTGAGGTGGCGCGACGTATGGCGGCTTCGCTCGACACCCTCGCCGGGGCGGCGAGGCGGCTGCTCGCCGGAGAGGCCCTCACGACGGCGGACGGCCGGATCGGCAAGCTGGCCCGTCAAACCGTCATGGCCGATGCCAGCGCCGCGACCCGGGCGGTGGACCTTGTGCTCGCCCGCCTTGGTGGCGACAAGGGCGCGACCGAGATCCCGCTTCCGCGTTTCGATCAGGTGACGCCGGCCCCGCCCGAGGAAGACCTCGCCCACGCCATGGTGGCCCTGATCACCGAAGGTGGGTTGGTGCCCAACGACAATCCCGGCTCCCTCGAATCGGCCCGGGCGACCAAATGGTTGCGCTACTCGCTGGCTGGCCTCGAGGCGCTGCTGGCAGGGGAGTATCGCTCGGTCCACGGCGGGTTCTCTACCGCCTGGGCCAACGAGGACCCCCATCGCATCCTGCCGCTCGACGTCGGGCGGGAACTGGCCGCCGATGGCGTCGTTGGCAGCCTGTTCGAGGAGTATTTCGTCACGACCGGAAATGGCACCTCCGTTGCCAACGCCCGCCGCTTCGGCATCGAGTGGGCCGCCGACCTGCGCCATTCCGGCGCCCGAGCCGCCATCCTGACCGCCACGTGAGGAACAGGAACGCGTTGCGGGGCAACGCTCGCCAAGGAGTTGGAACGTGCCGGGATCCCGACGGTGCTGCTGTGCAACCTGATCTCGATCGCCGAGCGGGTGGGCGCCCCTCGTATCGTGCCGACCAGGGGGATCCCCTACCCGACCGGCGATCCGTCGCTCAGCCCCGAGGCCGAAAAGCAGTGGCGCCGGCAACTGCTTGGCACAGCACTGGCGGCTCTCGCCACGGCGGTGCACCAGCCGACCGTGTTCCCCGTCGTCGCCGCCCAAACCTGAAGCAAGGAGCCACATGCCTGACGTCGTGATCTCGGGCGCCACCCAGGTGTTGGCCCATGTCCCCTCGCTGGTTCGCCACGGGTCCAAGCCTCGCCGTGAGTTGCCGAAGGACCCCGCGGTGGCGGCCGCGTTCGCGTCGTCGCTGCGCGGTTTTGAGCAGGCGCTGTCCTACCCTGCCAACCAGGCCTATCTGAACGCGTTCCACCCCCGCGAGCTCCCAGCTCGACCATGGACCGACCTCGTCGGCGCCAGCCGTTGGACCAGCTCGGGCGAGATCATGCCGGAAGAGGAGTTCCTCGGTTTCCTGGCCGCGACCGACGAGTTCGACCTCTTGACCCTTTCGCCGGAAGCGGCCGAGCGCGCTGCGGCCGCGCTGGCGACCCATCGCCTGGCCAAGCGCCTCGACCTCGACCGGGTCGAGAAAGCGCAGGGCGATGTCGCCTCGGTCGCCGCCGAGACCGGCGCCCTCGCCGTTGTGGACGGCGTTGCCGCCTTCCGCTGCGGCCAGGTCGGCGACGAATCGCTGTCTGCCCACGTGCTGATCGACAACCTGGCGGCCAAGGCGACGGCCACCTTGGCCCTCCTGCACCTGCTGGATCGAAACGGCATCGACCCGGCCTCGATCGACTACGTCCTCGGTTGCGGCGAGGAGGCCATAGGCGATCGCTACCAGCGCGGCGGGGGAAACCTGGCCAAGGCGGTCGCCCAGGCGGCGGGCCTCTCCGAGGCCTCGGGCGCTGACATCAAGGACTTCTGCGCCGCCCCGGTCCCGGCGCTGGTGATCGCGGCCAGCCTGGTGAGCGCCGACGTGTTCCGCCGGGTCGTGGTGGTCGGTGGCGGGTGCATGGCCAAGCTCGGGATGAAGTTCCAGGGGCACCTGAAAAACGGCATGCCGATCCTCGAGGATGTGCTCGGCGGGGCGGCCGCCCTGGTTGAGGCCGATGACGGTGTCTCGCCGCGCCTGCGCCTTGACAGCGTGGGCCGGCACAAGGTCTCCGCCGGCGGATCGGCGGCCCAGATCATGGAGGCGCTGGCGGTCGAACCGTTGAGCCGCCTCGGCCTGGCCATGACCGACGTCGACGACTACGCCACCGAGCTGCACAACCCCGAGGTGACCGAGCCGCAGGGTTCGGGCAACGTGCCGGAACGCAACTACCGGACCATCGCCGCCCTGGCGGCCCGGCGCGGCGACATCGCCAAGGGCGACATCGCCACCTTCGTGCTCGAGCGCGGCATGCCCGGCTACAGCCCGACCCAGGGCCACCTGGCGTCGTCGCTGTGCTACCTCCCCCACGCCGTAGATCGCCTTAGCGCCGGATCGGCCAATAGAGTCATGCTCATCGCCAAGGGCAGTCTGTTCCTCGGCCGATTGTGCCAGTTGTCGGATGGAATGAGCGTCCTGCTCGAAAGGAACCGCCTGTGAGTGAGACCACCGCGATCGTCGAGGCCAGCCGGGACACCTTCCGCGACCTGGTCGCCGAGGGAACGGTCCTGGTCGATGTCTGGGGTCCGGACTGCCGGCCCTGCATCGCCCTGCTGCCCGCCGTCGAGGCGCTGGCCGAGCGCCACGCCGATGACCTCAAGGTCATCAAGCTGGAGGCGCCCAAGGCTCGGAGGCTCTGTATGGAGTTGAGCATCATGGGCATGCCGGCGTTTCTGCTCTTCCGAGATGGTACGGAGGTCGGCCGCCTAGCCGACCCGGCCCTCTCGCCGCTGCGGCTCAACCAGTGGGTCGACGAACAGTGCCGGGCCTGGCCGGCCCCAGAGGCCACAGCAGAGGGGGTGAGTTGACACCCTTGCTCAAGGACCGAATGGTGATCGCCCTCGGCGAGCGTGACGGTATTTCTGGCATCGCGATCGCGGCGTGCGCCGAGGCCGCGGGGGCCAAGGTGGCCTTCGTAGCCACCGAATGCTTCGTCTGAACGGCTTCTGGAGCCATGGACCTGCAGAGCCAGGAGGCGATCTCCCGGCTCGCTAAGGCCAACGATCCCACGTTGCTCGTCGTGCTGCTCGGCGCCCCCGACCCGGAGGCGGCGGAGATTTCAGCCGAAACGGTGATACTTGGAGATCCGGCCTACGCAGGTGCATTGGCTGGGGCCCAGTTGGGTCTCGACGTGTACCACGTGCTGGACGACGCCGTGCGGGCCGAGGTGCCCGACGACGTCTGGGAGGAACAGATCGGCCTTATGGCCGACGTACTCGACGCCGAAGCCCTAGCGGCGGCGGTTCGAGCCATGCGCACCGACTGACGGCCCGATTTGGGTGCAAACCGTGGGGCTTTTCGCAAACCGTGGGGCCGGACCATTGTCGTACAACGGAAAATCCCCGCGGAAGCGGTAAGTCCCCACGGTTGACCGGAGTTATGCCCGCGCGGTGGCTGGTAGACGGGATGAACGTGATCGGCTCCCACCCCGACGGTTGGTGGCGCGACCGAGCGGGAGCGGCGCGGCGTCTGGCGGCCGACCTGAAGGACCTGGCCGCGCGTAGCGGCGATCAGGTGGCGGTGGTCTTTGAAGGAACCGAGTTCGCCGGCCTCCCGCCGAGTCCCGATAGCCCAGTTCCCGATAGCCCCGTTCCCGGTCGCCCCGTTCCCGATAGCCCCGTTCCCGAGAGCCCCGTTCCCGACGGTGCCGTGCGGGTCCTCTATGCCCGCCGGCGAGGGCGCGACGCAGCCGACGACCGCATCGTCGAGGAAGTCGAGCACGATCCCGACCCGGGATCGCTCACCGTGGTCACCTCGGATCGCGAGTTGATCCGGCGCGTCAGTGAACTCGGCGCCAAGACGGTCGGCCCGAGGACCCTGCTCGACCGACTGCGAGGACCAACGACCGACTAGGCGATGATGTCGACCGGCGTGCCGACCGGAACGGCCAAGAGGGTGTTGATCGTGGTCGGGCTGGCCCGGACGCAGCCATGCGATGACCGCACGCCGTCGGTGGAGCCCGGATCGGACGGGTAACCGTGGATGCCGACGGTGCCGTCGCCGCCGTCGAAGTCGGTGAAGACGTTCGAGTGGACGCCCAGGATGAAGACGTGCGGCCCGTAGATGTACTCCTGGAACCGAGGGGTCGCGACGATCGAATCGACGAACGTGTTGCCGACGGGGGTGGGCCACTGGGGCTCGCCGACGCCCACGGGGGCGGAGTACACGGGCGTCCCACCCTCGTAGAGGGTCAGGCTGCGTTGGCAGATCGACACCACGATGTAGTACGAGGTGGTGCTGAGCGTCACCTCCGACAGCGGTAGCCAGCCGGCGGAGTTATTGGGCCGGGTGTCGAGGGGAATCTCGATCCAGCCATTGGCGTCGGCGATGACCGGGCGGGTCGAGGGGCCGCCCCAGGCCTCCTTGACATGACCGACCGTCGGTCCTCCCGGGCTGTCGGCATAACCGAGGTTGGGGCTGTCCGGTGTCGCCAGCGAGGTCACGTTGCCCGCCGGAATCGACGCCTGGGCGCAGGCCGGGACCGTCGTGGTGGTACTGGTCGAGGTGGTGGTCGGCGGCGGCACGGTCGTCATGGAGGCCGAGTCCTCGAACACCCGGGGGGAGGAGCCCGAGCACGCGCTGACGAACAGCGCGATCGCCGCCATACCTACTCCTGCTGCGACGAAGCCCCTTCTCACTCCACCCCTTCTCACTCAGCACGAAGTTACTCCACGGGGCGGAACTGCAGCCCGCGGTACGGGGTGGGATCGGCGCCGTCGAGCAGCTGGCTTCGCGTCTCGTTCAGGAACCAACGGCGCAGGCCGACGACGTGGCCGCCGTGCACCCGGGGCTTGCGCCACGATCTCCCGGTAGCTCTGGCGGTTGGGGGCGAAATGGCTGGTCAGCCAGACGGCGACCGGCTCGCACTCGCGGTTGACGGGTCATTCCACGTCTGCAGGGCCAGGTAGGCGCCAACCGGAACGGCCAGGGCTACCCGAAGGCAGGCCGCGCCTCTCGATAGTCGCAGCAGGTAGGGCGGGGCCGCATGCAGGAGGGCGTTTGGAGGCCAGCTCGGTCGCCACCATCATGGCCCGGTGGGCCACGTCTTCGGAATGCCCCCATTCCACCAGCGCCTCGTGTGTGGCGGCGCGCGCAGCCCGGCTGATGGAAAGGTCGGGCGGGAGGGCGACGTCTTGCTTTCGCCCTGCGAAGTGCTCACGTCGCTTGGGCTATCGGTCGACGTCTCCCATGACAGGGTCGATGCTGGCGATCACCGGCACGGCGTCGGCGATCAGGCCTCCTCGCAGCATCGGTGGCAGGGCTTGGAGGTTGGTGAAACTCGGTGCCCGGACATGGAGGCGGTAGGGCCGGTTGGCCCCCTCCGATACCAGGTAGACGCCCAGCTCGCCACGGGGCGACTCGATCGGCACGTAGGTCTCGCCCGCGGGCACCCGGAAACCCTCGGTGAACAACTTGAAGTGGTGGATGAGCGCTTCCATCGACTCATCGATGCGCGAGCGCGGCGGCGGGGTGACCTTGCGGTCCTGGACCCGGTAGTCGCCCGCCGGCATCAGATCCAGGATCTGGCGGGCGATGTGCACGGACTCGCGGATCTCGTTGAGCCGGATGAGGAACCGGTCCCAGCAGTCGCCGGCGCTGCCGACGATGACGTCGAAGTCGACCGACTCGTACGCCAGGTAGGGCCGGTCGCGGCGCAGGTCGGCGGGAACGCCGGTCGAGCGCAGGATGGGCCCGCTGGCACCCAGGGCGATCGCCTGCTCGGCGCTGATGACACCGACTCCCGAGAGGCGCTGGTGGAACAGCGGCTGCTGGGCGACCAAGGTGTCGTATTCGTCGAGGCGATGGTCCAGGGTGTCGCAGATGGCCAAGACGTCGTCGCGCCAGCCGTCGGGGAGGTCGGCGGCTACCCCGCCCGGGCGGATGTAGTTGTGATTCATCCGCAGGCCCGTGACCTTTTCGAAAAAGCTGAGGATCAGCTCCCGCTCCCGGAAGCAAACGATCAAGACCGTCGTCGCCCCCAACTCGCCGCCCCCGGTCCCCAGCGAAACGAGGTGTGATGAGATGCGATTGAGCTCGCACATCAGCATCCGGATCCAGGTGGCGCGGCTTGGGATGTCGACGCCGAGGAGGTTCTCGATCGCCATGCTGTAGGCCAACTCGTTGAAGAACGGCGAGAGGTAGTCCATCCGGGTCACGTTGGTCGCGCCCTGGATGAACATGAGCTCTTCGGCCGTCTTCTCCATGCCGGTGTGGAGGTAGCCGATCACCGGCTTGCTACGCAGCACGGTCTCGCCCTGGAGCTCGAGCATCAGTCGCAGCACGCCGTGGGTCGAGGGGTGCTGCGGCCCCATGTTGATGATCATGGTCTCGTCGTCGTGAAACTCGACGTTGAGGTCCTCGAGGTCGAGTACGTGGCCCTCGGCCAGGCGCAACACGCCGCCTTCCTCCTCGGTCAGCACCGCCACCGAGGTGCTAGCACGAGGTGCCAGCTCTTGGGCCCCCTCGGAGGTCAGCTGGGCGATCGAGCTGGTGGTGGCGTCGGTCCCGTCGCTCATTGATCGGATGCTACTGCCCAGATGGGCTGGTGGCAGCGTTCACGGCGGTGCTGCCGGCAGCGTTCACGGCGTGGCCGTTCGTTGACACCGCAGGTGCCGGACCGTTGACGACCAATGGGAGCCAGATCGTAAAGGTGGCACCACCGCCCGGTGTCGGCGTCGCGTTCACGCTGCCGCCGTGGGCCGCCACGATGGCCGCTACGATGGCCAGGCCGAGGCCGGCGCCGCCGTTGGATCGGGACCGGGAGGGATCGGCCCGGTAGAAACGCTCGAAGACCCGTCCCTCGCTGTCCTCGGGCAGCCCGGGGCCGTTGTCGGAGACCTCGACCACCCCCGAGGGGTCGCGGGCGCCGACGCGCACGACCGTCGCCGTGCCGGCCGGCGAGTGGGCTCGTACGTTGGCCAGCAGGTTGTCGATGACCTGGCGGAGGCGGGCGGCGTCGCCGATGACCTCGACGGTGTCGTTGGCTTCCAGTCGCACCGGCCACTCCGGGCCGACCGCGGCGGCGGCGTCGACGGACTCGGCCGCCAACCCCACCAGCTCGACCGGTTCGCGTTCCATGGGCCGGCCCTCGTCCAGCCGGGCGAGCAGCAGGAGGTCTTCGACCAGTTCGCCCATGCGCGCCGTCTCGCTGCGGATGCCGGTCAAGACCCGGGCCAGGTCTTCGGGCCGGTTGGCCGCGCCCCGATCGAACAGCTCGGCGTAGGCGCCGACGGCGGCTACCGGCGTGCGCAGCTCGTGCGAGGCGTCGGCGACGAAGCGGCGGAGTCGTTCCTCCGACTGGCGTAGCTGGCGCTCGGTGGCGTCGCGAGCCGCGAACGCCTCCTGGATGCGCGTCAGCATGATGTTGAGCGTGCGGGCCAATCGGCCGACCTCGGTAGCCTCCGAGTCGCCCGGAACCCGGCGGCTGAGGTCGCCGTCGGCAATGGCGGCGGCCGTTTCCTCCATCTCGGCCAGTGGCCGCAGGCTCAGCCGGATGAACCAGAACCCGAGCACGACGACGCCGAGCAACGCCAGACCGGTGACCGCGAAGTCGACCCGGGCTTGGTGATGCAGGGTTCGCTCGACCTCGCTCAGCTGGTCGGCCACGACGAGCAAGGTGCCGTCGCCGGTGACAAACGCGCGTACCCGCCAAGCGGGCCCCCCCGACTCGTTCGAGGGCACGTTGAAATACACGACCTGCTGGACCGGGGAGGAAAGGCTGACACCAGGGATATGCGACGGCAGATCCGGCGTGTAGTCGTTGTCGGTGCGAGGGACGGTCTCCTGGCCTCCATTGGGAAGTTGCACCAGGACGTACTCCGTTCCGAACACCTGGAGCGGCAGATTGGACGTCACGACGGTGCGGGCGTCGCCGCTCAACTTGCCGTCGAACTGGGTGTACAGGTAAGACCGCAACTCGGAGTAGGTCGCGAGGTCCGCGACCACGAGGGCGAGTAGCACCATGGCCGCGGCGGCCAAGAGCAGCCGGCCGCGCAAGGACATCTAGGTCCCCGGTTCCCGCAGGGCGTAGCCAACCAGGCGGATGGTGTGGATCAGCGGCGGACCGACGGCGTCGAGCTTCTTGCGCAGGTAGCTGACATAGGTCTCGACCACATTGGAATCGCCACCGAAGTCGTAGTGCCACACGTGGTCGAGGATCTGGGTCTTGGACAGCACCCGCTTGGGGTTTTGCAGGAAGAAGCGCAGCAAGCTGAACTCCGTCGCCGTCAGGTTGATCGGCTGTTCGTCCCGCCAGACCTGGTGGGTGTCTTCGTCCATCACCACGTCGGCGAAGCGCAGTGAGCGGTCGTCCGGATCGCCCTGGGTGCGCCGCAGGATCGCCCGGGTCCGGGCGACCACCTCGGCCAGGGAGAAGGGCTTGGTCACGTAGTCGTCGCCCCCGATGGCGAGGCCGGCCAGCTTGTCATCGATGCTGTCGCGGGCGGTCAGGAACAGGATCGGCACCATGACCCCGTCCAGCCGGAGCCGACGGGTGACCTCAAGGCCGTCGAGGTCGGGCAGCATGACGTCGAGCACGATGAGATCCGGGGGGGTCTCCTGCGCCGCCGCCAGGGCGGAACGACCAGTGCTGGCTACCCGCACGTCGAAGCCTTCGTAGCGCAGCGCGGTCGACACGGCGTCGACTATCGACGGCTCGTCGTCGACGACCAATACCTGCTGGCTGCGGCCCACGTGTTCCCCCCTTTCGGGCGCGACGGTCTCTTGCTCGGTTTTACCATCGCACAGCGCGCTCTGTCGCCGCTGTGAGCACACTGTGTACGTGCTGTGAGGGCGGGGAGCCCAAAGGGGCCGTCATTTTCCCCGAATGAAGTTCTAGACCGTCCGGCGGTAGCGGGCGACGGCCAAGGTGGCGAAGACGACCGTGATGGCCACGATCCACGCCACTGCGACCAGCACGTGCTCCAGGGTGCTCGCCGTTCCCAGCAGGGCCTTGCTCCCCGTCAGGGCCCGTACCGCCGTGATGGTCTCGCTGACCGGCTCGCGGTTGGCATAGTCGCGCAGGAACCGGGGCATCGAACTGGTCGGCACGAAGGCGTTGGAGGCGAACACCAGCAGCGCCATGAACGGGAAGGCGCCAGCCTGGGCGGCCTCGGGGTTGCCCGACGCCAGCCCGATCAGGGCCATGATCCACGACATGGCGAAGCCGAAGCCCAGCATGACGACGATCCCGAGGGCGAACAGCAAGACTCCGTCGTGGATCCGGAACCCGACGGCGAAGCCGACCGCCACCATCAGGAAGACCACGAACAGGTTGCGCACCAGGTCGGCGATGGTCCGGCCCGCCAGCACGGCCGAGCGGGCCATCGGAAGGGAGCGGAACCGTTCGATGATGCCCGTCTGCAGGTCCGTTGCCAGGCCCACCCCGGTGTTGACCGAGCCGAAGACGACCGTCTGGACGAAGACGCCCGGCATCAGGTAGTCGACGTAGTGGAAGTTGTGCACACCCGGTGGCGGCTTGATGGCGCCGCCGAACACGTAGCGGAACAGCAGCACGAAGATGATCGGCTGCACGGTCGAGAACACCAGCGTGGTCGGCGTGCGCATCAGGGCGATCAGGTTGCGCTTGGCCACGGTCAGGGCGTCGGCGACGATCGTCCGGGCGGGCGGGCGGTCCTCGGTGTGGGCGGCGACGTCGGCCGCGCCGGTGATGGTGGCGACGGTGGTCGTGGTCATGCGGCACCTCGTACGCTGCGGCCGGAGTTGGTCTTCTCGGTGGTGGGGTCTTTCGATTCGGCCTTGTGCCCCGTGAGCTGCAGGAACACGTCGTCCAGGGTTGGTTCGCGGACGATGACCGATTCCGGTTTGAGGTCGCCGTCATCGAGCTGGCGCACCAACTGCAGCACCGAGGGCCCGGCGTCGGGGACCGAAACGGAGATGGTGCGGCCGTCTTCCAGGGTCTTGAGGGCGCCGACCGTCGACAGGCGTTGCTCAGCCGAGGTGGCCGCGCTGGCGTCGACGAAGCGGACCTCGACCACCGTCGTGCCCAGCTGCCCCTTGAGGGCGGTGGCCGAACCGGAGGCGACGATGCGGCCGCCGTCGATCACGATGATGTTGTCGGCCAGGCGGTCGGCCTCCTCCAAGTACTGCGTCGTGAGGAGGAGGGTGGTGCCGTCGGAGACCAGCTCGGTGATGAGCGTCCACAGGTCGCTGCGGCCGGGCGGGTCGAGGCCGGTGGTGGGCTCGTCCAAAAACAACACCGGCGGCTTGTGTACCAGCGCCGCGGCCAGGTCGAGCCGGCGCCGCATCCCGCCGGAGTAGGTCCGCACCGGGCGGTCGGCGGCCGCCGAGAGGGCGAAGCGCTCCAGCAGCTCGTCGGCGCGGGGATTGATGACCGCTTCCTTCTGGTGGGTGAGGTGGCCGATCATCCGCAGGTTCTCCCGGCCGGTGAGGGCCTCGTCCACCGCTGCGTACTGCCCGGCCAGGCCAATGAGGGAGCGCACGGCGTGGGGGCGCTTCATGACGTCCAGGCCCAGCACCGTGGCCTGGCCGGCATCGGGGCGCAGGATGGTCGTGAGCATCCGCACGATGGTGGTCTTGCCGGCGCCGTTGGGACCGAGCAGGCCAAGCACCGTGCCGGCGGGCACCTCGAAGTCGACGCCGTCGACGGCAACGATGTCGCCGAAACGCTTGACGAGGCCCTCGACGAAGATGGCGGGTTGGGATGCGCTGACTTCATGCATTGATCCAGCGTCGCCCGATCCTTCACTGAAGTCAAGTTAATTTTTGATATCTGTCAATCATTGCGTCAGCTCAAGGGAATCGCATACCATGAGCCGAGTGGACCAGGCCGGACGCGAAGCATGGAAGATCATCCAGGAGCTGCTCTTCGAGGGCGAGGGCCATGACCGTATCCACAAGGTTTGCTCGAACTTCGGCCTGACGCCGGGCCTGGCCAAGGCGCTGGTCCAGCTGTCGGCCGACCGAGGCGTCGCCATGCGGGAGATGGCCGAGCGGTGGGGCTGCGACGCCTCCTATGTCACCGCCTTGGTCGACGGCCTCGAGCAACGGGGCATGGCCGAGCGGCGCCCGAATGCGGTCGACCGGCGGGTCAAGGCGGTCGTGCTCACGCCGGCCGGCGCCGCCGCCAAGGCCGAGGTGCTCGAACTGATGTGGGAACCGCCCTCGTCCTTCGAGGTCCTGTCTCCAGCCGAGGAGGTCCAGCTGCGTGACCTGTTGGCCAAGGTGGCCGGCGCCGACGCGCGCCTCTGCGAATCTCGGAGTCGCACGGCGCAATCTCGGTAGAAGACCTGGGTAAAAAGTGGCTCCGCGGGCCGGGCGCGCAACTGCCCGCTGCGGTCGTGCCGTTCCGTCGCGGTGACCCTCAGCTCGCCCAGCTCGCCCAGCACGCCCAGCTCGCCCAGCACGCCCAGCTCGCCCAGTTCGCCCGGCGGACGGTCCGCCTGGTGTCGGCCGGCTAGAGGGCGGTTCAACCGGCGGACGCGCTCCGCTCGAGTCGACGGGTTACAGGGCGGCTCGCTCGACGTAGCGGCCGAACACGTCGGCCATCGCGGCCATGATCTCGCCGATCGTTGCGTACGCCTTGACGGCGGTGATGATCGCCGGCATCACGTTGGCCGTCGGGTCGGCGGCGGCCTGCCTTACGGCCGTCAAACCCTCGTCGACGGCCGCTGGTGAGCGATGATGGCGGACCTCGGCCAGCCGCTTGCACTGGGCCTCTTCGACGTCGGCCCCGATGGCCAGCAGGGTCACGGCCTCGTCGTCGGCGCCGGTCTCGGTGTAGCGGTTGACACCGATTTGCACCTTGCGGCCCACGGCCAGGTCTCGCTGGAACAGGTAGGCGGCGTCGGCGATCTCGGCCTGGAACCAGTTGGCCTCGATGCCCGCCAGTACCCCTTCCAGCATCGAGCCGTCGCCCCAGCCGTCCAGCTGGGCGAAGATCGCCTCGGCCCGGCGCTCCATCTCGTCGGTCAACCATTCGAGGTAGTAGGAGCCCCCCAAGGGATCGGCGACATTGGGCAGCCCGGTCTCGCCCGCGATCATCTGCTGGGTCCGCAGCGCCAACCGGGCGGCCTTCTCGGTTGGCAACGCCATCGCCTCGTCGAAGGCGTCGGTATGCAGGCTCTGCGTGCCACCGAGGACAGCGGCCATGGCCTGGACCGCGACGCGGGCGATGTTGAGCTCGGGCTGCTGGGCGGTCAGCGATACCCCGGCGGTCTGGGTGTGGAACCGCAGCTGCTGTGAGCGTGGGTTCGTCGCGCCGTAGCGGTCCCGCAGCCATCGGGCCCAGATGCGCCGGGCCGCCCGGTACTTGGCGATCTCCTCGAAGAAGTCGATGTGGGCGTTGAAGAAAAAACTGAGGCGGGGGGCGAATTCGTCCACCGCGAGGCCCGCTTCCTCGCCGGCCTCGACGTAGGCGAAGCCGTTGGCCAGGGTGAACGCCAGTTCTTGGACGGCGGTCGAACCGGCTTCGCGGATGTGGTACCCCGACACCGAGACCGGGTACCAGCGCGGCATCTCGACGGCGCAGAAGCGCATCACGTCCGCTACCAACCGGACCGACGGTCGGGGCGGGAAGACAAACTCCTTCTGGGCCTGGTACTCCTTCAAGATGTCGTTCTGCAAAGTCCCGCCCAGCTGTCGCCGATTGATGCCGCGCGCCTCGGCGACGGCTACATAGAGGGCCAACGCGACCGACGCCGGCGAGTTGATCGTCATGGACGTCGTCACCTGCGCCAGGTCGATGCCCGCAAAGAGGTCCTCGAAATCGGCGAGCGAGTCGACAGCCACCCCGGCGCGTCCCACCTCGCCGGCGCTGCGGGGATCGTCGGAGTCCCGCCCCATCAACGTCGGTAGGTCGAATGCCGTGCTCAGGCCGTCGCCGCCGGCCCGAAGGATCTCCTTGAACCGGGCGTTGGTGTCCTCGGCCGTGCCGAAGCCGGCGAACATACGCATCGTCCACAGCTTCGAGCGGTACATCGAGGCATACGGCCCCCGAGTAAAGGGAAAGACGCCGGGAAAGTCCCCGTCCTCGGGCCCGTACACCGGCCGGAGGGCGATCCCCGACATCGTCTCGGCCTCGCCGCTGCGCTGGGTGGAGCGTTCATAGGACTCCCGCCAGATGTCTTCCCTGGTCACGTCGTCCATATTACTTGGATATCCAACTATCTAGTAACCAATAATTGGCTATCCTAGGTAACTAGTCATGGCCACCCCTGTTGCCTCCCCAACCGGCACGCAACTCCCCATCGACCCGATCGCCGAGGCTCGCCGCCAGTGGGACGAGCGATGGCCGGGCGGGGCCGCCATGGCGGCGGCCACGTCCATCATGCGGGCCCAACAGATCGTCCTCGCATCGGTCGACCTGGCGCTCAAGCCCTACGGGCTGACCTTCGCCCGCTACGAGGCGCTGGTGCTGCTGGCCTTCAGTCGGCGCGGCGCCCTGTCCATGGGCAAGATGGGCGAGCGGCTGATGATCCACCCGACCAGCGTCACCAACATCGTCGACCGGCTCGAGGCGCAGGGGTTCGTGCGGCGCCGGCCGCACGAACGTGACCGGCGCACCACCTTGGTCGAGATCACCGTCGCCGGCCGCGAGATCGTCGACCGGGCCACGGGCGACGTGGTGGGCGGCGACTTCGGCCTCGCCGCCCTGACCGAAGGACAGCTCAACGCCCTCACGACCCTGGTGCAGGTCGTCCGCGCCAAACGGGGCGACATTCCGGCCTGAGCCGCGCCGGCCGAGAGGTCGCGACACCTGCGCAGTAGGACTAACGTGACTAAACGTCCAAATTTACCCAACGTTTACGTGACAGTACGGAAGCGATGCGCCCGGCGACTAAACGTCGGCCCGAAATAGGGCAGTATTCGAGCAGAGGTCTCGTCCAACGAAATTTGGAGGTTGAAAATGCGGCTGTTGCCTCGGATCGTGTTGTCGGTTGTTCTCGCAATGAGCACGATGGCGTGGGTCACATCGACATCGCCGGCGCAGGCGGCCACCGGCGACCTGGATTGCCTGGCAAGCTTTCAGATCAACTTCACCACCCCACTGACGGCGACAAATACCTCCTCGAGCGTCGACATCATCGCTGTGGTGACGACCTGTGTATCTCCGAACGGCACACAACGGGACTTGGTGTCAGCCCAGATTCACGCCACCGGCTCCGTGACCAGTGTCGCAGGGGTACCGTGCAACCTGCTGCTTACTCTTACTGCGACCGCCACGTTCACCTGGAACACAGGTCAGATGAGCGTGGTGGCTGCCACGCTCAACACCGACCCGATGTCGGGTCCGATCGGCATTTCCGCCATGTTCACGTCCGGCCGCTTGAGCGGCGATTCGGTTGGAGTGCTGCCGCTTTTGGCGATACCCAATCTCAGCTGCTTGGCGGGCGATGGCCTGCGATCCGTGTCGGTTCCTCTGGCTTTCGCTCGCTTCAGCTGAGCCCCGCGTCGGGCGGCCCTCACTCGCCACGGCGTGCCCGGCGAGACAGCGCCAGCCGACGAACGTCGGCCCGAAATAGGGCAGTATTCGAGCAGAGGTCTCGTCCAACGAAATTGGAGGGTGAAAATGCGGCTGTTGCTTCGGATCGGGTTGTCGGTTGTTCTCGCAATGAGCACGATGGCGTGGGTCATATCGCCATCGCCGGCGCAGGCGGCCACTGGCGACCTCGATTGCCTGGCAGGCGTCCAGATCAACTTCGCTTCCCCACTGACGGCGTCAAATATTTCGTCGAGCATCGACATCATCGCTGTGCTGACGAGCTGTGTATCTCCGAACGGCACACAACGGGACCTGGTGTCAGCCCAGATTCACGCCACCGGCTCCGTGACCAGTATAGGAGGGGTACCGTGCAATCTGCTGCTCACCCTGACCGCGACCGCCACGGTCACTTGGAACACAGGTCAGACGAGCGTGGTGGCCGCCACGCTCAACACCAATCCGATGTCGGGTCCGATCGGCATTTCCGCCGCGTTTACGTCCGGCCGCTTGAGCGGCGATTCGGTTGGAGTGTTGCCGCTTTTGGCGATACCCAATCTCAGCTGCTTGGTGGGCGATGGCCTGCGATTCGTGTCGGTTCCTTTCGCATTCCTTCGCTTCAGCTGAGAATCGCGTCGGGCGGCTCTCACTCGTCACGGCGTGCTTAGCGAGACAGCGCCAGCCGACGCCGGAAATTCTGAGTTCTTGCCAAACCCGCGGATCGCGTCGTGCGGTATTCGACCACTGAAAGCTCGAACCGCTGAATGCTCGAACCGCTGAAAGCTCGAACCACTGAAAGCTCGAACCACTGAAAGGTTGTCGCCGAAGGTACTCCCGACGAGCTCAACCGGCTGGACGAGGAGTTATAACCGAAACCTGTGGATGCACCAGCGGTTCGAGGGCGCGACGTACCTTCCTCACTGAATCTTCGTCAACATCGGGGTTGCCGCCCCGGCGAGGAAGGAACGCCGATGTTGAGAGTAGTTGCTGACGATGACACACGCGCGGAGTTCGATTCCGCGTTGGACGAACTGGTCCGGGAGGGCGCCCGGCGGATGCTGGCCGCCGCCTTGGAGGCCGAGGTCGACGCCTACATCGCCTCGCTTGCCGGGGAGCTCGACGAGAACGGGCGGCGGCTGGTGGTGCGCAATGGCCACGCCCGGCCCCGAGCGGTGGCCACCGGGGCCGGCCCGGTGGAGGTGGTGGCACCGAGGGTGAACGACTGCCGGGTCGACGACACCACCGGCGAGCGGATGCGGTTCCGCAGCCGGATCCTGGCGCCGTGGTGCCGCAAGAGCCCCAAGGTGGCCGACGTCCTCCCGCTGATGTACCTGCACGGCATGTCGTCGAAGGACTTCGTGCCCGCCCTGGAAGGCTTCTTCGGCTCCTCAGCGGGCTTGTCGGCGTCGGTTATTACCCGGCTGACCACCGCCTGGCAAGAGGAGCAGCACCGCTTCCAGGGGCGCAGCCTCGCCGAGGTGGATTACGTGTACCTGTGGGTCGACGGCGTGCACTTCAACGTCCGCCTGGAAGACACCAGGCTGTGCGCCCTGGTCATCGTGGGCGTCCGGGCCGACGGAACCAAGGAGTTGGTGTCGATCAGCGACGGGCAGCGGGAGTCGACGGAGAGCTGGGCGGATGTGCTGCGCGACCTGCGCCGCCGTGGCATGCGGCCCCCGGTGCTGGCCGTGGGCGACGGGGCGTTGGGCTTCTGGGCCGCGCTGCGCGACGTGTTTCCCGACACCAAAGAAGCTCGGTGTTGGGTCCACAAAATTGCCAACGTCGTCAACTGCCTGCCCAAATCGGCCCAGCCGGCGGCCCGGCGGGCGTTGGCGGAGATCCGAGACGCCGAGGACCGCTCCCACGCCGAAGAAGCCATCGCCGCCTTCGAGCGGGACTACGGGTCGAAATGGCCCAAGGCGGTGGCCAAGATCGTCGACGACCAAGAGCAGCTCCTCGCCTTCTACGCCTTCCCCGCCGAGCACTGGATCCACCTCAAGACGACGAATCCCATCGAGTCCACCTTCGCCACCGTCCGCCTGCGAACCAAGGTCACCAAAGGCCCCGGGTCCAAAGCCGCCGGCCTCGCCATGGCCTACAAGCTGCTTGAAGCCGCCCAGGACCGGTGGCGAGCCGTCAACGGCGCCCACCTCGTCCCCCTAGTCCGGGCCGGAGCGGTGTTCAAGGCGGGCAAACTGGTCGAACGCTCCAATGAGGTGGCGGCGTGAAGCGTCGCTTCCTGTGTTGCTACGACTACGGCATGGGCGGCGTGTGGGTGTACATCCTCGCCCGGAACCCCGACGAAATAGCCGCCAAACACCCCTCGCTGATGGTGGTTCCCGAGACACCGACATGGATGACCGACGAACACCAACCGGGCCCTGAAATGACATTCGACATCGACCAGCCACCAACCGGCTGGCTCACCCACCTCGCCCCACCAACGAAAGGAAACTGAACCTCAACGAACATCAAGGAAGGCAACGCCGTCGCTCAGTCCACAACTATTGACTATTTCTCCTGGACGAGCTGGCAAACGGGCTTGGCGTTAGGCGCCGATGTGGTCGGCCGGGATGGTGCCCATCTTGCCGGCCCGGAAGTCGTCGAAGGCCTGGGCCAGCTCGCTCTGGGTGTTCATGACGAAGGGGCCATACCAGGCAACGGTCTCGCCGATGGGCCGCCCGCCGAGCATCAGCACGTCGAGGGCGGGGGAGCGGCTCTCCTGGCTTGCCGACGCCGACACCACCACGGCGTCCCCGGGGCCGAAGGTGGCCAACTGGCCGGAGGCGACGGGACGGCGCTCGGTGCCTACTGTTCCCTGACCGTTCAGCACGTAGACCAGGGCGTTGAAATCCCGCTGCCATGGCAGCCGCAGTTCGGCGCCGGGTTGGATCGAGGCGTGCACCATGCTGATCGGGGTGTGGGTACTGCCGGGCCCGTCGTAGTCACCGATTGTCCCGGCGATCACCCGGACCAGCGCCCCACCGTCGGGCGAGGCCACCAACGTGACGAGCTCGGCACCGATGTCCTGGTAGCGCGGCGGCACCATCTTGTCGACCGCCGGCAGGTTGACCCAGAGTTGGATCCCGTGAAAGAGGCCACCGCTCACGACCAGGGAATCGGGCGGCCGCTCGATGTGCAAGATACCCTGGCCGGCGGTCATCCACTGCGTCGCGCCGTTGGTGATCAGTCCACCGCCACCGGTCGAATCCTGGTGCTGGAAGGTGCCGTCGATCATGTAGGTCACCGTTTCGAAGCCCCGGTGGGGATGCCAGGGCGTGCCCTTCGGCTCTCCCGGGCCGTATTCGACCTCTCCCATCTGGTCCATGTGGATGAACGGATCGAGCAGGCGTTGGTCGACGCCGGCGAAGGCCCGCCTCACTGGGAAACCTTCTCCCTCAAAGCCCCTGGGCGCGGTCGTCACGGTTCTGACCGGTCGAATCTCGGCGTCGGGGGACGGGGCGGCGATCCTGGGGACACTCAGGATGTTGTCAACGGTCACGGCCGGCATATCGCTCTCCTTTTCGCTCGTACGGGAAAAGGAACAGTCAGTTGAACGTTCAATATTCCTTGGGCGGGGCTGGCCCACCGGTCGGTCCGGCCGTGGCCTTACCCGACGCCGAGCGTCGTGGTGGTCGTGGCCGAGCCGGCGCTGGCCCGGGGCATGGTCACCCGGGTGGCGATGACGGTGGACTGGTCCCGGGTGCCGACCACCACGACCGCGTCGCCCACCGAGAAGTCCGATGCGCGGAGCGGGGCGGCCTTGGTCCCGAAGATGGTGCTCGGTGTTAGGTCCACCGTGGCCACGGCGCCCTTGGCCGACGTCACCGTCCAGACGTCGCCGTTGATCGAGGTGATCTGGCCGTGGACGCCCTGGCGACGGGTACCGGTTCCCCGCCCTTTCCCCGCAGCCGGCGCCGCGATCGTCGTGGCGGTGGTGGTCGTGGTCGACGCGCTGGCGTTGGACGAAGAGCCGCCGCCGAGCAGTACCAGGAGAAGGACGCCGCCAACGAGCACAACGGCGCACGCCGCGGCAGCGATGGCCGCGCCGACGTGGGTCTTGACAAAATGAGCGAACTTCTTCATGCCTCCATAGTGGCGGAGGGACATGATCGAATGGCCGTCAGATTGTTCGGGAACTATGAGGAGACGTGCCAGAGTTGGTCGCACGATGAAAAGGGGGCGGGATGGCGATTGAGGTGCGCCCGGCGACGGGACGTCGAGGCCGGCGCCTGTTCGTCGACATCCCTTTTCGACTCTTCCGAGCCGACCCCAACTGGGTGCCGCCGCTGCGTTTTTCGGTTCATGACCGGATCTCCCCGAAGAACCCGGCCAACGAGCACCAGGTCACGCGGCTTTGGATCGCCTACCGGGACGGCGTAGCGGTCGGGCGGATCGGCGCCTGCGTCGACAGCTTCTTCAACCAGTACCAGGGAGTCTCGTGGGGCTGGGTCGGTTTCTTCGAGGCGCCCGACGACCCCGCCGTGGTCGAGGCGCTGTTCGACGTGGCGTGGCGGTGGCTCAAGCTCCAGGGCGCCACCACGGCCGTTGGGCCGGCGTCGTTCACGACCAACGACGACACCGGCCTACTGGTCGAGGGCTTCGAGGATCCGCCGACGTTCCTCAGCACGTGGAACCCTCCGTACTACGAGCATCTCTGGGTCGACAACGGCTGGCAACCGGCCATGGACCTCTGGGGCTGGAAGCTGGTCCAGGGCGGCGTGAACCTCGACGCGAAGCAAGCCAGGACGCTGGAGCGGCTGAAGGAGCGGGCGAGTGTCACCATCCGGAACATGCGGATGAAGGACTTCGACGAGGAGGTCAGTCGCCTGTTCGAGGTGTACAACGCCGCCTGGAGCAAGAACTGGGGCTTCGCTCCGATGCCCGAGGCCGAGATCAAGCATCTGGCCAAGTCGATGAAGCAGCTGATCGATCCTGGGATCACGATGGTGGTCGAGAAGCCCGACGGCGAGCCGGTCGGTGTCGCCATCGTCCTGCCCGACGTCAACCAGGTGATGCGCAAGCTGCCTTCTGGGCGGCTCTTGCCCTTCGGTTGGTTCCATCTCCTGCGCGGCGTCAAGAAGGTGACGCGCGTGCGGTATTTCGCCCTGGGGATCAAGCCGCAGCATCAGAGCCTGGCGCTGGGACCCCTGATCTACCATTACGGCCTCGAGCTCTGGACCACCCGGCCGCAGTATGTCGAGGTTGAGGCGTCGTGGATACTGGCGACCAACGACAAGATGAACAAGGCGATCGAGCGCCTCGGTGGGGTGCGATCAAAGGTTTGGCGGCTGTACCAGCGGCCTCTGTGACCCGTCGGCCGCAACCCAGGCCTCGTCGTCGGCCTCGGGCCGAGCCTTGGGAGCCGCCGAGGTGCCGGCGGGCGGTGGCCCGCCGAGATCGGGCAGGGCGAGAACCCTCAAATCGACGAGGGCGTGCATGGCCATGGCCGGCCACAGGCTGCCCGTCGACAGCACCAACCAGGTGAAATAAGCCCCTACCAATCCGGTCAGCAGTATCCCGCGGGCCCCCTGGTAGAGGTGGGCCAGCCCGAATGCAATGGCGATGATCACGATCGCCGCCCACCGCGGCGCCGCCGGCCAGAGCCAGCGCAGGTAGGCCAGCCCGAAACCGCGAAAGATGAATTCCTCGCAGATGCCGGCGGTCGTGGCCAACGCGGCGAAGGCGAGTTGCTCGCGCCGGCCCCTCGGAAGCAGGGCTAGGAACCCTTTCGCCTGCCGCCGGAGCGCGTCACGCACACCGCGTCCGCCGAGGCGGAACACCACGGCGCTCAACGCGAGGAGGGCCGCCACCTCGCCCACGACCAGGATCTCGGAGGTGAGGTGGTCTCCGGCGTCGAGCCCGATCGACGCGACATGACGGCCGGCAAGCAGGCCGATCACAACGATCACCGCAGAGATGGCCCACTCGCCGATGATGCCGCGCCGGTAGTGGCGGAGCCGGGCGCCGGGATCGGTCGCCACGGCGGCGACCAGGCGCCGGTAGCGTCGCCGGCCGGCCCAGGGTTGGACCGCCACGAGGGCGGCCGCGAGTGCGGTGGCGAGCACCGCGGCGCCGAGATGGAACACGGGTCGACGTTATCGCCGCCGGTTGCAAACGACGGACCAACGGCGGGGGAGGGGGCGTGTCCGGTCGCCCTCCTCCCGTCGCACCGCCGTGTCCTCCAGGCCTACCCGCCGTTGCAAAGGATCAAACCATGCGGCGGGCCTCTACATTGAGGCGATGCCTGACGCGCCGTCGGTTCCGCCCCTGCATCCCGATGCCGCGGAGCTGGCGTTCCTGCTCGGCACCTGGATCGGCCAGGGCCACGGCGACTACTCGACCGTCTCGCCGTTCGACTACCGAGAGGAGACGAGCTTCTGGCATGTCGGCAAGCCGTTCCTCGCCTACGGCCAGCGGACGTGGGCGCTCGACGACGGTCGGCCGCTGCACAGCGAGGCCGGCTTCTGGCGGCCCAAGCCCGGCGGTGTGGTCGAGCTCGTCGTCGCCCACCCCACCGGCCATGTCGAGATTGCCGAGGGGACGGTGGTGGGCTCGGTAGTTTCGCTGGCGAGCCGGGTCCTCGAAGCCACGACCACCGCGATGTCGGTCACCACGCTCCACCGCCGCCTCGTGGTCGAGCGCGACGTGTTGCGCTATACCCTCGCCATGGAGGCGGTCGGCCAGCCGCTCCAGGAACACCTCGTGGCGGAGCTGCGCCGCAGCACCTCAGCAGGTTAGGAGAGTACGGCCCGCAAGGCTGGCTCGAGGTCGGGCTGGCGGAAGGGGTAGCCGCTGTCCAGGAGCTTCTTGGGCATGACCCGCTGGCCGGCCAGGAGCATCTCGTCGACCATCTCGTGGCCAAGTGCGGCCGACAGGCCGAACTTGGGGGCCGCGAGCACCGTGGGCCGGTGGAGGACCGAACCCAGCGTCTTGGTGAACTCGGCATTGGTCACCGGATGCGGTGCCGTGAGGTTGACCGCTCCGGCGATCGAGTCGGTGGCGAGGCAGTAGGCGATGGCGCCTACCTCGTCGTCGAGGGAGATCCAGCTCTGATACTGCCGGCCGGAGCCGAGCTTGCCTCCCATGCCCGCCTTGAACAGGGGGATCAGCTTCTTCAGCATCCCGCCCTGGGCGGCGAGCACGATGCCGGTGCGGATGTGCACCACCCGGATGCCGGCCTCCTCGGCCGGGGCCGTCCCCGCCTCCCATTGCTGGCAGAGGTCGGCCAGGAACCCGGAGCCGGCCGGACTGTCCTCATCGACGATGGCGTCGCCCCGGTCGCCGTAGTACCCGATGGCCGAGCCGGACACCAGCACCCGGGGTCGGTGGCCGGCCTCGGCCAGCCGGCGGGCCAGGAGGCCGGTCGAATCGACGCGGCTGCGGAGGATCTCGGCTTTTTGCGAGGGAGTCCAACGTTTGTCGCCTATGCCCTCGCCGGCGAGGTGGACAGCAGCGTTCAACTCGTCCACGCCCGACAGGTCGAGCTCGCCCGCGGCGGGATCCCAGTGCACCTCGGACGGCCCGGCGGCCGGTCCCCGCACCAGCCGTACGATCTCGTGACCGTCGGCCGCCAACCAGTGGGCCAGCGTGGAACCGATCAAGCCATGACTACCCGTGACGAGGACCCGCATGCCCTCAGTCTTACGTCAACGGACCGGATACCCGAGGATCACACCCGCTCGGCAGGGGGGCCGTACGGTTCGTCGGCGGATTGGTAGCAGTCGGCGTGGAAATGCTCGACGCGCAACCAGGTCCCGTCGTGGTAGACGTTGGCGATCACTTGGCGGTGCTGCGCCCTCGCCGCGAACTTGATGGGCGCCCCGCAATGGGCGCAATTGGCCGTGTTCCCTGGTTCGACCTGACGGATGACGGCTCGGCTGGTCATGGTCCTAGACGTTCCCTGCATGGGGAGTGCGTCGGCTGGGAACTTGCGCGCCTGAAGCAAAAGTACGTTCTGACGTGGTCGTAGCCGGTCCGGTCGGGCCGAGCGTGCGGCCCAGTCGCACCGCCTCACCGACCAATTGGCGCACCTCGCCCTCTTGTGCGCCTCCCTCGACAAGGATCTGCACCTGAAGCTCGACCAACTCGGCCAGGGCGTCAGCGCCGGCTTCGGAGACCGAAGCCGGGGGAGCGCCGGCAGCCACCGACAGTCGGTGCTCGGTCTCGGCGGCCACCGCCTTGGCCACGATCGAGCAGACCACGGCGACGGCGGTGATCAGCCCGAAGGTGACAGCCGCACCATTGTGACCCTGGATGGACGTGACGATCATGCCGGCGATGCCGGCCGCGCACACGATGAGTGTCACCGTCCTCACCGCCCGCACGCTGACCACTGCCTTACCCGCGGACCAGCGGCTTGTAGCGGATCCGGTGGGGGGTATCCGCGCTGGACCCGAGCCGCTTGTGCCGGTCCGCTTCGTAATCGGTGAAGTTGCCCTCGAACCACCGCACCACCGAGTCGCCCTCGAAGGCCAGCACGTGGGTCGCGATGCGGTCGAGGAACCAGCGGTCGTGGCTGACCACCACCACACAACCAGGAAAGGCGAGGAGCGCCTCCTCCATCGCCCGCAAGGTGTCCACGTCGAGGTCGTTGGTCGGTTCGTCGAGGAGCAGCACGTTGCCGCCATCGCGCAGCACCTTGGCCAGTTGGACCCGGTTGCGCTCGCCGCCCGAAAGGTCGCCGACGCGCTTTTGCTGGTCGGAGCCCTTGAAGCCGAAGCCGGCGACATAGGCCCGCCCGTGCATCTCCCGGCCGCCGACCACCATCAGGTCGGCCCCCCCGGTGATCTCCTCGAACACGGTGTTGGCGGCGACCAGGTCGTCGCGTGACTGGTCGATGTAGGCCAGCTTCACGCTGGCGCCGACCGTAAGGGTGCCGACGTCGGTGGGCGAAGTCCCGACGATCATGCGAAACAAGGTGGTCTTGCCGGCCCCGTTCGGTCCGATGACTCCGACGATGCCCCCCGGAGGGAGCGAAAAGGAAAGGTCGTCGATCAGCAAGCGGTCCCCGAAGCTCTTTACCAGCGCGGTAGCGGTCACGACCTCATCGCCCAGCCGGGGACCGGGCGGGATCGTCAGCTCCAGCTTCTCCGGTGCCCGATCCGCGGCCTCAGCCTCGGCGACGAGCGAGTCGAACGCGGTGATCCGGGCCTTGCCTTTGGCCTGGCGAGCCCGGGGGGACATCCGGATCCACTCCAGCTCCCGCTCGAGGGTACGGCGACGCCGCTGGTCGGCCTTGGCCTCGTTGGCCAGGCGGTCCTGCTTCTGCTCTAGCCAGGACGAGTAGTTGCCCTGCCAGCCGATGCCGGCGCCGCGATCGAGCTCGAGGATCCAGCCGGCCACGTTGTCGAGGAAATACCGGTCGTGGGTGACGGCCACGACCGTGCCGGGGTACTCCTGGAGGGTCCGCTCCAGCCACGCGACCGACTCGGCGTCGAGGTGGTTGGTTGGCTCATCGAGCAGGAGCAGGTCGGGCTTGCTGAGCAGCAACCGGCACAGGGCGACGCGCCGGCGCTCGCCGCCTGAGAGCGTCTCAACCGAGGCGTCGCCGGGCGGTAGGCGCAGGGCGTCCATGGCAATTTCGAGCGTCCGCTCGAAGTCCCATGCGCCGGCGGCGTCGATCTGGTCCTGGAGGTCGGACTGCTCTGACAGCAACTTGTCGAAGTCGGCATCGGGGTCGCCCATGGCGTTACAGACCTCGTTGAAGCGGTCGAGCAGGGCCTTGGTTGCGGCGACACCAGACGCCACGTTGCCGGCGACGTCGGTTGTCGGGTCGAGGGTCGGCTCCTGAGACAGGAACCCCACGGAGAAGCCGGGCGTCAGGCGGGCCTCTCCAGTGAAGCCGTCGTCGAGGCCAGCCATGATCTTGAGCAGGGACGACTTGCCCGAGCCGTTCGAGCCGATCACGCCGATCTTGGCGCCGGGGTAAAACGACAGGTTGATCCCCCGCAAGACCTCCCGGTCGGGCGGGTAGAAGCGGCGGAGGTCCCGCATGGTGAAGATGAATTGGGCGGTCATGGGTACTGCGCACGGTACAGGGCGGCTGTGACGGTTAGGTCACCGGTACGCTGGCTGGGCTATGTCGACACCCCCCGAAGCCCTCGGCCCCAACGCCTGGCTCGTCGACGATATGTACGAGCAGTACCGCCGGGACCCCACGTCGGTAAGCGAGAGCTGGCAGGAGTTCTTCGCCGATTACCACCATCGGGGGCTGGTCGTGACGAGGCCAGAACAGGTGGGAAAAGGGGTGCCTCCCGCTCCGCCCGCCGTCATGGCACCCACGCCGGTGGCCCCCGTACCGGCTGCCGTTCCTGTCGGGGCACCGGCACCGCCGCCGTCACCGGTCTCCGACGACGCAGTCGCATCACCGCTACGGGGTGTGGCTGCGCGTATCGCCGCCAACATGGAGGCGAGCCTCGCCGTCCCGACGGCAACCAGCGTGCGGGTCGTGCCGGCAGGGCTGCTCGAGGTCAACCGCCGCATCCT
>OBLV0100000126.1_pt1 | contig 24936 bp, 24 predicted proteins | sample 1520071 | NCBI WGS metagenome assembly OBLV01 (sample SAMEA3888446, study PRJEB22518) | metagenome | reverse complement strand
GCGAGCTTGCGGATCGGTGACCTGTACGCCTCCGGTACGGTCTCCGGCCCGGCACCAGACCAGCGCGGCTCGTTGCTGGAGCTGACCTGGAACGGCACGCAACCGCTGCGGCTGCCGGATGGCTCGACCCGGGCCTTCCTGGCCGATGGCGATACCGTCACCATCAGCGCCACCGCCCCCGGCCCGGCTGGCACCCGGCTCGGCTGTGGCGCGGTGACCGGCACGATCAAACCGGCCGATGGGCTGGATGGCTGAGTCGGCCCGCCATGCCTGAGACAGCCCAGACCCTCGACCGCGGCGTACGGGTGCTGTTGGCGCTGGCCGAGGCACCGCAGGGCAAGTCGGTGGCGATGCTGGCCGCCGAGTTGGGGCTGGCCCGGCCTACCGTGTACCGGCTGCTGTCCACGCTGAGCCAGCACGGCTTGGCCCGGCGGGCTGCGGACGGCTCGTTCCGGGTGGGGCTGGCCGTACTGGAACTGGCCCGGCGGGTCCAGCCGTTGCTGCGGGAGGCCGCGCTGCCGACGCTGCGCGCGCTGGCCGAGCGGGTCGGCGCGACCGCGCACCTGACCGTGGTCGACGGCGGCGAGGCGCTGGCCGTCGCGGTGGTCGAGCCGAGCTGGACCGACCTGCACGTGGCCTACCGGGTGGGCTCGCGGCACCCGCTGGGCCAGGGCGCCGCTGGCCGGGCGATCTTGCTGGCCCGCTCGCCACAGCCAGCCGGGCCGCAGTGGGCGGTCAGCGCTGGGGAGTTGCAGCCTGGCGCGCTTGGGGTAGCCGCACCGGTGCTGGACGTACCGGGCCTGGAGGCCAGTGTCGGCGTGGTGGCGCTGGGTGACCTCGACGTCGAGGTGGTCGGCCCGCAGGTGGTGACTGCTGCTGCCACGCTAGCCCGCGCACTGCGCTAGCGTGCCGGTGCGGCAGCAACGATTATGCGGCCTTGAGCAGACGGCCTGCGTTTTCCATGCTGCGCTTGTTGCGACCACTCCGGGGGGCGCACCTTTTACGCCTTAGCCGGGTCGACACCAGCCTTCCGTACGTGCTGCACCACCGTTTCGCCGCAGCCTCGGTACAGCTCCTGGCTCGTGAGCCAGCCAGCAATCCGAAGGCCGGACGACGGAAGAACCCTGGCCACCCACGCTGCGCAGTGCGTGGCAAGACAGCGCTACGTCTTCTCCTGACTGTCTGTTGTGAGGTGCGCGAAAGGTGCGCGATATTTCCGAGGTGGGGGCGTAGCGAGGACTGCTTGCAACCGGGGGTATTACGCTCTGCTCACCTGAGTTGAGGAGGGTGGCATGAGAATGCCCGCGGGCGTGAAGAATCCGGGCTTGGCGGTGCTGATCGCCGGGGCTGGCTTTCCGTCGCTGGAACGTTTCGCCGAGGCCGTGAATGTGCGGGCGTGGACGATGCACGGGGTGACGATCTATTACGACCACGTCCAGGTGAAACGGTGGCTGGCCGGTAGTACGTGCCAGTACCCCGATGTGGTCGCCGACGTGCTCAGCACGGCCTGGGGAATCCCTATCCCGGTTGGCGTCCTCTGGCCCGGCCTGAGCGACGGTGGCGCCCCGGTCCCGGCTCACCTGCAGGCCTGGGTGCCTGGTCGTACGCTGGATGACCTAGGGATCTTCCTGAGGAGCGACCTGCTGACCAGGCGAGAGGCGCTGACCGACGCCGTGGAGCTTGCCGTGGGCGCGTCTTTCAGCGACCTCATTATGCGCTGGCTCAGCATGCAGACGGCGGAGCCCCTTTCCCGAGGAGTCGATCGAACTGACGCGCCGATAGACATATCGACCGTCCATGACCTGGAGTTGGCCACTCGGTATTTCCAGTTCTCGGACGCGGCGATAGGTGGTAGCGTGATCCGCGAGGCTGCGGTTGGTCAACTGAAGTACGCGGTTGACCTGATGACCCACGGCCGGTTCAGCGAGCCGGTAGGTGAACGGCTGCTCGTCGCGATCGCGGACTTGGCGAATATTATTGGCTGGATGAGTCATGACGTCGGCATGGAGGGGCCAGCGCAACGCTACTTCATATATGCGCTGCAAGCAGCCCGAGAGGCGGATGACGAGCGAGCCAATTTGTGCTCGATCGGTATCCTAGGCGATATGGCCCGCCAGTTGCGTTCGGTCGGTCATTCAGATACTGGCCTGCAGCTGGTTGATCTCGCGCTGGAGCGCCTGCCGGCCGACCGGCGTCGGTGGAGCACTATCAGGGCAGGCGTTTGGGGCTTGAAGGCCCGGCTGCTCGCCAGCATGGGAACGTCCTATACTCCGGAGGTCCGTAACGGTATCAACCTCGCTTTTGACCTGCACGCTGCGGCTACCAACGAACAGACTGATCCGGTCGTCGCCGATTACTTCACCTACTTCGGGAGCGATGGGGAGTTGGCTGGTGAAGCCGCGGCATGCTACCGGGACTTGGCGCGCGAGGAGCCGCGGTTTGCGGCCGCCGCCGAGGAGCACGTGTTGCGCGCGCTCGCGGTCCGGAGCGATGATTTTGCCCGGTCCCGAGTCTTTGATCAGATTGGCCTGGCCCAAACTCGGTTCCTCATGCGCGAGCCGGAGCAAGCCTGCGTTGATGGCACGGCGGCGATCGAGATGGCCACCACGCTGGCTTCCTTCTCGACCCGAGTTGTCGGTCGATTCCACGAGCTGCTGGCCGACTCAGCGCCGTACGGCGACATTACCGCCGTCCGCGAGTTTCGCGATCAGCTACAGCAAGCCATCGCTATCTCATAGGTTGCAGGGGGTTGCATCCCCCAGTAAGCAGCGGCTCCATGCCGTGATCGGCCGCTCGGAGCGGTCTGAGAGGGTGCGAGGCAGCCGGCTTGGCGGTCCGCAAGCGAGCGTACTCCCTGTCCTACCGGTACGGCGTGGCCGCCAAACCTCCATCGGCTCGTACCTGGATCCCGGCGGCGCGACCGACAGCGGCACCGGTACCTGCTACTGAAGCCCGCCGCTCGGCCCCGTCCCGTCGCGGTTACCCGCTCCAGGCAGCCACCGCGGCACCGCGCAAGTGGGCACCTGTTGTTTCCTCTTAACGGCAACAGGTGCCCACTTGCTGGACGGGAGCGGGTCGTGCGGCGTGCTCAGCCGCGGATCACCTCGAGGGCAGCGATCCCTGCGAACACCGCGAAGACCACACCCGCCACCCGTTGCACCAACCGCAGCGGCACCAGCTTGGCTAGCTCCCGCCCCACTAGTACGGCCAGCCCGGCCACCCCCACCAGGGCCAGCCAGGAGCCGAGGAACACCGCAACCGGTGCGTTATAGCGGGCAGTCAGTGCCACGGTGGCAAGCTGCGACGCATCGCCCCACTCGGCCGCGAACAGCACCCCGAAGGAGGCCAGCGCCATCCGCCACCGGCTGTTCTCCTCGTGCGTACGGATCGCCTTGTCGGAGTCGACCGCGCTACCGTGCAGCAGGATGATCGCACCGATCCCGAACAGCAAGCACACCAGCGCGGCCACCACCCGGTGTGGCAGCAGGTCGATCAGGCCGCCCGCGGTGACCGCCACCATGCACTGCACGAAGAACGCTGCCGTCACCCCGGCCAGCACTGGCAGCGGCCGGTACCGGGCGGTCAGCACCAAGGTTGCCAGCAGCGTCTTGTCCGGGAGTTCGACCGGCAGCACGAGCAGCATCGTCATGATGAACGCAGTCAGCGTGAACACGGGTCTTCTCTCGCGGGGGTTGCCCTCAGGCTAACAGTCACCGATACCGGGCATAGGCGGCCGCGGTGGCGGCCCGCAGCACCTCCTTGACTGGCAGACCGAGTGCCTCGGCGCCCCGCCGGACGTCCTCGTACTCCACGCTGACGTTGACCAGTTCCCCGGCCAACCGAGCCAGCTTCACCCCGACCGGCTGCCCGTCCACCTCGACCTGACCCAGCTCCCGGTCCAGCGCATGTTTGTCCACCGAGAACTCCCGTAGCCCAATCGTGCTGGTCCGGCGGAAGATCTCCCGGCGTACCGGGTCCGCCACGGTTTGCCTGCACAGGGCGTGCAGGGTGTAGCCGGGCCGCCCTTTCTTCATCAGGATCGGAGTCAGCCAGGCATCCGACGCGCCGACCGCGATGAGGCCGGCCAGCACCTCCGGCCAAAGTCTTGGGTCCAGGTCGTCCACATTTGCCGCCAGCACCAAGGCTGACTTCACCAGCGTGCTGCCAGCCTGGTCCGCAACCGGCGTCCCAATGACCAGCCGGAGGAGGTTCGGTACCTCGTCCAGCTCACGGCTACCGGCGCCGACCCCGACCTGCCGGACCGTCATTGGCGGCAGCGACCCCCAGCCGGTCACGGTGGCAGCTAGCAGCGCGGCTCCGGTCGGCGTACACATCTCGTACGGGGCAGGCCCGGCCCAGACCGGCGCACCGGCCTCCCGCAGCAGCTCCAGGACGGCCGGACCGGGCACCGGTAGCAGGCCGTGCTCGCCGCGGGCCATGCCGGTACCGAGGGTGATCGTGGAGGCGGTGAACGTCTCGATGCCGAGCGCGTGCAGGCCGGCCGCCACGCCGACCACATCGGCGATCGCATCCAGCGCGCCGACCTCATGGAAATGCACTTGCTCCGGTGTGGTGCGGTGCACGCTGGCCTCGGCCCGGGCCAGCCGGCCGAACGCGTCCAGCGCAACCGCGCGGACCGGCTCGGCCAGCTCAGCGTCGGTGAGCCGCTGCCGGATGTGCGCCCAGGTCCGAGCCAGGTTGCTGCGCGGGGCGTGCACCTCGACCCGGGTCGCGCCGATACCCTGCCGCAGCACCGTAGACACCTCAAGCCGGATCTGCTCGGTGCCCAGCGCGGCGATTGCGGCTTGGATCTGTGAGACCGGCGCCCCGGCGTCCACCAGCGCGCCCAGCAGCATGTTGCCGGATGCCCCGGCCGCGCAGTCCAGCCAGCCAATGAGGATACTCATAGCGCCGGCCCGCCTGGCTGCCGCGCGGCCCGCCGGGCCACCCGAGCCGCGAACAGCCCGGCCCCGAAGCCGTTGTCGATATTGCAGACCACGACGCCCGGTGCGCAGGAGTTCAGCATGGTCAGCAGTGCGGCCAGCCCGCCAAAGGAGGCGCCGTACCCGACGCTGGTCGGCACTGCGACCAGCGGCACTCCGACCAGCCCGCCGATGGCGCTGGGCAGCGCGCCGTCCATCCCGGCGACCACCACCAGGCAGTCCGCGGTGGCCAACGTGTCGCGGACCGCGAGCAGCCGGTGGATGCCGGCCACCCCAACATCGGTAATCCGCTGCACCCCGGCCCCGAATACGCTGCTGGTGAACGCCGCCTCAGCGGCCACCGGCCCGTCGGCGGTGCCCGCGCACACTACGCAGACCGTACCCACCGGTGTCGGCAGCGGGCCGACCGCGACCACTCGGGCCTGTTCCTCGACGGTGGCCGCCGGTCCATACTCAGTCACTAGCGCGGCCTGTAGGAGCGCGTCGGCCCGGGTCACCAGGGCCGGTCGGTCGGGGTGCGCGGCCCGCAGCTCGGCCACGATCCGGACCGCCTCGGCCACCGTCTTGCCGGCGCCATAGACCACCTCCGGCTCACCGGTACGCGTCGGCCGGTCGGTATCCAGCCGGGCGAAGCCGACGTCGACGAAACCGCTGCTGCCACCGTGCACGCCTGCCACCAGCGCAGGGTATCCACCCTCGGTCGGCGGCCGGTCATCGTACCGGCTGCAGACGGACCAGGGTTGGGGCGCACCGCTGCTTCTGGGTCGGCCACCGGCGTTCCCCGGGTCTTGATCGTTTGGCGTCGGTGAGTGTGCTGTTTCTCACAACTACGGCCCTCACGAGTTTTCGGCGACATTTCTTTATTTCGATCGCTGTCGTCGTTTCTGCCGGGCTGGCCGTGGGCTGGTCTGGTTGTCCGAGTAAGTCTACGATAAGTCATGACTGGCAGGCTGGCCGGGACGGCTACTTTAGCGGCCAATCGGTTGTTTCATGCATTATTCAGTTTGCTGGCTGGACATTCAATATTCGGACACCTACCACCGCACAACCCGTCGTGATCGGCAGACCCTAAGCTGTGGTCGTGCTGATGAATGCTGAAGTGGTGCAGTACGTCGCGTTCGGTGCGGCGGTGCTCGGTGCCGTCGGACTCGTCGGCTGCGTGCTGGCGCTGCGCACGGCGGCCAAGGCGCGGCGTGCCGTGCGAGCGCTGGAGGCGACCGGTGGCGGCGCGGTGTTGCTGGATGCCGCGGTACGGCATGAGCTATGCCGGGGGCTGCGGCGGGTCGGGCTGGTGCGCTACGACGCGCTGGCCGACATGGGCGGTCGGATGTCGTTCTCGGTGGCGCTGCTGGACGAGGACGCCAACGGCGTGGTGATCAGCGCGATCAACGGGCGTACCGAGTCGCGCTGCTACGGCAAGATGATCGCCGCTGGCGCGGCTGCCCAGGAGCTGTCGCCGGAGGAGAAGGAAGCGATCACCCAGGCGATGGCCGGCGTGGCTGACCGGCCCGGCGTGGCCCGGTCCGGCTGACCGGCATGCTGGGAAGTACGCTGCCCAGCATGCCGGAAGTGTCGCAGCTTGGGTCGCAATTAGGGTCGCAGCGGGAGTCGCCGACCCGGTTCGCCTACCTCGGTCCGGCGGGGACCTTCGCCGAGGCCGCGCTGCGTACCGTGCCGGCCGCCGCCAACGGCATCCTGTTGCCGCAGCCGTCGGTGCCGGTCGCGTTGGAGGCGGTACGGTGCGACCAGGCGGACGCCGCGTTGGTGCCGCTGGAAAACTCGGTCGAAGGTTCGGTCGCCTCTACCCTGGACGAGCTGGCCGGCGGCGAGCCACTGGTGATCACCCGGGAGATCTTCCTGCCGGTGAGCTTCGCCTTGCTGGTCCGGTCGGACACCACCTCGTACGACGAGATCAAGTCGGTAGCCACCCACCCGCACGCCGAGGCGCAGTGCCGCCGCTGGCTGCGGGATAACCTGCCGCGGGCCGAGGTGGTGCTAGCCGGCTCGACCGCGGCGGCGGCGGCCGGGGTGGTGGCCGGTGACTTTGACGCCTCGGTGAGCGCGCCGATCGCGGCCAGCTACTACCGGCTGACCGCGCTGGCCACTAATCTGGCCGACAATCCGGGCGCGGTGACCCGGTTCGTGCTGGCCAGCCGGCCTAGGCCGGCGCCGGAGCGTACCGGCAACGACCGCACCTCGATGGTGGCCTACATTCGCGACAACCATGCGGGCGCGCTGCTAGAGGTGCTGACCGAGTTCGCGGTCCGGGGCATTAACCTGACCCGGATCGAGTCCCGGCCGACCAAGGAGCGGCTCGGCCGGTACTGCTTCTCTCTGGACTGCGAGGGTCACGTTGCTGATGCGCGAGTCGGCGACGCGCTGGCCGCGCTGCACCGGGTCTGCGCCGATGTGCGGTATCTGGGCTCCTACCCGCGCGGCGATGGCGGCTCGCCCGAGCCGGTCCGCCGCGGCGCTACCGATGCCGACTTCACCGGCGCGGCTAGCTGGCTCGCCCAGGTCCGTACCCACGGAGTGTCCTAAGCCAGCCATGGCAGCGGCCCCGGCCGGTCATCATCCACCATTATCTGCGGTCTGCCGCTGCCTAGCCGCCAAGCCGCCGCCCCAACCGGCGTCGAGGCCGGCGATATACCCGACCTGGGTGAGCGACGCCACCACGCCGAACTCACCTCAGTTCGCACCACCGCGGACGCTTGAACGAGAGCTTGCACGGGAGGTCCGGTGCACCCACTGGTCGGCACAACCCAAGATAAAATCCCAGTAAATTGTCGATGTTAGCCGTGGAATGCGCGTCCGAGACTACAGGTACAGACCGGTGGCTGGCTCGATCCGCTTGGCGGCCAGGGCGTGGATGTCCCGCTCCCGCAGGATCAGGTAGTCCTGACCCTGCACCTCGACCTCTTGGCGGTCCTCGGGGTTGAACAGCACCTTGTCGCCGACCTCGATGCTGCGTACGTGCTGGCCGACCGCCAGCACCTCGGCCCACAGCAGCCGGGTGGCCATGCTCGCGGTCGCCGGGATGACGATGCCCCCAGACGACCGGCGTTCACCGTCTTCATCGGTGAGCCGGACCAGCACGCGGTCGTGCAACATCTTGATCGGCAGCCGGTCCTCATCCACGGATTGCGACGGTACAGCGAGCCGACTCGGCGTGCCGCGCCGGGGGTCAGGACCCGGTCAGGACCAGCCCAGGGTGTGCAGCCGAGCATCGTCGATGCCGAAGTGGTGGGCGATCTCGTGCACCACCGTAGTGGTCACCTCTGCCATCACCTCGGCCTCGCTGTGACAGCCAGCCAGGATCGCGCGGCGGTAGATGAAGATCCGATCCGGCAGCATCCCGGCGTAGTCGGCGCCGCGGTCGGTCAGTGCCACCCCCTCGTACAGGCCGAGCAGACCTGGGTCGTCGGGGTCAGCGTCCTCGACCAGTACCACCACGTTCTCCATCAGCGCAGTCAACTCGGCCGGCACCCCGTCCAGGGCGTCGGCGACCAGTTCCTCGAACCGAGCCCGCGTCATCTCCATCATCGGCTCCATCCATTCCCTCATCATCCGCCCACCCTCCGCCCCACCTACTCCGCCGATCTTGACGTAGTTGTCGGTATCGGGGCCCGAATACCAACCGGAACGTCAAGATCGGCGGAGAGGGGGGCGGGAGGTGGGTGGATGAGTAGGCTCGCAGCGTGATCGACCTTCGAACCCTTCGTGAGGACCCGGACCGGGTACGGGCCTCGCAGCAGGCCCGCGGCGAGGACCCGGCCGCCGTCGACGCACTGCTGGCCGCCGACGCGCAGCGGCGGGCCGCGGTGACCACCGCCGACACCCTGCGAGCCGAGCAGAAGGCGCTCGGCAAGCGCATCCCGAAAGCCGCCCCTGGGGAGCGTACCGGTCTGCTGGAGCAGGCCAAGAAACTAGCCGAGGAGGTCAAGCTCGCTGAGGCGACCCAGGCCACCGCCGATGCCGCGCTGCACACCGCCCAACTCGCCCTCCCAAACATCGCCGAGGGCGGTCCGGTTGGCGGCGAGGACGACTTCGTAGTGCTCGAGCACGTCGGCGACGTCCCGTCGTACGACTTCGAGGTACGCGACCACGCCGAGGTAGCCGAGCGGATCGCCGCGATCGACATCGAGCGCGGTGCCAAGGTCTCCGGCGCCCGGTTCTACTTCCTGACCGGGCCGGGCGCCGAGCTGGAGTTCGCGCTGATCAACCTGGCGATGGCGCAGGCCACCGCGGCCGGCTTCACCCCGGTGGTGGCGCCCGCGCTGGTCAAGCCGGCGGCGATGGCCGGCACCGGGTTCCTCGGCGCGCACGCCGCGGAGGTCTACCGGGTGGATGCCGACGACCTGTACCTGGTTGGCACCTCGGAGGTCGCGCTGGCCGGCTATCACAGCGAGGAGATCGTCGACTTGTCGGCCGGGCCGCGCCGGTACGCTGCATTCTCCTCCTGTTTCCGCCGCGAGGCCGGCTCGTACGGCAAGGACACCAGGGGTGTCTTCCGGGTGCACTGGTTCGACAAGGTCGAGATGTTCTCCTACTGCCCGCCGGAGGAGTCCTACGACGAGCATCAGCGGCTGCTGGCCTGGGAGAAGGAGTTCCTGACCAAGCTGGAGCTGCCGTTCCGAGTGATCGACGTGGCGGCCGGCGACCTCGGCTCCAGCGCGGCCCGGAAGTTTGACTGCGAGGCGTGGTTTCCAGCCCAGCAGCGCTACCGGGAGTTGACCTCCACCTCCAACTGCACCACTTTCCAGGCCCGCCGCCTGAACATCCGCTACCGCGACGCCACCGGCCGGCCACAAATCGCAGCCACCCTCAACGGCACGCTGTGCGCGATCACCCGGACCATCGCCTGCCTGCTGGAGACTCATCAGCGCGCAGACGGCTCGGTACGGGTGCCGGTCGCGCTGCGGCCATACCTGGCCGGCCGGGAGGTGCTGGAACCGGCCGACTGACCGGTCTGGCGCGCGTACGCTGGTCTTCCGTGTCGCCGCCTGGGAGGTAACCGCCGCGTGTCGCGCTCGGCTTGGCCCCGCCTAGTCGCCACCGACCTGGACGGTACGATCATCCGGGCCGACGGCACCGTGTCCGCCCGTACCGCGGCCGCGCTGCGGGCCGCCGAGCAAGCCGGCGCGGTAGTTGTCTTCGTCTCCGGCCGGCCGCCAAGGTGGATGCGCGAGATCGCCGAGCAGACCGGGCACACCGGCTTGGCGGTATGTGCGAACGGCGCGCAGATCTACGACATGCACACCGAGACCATGCTGGCCGAGCGACCGCTGGACGTGCCTACCCTGCGCGCTGTCTGCGAACGGCTGCTAGCCGCCCTGCCGGCAGCAGCGTTCGCGCTGGAGTACGGCTTCGCGTTCGCGCACGAGCCGGGCTACTGGCATAGCCACGTGATCGGCGTGCCATACTGCCAGGTCGGCCGCTACGCCGACCTGCTCGATCAGCCGGCCGCCAAGCTGCTGGTCCGGCACGCCGAGCTGGACGCCGATACTCTGCTGGCCCGGGCGGTGGCGGTGCTCGGGGATCTCGTCACCATCACGCACTCCGCCACCGACGGGCTGCTGGAGATCTCTGCGGCTGGCGTGACCAAGGCGACCGCGCTTGCCTGGTTGGCTGACGAGCGGGGCATCGACCCCGCCGATGTGATCGCCTTCGGTGACATGCCCAACGACTTGGCCATGCTGGCCTGGGCTGGGCACGCGGTCGCGGTCGGCAACGCACACCCGCAAGTACGGGCCGCTGCCGACGAGATCACCGGCAGCGTGCAGGAGGACGGCGTGGCGACCGTCCTGGACCGGTTGTTCGGCCGGCCCTGATCGGCTGATCCTGACTGGCTGGCAGCCGCCGGCCCGGCTACAGGTACTGCCCGGTGGAGTGCTCACCGGGGCCGAACCGCTCGGGCTGACCTGGCGCCCCGGGCCGGCTCGGGCCGGGCAGCGCCATGCCGGGCAGCACCCGCCGGCGCATTTCCTCCAACTGGACCCGGGCCGCCATTTGCTGGGCGAACAGCGCGGTCTGGATGCCGTGGAACAGCCCCTCGAGCCAGCCCACCAACTGGGCCTGGGCTACCCGCAGCTCCGCGTCGGTCGGCGTCCCCTCGTCCCGGAACGGCAGCGACAGCCGATGCAGCTCTTCTCGCAGCTCGGGCGCCAGACCCTGCTCCAACTCCTTGATCGACCGCTCGTGGATCTCCCTCAACCGGGCCCGGCTGGCCTCGTCCAGCGGCGCCGAGCGTACCTCTTCGAGCAACTGTTTGATCATCGAGCCGATCCGCATGACCTTCGCTGGCTGCTCGACCATGTCGGTGAGGTCAGTACCCGGATCGGGCTCGCCCTCAGCCGCGTCGGCCGGCGCGATGCCGATTGGCTGGCCGTCTGGGCCGACGACAATCACGTGATGCTGCTCCGATTCGGTCATGCCCCCATCCTTACGCATCACCGGTCCGCAGCGCACACCGCTGTGCCGCTGTCACCGCGTACTGCCTGGTCGGTGGTGGTCCGTCGCCCCAACGGGTGGCGGGGCGCCGGCGGGCGGGCCGATTAGCTGTCGGGGATCAGTACGATCTTGCCGATGTGTTCGCTGGCCTCGACGATCCGGTGCGCGGTCGCCGCATCGGCCAGCGGCAGTATCCGGTCGATCACCGGTCGCACCGCGGCGGACTCGTACATGGGCCAGGTGCCGGCCTGGGTGGCAGCCACGATCGCGGCCTTCTCCAGCAATGGTCGGCTACGCAGCGAGGTCGCGGTCACCGAGGCCCGTTTGCCCAGCAGCACCCGCAGGTCCAGCTCACCGCGGCTGCCGCCCTGGGTACCGATGACCACCAGCCGGCCGCCAGCGGCCAACACGTCCAGGTTCCGACTCAGGTAGGCCGCGCCGATGATGTCCAGCACCACGTCAGCGCCGCGCCCGTCGGTGGCCTTGCGGACCTGCTCGACGAAGTCCTCGTCACGGTAGTTGATGGCCAGCTCGGCGCCGAGTTCCCGGCAGCGGGCCAGCTTGGCCGGGCTGCCGGCGGTGCAGCACACCCGGGCGCCGAACCGGCTGGCGAGCTGGATCGCAGTGGTGCCCACGCCACTGCTGCCGCCATGCACCAGGAGCACTTCGCCGGGTTGCAACGCGGCGACCTGGAACACGTTCGACCAGACCGTACACACCGCCTCCGGCAGCGCTGCCGCAGCCAGTAGCGCCATCCCCTCGGGCACTGTCATAAGCTGCCCGGCCGGGACCACGACCTGCTCGGCGTACCCGCCGCCGGCCAGCAAAGCGCATACCTCGTCGCCGATTTGCCATCCGGTCACACCCTCGCCCAGTACGGCGATCTGGCCGCTGCACTCCAGCCCGGGAATGTCTGCTGGCACGCCGGGCGGCGCCGGGTAGACGCCTTGGCGCTGCAGCAAATCCGCCCGGTTGACCCCGGCGGCGGTGACCTCCAGCAGCACCTCGCCGGGGCCGGGCTCCGGGTCGGGTACCTCGGTCAGGGCGAGCACGTCCGGGCCGCCCGGAGTCGGGATAGTGATCGCACGCATGGCTCGGACCCTACCTGGCGGCGATCGATCCGGCCGATCGTGCGTTAGCGTCCGGGGATGGCGCACTTCGGCGACTTCCAGTCCGAGATCTACCTGCAGGGCCTTGCCGGGACTCGACCGGAGCTGCCCGTCGCCGCGGCGGAGCTGGAACGGGCCGGGCTGGCCGCGATGACGCCGGAAGCGCGCGGGTACGTGGCCGGTGGCGCCGGCACCGAGCGGACCGTACGGGCCAACGCCGAGGCGTTCGACCGGTGGTGGATCAGGCCGCGGATGCTGCCCGGTAGCGCCGCGCGGGACTGGTCGGTCTCGGTGCTGGGCACCCAGGCGCCGGCGCCGGTCCTGCTGGCACCGGTCGGGTCGCTGGGGATCGTGCATCCCGACGGCGACTTGGCGGTGGCCCGGGCGGCGGCCGCGCTGGGCGTACCGATGGTCAGCTCCACGCTCAGCTCGGTGCCGATGGAGCAGGTTGCGGGGGAGTTGGCCGGCAGCCCCGGCTGGTACCAGCTCTACTGGCCGCGGGACCGCGAGGTGGCGGTCAGCCTGGTACGGCGGGCCGAGCGGGCCGGCTTCCGGGCCCTCGTACTCACCGTGGATACCCTGATGTTGGGCTGGCGGCCGCGGGACCTGACGCTGGCCTACCAGCCGGCCATGCTCGGCAACGGGCTGGCGAACTACCTGAGTGACCCGGCGTTCCTGGCGGGTCTGGCCAGGCCGCCAGAGGACGACCCGAAGGCTGCGGTGCTGCACTGGGTCGGCATGTTTAGCCACTTGGAGCTGAGCTGGGACGACCTGGCCTGGCTGCGATCGGTCACCGACCTGCCGATCGTGCTGAAGGGCATCAGCCACCCCGACGATGCCCGCCGGGCGGTAGACGCCGGGGTCAGCGGCGTGATCGTGTCCAACCATGGTGGCCGGCAGGTGGACGGCGCGGTTGGTGCGCTGGACTGCCTGCCGGACGTGGTCAAGGCGGTCGGCGATGTCCCGGTGCTGTTCGACTCGGGAGTACGCTGCGGCGCCGACGTGCTGACGGCGGTGGCGCTGGGCGCGCGGGCGGTACTGGTCGGCCGGCCGTACGTCTACGGGTTGGCGCTGGCCGGTGCCGACGGGGTCCGGCACGTGTTGCGCTGCCTGCTCGCCGACGTCGACCTGACCGGCACGCTGGCCGGGCTGCGGTATGCGGCCGACCTGACGCCGGACCTGCTGGTGGCGCACCACAACGGGTGGACGCGACACGCCCGTTAACGGGCGTGTCGCGTCCACCCGTTGTCAGATGCGGACGGCCATCCGGGCGAGGAATCCACCCACGAGGGCGTACACCACCGCAGCAAGCCCCCAGTTGAACAGGGCGTCCTGCTTAGGCGGTCGACCAGTGAAGATGCCGTGGAACGGGGTGGTCAGCCACCGGCTGGCGTTCAGGAACCAGCCGACCAGCATGTTATGCCGGTTGGCACCGAGCAGGACCAGCACGATCCCGATCACGATGATTGTCACGACGACGGACGTGATGAGCTGGACGATGCCGGCCGCCCCACTGCGGCGGTAACGTGTCCCGACCATGCCCAGGTAGATCCCACGAGAACTTGGTGCTCAAACCCGTCCATCCACCGGAAGCCGGACCACCACCGCAAACCCACCCGGCTCATCACCCGAAAAACTGATATCTCCCCCATAGGCTCGAGCCAGTTCGCGGGCGATCGGCAGCCCGAGGCCGGCACCGCCAGCGTCCCGGCTGCGCGCGTCGTCGCGCCGGGTGAATCGGTCAAACACCCGGTCCCGATCGGTGGCCGGAATACCCGGCCCGTCGTCGCCCACCCGCAGCATGACCCACCCGTCCTGGGCGGCCAGCCGCACCCGCACTGCCGCCCGGGCGTGCCGTACCGCGTTGTCGAGTAGGTTGCCGACCAGCCGGCGCAGCCCGTCGGCGTCACCCAGCACCACTGCCGGCGCCAGCCCACCGGCCCGCACCGCCACCCGAGCTCCCTCGTACCGGGACAGCAGGTCGGCGACCAGCCCGGCCAGCTCCACCGGCCCGGCCGGCTGCCGCGCCGGCCGTCCCTCGTCCAGCCGGGCCAGCAGTAGCAGGTCGTCGACCAGCCGGGACAGCCGGTCCACGTCGGCCAGCACATCGGCGAGTACGCCCACCCCGACCCGGTCCAGGTCGCCGACTCGCTGAGCCACCTCAAGCTGGGTACGGATGCTGGCCAGCGGGCTGCGCAACTCGTGCGCGGCGTCGGAGACGAACGCCCGCTGCCGCTGCCGGCTGGCGTCGATCCGGTCCAGCATGCCGTTCAGTGTGCTGGCCAGCCGGTGGATCTCGTCCCGAGCCGCTGGCACCGGCAGCCGGCGGTCCGGGCCGCCGCCGGTGATGTCCTGCGCGCCACGGGTCAGGGCGGCCACTGGCCGCAGCGTCCAGCCGGTCACCCGCCAGAACAGCAGCGCCAGCACGGCCAGCAGCGCCGGCCCGGTGACCGCGACCCAGATCGTGATTACCCGCAGACTGTCTTGGAGCTGGCCTATTCCGACCGCCACGATCACCGTCTGCGGGTCGCCCACCGGACCGGCCGGTACCCCGACCACCCGCAGCTCGGTGCTCAGCCCGGCCCGGTCGCCAGCGATGAACAGCCGGTCGCCGGCCCGTACCGCGGCGATCTCGGCCGGCCGCAGCAGCGGGACCAGGTGGTCGGCGTTGGCGGAGGCCGCCCGGACCCGGCCGGCGGCGTCCACCACCTGCACCACCGCGATGCTGGGGCCGGTCACCGGTAGCGGTACGGGCAGCCGGTCGGCGTTGACCAGCTCGGCGATCTCCCCCCCGGTCCGGATCGCGCCACCGTCCACTGTAGACAACAGAGACCGACCGGTGATCACCAGTAGCAGCACCGCGCCGGCGCCGAGCCCGAAGGCCAGCGCCAGGCTGGCCACCACCGTCAGCCGGGCCCGCAGCGACAGCCGCCACCATAGCCGGTGCCATCCCAGCTTGGGCCGCCACTCCCACACGGCTCAGCCGCCGTCCGCGGCGAGCCGGTACCCCGCACCGCGGACGGTCTGCACCGACCGCCGGCCGAACGGCGTGTCGATCTTCCGCCGCAGGTACCCGACGTAGACCTCGACCACGTTCGGGTCACCATCGTAATGCGCGTCCCAGACATGCCGCAGGATGTCTACTTTGGACAGCACTCGGCCGGCGTGCCGGATCAGGTACTCCAACAGCGCATACTCCCGAGCGGTCAGCGTGATCTCGGCATCGCCCCGGCTGACCCGCCGGCTGGCCGGGTCGAGGGCCAGGTCACCGGCGGATAGTACGGCCGGCCGCGGCGGCGTGCCGCGGCGCAGCAGGGCCCGCAACCGGGCCACCAGTACCACCCAGGAGAACGGCTTGGTCAGGTAGTCATCGGCCCCCACGTCCAGCCCGTCGGCCTGGTCGTACTCGCCGTCCTTGGCCGACAGCATCAGCACCGGCACCCAGTTGCCCGCCGCCCGCAGCTCCTGGCAGACCCGGTAACCGGACAGCCCGGGCAGCAGGACATCCAGCAGCACCGCGTCGTAGCCGCCCTGCTGGGCAAGCTGCAGGCCGTGCGTACCGTCACGGGCCACGTCCACCACGAACCCCTCCGCCTGCAGGCCGCGCTGCAGCGCGCTGGCTAGCCGAGCCTCGTCCTCTACCACCAGGACTCGCACCTGCCGAAACCTCCCCGCCGGGCGCACAGTGCGCAGTGTCTTTCAGTGCCTCTCAGTGTCCTCACAGCATGCCTGCGGCAGGCTGGCCCCTATAACGTGATACCTGAGGGGGAGCCTGATGCCAGTCCTGTCAGTAAGGACGCGGTGGGTGGTGCCGGCGTTGATCATCAGCGTCATTGCCGCGGCCGGTGCCGGGGTGACGCTGAGCGCCAACGCCGCGCCAGCGCTGCCGCCAAAGTCGCCCGGTCAGCTTCTGGTCGACCTGCAGACCGCCAAGGTCCAGGGGTTGTCCGGGACGGTCGTGCAGACTGCCACACTCGGCCTGCCGGCGCTGCCGGTGCCGACCGGCGGGCGGGGCTCCAGCGACCTGAGCAGCCTGGTCAGCGGCTCGCACACGATGCGGATCTGGTACGCCGGCCCGCAGCAGGTCCGGCTGGCGCTACTAGGCACGTTGGGCGAGTCCGACGTGATCCGCAATGGCCGCGACGGGTGGCTGTGGAACAGCGACCAAAACACCGCGACCCACTACACGCTGCCTGCGGAGCAGCCGGCAACCAGCGAGCTGCCCGGCAACCTGCCGAAGACCCCGCAGGAGGCTGCCGACCAAGCGCTGAAGCTGATCGGCCCGAGCACTAACGTGGCCGTTGATGGCACCGCGACGGTGGCCGACCGGTCGGCGTACGAGCTGGTGCTCTCGCCGAAGGACAGCCGGTCGCTGGTCGGCTCGATCCGGCTCGCGGTGGACGCGCAGACGTCGGTGCCGCTACGGGTGCAGGTACTGCCGAAGGGTAGTAGCACGCCGGCCGTTGCGGTGGGCTTCACCCAGGTCAGCTTCGCGACCCCGGACCGGCGGGAGTTCCAGTTCAGCCCCCCGCCGGGCGCGACGGTCAAGCAGCAGCACCGGGGCGCCGGCCGGCCGCACACCGGCAGGCCGCACGCGTCGCCTGGCTCGAAATCGCCTGGTCCGAAGTCGCCGCAGCCGGCCGGCGCCGCGCCGCGGACCGTCGGCACCGGTTGGACCACGGTGTTCGTGCTGCCAATGTCACTCAACCTGGCTACCAGCAGCAGCGGTCCCGCCGGCACCAGTCTGGGTGACACCCTGGCCAACCTGCCGCGGGTCAGCGGCTCGTGGGGCAGCGGCCGGCTGCTGACCGGCCGGGTGTTCAGCGTGCTGCTCACCGATGACGGCCGGCTGGCGGTCGGGGCGGTCGGCCCGGACCTGCTGTACGCCGCGTTGGGCGCCCGATGACGGCCCCGACGGCTGCTGCCGAGGTACGAAGCCAGCGGGAGGCCGGCTCACTATCCACGGGAGTGGACGCAGCAGTACGCACCACCGGGCTGACCAAGCGGTTCCGCGGCGGCCAACTGGCGGTCAACGGCATTGACCTGGTGGTGCCGTGGGGATCGGTGTACGGCTTCCTCGGCCCGAACGGCTCGGGCAAGACCACCACGATCCGGATGCTGATTGGCCTGATCTCACCCACCCGCGGCTCGGTGGCGATGCTCGGTCACCCGATGCCCCGGTACGCCGCCGCGGTGCTGCCCCGGGTCGGCGCGCTGATCGAGGGGCCGGCGTTCCACCCGTACCTGTCCGGTTACGCCAACCTGGCCCGGCTGGACGCCGCGGACCGTACCGCCGAGCCGGCCACCGCCCCCACCCGGATCGCCGCAGCACTGGACCGGGTCGGCCTGCTGGCCGCCCAGCGCAAGAAGTACCGGGCGTACTCGCTGGGCATGCGGCAGCGGCTGGCCATCGCCGCCACCCTGCTGCAGCCACGCGACCTGCTCATCCTGGACGAGCCGACCAACGGGCTGGACCCGCAAGGCACCCGCGAGGTCCGCAACCTGATCCAGGGGCTGGCCGCGGACGGGACCACCGTGCTGCTGTCCTCGCACCTGCTCTCGGAGGTGGACCAGGTCTGCAGCCAGGTCGGGGTGATGGACAACGGCACGCTGGTCGCGCAGGGCTCGCTGGCGGAGCTGCGGGCCTCGGCCGTACCGGAGATCCGGGTGCACACCCGGGAACCCGAGCTGGCCCGGCAGACCTGCCTGCGGTTGGGCTTGGTCGGCGTGCACCGGCAGGCGTTCGGGGTGACCGCGGCGCTGGGCGAGGCGGTGCCGGAGGAGGTCTGTGCGGCGCTGGTCGCCGACGGGGTGCCGGTCCGCGGGTTCGCGGTCTCCAGCGCTGACTTGGAGGACGTGTTCGTACAGCTCACCGGGGAGGGCTTTGATGTCAGCGGCTGACGCTACGGTCGGGGTGGTGCGTACGTTGCCCACCGCCGCGCCTCGACGGCGGGTGAGCGGCCGGCTGCTGCGCTCCGAGCTGGCCATGGTGTTCCGGCGGCGGCGCAACCAAATGGCGCTGCTTGTGCTGGCCGGGATCCCGGTCCTGATCGGGATCGCGGTGAAGCTGTCCGCGCCGTCGCCCGGCGAGGGGCCGGCATTCCTCAGCCGGATCACCGACAACGGGGTGTTCCTGGCCTTTGCCTCGCTGGTCGTGGTGGTGCCGCTGTTCTTGCCGCTAGCGGTGTCGGTGGTGGCTGGTGATGCGGTGTCCGGGGAGGCTCAGCTCGGCACTTTGCGGTATCTGCTGGCGGTGCCGGTCGGTCGCGGTCGGCTGCTGGTGGTGAAGTACGCAGCGCTGGTGGCGTTCTGCCTGACCGGTACGGCAGTGGTGGCGGCGGTGGGGGTCGGGCTGGGCGCGATCTTGTTCCCGACCGGGTCGGCCACCTTGCTGTCCGGTACCCAGGTGTCCTTGCTGGCCGTACTCGGCCGGGTTGGCCTGGTCGCTGTGTACTTGGCCGCCTGCATGGCCGCGCTCGGCGCGATCGGGCTGTTCGTGTCGACCCTGACCGAGACGCCGGTGGCCGCGATGGCCGCGACCGCTACGTTGGCCATCATCAGCGAGGTACTGGACAGCGTGCCACAGCTTTCGGCGATCCATCCGTACTTGTTCAGCCACTACTGGCTGCAGTTCGGGGACCTGCTGCGGGATCCGATCGCCACCGGTGGAGTGCTGCAGGGATTGCTCACCGCCGGCTGCTATGTGGCGGTCTTCGGTGCGCTGGCCTGGGCCCGGTTCAGCGGCAAGGACGTATCCAGCTAACCCTGGGCGCTCCGGCCCCAGCGGAGAATTGAGGGTTGCCGACGACGTAACGGCCAATATGATCACCGCCTGTCGTGGATCTGTGACAGCGTGCGTCCGCAGGATTCTCGGCTGCGTTGCTCTCTCTCTAAGGCTTCGTGGAGGTGATCTGGTGAGCAACGCCTTCGGGCGGCTCTCGGCGAGATGACCGGCTGTCATGGCTGGATGAGGTGTCCCGCGCCTCACTGGACGCGGCAGCAGCGACGTTTGGGCCAGGCCGGGCTGACGATGCGCTGCTGCGCGTCGTGTTCGGTGGCGCCGACGACATCGACGCACGCGATTCGTACCTCACCACCAAGGCCGTCCAGGACGCCATGGCCAGATGGGCCACATCATTCGGGACCCCGATCTGAGGTCGCCGGTGCGCACCGAGCAGACCGGGAGAAAGCACGGCTGGTCCAGGGGGCAGGGGAAACTCGATCTACTGCAGCTTTCCGGAATGGCAGCCGGTAGCCGCTGCACTGCCGATGCCAGAGATTGGGACACTCGCTCACCAGGCCGTTCGCGAACTCGTCAACGTCCTACCCGGAGCAGCAGAGAACGACAACGCACTCGACGCGGTACTCGGCCAGCGACAGACCGTACGCAATGCCGTCAATGATCTTGTTGGTGTGGTCACCGCAACGAACCGGGGCTTGTCCTTCGAACTCAGCTCCCAGGGCGGCAGGAGGGCATTTTCCGTCCTATCGGCCGAGCATGCGGACGCGCTACGGGACAGTCTCAAGCAGACCCGTACCGACATCCGGCAGATCACGGTCGTCGGCCGGCTGGACGGAGTGCGGACCCGTCGCCGGATCTTCTACCTCGAGCCAGACTCGGGGCCGTGTATCCACAGTGCCCTCGATCTATCCCTTCTTCACGGCATACGCCGGAATCTGGACCGCCGCGTGGTAGCCAAGCTGCAGGGGAGCGGTATTGAGGCACTTTCCGGCAAGCGTACCCGACCGGTCTACCGGTTGCTCAAGATATCGCCGACCGATGCCGAGCTTGCATAGGAATACTGCCGGCAAGCCGACATGGCTGATGAGGAATCCTCCTGGAGAGCTGGCGTATCATGACACAGTAGCCCAAAGTCTGGGCGTACTCGTGCGACGGGCTGTCATCACCCAGTCATTGAAGCGGAGTTGCCGATGAAGCCGATCACCGTCTCGGTCCGGGTCGAGCGTTCCCGGGAGGAGGTCTTCGCATTCCTCGACGTGCTCGCTAACCACGAGCCATTCACTGATCATACGCTCGTTGAATGGTCCTATGCCGGTCCGGCAGCGGGGGTTGGCGCCAGGGCCCGCATGCGCGCCAACGTAACTGGGCGGTCGCACTGGATCGACATGGAGGTCATCTCGGCCGAAGCACCTGTGACGATCGTCGAGCAGTCGGTGGGAGCCAACGGCCGGCGCCGGACACGCGGCACCTACACGCTTGAGCCGCTACCGGGCGGCGGTACGGACATTCGCTTCGAGCTGTCCTACCTGGAGACGCCTTGGTTCGACCGCCTCGCCGCGCCGCTCCTCCGCGCATGGTTGAAGCGCGCTAACGCCAAAGCGATGCGCCGCTTGGGCGAAACCCTGGCCAGTGCCCCTCCCGCTGACCGCACCGCTTGAGTACATGATCTTGCCTCGCCGCGGCCCCGCGCGGCTTGGGCGAGGGGTTGTCGGCAAGGCTGGCTGGTGCATTTGGTGCCTTCCGGCTCGGGAGGTTCACCGGCCGTGGCTACGCCACTACCATGGGAGATCATCCGAGTGGAGGGTTAATCCCATGAGTACGACGGAGCCGCCGGCTGGATTGCGGGTGCTGTTGCAGCGGGCGCAGCTTTCGCCGGAGCGGTTTGCCCGGCTGCTCAACCGGAGTGCGGCCGATTTGGGTCTGGTGGCCCGTATCGATCCGAAGACGCCGTACAAGTGGCTGCGGGGCGTTCACCCGCGCGAGCCGTGGCCGGGTCTGGTGGTTGAGTTGTTGAACACCGAGCTGGGTTGCCGAATCGAGGTGGCGGAGCTTGGCTGGCGGGTCAACCCAAGCAGCGTCCGCTACGTGCCGGCCGACTCCGGTTTGGATGCGCCGTGGACGGCCACCGGCGCGCTGGCGGTGGGTGTCGAAGTGGTGGAGGGCAGTGCGGTGGACCGGCGGATCTTCCTGATGTTGACCGGGTCGGCGTTGACGCAGCCGGCGTTGGAGTGGCTGGTTGCGACCCAATCCGGGGAGCTGCTTGGTGGGGCCGGGCGTCGAATTCCGGACGAGCATGTGACGGCGGTCGAGGAAATCACCGCTCGGCTGCGGCGGATGGACGATCAGGGGGCCGGTGGTGCGGTCTTGGACCTGGTGCGTAGCGAGCTCCGGCACGTGCTGGACCTGCTACGTCATTACCGGTACGAGACGGCGACTGGGCTGCGACTGCATGCGGATGCCGCGGAGCTGATGCGACTGGCCGGCTGGCTCAGCTTCGAGGCCGGGCAGCATCCGGCGGCCCAGCGGTACTGGATCGCCGCACTGCGCGGCGCGCAGGCAGCCGGTGACCGGGCACTGGGCGCGAATGTGCTCGGGTTCATGTCCTGCCAGGCCAAGGACCTGGGCCGGTACGGCGAGGCGGTCCGGCTGGCTGAGGCGGCGTTGCACGGCTGCGCTGGGGCTAGCCCGCGGGTCGCGGCGATTCTTCACCTCCGGCTGGCCGAGGCGCAGGCCATGACCCAGGACACGAAGGGTTGCCGGTCCTCGATTGATCAGGCCCGGGAGGCGTTCCGGGCGAGCCCGCCGGACTACGGCGAGCCGGACTGGTTTTACTGGGTGGATGACGCCGAGTTCGCCGCGTTCACTGCGTCGTGCTACCTGTGGCTGGCCGACTGGGACCGAGCCGAGCGGCACTACACCGTCGCGATCCGGCGGCAGGCCGACCCGCGCGCAAGGGCAAGCGCGGATTGGCACGCGAAGCTGGCCAGGGTGCTGGCCGGCAAGGGGGAGCCGGAGCACGCCTGCGAGGTAGCGGGTACGGCGGTCGACCTGCTCACCGACGAGGTCGACTCGGCGCGCTGCGTGGGCTACGTTCGCCAAGCGTGCATCGCACTGCGACCCTACCGGCGGCTACCGGCGGTGCGGCACCTCACCGAGCGCGCTGACCGCCTGCTCGCGGTCCCGGCGTGACCCCGATGACTGCCTACATTGCCGCAGCGAGCCCGCGTGGGCCCTTGCGATTTCGCAAGTACTTTCGACAATAGGTCGGTGAGTCTGACCCCGCAGACGCTAGCTGAGCGTGTCAAGCAGGCCATCCATGCTGCCGGCCTGACCCAGCAGTCAGTTGCCGAAGCGATCGGGATCGACCCTTCTGCCCTGTCGCGTGCGCTGAGTGGCCAGCGCGACTTCAAGTCCGTCGAGATCGCCCTTCTCGTTGAGTTATCGGTCTTCGCTCCGGACGCGCGGAGGAGCTGCAGGCCCGTAATGAGAAGCACTACCTACAAACCTGCTGAGGCGGTCGCTCGACGCGCGTATGTCAACGGCCAGCAGGCATACGACCGATCGCTCGGTTGGTAGCGGTCGACGCTGAGCTGCTGCTGGAGGAGCTTGTTCCCCACGCCCATCGCTTGAATATTGGCCAGGCCGACGACGAAAGCGCGATGGTGTTGTGAATGCCGTTATCGCGCCAATCATGTTCGACGCCAAAACGCTCATAAACTTTGCTGTTGTTGATCGTCTGGACATTCTTGAGAATCGATTCGGTTACGTGCCCGGTGGACCGAAGCAGTACAGGTCGAGATTCAACGTGGACTTTCCGTCGACCGACGTCTCCAGCGGATCTTGGATGCGAAGTGGCTAGGAGAGCCAATAGAGCTGACCGGCACTCAGCAACAACTTCATGAGGTCGAAATCATCCGCCAACAGACCTGCTGCGGACTTTGCCAGGCGGCGCGGCATCCGGTCGTTGACTCGGCGCGGATTCTCTCCGGGTGTCACTTTTTATGGCTCTACTGCCGAACCTGGGGGTGCGTTGATCTCCCCAGCCGCTGGGTGATCGCGGAGTGGGTACGCCGTACCTGGCCAAGGGTCTCGGCTCGTCGGGGCCCAGTCCCGATCCACCAGATGGGGCAAGTGGTCACCTGTGGTTGCTTCGTAAGGACAACAGGTGCCCACTTGCTGGGTTGGATCTTGTTCGTGGGGGCAAGTGGTCACCTGTGGTTGCTTCATAGGGGCAACAGGTGCCCACTTGCCGGGGTTGGGCCGCTGCCCAGCCCACACGGCTCATCCCACCCGTGCCACCAGCCAGGCCGACCAGCACACCCCCTGCGGCGCGGGTACGGGAGCCGGGACTGCCCTGAACTCGACACCACAGCAGGTCGAAACGACGGTCCTCCCCGCCACCGGACCTCCCGTTGGGCCGGACCTTCGAGGCCAGGAACCTCGCCGAGGTACGGCGTACCCCCTCCACGATCACACCGCGAGCAGGGTGATCAACCCACCCACAGGTTCGGCAGTGAGCCCTTTACGGTGAGGCCGGTTGCCCCCAAGCGTTTGAACTCCTGCGACAGATGGCGGCCGAGGACATGGGTGTATTCGTGCCTCCGGACCACATTTTTGTCTGCTAGCGTCACAATTGCGGAAATCGGGCTGCAGCGGGAGCGTCCAGGCAGAGGGTGATCTCGTGAGGTCGCCGTCGGGTGCGGCTCGTGCCGACCTGCGCAAGAGCATGGCAGGTTCCGCGAGCGGCGGCTGTGGGCGCATATCCGGCAGTACGCCGGCGGAGGTGCCGAATCCGCCGGCATGGGTGATCGATGCGGCTGAGACGATCCGGCGTTACCACCCCGCCTGCTGCCGGCGGGGTGGTAACGCCGCGGTCTGAACTTTTCCAGAAATGACAGGTATGTCATGGCCTGACGAAGGGTCACGTGTTCGGGTTCGACAGAAGCAAAGCTCAAGAGATGAGTTGGGCCGGCCCGCGCTACTGCGTGTTGCCTGGTGAATCTGGTGGGCGTTCGGTTTGTGGTTCGGTGGGTTCGGTTGTCTCTTGTTGCTCGGTGGTTTGGATGTCCGGCTCGGGATATTCGTTGCCGTCGATGGTATGGGCCATTCTGAGGTAGCCGCGGGGGATGCTGAGCCCGTCGGCGATTCGGCTGAGTACGTCGTAAACGGTGACCTGACGACCGTGCAGAATGGCGCTGACCTCGGGCTGAGACTGGCCGGTGAGCGCGGCGATTCGCTGCTGGCTGAAGCCGAAACGTTGCAGATATTGGTAGATCGCGCGAACGTCGCGGCGCAGCAATGCGGATCGGATCTCGGGTCGGTGCCAGTCGTCGGGGTCGGGTGGTTCTGGTCGCCAGTCTACGGTGTTCATCGCCGTCCTGCCGGAGTCGCGGTGGGTCTGGTTTGCGTTCTAGAATGGGGATAAGCGATCCGCATAGTTAATCTCCTTTCAGGTTGTGACTAGTGACGCTTATTGCACTCGGCTGGGACAAGTGTGTCGGCTGGGCTGTTATGTGTTGCCAGTGCTTTTGGTGCCCACCCCGTTCGGAAGGTGTTGTGTACCGGACGCTGACGCTACTGTGTGAGGTCACCTGATCAACTGGGAGCTGAAGCATGGGTACGACAGAGTCGCCGGCTGTATTGCGTACGTTGTTGCAGCGGGCGCAGCTTTCGCCGGAGCGGTTTGCTCGGT
>OBLV0100000125.1_pt1 | contig 25005 bp, 26 predicted proteins | sample 1520071 | NCBI WGS metagenome assembly OBLV01 (sample SAMEA3888446, study PRJEB22518) | metagenome | reverse complement strand
CCACCGAGATCTACACTCTTTCCCTACACGACGCTCTTCCGATCTGGGAGGTTGGATGGCGGACCTACGTGGTCGCACCTTCTCCGACCTGCTAGCCGGCCTCAACGCAGGGCAGCACCTGGCAGTGGATGCCGTGGTGGCCTTCGTCGACGGGGAACTGGGCGCGGCACCTCGCGACCGCGCTGCGGCCCACCTCACCGGGTGCTCGTCGTGCGCCGCGGAAGTCGCCGCGCAACGCCACGCTCGCAGCGAGGTCCGTGCAGCTCAGTGGCCTTCGGTGCCCGCGGACCTGCTCGCTGCGCTGCGTGAGATCCCGCACACCGCTGAGTTGCCCGAGCTTCACACCGGGCTGACCGGGACCCTCGACGGCGCCGTGCTCGAGGTCTCGGACCCGCTCCAGGCGCCGCCCGGGCCGCTGGGCTCCAACCAGCGCTGGGGTGCCGGACCCTCGGTACTCGGCCGGTGGATGGGGCGGTAGAAACAGCCCAGCAGAAGTAGCGCTACGCACATTTCACTGTGGTGTGGGCAGACTTAAGAGACCGCCAGCGCACGTGTGACCAGTGCACGTTTGACCCGGGAGACCATGGTCCTGCCACCCGATCGGCCACCCGATCGCGACGACCGTCCCTTCATGCCGGAAGGGGAGTCCGAGCCGCCTGCGTACACCCCGAGGCCGGCACCGCGGCCTGCGGTTGACCCGGAGGCCGCGCGCGCCTTCGGCCGACCACCGGGAGTGACCGGCGCGTTTGCCGATCAGCCCGGCGTCACCACGCGGGACTGGGTCACCGCGACACCGGCTCCCGAGACATTGGCAGCCGCGTTCGGCAGACCAAGGGACTCCGGTGACCGGCTCCAGCGCCCACCCGAACTCAAGGGCAGTCACGACAACGGGAGGCCATACCGGGCAGGCTCGGACGGTCAGGATGAGTTCTGGCCACGCGACGCCGGGGGCAACCCATGGCGTGATCCCCGGGCGGCGGCGGTGCTGGGTGCTCCCGCGGTGGCGCAGGATCGCTCCGACTGCGCTGACCCACTACGCCCCGGCGCCCGGTTGAGCCTGGTGGATGTGCTGTTCGGTCGCAAGGTGAGCAACCGGGCACTCGCGCTGCTGGGGGTTCTGGCCCTGCTGATCGGGGCCGCCGGCGGCTTGGTGGGCTGGCTCACCTCGGAAGGCGGCAGCCTGCTCCACGATCCGGGTGCCACGCTGGCCTCGGTGCAGCCGGCGATCGATCGCCCGGCGGACTCGGTGGCAGCGGTGGCCGGCCGGGTGGTCCCCGCGGTGGTGTCCCTCGAGTTCCGGGTCGGTGACCAGGGCGGGTTCGGCTCGGCCGTGGTGATCGACGGCCAGGGCTATCTGCTGACGAACAACCACGTGGTGGCCCCGGCCGCGAACATCCCGCAGGCCACCCTGGAGGCGGTGTTCAGTGACGGGACCCGCTTGCCGGCGCGGATCGTGGGCCGCGATCCCAAGACCGACCTCGCGGTGGTCAAGGTGGAGGTGGCGAACCCGACAGTGGCGCAACTGGGCCGCTCATCGACACTGAAACCGGGCGACCCGGTCATCGCGATCGGGTCACCACTGGGCCTTGCCGGCACGGTCACCAGTGGAATCGTCAGTGCGGTGGATCGCCCGGTGCGCCTGGAAGGTGATGGTGGCCCGGGCAACGCGGTGATCGACGCCATCCAGACCGACGCGGCGATCAACCCGGGAAACTCCGGCGGTGCCCTGATCGACGCCAGTGGAGCGGTGGTGGGCATCAACACCGCCATTCGCACCCTGGGCGCCAGCGAAGGGGGTTCCATCGGGCTGGGCTTCGCCATCCCGATCGACACAGCCAGGACCATCGCCCAGGCGCTGATCCGTACCGGGCACTACCAGCACGCCGAGCTGGGCATCAATGCCGCGTCGGTGACCGACGGCAAGTCCGACGGTGCCCGGGTGCAGAACGTGCAGCAGGGCAGCGCCGCCGCGGAGGCCGGAATCCTGGAGAACGATGTGATCACCAAGGTGGGTACCCGGCCCATCGGCAGCGCCGACGCGTTGACTGTCGCCATTCGTGAGCGGCCCATCGGTGACCGGGTGTCGATTTCTCTGGTTCGAGACGGGCGCCCACTGGTGGTGACGGTCACCCTGAAGTCCGACTGATCGGGTGCGCCTGCGCCGACCTGGCTAGGCTGGGGTCTGGCTCGTTGGCGGGTTGGGTGCACGGAGGTCCAGATGTTCAATATCGGTTGGGGGGAGTTTCTGATCCTGATCGTCGCCGGGTTGCTGATCCTGGGTCCCGAGCGATTGCCGTCGGCGGCGGCCTGGCTGGGCCGGACCGTGCGGCAGGTCCGGGAGTACGCGCAGGGTGCCCGCGAGCAGCTGCGGTCCGAGCTGGGCCCGGAATTCGACGAGATTCGCGCTCCGCTGGAGGACCTGCGCGGGCTGCGGAACTTCAATCCGCGCACCGCCCTCACCCGGCACCTGTTCGAGGATCTGGATGGCACCCCCTTCGGGGGCCCTCATGGCGAGGTCAAGCCCAACGGTTATGCCGCCCCCACCGGCAGGGGCACCCCGATTCCCCGGCCGCTGCAGGCCGGGGAGCGTCCCCCATTCGACCCCGACGCGACCTGACGGTGCTGGTTCAGACCGGTCTCAGGGGAGGCGCTATCGCGAAGAGCTGGGGCTCACCGAGAGCAGCCGCCCCGCCAGGCCGCGGGAGCGGGTAGCGAGCCGCTCGGCGACCGCCCGCAGCACCATCGAGGCCGGCGAGCCGGGATCGGCCAGCACCAGCGGGACACCCGCATCGCCGGTCTCGCGCAGCCGGCCATCGAGTGGCACCTGGCCCAGCAGGGGCACCTCGCTGCCCAGGGAGCGGGTCAGCGACTCGGCGACGACCTGGCCCCCGCCGGATCCGAAGAGGTAGTTGCGGGAGCCGTCTGGCATCTCCCACCACGACATGTTCTCCACCACACCGATCAGCCGCTGGCGGGTTTGCATGGCGATCGCCCCGGCACGCTGCGCCACCTCCGCGGCAGCCCGCTGCGGCGTGGTGACGACCAGGATCTCGGCGGTAGGGATCAGCTGCGCCACGGAGATGGCGATGTCCCCGGTACCCGGCGGCAGGTCGAGCAGTAGCACATCCAGGTCGCCCCAGAACACGTCGGCGAGGAACTGCTGCAATGCTCGGTGCAGCATCGGCCCCCGCCAGATCACCGGGGTGTTGTCCTTGGTGAACATCCCGATCGAGATGACCTTCACCCCGTGCGCCACGGGCGGCATGATCATCTTTTCGACCTGGGTGGGGCGGTCGGTAGTGCCGAGCATGCCGGGCACCGAGTGCCCGTAAATGTCGGCGTCGACCACCCCGACCGATACCCCCCGCTCGGCCATCGCGGCCGCCAGGTTCACCGTGACCGACGACTTGCCGACTCCACCCTTGCCGGAGGCGACGCAGTACACGCGGGTCAGCGACCCCGGCTCGGCGAACGGGATCCGGGGCTCCTCAGCGGAACCACGCAGCTGGCGGCGCAACGCCGTGCGCTGGGCATCGCTCATCACATCCAGCTCGACCCGCACGTCCCGCACTCCGGGCACCTCGGAGACCGCCTTGGTGACTCGCGAGGTGATGGTGTCCCGCATCGGGCAGCCGGCGATGGTGAGCCACACCGCTACCTGCACGGTCCCGTCGCCCGCCACGATCACGTCCTTGACCATGCCCAGCTCGGTGATCGGGCGGTTGATCTCCGGGTCATGTACTCCGTCCAGTGCGGCTCTCACCGCGTCGACGGAGGGGGTTGGTTGGGGGGAGGCCACGAATGGCACCGACCTTCCGGTTTGGCTGTGGATTCGGCTTGGTGTCGGGTCTGGTTGGTGTCGGGGTCCGGCTGGTTCTGGCTCCCATGCTAGGCGTAGCCGGCTGGTCGTTCACCGCCTCCGCTCGCCGGCCCGCCGTTCAGGCGTGCCGACCCGGCGGTGGCCGGTGTGGTCCAGGCGGGACTCCGATGCCGGTTCAGCCTGCCCTGCGTCCCGGAGCTCGGTGAGCCGGACGAGCTCGGAGCGCAGAAAATCCCGGGTGACCACCTCGCCGACGGCCAGCCGCAGCGAGGCCAGTTCCCGGGCCAGGTACTCGGTGTCGGCCTTGGTGCGCTCAGCCCGGGCCCGATCTTCCTCCAGCGCGGCGCGGTCCCGGTCGTCCTGCCGGTTCTGCGCCAGCAGGATCAACGGTGCGGCGTAGGCCGCCTGCGTGGAGAACGCCAGGTTGAGCAGGATGAACGGGTAAGGATCCCAGCGCAAAGACACCGCAGCCAGGTTCAGCGCGATCCACACCATGACGATGACGGTCTGCGCTGCCAGGAACCGGCCGGTGCCCAGGAACCGGGCGATCCGCTCGGAGAAGCGGGCGAAGGCATCCGGGTCCATCTTGGGCGTCAGCCGCCGTGGTCCCCGCGGAAGGTCCAGCCGGCTGGCTGCATACTGCCACCGAGACTCAGCCATGGTTCCTCACCTCCTCGGTCCAGTCCGGAGTGGGCCAGGCTTCTTGCTGGCGCCAGTCGTCGGGCAGCGCGGCATCCAGCAGGTCATCGACGCTGACCGCGCCGAGCAGGTGCCCCACGGAATCCACCACCGGTCCGCAGACCAGGTCGTAGGCGGCGAAGTAGCGGGTCACCTCGGCGAGAGAGGCCTCCGGCCCGAGCTGGACCAGCTCGGTGTCCAGCACACCAGCGACCAGGTTCGAGGGCGGCTCCCGTAGCAGCCGCTGCAGGTGAGCGCAGCCCAGGTAACGCCCGGTCGGGGTGGCTGAGGGGGGACGGCAGACGAACACCATGCTGGCCAGCGCCGGGGTCAGTTCCGGGTTCCGGGCCCGGGCCAGCGCCTCGGCGACCGTGGCATCCGGGGCCAGCACCACGGGCTCCGGTGTCATCAGGCCACCGGCGGTGTCGGAGGAGTAGGCCAGCAACCTGCGCACTGGTGCGGATTCCTCGGGGGCCATCAGCCGTAGCAGCCGTTCCCGTTCCGGCTGGGCGAGTTCTCCCAGCAGGTCGGCGGCGTCGTCGGGATTCATCGCCTCCAGCACGTCCGCGCCACGGTCTTCACCCAGATGGCCGAGTACTTCGGCCTGTTCGTCCTCGGGGAGCTCCTGCAACACGTCGGCGAGCCGCTCGTCGTCCAGCGCGTCGACCACCTCGTAGCGGCGCTTGACGGGCAGCTCGCGCAGTGCGTTGGCGACCTCCACTGCGCGCATCGCCTCGAAGAGGGTCAGTAACTGCTCGGCGCCTTGCCCGCGGGAGGACACCTCGGCCAGCGTCAGCCCCGCTACCTGGTCCCACTCGAGCACCTCCACCGGGCCGCGCCGGCCGAGCCGGCCGCGTTCCCGCACCGCCACCTTGGTGATCACCCAGTCCCGGGTGCGGGTCTGCTCGATCCCGGCATCAACAACTACTGCCACCGCTCCGGTGGCCGCTATGTGCACCCGGGTGTCCAGGATCTCCCCGACCACCAGGGTCTCGTTGGGGCGCAGCCGGAACCTGCGCAGGCTCACCGTGCCGGTGGCCAGTGCCACCGCCCCGGGCTCGATCGAGGTGACCCGCAGCATCGGAACGAAGATCCGTTGCCGGCTCACGAGCTCGACCACCAGCCCCAGCACCCGGGGCGGTTGGGCCCCGATGCGCAGCGCCGTCACCAGGTCACGGATCTTGCCGATCTGCTCGCCATCGGGACCGAACACCGGCAAGCCGGCGACCCGGGCGGCATAAACCCTGGTAGCACTGGCCACAGTAGGAGGCTAGCGTTCACCCACCCGTGGGATGCCCCCACGCCGTCCGGAGCCACCCAGCGGGCTCAGCGGTAGCAGTAGGAGTCGGAGGAGGCGTCGCCGCCTTGCAGGCGAACCTGGTGCACGCGCAGGCCGCGGAAATCGTCCCCGTGCAGGAACAGGGCCGGGTCGAGGGCCAGCCCGCCCAAGGGGTCCGCGTCGATCTTGGCCAGCCAGGCGCCGACACCGTCCGGGTAGAACTGGTCGTCCCACGCGCCGTAGAGCGAGTTGGTCAGGTACACCCGCCGCCCATCCCGGCTGACCTCGACCATCTGCGGGCCGCCGGCCAGTGGCTGGTCCGGCGCTGCCGGGTGGGCCGCGCGAGCCGCGATACCGCCCAGCCGTACCGATCCGACCTCGCGCGGCTGGGTGGGGTCGGATACGTCGTACTGCTTGAGCTCGCCGGTGCCCCAGCACGAGACGTACAGCCGCTGATCATCCACCGTGAGGTTGATGTCGGTGACCAGCGGGGGCACGGCACCGAAGGGCTTGAGCGCCGGAGGCAGCAGGTCGGGATCGGTGGGCTCGGCCGGAATGGTGATCACCTTGTCCGCCGCCCAGCCCCCGTCCTGACGCCCCCGGTGCCAACGCCATACCGAGGCGGACAGGTCCTGGGTGGACACCACGACCCCGACGAACCCCCAGCTCGCCTCGGGATCGTGCGCCGGCCGCAACTCCAGCACCATCTGGTGCTCGGCTCCCAAGTCCACCCGCTGAACGTGCTTGCCGGCAGCCAGATCCCAGAAGTGCAGCGCGTGGCCGTACTTGTTGCCCAGCAGCAGTTCCGGGTTCACCCCGTCCTCGATCATCGAAGGGGTACCCCACTCGCTGGTGACCAGCGTGTTCTGCTTCAGATGCCACCAGGCGTCATAGGCGAGGTACTGCGGCCCGCGGTCGGTCTCCCAGGCACCCTGTACCTCGAAGCTGTCGTGATCGAGCAGTGCGATCCCACCCGGCCCGTCGGCGCCGTCGGCGCCACCGAGGCAGGACAGGAAGATGCCCTCAGGTCCGCAGTGCAGCGTGTGCGGGCGGGAGTAGCCCGCTTTGTCAGCCAGCTCCTTGGCGTCGATCGTCTTGACCAGGGTGGGGTTGGCCGGGTCGGGGTGGGTGTCGTAGACGTGCACGTTGGAGCTGCGCAATCCGGGCAGCAGCAGGTAGCGGCGTTCCAGGCCGTTCACGCCGTGACCTTCGTGGGCCAGCGCGCTGCTGCAGGCGTTCCAGCCGAAGTGGTGCAGCTCGTCGCCGACCGTCGGCAGGTCCGCCCAGCCCACCACCTGCCCGTAGCGGGGTGAGTCGGGGTCGACGTCGATGACGCTCAACGCATCCGGCTGCCGCGCCGCGCGATCGAAGGCCACCACGTAGGCGAGATGCTCGGCCGGTGCGGCCGCAGCTTCGGCGGGACTGCGGTAGAAGGTCGGGTCGGACGGTGCGTTCATGGAAGTCTCCTCTGGCGAGGTCGGGCTGTAGTGGGTTGCCGGATTGGCTTGCCGGGCATGGGCTGGCCTGCGCTGGTACCCCTGCGGCACCGTGGTGCCTGAAGATCTGGGTCAGCCGGAGATCATTGATTTGCGACACAACGCGCTCGCCAGCCTGAGAAGGTCGACATGGCGGCGCACGGTCAGCCACGTGGTCAGGAGTATCGGACCGTCCAGTCGGCTGAGCCGAGGGCGGCCATCGCGGGATCGGTAGGGCGGCAAAGCGGTCATCGCTGCGAGCTCCCGGTCGGGTCTCTCTCGACGGTACCGGGCTGCACCGGGATGCGCGCTCATTCGTCCGGGCGGTTGCCGGTCGCGCCGGGTAACCTGACCTGTGGCGCTTCCCCGGCCGTATGCGACGAAAGGTTGCCCTCATGGCCCGGCTCGCTCAGACCCCTGGCCTCACTGAGATCCAGCAGGAGATCCTCGCGACGGTCAAGACCTTTGTGGACAAGGAGATCATCCCGGTCGCTCAGGAACTCGAGCGCACCGATACCTACCCCCAGGAAATCGTCGACGGCATGAAGAAGATGGGCCTGTTCGGGCTCACCATCCCCGAGGAGTATGGCGGTCTGGGCGAGTCACTGCTGACCTACGCGCTGGTCGTGGAGCAGATCGCTCGCGGTTGGATGAGCGTCTCTGGTGTGATTAACACGCATTTCATCGTGGCCTACATGATCAGTCATCACGGCACGGACGGGCAGAAGCAGCACTACCTGCCCGGGATGGCCGAAGGCAGCATCCGGGGTGCCTTCTCCATGTCGGAACCGGAGCTGGGCTCCGACGTCGCGGCGATCAAGACGAGAGCCCGGCGAGACGGGGACGATTACCTCGTCGACGGCGCGAAGATGTGGCTGACCAACGGCGCCACCTCGACCCTGGTGGCCACCCTGGTCAAGACGGATGAAGGCGCCGAGAAAGCGCACCGCAACCTCACCACGTTGCTGGTGGACAAGCCCGCCGGCTATGGGAAGGTCGCGCCCGGGCTCAGTATCCCCGGCAAGATCGACAAGATGGGCTACAAGGGGGTGGAGACCACCGAGCTGGTATTCGATGGTTTCCGGGTCGGCGCCGACAAGGTGCTCGGTGCTGCACCCGGCATGGGTTTCGCCCAGATGATGGACGGGGTCGAGGTGGGCCGGGTCAACGTGGCGGCCCGGGCCTGTGGTATTGCCATCCGTGCTTTCGAGCTCGCAGTGGACTACGCCCAGCAGCGCAAGACCTTCGGCAAGCCGATCGCGCAGCACCAGGCGATCGCGTTCAAGCTGGCCGAGATGGCCACCAAGGTCGAAGCCGCGCATCTGATGATGGTCAATGCCGCCCGGTCCAAGGATTCCGGGGAGCGCAACGACGTCCAGACCGGGATGGCGAAGCTGCTGGCGAGCGAGTACTGCAAGGAAGTCACCGAGGACGCCTTCCGCATCCACGGCGGATACGGTTACTCCAAGGAGTACGAGATCGAGCGGTTGATGCGCGAAGCGCCATTCCTGCTCATCGGCGAGGGCACGAGTGAAATTCAAAAGACAATCATCAGCAAGGCGCTGCTGCGGGAGTACGCTGCGCGGAGTTAGGTGAGTGACTTTTGTTTGCGGGCGTTCGCATGATGCCTACCGCGGAGGGAGGTGACGCACCATGACCAGTCCGTTCGGCGGCCAGAATCAGATGCCCGGTCTGCCGACCCCGCCCTCCGGCTGGCCGATTGGCTCCTATGCCACCTACGCCGAGGCACAACGCGCCGTGGACCATCTTGCCGACAACCAGTTTCCGGTCGCCGAGGTGACGATCGTCGGCGTGGACCTCATGCTCGTCGAGCGGGTCCTGCGCCGGTTGACCTGGGGTCGGGTTCTCAGCCAGGGGGCGGCATCGGGTGCCTGGTTCGGCCTGTTCGTCGGGGTACTGCTCAGCCTGTTCGCCTCCCATGCCGGGACCGGGGTGATCCCGATCCTGGTGGGGGTGGCCACCGGTGCGGTGTTCGGGACGGTATTCGCCGCCGCCGGATACGCCTCCACTCGCGGGCGACGGGACTTCGCGTCCTCGAGCCAGCTGGTCGCTGGACGCTACGACGTGCTGTGCCAGCCACGGCATGCCGAGCAGGCTCGCGACATGCTCGCCAAACTGGCCATGGGTCCCGGCGCCACCGGGGCCACCACGGGATAGCGACCCGCATCCCCGGGTGGGTCGTCAGGGCAGGCAGTTCCAGCCGGTGAGGGCGTCGAGCAGCCCCGCCACGATCGGCAGGGCTGCCAGGTCCTGCCGATCGCACCACCGCGCGTCATCAGCATCGTCGCCGGCTCGGATCGTCCCGCCGGTGGCCCGGCAGCGGTAGTCGTGGATCTCGAACACCGCGCCACCCGGCGCGGCACGGTGCACCGTGCCCAGCCACCGGATGACCTCGACCGCCAGGCCGGTCTCCTCGGTCACCTCACGGATCACCGCGGCATGATCGGTCTCGCCGGGTTCGACCCGGCCACCAGGCACCGACCAGAGCCCGCGGCCCGGCTCGTGGGCTCTGCGAACCAGCAACAACCGGCCCGCACCGTTGAACACCACCGCGCCGACACAGCGAATGCCCTGCTCGGGTGAGTCAGCCATCAGTGGTAACGGTAGTACCCTCATCAGTAATTGCCCCACAACGGCTGTGTCCGCCAGATGAAGCGGCCAGACAGGATAGGTCACGATGAGCCCGACGACGGCTGGGCAGTGCTGATGATTGGTCAACACAACAACGTGCTGCTCAACCCGTCCATGGAACGGCGGGTGATCCGGGTGCGGCGGCACTGGGCGGTGCTGATCAGACCCCTGCTGGAGACGATCGGGGTCGTGCTGGTGGCTTTCCTGCTGTCCCGGTTGATCAGTGGCGCGGGGGACGCGCTGTGGCTGGTGCAGTCGTTGCTCTGGTATCTGGCCGTCTTCGCGGTGCTGCGCTTCGCCTGGAAGGTGCTGGAATGGTGGGTTGAGGTCGTCATCGTCACCGACAAGCGGTTCATGATCACCAGTGGCATCATCGAGACGAAGAACTCCATGATGCCGATCACCAAGGTGACCGACATGAGCTTCATGCGGCCGATCATGGGTCAGATCCTCGGTTACGGCACGCTGCGGGTGGAGTCGGCAGGCCAGAAGCAGGATCTGGAACGGGTCGAGTTCCTGCCCCGCCCGGAGGAGGTCTTCCAGGCGATCTCCGAGCTGATCTTCGGTGACAAGAAGCAACCCCGTTCGCACATGCTGGAACCACCGCGCACCTCCCGCCGCCGGCGCTGGTCGCTGCCGAAATGGGCCGATCCCGACGGACGGCTGCGCTAGCCTGCGGGGCCGGCGTTCGTGCGCATCGATCTACACGCCCACTCCACGGAGTCGGACGGAACCGATACCCCCGCGCAGCTCGCCGCGGCCGCGGCCGCGGCCGGTCTCGACGTGGTGGCGATCACCGACCATGACACCACCGCTGGGTGGGCCGCGGCAGCCGCTGCCCTGCCCGCAGGCCTGCGGCTGATCCGGGGCGCGGAGTTCTCCTGCGTCGCGCCGGACGGCCGGGGTGGCCAGGTGCCGGTGCACCTGCTCGGGTACCTCTTTGATCCTGACTCCGTGGCCATCACCACTGAGCAGTCCCGGTTGCGGGACGAGCGGCAGAACCGGCTGCGTGTCATGGCAGCGCGGATGGCCGCCGACGGGTTCCCCGTGGACCCGGACGCCGTGCTGGCCGGGCTGCCGGCAGGGGCGCCGGCCGGCCGGCCGCACCTGGCTCGGGCCCTGCTCGGCGCCGGTGTTGTGCACAGCATCGACGAGGCATTCCACCGGTTCCTGAAGGCCGGCGGGCCTTACTATATGGGCCGGGCTGACACCGAGGTCACCGCCGCGATCCGGATGGTCCGCGCCGCAGGGGGGGTTCCGGTCCTCGCGCATCCCGCCGCCCGCCGTCGCGGACCGGTGATCAGCTTGGAGACCATCACCGAACTGGCCGGCGAGGGCCTCGCCGGGATCGAGGTCGACCATCCCGATCACACTTCCAGCGACCGCGCCGTGCTGCGTGACCTCGCGGCCACGCTCGAACTGGTGATCACCGGTTCCAGCGACTACCACGGAACCAACAAAACGGTCTCCCTGGGCCAGGAGACCACAACCCCCGAATCCCTCTCCCGAATCGAGTCCCTCGCCGTCCCACCCCCACATTCAGCGCACTGAGCGGGGTTTTCGCGGTTCACGCATAACCCGCTCAGCCCGCTGAATGCGCGCGGGCGAGTCGGGGCGAGGCGGGGTGAGCCGGTGAGTACGGTGGGGGTGGTGTCAGGGCACGCGCAGGGGGAATTGGATCTGGAGGGGCTGGCTCGGCCACTGGTGCGGGTGACTCCCGCCAAGCTCAGCACCTGGACCGGCTGTCCCCGGCGCTATCGGATGGCCTACCTGGACCGGCCGGCGCCGCCGCGTGGCGGCGCATGGGCGCACAGCACGCTGGGCGCGGTGGTGCACGCTGCGCTACGGGCACTGTTCGACCTGGTGCCTGCCCGGCGCGATCCGCACGCCGCAGCTGCGCTGGTGGCCACGCACTGGTCCGGGGAAGGCTTCGCGGACGGGACGCAGGCGGCCGACTACCGCAGCCGCGCGCAGCGGTGGGTGTCCCGGTACGTCGAAGAGCTGGATCCCGACCTCGACCCGGTGGGGGTGGAACGCTGGGTGTCCGCACCCACCCAGCGGATCGTCGCCGAGGGGCGGGTGGACCGGATCGATGAGCGGGACGGTGAGCTCGTCGTCGTGGACTACAAGACCGGCCGCCACGAGCTCACTGCCGATGATGCGCGTGGCTCGCAGGCGCTGGCACTCTACGCGTTCGCAGCGGGGCGCACCTTGCGCCGGAAATGCCGCCGGGTGGAGCTGCACCATCTGCCCACCGGAGGTGTCGCCGGATGGGAGCACACCGAGCAGTCACTGGGCCGGCACCTGCGGCGGGCCGAAGAGTCCGCTGAGGAGATCGCGCAGGCCACCGGCGCGCTGGCCACCGGGGGTGATCCCGAAGTGCTGTTCCCGCCCGTCCCCGGCCGGGCGTGCTCGTGGTGCGACTTCCGGCGGCACTGCCCCGAAGGACGGGCCGGCGCGCCAGATCTCCAGCCATGGGCGCTGCTCGCTCCGTGACCGCCGTGCGCCTAGGCCCGCGGGCTCCCCGCGGGCTGTCCGGCGTGCTGGCGGGAGGCATGGTCGCGCTGGCGATCGTGGTGTGCCTGGCTCAGGCGCTGGCCAGCAGCTCAGGCCGTCCCGGTCCTGGCCTTCCTGTTGTCGCGGGTCATGTGATGGCTGCGGTGGCTGCCGTGGGGTTGCAACTCGTGGCGGAGCGTTCGCAGGGTCGCCTCGCGGTGCTCGCGGCGTGGTCGGTCGTGATCCTCGCGGCCGCTGTTCTGTGGTTCGGTTGGTGGGCCTGAGTCGGTGACCTGAGTCGGGGGCCTCCTCGCCAGGAAAGGAGCACCCCTGGACGTGTGCGGGACGTCACGCGGGGTGGCTCAGCGCAGGGCAACCAGGGTGTCGCCGCGTTGCTCGAGCACGACACCGCCGGCGCTGGCGGTATTCACCGGACCGCGGTAGCCACCACGGTCGATGGGTAACGTGCCGACCGTGGCCCCGGTGGTGGTGTCCAGCACGGCGAGCGCCCCCGGCACCGGCAGCAGCAGCCGCCCGGCGAGTTCGGAGCCGGGGCCGAGTGAGCCGGGATGGGTCCATCGCGGCGCCAGCTCACCGACGTCGAGGGCAACGGTGGCTGAACCGGTGAACCAGTACACCGTGGTGGCCGTCTCGGTGACGTCCACCACGCCACCAGGTGGGCTGCCCGTCAAATCGGACTCAGGAACGGTCAGCGGGTGGTTGGCGACCTCCTTGCCCTGCCCGTCGAGCACCACCAGCCGAGCCGGGTCGGGCAGCGCCACGGCAACGTGGTCCCCGTCCAAGGCCACCACCCGGGCCTGCCGTCCCGGAAGCAGCGTGCTGAAGATCACCTCGGGTTGCTCCGGTTCCTTGGGGTCTGACTTTTGCACGGTGATCCGCGCGCGCTCCCCTGGACACTGCTCGACCACGGCCAGCCGCCCCCCGGAGCGACGGGACAGCGCCATCGATTCGTGCAGGCAGTCAGGTCGGGGCTGGGTCGAGGGTTGAGCCGGGGTGGGTAACCGCCCGTAGGCCAGTGTGCGCACCAGATCGGAGCGCCACACCTCCAGGTAGTGCCGCCCGCCGGCAGCCACCTGGGTTCCGGCCGCGATCAGCCGGGTCGGTGACTCCACCGGGCCGGTGCGTTGCGCGCCGCGCCGGCCGTCAGTCCAGGCCAGCTCAGTCACCTCAGCGCAGGACCGGCCCCGCTGGTAGACCGCCAGCACGTGATGAAACGCCGCAGCCACCGCGCACAGCGGCCGGTCGCGCCGGTAGCTCCACCGCACCTGGCCCGATCGGAGATCGCGGCCTGCCACCATCCCGCCGGCACCGGTGACCACCGTGCCGTCCTGAACCAGCGGCAGCGGTGCCGCCGAACTCGGTGCCTGCCACACCTCGGTCAGCGACCGGGGTAGTTGCTCGGTCACTGAGCTCTGGGCGCCTGGAGCCGGACCGGCTGCGGTCACGAGACTGGTGTTCCGTGCGTCACTGGTCCACCACAGCACGGTAGCCACTGTGAGCACAGCGACTGCCAACATCGCTGTCGCGATGAGGTCCCCCCGGGTGCGGCGTTCCGGAACGGGCATCCGAGCAGTTGGTCAGCCTGCGGCGCGAGGCGCTTTGCCGTGCTCCTGATCGGTGATGGCGCCCCCGGTGGTGCTCGTACCCCGATTCCGGCTCCGGCGACGCCGGCGGCGTGGCCGGGCGTCCGCGTGATCGCTGGAGGTCTCCACGGGAGGTGCGGTCTCGGCGCCGATGACCTCTCCGTTGCGGGTGCGGCGCCGGAGGCGGCGGACCCCTAACGGAGCCGGCGGGGCGGCGTCGCCGGAGCTACCGCGCACTGCACGGCGAGGACCTGTGGTGCGCCGGCTGCGACGCCGGTCGTCCTCGTCGCTGGGCTCGGCCGCCAACCCGGCCCGGGTGCGCCGGGACAGGGGGAGCCGGCCCGTGGAGTCGACCGGGATGCCCAGATCGCTGAACAGGTGTTCTGAGGTCGAGTAGGTCTCCGCGGGTACCGGATTGTCCAGGCCCAGCGCGTCGCTGATCATCTTCCAGCGCGGTTCCTCGTCCCAGTCGACGAGGGTGATCGCTACGCCTTCCCGGCCAGCCCGTCCGGTCCGTCCGATCCGGTGCACGTAGGTCTTCTCGTCCTCGGGGCACTGGTAGTTGATGACGTGCGTGACCTCGGGGATGTCGATGCCACGGGCCGCGACGTCGGTGGCGACCAGAACGTCCACCTTCTCCGAACGGAACGCCCGCAGCGCCTGCTCGCGCGCCGCCTGGCCGAGGTCGCCGTGGACCGCTGCGGCCGCGAAGCCGCGCTCGGTGAGTTCGTCAGCCACTTTCTGCGCGGTGCGCTTGGTCCTCGCGAAGACCATCGTCAGCCCCCGGTCCCGGGCCTGCAGGATCCGGGCGAGCAATTCCACCTTGTCCATCGCGTGGGCCCGGTAGACGAACTGCCGGGTCCGCTCGTGGATGGCGGTGGCATCGGGTTCCTCGGCGCGGATGTGCGTCGGCCGGACCAGGAAGGTACGGGCCAGCGTGATGATCGGGCCCGGCATGGTGGCCGAGAAGAGCATGGTCTGGCGCTGCGGGGGCACCATCTGCAGGATCCGCTCGATGTCGGGCAGGAACCCCAGGTCGAGCATCTCGTCGGCCTCGTCGAGAACCAGCACCCGGACCTTGCCCAGCACCAGGTGGCGCTGCTCGGCCAGATCCAGCAGCCGGCCCGGCGTGCCGACCACCACGTCGACTCCACTGGTGAGCGCCTTGATCTGCGGCTCGTACGGCCGACCGCCGTAGACCGCGAGAACCCGGATGCCGAGCGCCCGACCTGCGGTGGCGAGATCGGCGCTGACCTGCAGGCACAGTTCGCGGGTGGGCACGACGACCAGCGCGCGGGGGGTCCCGTCGAGCGGGATGGGTCCGGTCGTGATCCGCTGGATCAGCGGAACCCCGAAGCCGAGGGTCTTGCCGGTACCGGTGCGGGCCTGGCCGATCAGATCATCGCCGGCGAGTGCCAGCGGGAGGGTGAGTTCCTGGATGGCGAAGGTGCGTTCGATGCCCACGGCACGCAGGGTCTGAACGATCTCGTCGCGCACACCGAGCTCGGCGAAGGTGGGGGAGTCGTCCCGGACCGGGGCGCCGGCCTGCAAGGGCTGCGGTAGTTCCGGTCCGGCGATGCCGGCGATTTCCAGGGCCTCGGGTTCCAGGGAGGTTTCCAGGGATTCCAACGGATCGGAGTCAGGTTCTCCCAGGGTGTCGTGGTCGGACAGGGTAGTCGGGCTACTGGACAGCGTGATCGCCTCTCTCGTACCGGCGCGTCCCACCGCTGCCTCGCTCGACCGACTCCGTGCCACCAGATGGTGCACAGGCGCCAGGAACGACGACACCAGGTCCGCGCTCAATGTCATTCGCTCGGTGGCTCGAGCCACCGAGCTGGGCGGTGTGGCAAGGGCTCCATGCTGGAGTTCTGTTACGCCCTGTGTCGGATCCTACCCGTCTGCGCCACGAGTGTGCGCGTGACACCGCACACCTCGGCGATGCGGCACTACGCTCGCCGCCGTGGACGTGGCACGCGAGGGCATCATCGACTTGCTGGGGGTCCTCTCCTACGGAGAGCTGTCGGCCTTCGAGCGGCTCGCCGAAGATGCCCGCAGTTCCCCGACACTGGCCGGCCGGGCGGCGATGGCCACCATGGCGGCGGTCGAGATCGGCCATTTCCGGCAGCTTGAGAGTCACCTGGGCGGGCTGGGTGTCGCGGTGGAGGACGCGATGCACCCCTTCGTGGCGCGCTTCGACCAGTTCCATGCCTCCACGGCACCCCATTCCTGGCTGGAGTCGCTGGTGAAGGCCTACGTCGGTGACGGCCTGGCCGCGGATTTCTACGGAGAGGTGGGCGGATGGCTCGATGACGCCACTGCCGCGCTGGTCAAAGAAGTACTGTCCGACACCGGGCATTCTGCCTTCGCCGAGCGGGAGGTCCGCAGCGCCTGCGCGCAGGACCGGAAAACCCGCGACCGGTTGGCCCTGTGGGGCCGGCGGCTGCTGGGTGAGGCGGTGACCAACGCCCAGCATGTCGTGGCCGAGCGGGACGCCTTAGCCGAGTTGATCACTCGTGGCTCCGGTGACCCGGCGGGTCTGGCCACGCTGATCCGCCGGATGGAGGTTCTGCATGGTCGCCGGATGGTCGCACTCGGGTTGGGGTGATTACCGGTGGGCGGCTCGGCTAGCCTGAGGGAAACGTCGATCACATCGTGGAGGTTCTGGCGTGGAGGTCAAAATTGGCGTCGCGGACAGTCCTCGCGAGCTGACGGTGGCAACTACGGACTCCCCGGACGAGGTGGAGTCGATGGTCGCGGAGGCGATGCGCAACGCGCAGGGATTGCTGACGCTGACCGACGAGAAGGGCCGCCGCTATATGGTGCCCACCGCGCGGGTCGCCTATGTCGAGATCGGGCCTTCGGACAGCCGCCGGGTGGGCTTCTCCGTCGGAGACTCGTGAGTGGCATTGGGTGCTCCAGCACCCAATGCCACTCACGAGCCGTCCAGCATCCGGTCTGGACGGCCCCCGGCCTGCACGATGGCGTCCAGCGCGCCCCAGGCCATCATCAGCAGGTAGTCGCGGAGCTCGTCCCGGGACAATCCGGGCTCGCTCAGCCACCAGTCGCCGGCTGCTTGCACCATGCCCACCCCGGCGTACGCCCAGGTCCGGGCGCCCCCTGGATCCAGGCCCATGCTGCGCAGCCGATCGCTGAAGATCGTGGCCAGCGTGCCGGCGACGAGGGCGGCGTTGGTGGTAACCGGATCCTGCGGCAGCGGGCGGTCGGGGAAGGAGCGGCGTACCACGAAGCGATAGAGCGCTGGATCCTGCTCGATGAATCTCAGGTAGGTCTCGATCACCAGCCGGAGCAGCGTCCGGGCATCGAGGTTCGGGTTCAGGTGACCTAGCAGCGCGCTGCGCAGCTGCTGGGTAGCGGTCTCGCTGACCGCCATGTAGAGATCGCCTTTGTCCACGAAGTGCCGGTAGAGGATCGGTTTGCTGACCCCGGCCTCCGCGGCGATATCCTCCATCGCGACGTCGGGGCCATGCCGGCGAATGGCTCGGATGGCGGCCTGGACCAGCGCCGCGCGGCGCTGGGCACGTCGCCCGGAGCGCGTGGGCGTGGTGGAGATCTCCGCTGAAACCTTGACAGGATCCGCCGGGTCCGACATGTTACCAATGGTAACAGTTACTGCTGGTAGCATCTTCCACGGGAGTTGCGCATGTCCGGAGTCGACGGATCGCCATCCACGTCATTCACCACCCCGGATGGCACCCGGCTGGCGCTCTACCGCCAGGGACCGCGGGAGGCCTCGCCCACCGTCGTACTCGTGCACGGCTGGGTGCTGGACGCGCGAACGTGGGAGCCGGTAGCCGGCTCGCTCGCGAGTACTCACCCGGTGGTGCGTTACGACCTCCGCGGTCACGGCCAGTCCGACCCGGCCCAGCCCGGCACTGCCACCATCGCGCAGCTGGCTGATGACCTTGCGGACCTGTTGAGCGCCGAGGTCGAGGGACCAGTGGTGCTGGTCGGGCACTCGCTGGGCGGAATGGCGATCATGGCACTGGCACAGCGGCGTCCTGAGGTGGTGGCACAGCGGGTTGTCGGGGTGGTGTTCGCCGCGACGTCCTGCGGCGACATGATGCCCCACAACCTCGGGCTGCGGCCCTGGCAGGCGCGGGTGGTCGCGACAGGGGAATCCCTGTTCCGGCGGTGGGCGATGCGGTCCCGGCGGTACCTCAACCGCAGCCTGACCACCAAGCGGCCCGGACTGATCCGGCCGGCGATGCGCTGGCTCAACTTCGGCGAGCACCCGCGGCGCAGCGACGTCACGCTGGTCACCCGCTGTATCGCGGACAGCCGCCCGGCAAGCCTGGTCGGTTTCCGGGCCGGTTTCGACGAGCACGATCAGATCGCCTCCCTGGCGGCGTTCCGGCATCTACCGGCGCTGGTGCTGGGGGGAACGCGTGACCGGCTGACCCCGATCCGGCACACCGACAGGATCGCCCGCGAGTTGCCCGATGCGACGCTGGTCCGCTACGACGGTGCCGGCCACATGGTGCTGCTGGAGCGAGCCGAGCAGGTCGCCAGCCGGATCGCTGAGCTGGTCGCCGCCGTCGAGTCGGGCCGGCCACTACCCGCAGAGTGATCCCTTAGGCTCGTGGTGTGCCCCGCCTGCTGGTAGTAGAGGACGACGAGACCATCGGTAGCGTGCTGGAGTCCAGCCTGCGTGCGCATGGGCACCAGGTGGGGTGGGAGCGCACCGGTCGGGATGCGCTGCGCGTCGCTGCCGAGACCGACTTCGACCTCGTGCTCCTGGACCTGGGCCTGCCCGACCTCGATGGTGTCGAGGTGTGCCGGCAGCTGCGGGCCAACAACCCCACGGCCGTGCTGGTGATCCTCACCGCTCGGACCCAGGAGATGGACGTGGTGGTCGGCTTGGAGGCCGGCGCGGACGACTACCTGACCAAGCCGGTGCGGCTGGCCGAGTTGCTGGCCCGGGTCCGGGCGCACCTGCGCCGGGTATCGCCGGCTCCGGCAGGCGCCCAGCCGATGCTTGAGGTCGGGGACCTGCTGGTGGACACCGGCAGCCGGCGGGCGAGCGTGGCGGGAACGGAGATACCGCTGCGGGCCAAAGAATTCGACCTGCTCGCGCGGCTGGCCACCACGCCGGAGGCGGCGATCAGCCGGGAGACCCTGATGGAGCAGGTATGGGACGAGAACTGGTTCGGTCCCACCAAGACGCTCGACGTGCACGTCGCGGCGCTGCGCCGCAAGCTGGCCGGGGTGGCCGACCGAGGCGTCGTCCCCCGGATCACCACGCTGCGCGGCCACGGCTACCGCCTCGAAGTCCCCTGACCCCTACCCCGAGCCCCCTATCCCGACATGGAGACATATCGGGGTGCTGAGACCCTCTCAGAGGCCGATATGTCTCCATGTCGGGGCTTGACGCTCGGGTTCGCCGCGTGTCCGGTGGGTAGCCATTGCCAGGGCACTGCCCTGGCGGGTACAAGGAGCCGTGCGCACCCGCATCGTCGGTCTCGCCGTGCTGGCCGCTGTGCTCGCCATCGGTCTGTTCGGGGTGCCGCTGGCCGGGGGCGTGCTGAAATACATGAAATCAGATGAGCGGACGACATTGCTGCGGACGGCCGATGCCGCCGCGGCCGCGGTCACGGCAGACGTGCTGCGTGGCAAGATGCCCAGCGATCTGCGCGATCCGCAGGATGGAACCCACCTCGCGGTCTATGTGGACCGTGGCTTGCTCATCCTGGGAATCGGGCCGCAGGGCGGGGACCTACCGGTGCACCGGGCCCTCAACGGTGCGATCAGCAACGGGGACGTCAACGGCGAGCTGGTCGTGGCGGTGCCGGTGACCCACGACACCGATGTGATCGGAGCCGTGCGGGCCGCCAGCCCGATCAGCATGGTCTACCGGCAGGTGGCGTTGGTGTGGCTGGCGATGCTCGGCCTGGGTGGGCTGGCCATCGGTGCGGTCTGGTTGGTCGCCCGCCGCCAGGCCCGGCGGCTGGCCCGCCCGCTCGAAGAGCTCTCCACTGCGGCACGCCGTCTGGGCCAGGGTGACTTCAGCGTCCGAACCACGCCCGCGGGCATCCCGGAGATCGACTCGGTGGGCTCGGCCTTGAACAGCACCGCCGGACGCCTCGACGGCATCCTGGCCCGGGAACGCTCCTTCTCCGCTGATGCCTCCCACCAGCTCCGCACCCCGCTTACCGGACTGCGGCTGCGGCTCGAAGCGGCCCTGGACCGGCCCGGCGAGGATCTTCGGCTGGCCATCACCGACGGGATCGCCGCGGCGGACCGGCTGGAACAGACCATCGAGGAGCTGCTCGCCCTGGCCCGGGACACCCGCAGCTCCAATTCCACCCCGCTCGATCTCGACGCGCTACTCGGCGAGATCGAAGCGGGCTGGCAGGACCGGCTGGCCGCCCAGGACCGCGCGCTGCGGGTGGCGGTGGACCCGCATGCCCCGGTCTCGCTGGCCTCGACAGCGGCGGTGCGGCAGGTGCTCACGGTGCTGCTGGACAACGCGGCCACCCACGGTGCGGGGACGGTATCGGTCGCGGTGCGTAATGCGGCCGATGCGCTGGCCATCGACGTCTCCGACGAGGGTGCCGGCATCACCGCGCCCGAGCCGGAGTTGTTCACCCGGCGATCCCGCCTCGCCGACGGGCATGGCATCGGCCTCGCGCTGGCCCGCAGCCTGGCCGAAGCCGAGGGTGGCAGGCTCCGGTTGACCCGGCCGGCTCCCCCTACCTTCACCCTCCTGGTACCTGCCCAGGCCTGAGGGCTGGTGGCCGGTGAAGAACTGCGACGTTTCCGGCGGCAACGTACCGTGGTCAGCGCGCTCGCAAGGAGGTTCGCATGGTCCTGGTTCGATGGTCGGTCGATGTCGCCCCGGCAGAACACGGGTGAGCCCGGTGTGAACAAGGTCGCCAATCCAGTCTCGCTCCGGTGGGGGTCGCGGGATCCGGCGTCCCCGCTGGTCGTGGTGTTCCAGGGTGGCAACGTGTTCCAGGGTGGCAACGTCACGGAACGCGCCACCGACGACGCGACAGAGGAGGACGCGGCGCTCTTCGCGCGTCACCTGCCATCGGGAGTCAGGTACGCCCTGGTTCACGTGCCGCCAACACCGCCCGGGGTGCCTGGGCCGGGCTGCGCCGCTTTTCGCCGGTGGCTTGAGGATCAGCTGGCGCCGGAGGTGCCCGTGGTGCTCGTCGGATTCGGCGGCGGGGTGGCCATCGCCGGTGGTCTGGTGCTGGCCGAGCCGGGGCGCTTCGCCGCCGCGGCACTGCTGTACGGTGCCCTGCCGCAGGACAAGGGCTTGCTGTCCGAGCGCGGGCGGCTCGCCGGAGTCCCGATCTTCCTCGTCCAGGGTGCGCACGACCTCCTCGCCCCGGTTGAGTGGCAACGCTGGACGTGGGATTACCTGGTGCGGGAAAGCGGGTCGCCGCTATGGGCCCAGCGCGAGCCCACTGGTTGCCAGCTCACCGCGAGGACGGTGTCCGGCTTAGCGGGATGGATCGAGGCTCGGCTGGGCTACCTGCAGCGCAACCCCCCGCAGCGGGGTGCGGCGATCGCCGGGCAGGCAACCTGGCCGGCGCTGCCGGGTGGCCGGTTGCCGGTGCGCCGCGGCGACCCACCCGAGATCAGCATCACCACCCCGCAGCAGCAGGAGTCGCAGAACGCACCCACCGAACTGCAGGAGCAGCTTTACTCCCGGATCGTGCGGCTCGACGGTGTCGCGACGGCGCCGAGCGCGATCTCGGTCGATGGTGCCAGGGGCTTCATCCTGGGCCCCGCCGACGCGCGCGGGCCCGGTGAGGCGTTCCTCGTTCCCGAACTGGGGGAGTTCGCTCACCTGCATCCTGGCTACGACGGCAGCCTGCACCTGGCGCTGCCGATGCCGCTGGCCCGCGATGCGCTGGCGCAGGGTTGGGGGGTGGCCCACCCGCTGGCCGGGCTGCGGCTTCCCGCGGGCGCGGTCATGATCTTCGGACCGCGAGACGGGGCGGAACTGGAGATCGTGACCGGGATCGTGCGGGCGAGCCACGCGCACGCCGGGAGCCGCTGAGGGTGTCACCCCCGCTCAGCCGTGCTGCAGCGGGAAACCGGCCAGGCCCTTCCAGGCGAGTGCGGCGATCAGCGCGACGGCCTCTTCCTTCGGCAGCTCGCGGGGGAACTCGTGCTGGCGGCCGAGCCAGTAGCGGGCGCTGTGCTCACTGAGCCCGACGACGCCGACGGCGAGTAGCCGGGCCCGCTCGGCGTCCAGCCCGGCGTCGGCTACCACAGCTTGGGTGATGACCTCCACGCAGGCGGTGTACGCCCGCTCCACCACAGCCTGCACGGAAGGCTGGTTGCGCAGATCCGACTCGAAGACCAGCCGGAATGCGCCACCATCCCCGTCGACGAAATCGAAATAGGCCATGACCGCATTGCGGACCCGCTGGCGGTTGTCGTGGGTCTCCTCGATCGCGCCCCGGAGCCGGCGGACCAGCTCGTCGGTGTGACGTTCCAGCAACGCCAGGTACAGCTCGAGCTTGCCGGGAAAGTGCTGGTAGAGCACCGGCTTGCTGACCCCGGCGTGTTCGGCGATGTCGTCCATGACGGTGGCGTGGTAGCCGTTGTCGACGAAAACGTCGGTGGCTGCGGCGAGTAGCTGGGCGCGCCGCTCATCCCGGGGCATCCGCACCCCGCGGGGTGCCGAGTCGGCCCGGGACATCGCCGTTTCGGTCATCGGCCTGCATCACCTCCCGCCCTGACCGGTTAAACCCTACTCGCCGGTATCTCCACGCTCAGGTGCAGGCAGAGCGGTTGCGGTCGCGCGTTCGCCGGCGCAGCGGGGCGGCAGGTGAGCGCGCTGCATGCTCCTGGGCGCATTCTGAGCGGATGACTCGATCACTGGAGGTCCGCAGCCCGCTCGGGGCGCGACCCGAGCTGACCCGGATCCCGATGTATTCCGGGCCGCTACCGCCGTTGCACCCCGACCAGCCGCCCTGGCCGGGTGAGTGCTGCCGCAGCGGTGGTGTCACGCTGCATATCCGGCGCACTCCCGGTCCCGAGGAAGGCGAGCTCGCCGTCTACCTCCACGGTCTGGGCGGGTCCGGCGCGAACTTCACCGACCTCGCGGGGCTGGCCGCCACCCGGTTGCCGGGAATGGCCATCGACCTGCCCGGCCTCGGGCGTAGCGCTCCACCGGAGGGGTTCGACTACGCGCTGGACTCGCACGCGGAAGTGATCGCCGCGTTCCTCGCGGGGCGCCATGGTGACCCGGTGCACCTGGTCGGCAACTCGATCGGTGGCGCGGTGGCGTTGCTGGTCGCCGCCCGCCGTCCCCAACTGGTACGCACCCTCACCCTGCTGGCGCCCGCCATGCCCGACTTGCGAGCGGACCCGCGGCGCTTGTCAGACCCCTGGATGGCGCTGGGTCTGCTCCCGGTCGTCGGCAACCGGGCACGCCGGATACTCACGATGATCCAGAGCCGGGTCGGCGACGCACAGCCGCACGAGCAGATCGAGCGGATCGTGCGGCTGTGCGTCGCCGACCCGTCAGTGGTGTCTCCGGCGCGGCGGGAGGAGGCGGTTGCGGAATGGGTCCACCGGGCGTCGCTGCCCTGGGGGGTGGCGGGAGCCCACCGGTCCATGCAGCAGCTGCTGCGGAGCTGGCTGGTGCCGCGATCCCGGTCGTTGTGGCGGCTCGCCACCCGGGTCGGCGCGCCCGCGCTGGTGGTGTGGGGCATGGCGGACAAGCTGGTCAGCGTGCGTAAGGCTCCGCGCACCGCGGTGGCGCTGCCACGGGGACGGTTGCTGTTGTTGCCGCGAACCGGACATCTGCCGCAGATCGAGCGGCCCACCTCGGTGGCGCGCGGGATGCTCGGGATGATCGAGATGGTGGACCACGCGGCGTGGTAATGCGCTTACTGTCCGGAGTGGATGTGCCATCCTTGCGCCGTGATCCGCCCGACGCGAGCCGATCCACCGCGGCGCTACCAGCGCTACGTGGGCTCCCGGATCGTCGAGGAGGAGAAACCGGCTCCGCAAGCACGATCACAGCCGGGGCCCAGGCCCCGGTCGGCCCGGTGGCCGGCCCGGATGGTGGCCCGCTACGGCTGGCGGGCCTACGCCGTCCCGGTCCTCGTGGTGCTCACGGTGCTGGCCGTGCTCGATGCGGCCCGGTCAGCGTCCCCGGCGCCGTCGAACCCGGCCGGCGCCGCTGGTCTGGTCCGGAGCCCGCTGATCCCCAATCCCGTGGGTGGTCCGGGCTTCGCAGCGGCCAAGATTCCGGCTGAGCTGCCCGGCGGGGGGCCGTTCACCGTGCAGGGCGCCGGCAGCTGGCGGGTGATCCCCGGCGCCGGCGCCCGGTTCGGGACCGGCCCGCTGTTCACCTATACCGTCGAGATCGAGAACGGGGTCGGGCTGGTGGGTGGCCCGGAGGGCTTCGCCTCCACAGTGGACAGCACCCTGCACAACCCCAAGAGCTGGATCGGCAGCGGGCGGTACCGGTTCCAGCGGATCGGCGACAGCCGGGCCGCGACGTTGCGGATCAGCCTCACCTCCCAGCAGACCACGCGCCGGCTCTGCGGCTTCGGGATCCCCTTCGACGCGTCGTGCTGGGTGCCCCGCGATCACCGGGTCGTGATCAATACGGCCCGCTGGGCTCGGGGAGCGGTGGCGTTCGAGGGCAACGTGGTGCAGTACCAGCAGTACGTGGTCAACCATGAGGTCGGGCACGGCCTGGGTTTCTCCCACATCGCCTGCGACGGAGCGGGAAAGCTGGCGCCGGTGATGATGCAGCAGACCTGGGGCCTGTCGGACGACTACCTCGCGGTGCTGGGCACCGATCATGTGCGCGCGGACGGGTTGGTGTGCCAGCCCAACGCCTGGCCCTTCCCGACGGTGAACTGAGGCGGGAAGACCGGGCGCCTCGCCGGCGTTCCCTTCGATCAGAGGGCCGATCAGACGGCACCGACTGTGAGGAGGGTGACGATAAGCCTGCCGCCGCTGGTGGAACCCGCCGCGGAGCTGACCAAGGAAGAGGTGGTC
>OBLV0100000124.1_pt1 | contig 25009 bp, 23 predicted proteins | sample 1520071 | NCBI WGS metagenome assembly OBLV01 (sample SAMEA3888446, study PRJEB22518) | metagenome | reverse complement strand
GGCCAGCACGACGATCACGTAGAGGCGGTTGAAGATCGTGGCCCGGCCGAGGTCGGGCGTCCGCTTGCTCCGCGCACGCGCAGCCGGCGCCGCCGCGGCAGTCATCGTCCTGACCATACGGCGACGCTACGCGCGCGCGGTAACCCGAAGGTGTCGTCGCGAGCGAAAGCGATTACGGGGTTGCGAAGGCGAGCTTGGGGTCGCTCGGTGCGGCCGGGAACGCGAAGTCGGAGTTGGTCGCGTCGGCGGTCGCCGTCACCCGGCCGATTCGCAGCGGGCCGTAGAACGTGTGGCTGTAGTTGACGTGACGCACCAGCCAGTGACCGTCGACGACCTGGTAGTCGCAGCCGAACGTCGTGCTCGGGCCGACGTACACGACCCGCGTCGGCAGGTTGTTCGCCGTGTCGACGTAGACGTCGTGGATGTAGAAGTCCGAGCTGTTGTTGTTCGTCAGCGACGGGAGCGCGTCCATCTGGATGTGAGCAACGCCGTCGGTCGAGTCGGCCGCGTAGCTGGCGTGGTAGTAGCGCAGCGAGACGACCACCACGTCGGCGGTCGACGTGCGGCGGACGTCCGCGAAGGTCAGCGGTGGCCCGGGTTCGACGTAGCTGAGCAGGTCGCGGCGGTTGCCGTTGAACGTCACCCGGAAGTACGACAGCGCGTCGAAGGTCGGGATGAGCGGGAAGCTGTGGGCGTACTGGCGCTGCCCGTTCGGCAGGTCTTGCAGCAACGCGAAGTCGTCGCGGGTTCGCGCCTCGACCTGGCGCGACACGACCCGGTGCTGGCGCATCGACGGAACGTCGACCACCACGCTGGTCCGGTAGGCGATGTACGGCGGCGAGTTCGCGAAGGCGGCGGCCGCAGCGTTCGCGGCCTGGCGAAATTGTTCGTCGGCGGGGATCACTTCGGCTCGAACAGGAGGGGCGAGGGAACGTTCAAAAGCGCCGTCATCGTGGCTGACCCTTCGCGAACAACGTACACCGGTACCGCTCGGTTCCTGACCGCGACCGGGGCTCGAGCGGTCCTCGACGCGGCCCTCGCCGAGGCCGACCGGATCGGCGTGCCGCAATGCGTCGCGGTCGTCGACGCCGGGGGGCACCTGCTGGCCTTCGGCCGCAGCGACGGCGCGCGGATCGCCAGCATCTCGATCGCGCTGACCAAGGCCGTCTCGGCCGCGACCCGCAAGCGCGCGACCGGCGACGAAGGCGGCGGCGACGTACTGGCGACGATCCGTTCGGCGCTTGCGGCGGACCGCGTCACCGGGATCGGCGGCGGGTTCCCGCTCGAGGTCGACGGTCAGGTCGTCGGCGCGGTGGGGGCGAGCAGCGGAACGATCGACGAGGACATCGCGGTCGCACGGGCCGGCGTCGCCGCGCTGGCGTGACGACCCACGCCGAACGTCACATCTACGCGTTCGATCTGCCGCCCGAGGACCTTTGGCGCGCGGTCGCGGGCGTCGAAGCGTTCGACCGCGACGCGCGCGTCCCGCCGGCGCGCTACCGTTTCGAGTCACGTGACGGGGCGCCGCCGCGCGCGGTCGCGTCGGGACGGGTCGGACCGTTCGCGCTCGAGTGGGACGAACCGCCGCTCGAATGGGAGGTCCCGCTGCGGCTCGCGACCGAGCGCCGGTTCGCGCGCGGTCCGGTCGCGCGGTACGCCGCCGAGATGCGCTTCTTCGCCGACGGAGCGGGCTCGCGGATCGAGCACGCGGTCGACCTGGAGACGCGCGGCGCGCTCGGCGCCGTCATCGCGCGGCCGCTGCTTGCGTACGCGCGGCTCGGGATCGAGCGTGCGTACCGCCGCGCCGAAGCGCGCGGCCGAGCGTCGCCGCCGGGCGGACCGTCCGGCGTTCCGGCGCTGCCGGCCGGCAGCATCGCCGGGACGGCGCGCTTCGTCGACGGCTGTGAGGCGCTGCGCGTTCACACGGACGACGAGCCTGCCATCGCCGAACGTCTCGCCGCGCTGACCGAGCATGCAGCGGCGGCGCCGCGGTCGCTGCGGCCGTACGACCTCGCCGACGCGTGGGGCTTCGCGCGCGACCGCGTCGTGGCGACGGCGCTCGCCGCAGCGCGGGCGGGACTGATCGGCGCCGGTTGGTCGATCCTCTGTCCGCGCTGCCGAATCGCGCGGCGCGTGGTGACGACGCTCGACGCGTTGCCGGCTCCGGTCGACTGCCCCGTCTGCGGGATCGCCTTCGCGGCCGACTTCGACCGCAACGTCGAGCTGACGCTCGAACCGTCCTCGACTGCGAGCACACTGCCGGCGACGTCACCGCTGCGGCCCGAAGTGTCGCCGCAGGTGCTCGCGCAACGCACGCTGGCGCCGAACGCGACGGCGGCGTTCAACGTCGTGTTGCGGCCCGGTGCGTTCGTCGTGCAGGTGCTGCCCGACCGCGCCGCGCGCTTCACGGTCGAAGAAGATGCGGGCGATGCGACGCTCGACGCGCGAATCGGTCCGGCTCGCGTCACCTCGGGCGCGTCCGTCGTGCGCGCGGGGAGCGTCCGGCTGCAGCTCAGCAACCAGTCCGAGCGTGAGGTGCTGGTGCGGATCGTCGAGGCCGAGTTGCCGCGCACGATGGCGACCGCGGCGACCGTCACGGCGCTGCAGGCCTTCCGCGACCTGTTCCCCGACGACGTTCCCGCCGCCGGCGCGCACGAAGCGATCCGTTCTCTGACGTTCGTCTGCGCCGAGCTGGCCGGCGTCGAGCACCTCGAGACCGAGTTCGGTGACGCGCACGCCGCGCAGCTGGTCGCCGACGCGATCGGCGCGCTGCGCGAGCCGATCGCGCTCGCGCAGGGTGCGATCGTGCGCAGCGGCGGCGACGCGCTGCTGGCCGTCTTCACCTTTCCGCGCGAGGCGGTCGAGACCGCGCTGCGGTTCGGCGAGCTGGTCGCGCCGCTGGAATTGCGGCTGGCGGTGCACCGCGGTCCGTGCGTCGCCGTCGACGCGAACGGCCGGCTCGACTACTTCGGCGCGACGGTGAGCCTGGTGACGCGGCTGGCGCGGGCCGCGCGTGCCGGCGAGGTGCTGGTCACCGACGCGCTGGCCGAAGACGACCGGATCGCGCGCATCCTACCGCCCGGCGAGCGCGGGATCGTGACCCTGCGCGGCGTGAACGAGCCGGTCGACGTGCTGCGCGTACGGCCGGCCGCGGAGCGCGCCCGATGAGCTACGCCGACAAGCCGTACGACGCGTTTCGCGTCGGCGACCGGGTGACGTTCGCCAAGACGATCGGCGAGGCCGACGTGCTGCTGTTCGCGGCGGTCAGCGGCGACAACTACCCGCTGCACGTCGACGCCGAGTACGCCAAGACCACGCGCTTCGGGCAGCGCGCGGTGCACGGCATGCTGTCGGCCAGCCTGATGTCGACGGTGGTCGGCATGTTGCTGCAGAAGCCGGGCGGGATCTACGTCGAGCAGACGCTGCGCTTCCGGCGCCCGGTGTTCATCGGCGACACGCTGACCGCGACCGCCGAGGTCGTCGAGCTGCTCCCCGAAACGCGTCGCATGCGCGCGCGGATGCAGGTGACGAACCAGCTCGGCAAGGTCGTCGTCGAAGGTGACGGCCTGCTGCAGAAGGACGAGACTTAGAACAGCATCGGGTCTGCTTGGAGCGGCTCGATCGCGCGCGGCTCGTCGAAGCTGACGCGGTTCAGCGCGGGCGTGACCGGATACGAGCTCATTCGGGCGGCGTCGAACGGGACGAGAGCCGCGACGGCGTCGGCGACGCCGCCGTCGAGCCAGGCGTCGATCGCGTCGTCGTCGAGGATCACCGGCATGCGGTCGTGAAGGCTCGCGCAGAGCGCGTTCGGCTCGCAGGTAACGATCGTGCACGTTTCGAGCTGGTCGGACCGCGGACCCCACCGCTCGTAGAGGCCGGCGAACGTGAACGGCGTGCCGCCATCGACGACGAACCGGTACGGCCGACGGTGCTTGCGCGAGCCGCCCCACTCGTAGAAGCCGTCGGCGAAGATCACGCAGCGGCGGTGCTGGAGCGCGTCGGCAAAGGCCGGCCGCTCGGCGAGCGTCTCGGCGCGGGCGTTGATGAGCTTCGCGCCTGACGAAGCGTCGGCTGCCCAGGGCGGGACGAGACCCCAGCGCAGTGCGGCGATCTCACCTCCGGCGTCGTTGCGAACGGCCAGCACGTCCTGGGTCGGCGCGAGGTTGAAGCGCGGCGGCCACGTCCGGCCGGCGTGGAAGCGCGGGTAGCGCACGACGACGCGGTCGGGCGCGGCGAGCGAGAAGCGGGCGCACATGCGAGCGGTGCGACTTCGGCGAACCGGGCGCGGGCACCGTCACCGGCATGGCCGTCACTCGGATCGTGGTCGCGGAGGACGACGCGTCGATCCGCCAGCTATTGGTGCACCACCTCGAGCGCGAAGGCTTTCGCTGCCATCCGGCACCGGACGGACCGAGCGCACTTCGGTTGGCGCGCACCGGGCCGGATGCGCTGATCCTCGACGTCGGGCTGCCCGTCGTCGACGGCTTCGAGATCGTGCGCACGCTGCGGCGCGAAGGCCGCGATCTGCCGATCCTGGTGCTGAGCGCGCGCGCGGACGAGATCGACCGGGTGGTCGGGCTCGAGGTTGGTGCGGACGACTACGTGGTCAAGCCGTTCTCGCCCCGCGAGGTCGTCGCGCGGATCAAAGCCGTCGGGCGGCGCGCGCGGATGGCGTCGACGACCGCCCCGGTGACGCTGACGTTCGACCGGCTCGAGGTCGACCAGGCCGCCCGCGAAGCGCGCGTCGACGGTCGCAATGTCGGGCTCAAGCCGCGTGAGTTCGCGCTGCTGCTCGAGCTCGCGCTCAACGCCGGTGTCGCCCTCTCGCGCGCCGCGCTGCTCGAACGCGTCTGGGGTTTCGACTTCGACGGCGACATGCGCACGGTCGACGTCCACGTGCGCCGGTTGCGGCTGCGGCTCGAAGTGGAGGCGAAGCTGCCGCAGGTCGTCCAGACGATCCACGGTTACGGCTACCGGTTCGTGCGCGGCTAGGAGCGCGCTCCACGGTGTCGCGCGTCGACGTGCTCGAACGCCGGCTGGCCGCCCTCGCGCGCGAGCCGCGGCCGGTGTTGGTCGTGCGGCTGCCGGTGCTCGAGCGCACGGCGTGGCGGCGCGGGCTGCGCGCCGCGCGCGCGCTCGAACGCGCCGCGACCGCCGCGTTCTCGACCGCCGTTGCGTGCGTGCTGCGCGCCGACGACCTCACCGCGCACGACGCCGGCAGCGACCTGTTCGTGGCGGCGCTCGTCGCGCCGACCCGCGACGGCCATCCGGGCGCGACGCCGCTCGACGTTCGCTCCGCACTGGCGCGGATCGCCGCCGCGATGGAGGCGGCGACCCAGCACGACGTGCGCACCGGCTGGACTACGTACGATCGCGCGACCGATCGCGACCGGATTGCCGCCGTCCTCGACCGCGCGCTCGCGCGCGGGGCGCAAGAGCGCGAGCGCTACGCGTTCTTCTCGTCGCTGGGGCACGAGCTGCGCACGCCGCTGTCGTCGATCCGCGGCTATCTCGAAACGCTGCTCGACCGCGACGTCGAGCCGCCGACCCGCGAGAGGTTCGTCCGCATCGCCTACAACGAGTCGCTGCGCCTGAGCCGGCTGGTCGAAGGGATGTTCGAGATCTCGCTGCTCGATTTACACGCGCCGGTCTGCGAACCGGCTGCGTTCGGTTCCGTGAGCGCCGCGTTCGCCGCGGTTCGTGACGCCTGCGAGGGTGAGGCGCTCGCACGGCGCGTGCGACTGGACATCGTCGACGCGGATGCGATCGCAGTAACGATCGACACCGACCGGCTCGCGCTGGTGCTGGTGAACCTCGTCGGCAACGCCGTCAAGCACGGCCGCATCGGCGGACTCGTGCGCATGTCGGCGGAGGCGACCCAGCCGCGCTTCGCGCGCATCGCGGTCGACGACGACGGACCGGGCGTCCCCGCCGCCGACCGCGAGCGAATCTTCGCGCTGAGCGAGCGCGGCGCGACGCTCGCCGACGGCGCCGGGATCGGCCTCGCGCTGGTGCGGCTGATCGTCGAGCGCGCCGGCGGCCGCGTCGACGTGACGGACGGTCCGCTCGGCGGCGCGCGGTTCGCGGTTAGCGTTCCGCGCGCCGAACCGTGAGCCGGAGTGTTACGAGCCGGGGCAGGGGTTGGGGCAGAGCTTGGCCTGGAACTGCTTGGCGACCGCGAGCGGGATGCCGTAACGCTTGACCATCATCGAGGCGTAGGTCACGCCGCCGTCGGTGCCGAGGAACTTCCAGCCGCCGCCGGTTTGGTGCAGCCACGCCGTCGCCTCGGCGTTGCCGCCGCCGGTGCCGAACGAGCACTGCGCCCAGGTCTGGATGATGTAACACGACGGCTGCTCGATGTCGGTCTCGTGGACGGACTTGAAGTGCGCGACCATCGCCGCGACGGCGGCTTTCTGGGCGGGCGTCGCCGCGTGCGCGGGCACGGCGGCCGAGATGCAGAGCGCGACGCCCAGCGCAAAAGCGCGGCGCGCGAGAACGAGACGCTTCATCATGACGGCCTCTCGCTTGCGCGCAAGCGAAAGTCCTGCCCTGCGATTCGGGCAGGCGATGCGATCGGCCGTACGCGGTCATTCGGGCAGGGTCAGCCGGACGGGATCGCTGCCGTCGGAGAAGTGGAGCACGATCTCGCCTTCGGCGGTACGGACGACCGAGGCGGGGACCGAACCGGCCGGCGCATGACCGTTGGTGGCCGGCACGCGCTTGCGGCCGGCGAACCGCGCGCGCAGCGACGCGAACGCCACGTAGACGACCGGCACGACGAACAGGTTGAGCACCGTCGACAGGATCATCCCGCCGAACACGGCCGTCCCCAGCGAACGCCGGCTGGCGGAACCGGCGCCGGACGCGAGCACCAGCGGAACCGTCGCGAGGATGAACGCCAGCGACGTCATCAAGATCGGCCGCAGCCGCGTCTGCGCCGCTTGGCGGACCGCGGCGGCGGCGTCGAGGCCCGCACGGCGCCGCTGGTTGGCGAACTCGACGATCAGGATCGCGTTCTTGCTCGCCAGCGCGATGAGCATCAGGTAGCCGACCTGCGCGTAGAGGTCGCTGGGCAGCGAACGCAGGTCCAGCGCCAGGATCGCGCCCAGGATCGCGAGCGGCACCGAGACCAGGATGATGACGGGGTCGGTGTAGTTCTCGTAGTTGGCGGCCAGCACCAGGAACACGCACAGCAGGCCGAGGCCGAAGATCACGAGGGCTTGGCTGCCGAACTCGATCTGCTCGAGCGAGATCCCGGTCCACTCGTGGGCGAGACCGGCCGGCAGGCTGCGCGCGTCGGCACTCATCGCGGTCAGCGCCTGACCTGAACCGTACCCCGGCGCGGGGATCCCGTTGATCTCGATCGACCGCATCAGATCGTAGTGGGTGATGATCGGCGCGACGTGGTCGAGGTGGGTGTGCACCAGCGTCGAGAGCGGGACGGTCGCCGCTGCGTCGGGACCCGTCGCATTGTTGGTGCGCACGTAAATGCGTTCGAGCGCGGCGAGCCGGTCACGATACTGCGTGTCGGCCTGGACGAAGACGCGGTACGACCGGTTGAGGTAGTCGAAGTCGTTGACGTACTCGGAGCCCAGGTAGACCTGCAGCGCGGTGAACACGTCGGGAATCGGGATCCCGAGCGCGGCGGCCTTTTCGCGGTCGACGTCGACGACCAGCTGCGGGCTGTCGTCGCGGAAGGTCGTCGAGACGTTGCGCAGGATCGGATCGCGGCGCGCACCGGCGATCAGGTTGCGCGCCGCCGTCGTCAGGCCCGGGATGCCGACGTTGTCCTGATCCTGCAGCTCGAACTGGAACCCGGCCAGGTTCCCGATCCCGCGGATCGCGGGCGGGTTGAACGCCAGCACGCTGGCGTCGGCGATCGCATTGAGCTGCGGGCGCAGCCGGCGCATCACGCCGTCGGCCGACTCGCCGGCACCCTTGCGTTCGTCCCACGGTTTGAGCGAGACGAACATCATGGCGCGGTTGGCGGCGTTGACGCCGAACTGCGTGCCGTTGGGCTCGAAGACGATCGAGACCTCCGGATAGCGCGCGAGAATCGCCTCGATTCGCTTGGTGACGACCTCCGTCTGCGCCAGCGACGAACCTTCGGGCAGCTGAATCGTGATGTAGAAGTAGCCCAGGTCTTCGTCCGGCAAGAAGCCGGTCGGGATGGCTTGGTAGGCGAAGAACGTCGCGGCGAGCCCGAGGCCGAACAGCACGAGGACGAGAGTCCGCCAGCGGAGCAGCGCAGGTAGAACGCCGTAATAGCCGTTGCGGGTCGCGTCGATCGCGCGGTTGACCATCCCGTAGAAACCGTGGCGATGGACCTCGTGCTTGCCCAGCAGCAGCGCCGACAGCACCGGCGTGAGCGTGAGCGCGTTGAACAGCGAGATGCTGATCGCGCAGGCGATGCTCAGCGCGAACTGCTTGTAGAGCTGACCGGTCGTGCCGGCGAACGCGGCGACCGGGATGAAGACCGCCAGCAGCACTAGCGAGCTGGCAACCACGGCGCTGGTGATCTCCTTCATCGCCGCCGACGCGCCGGCGAACGGCTCCATCCGTTTCTCGTTGATGAAGCGAGCGATGTTCTCGATCACGACGATCGCGTCGTCGACGACCAGTCCGGTCGCCAGCGTCAAGCCGAACAGCGTCAGCGTGTTGATCGAGAAACCGAGCACCTTCATGAGTGCGAAGGTCCCGATCAGCGAGACCGGGATCGTGATGGCCGGGATCAGCGTCGTGCGCCAGCTCTGCAGGAACAGGAACACGACCGCGATCACCAGCACGATCGAGATCGCCAGCGTCTTGAGGACTTCCCGGATCGACTCGCTGACGAACGGCGTCGCGTCGAACCCGACCTGATACGTGATGCCGGCCGGGAAGCGCGCCTGGAGCCGGTCCATCGTGGTCCGCACGTCGCGCGCGACCTGCAGCGCGTTGGCGCTGGGCAAGGTAAGGACGGCGATCCCGATCGCGTCGCTGCCGCTCAGGCGCAGATCCTGCGCGTAACTCTCGGCACCGAGCTCGACCCGGCCGACGTCGCGCAGCCGCACGAACCCGCCGTCGGGATTCGCGCGCAGGATGATGTCGCCGAACTGGGCGGCGTTCTGCAGCCGCCCCAGCGCGCGGATCGTGATCTGGTAGGGCTGGTCGGCGCGGATCGGCGCGGTCCCGATCGCGCCTGCCGCGACGGTGACGTTCTGCGCCGTCAGCGCGGCGGTCACGTCGGTGGCGGTGAGGTGGTTGAGGTTGAGCCGCAGCGGGTCGAGCCACAGCCGCATCGCATAGCGCCGCTCGCCGAAGATGTGGACGTCGTTGACGCCGCGGATCCGCTTGAGGACGTCGACGATGTTGTTGGCCGCGTAGTTGCTGATGAAGATGCGGTCGTAGCGCGCGTCGGTCGACGACAGGCCCATCGCGATCACGAACGTGCCGCTGTTCTTGGTGACCGTCACCCCGGTCGCCTGAACCGCGGCCGGCAACCGGCCCATCGTGTTGTTGACCTGCGCCTGCACGTCGGTCGCGGCCAAGTCGATGTCGCGGTCGAGGAAGAAGGTGCAGACGATCGTGCTGGTGCCGTCGCTGGTCGTGGTCGAGCTGATGTAGCGCAGGCCGTTGACGCCGTTGATGGCCTCTTCGAGCGGCGTCGTCACCGCCGACTCCGCCGACTGCGCGTTGGCGCCGATGAACTGCGTGCTCACCGTGACGACCGGCGGCGCGACCTGCGGGAACTGCGCCACCGGGAGGGTCGGGATCGAGATCAGGCCGGCCAGCAGGATGAACAGCGCGCAGACCGATGCGAAAACCGGCCGGTGGAGGAAGAAGTCGATCACGCCGCTGCCTGCTTTGGCGGCCCCGCGCGCGAAGTCCCGCGGGAGGTTTGGGCGCGCCCCGTTCGAAGCGCGGGCCCGATGAGGCAGCCGAGGTAACCTTGGCCGAAGGGGTGCGCCGAACCGCGGCCGTCGTCGTCGCGATCGTGACCTCGCCGCCGCACGGCGTCATCTTCATCGAACGGGCCTCGCACCTGCGCGACCATCCGGGCCAGATCGCGCTCCCCGGCGGTTCGGTCGATCCGTCCGACGGCGGCGACCTGCGCCGCACCGCGCTGCGCGAAATGCGCGAAGAGGTCGGCGTCGCATCCGAACGCGTCGCGATCGTCGGACAGCTTCCGCTCGTGAGCCAGCGGCGCGCCAATAACTTCGACGTCACGCCGTTCGTCGCCACCGTCGCACCGGGACCGCTGACGATCGACGCGACCGAGACGGCGGCGGTGTTCACGGTTCCGCTGGCCTTCGTGATCGAGCGGCTCGCGCTCGGGACGGTGACGGTCGGGGAGCAGAGTATCGAGTCGCACATCCTCGACTTCGAAGCGCGCCGCGTGTGGGGGCTCACCGGCACGATCCTGCGCAACTTCGTGTCGGCGTGGAACGACCCGGCCGATGCCCTGCGGGCCGCCGTCGAAGCCGGGCTCTCGGCATGAGCCCGCGTGCGCTGGTCGCGGGCGCCGCGCTCGCCTGGTGCGCGGCCGCGATCGCCGCGCCGGCCCGCGCCGAATGGCGGCCGCCCGAGCTGCGGCCGGCGAAGACGACGCTCGCCGCGGTGCTGAGCGCCAACGCGGCCGCGACCGGAGCTCAGCCGCAGCCATATGCAAACCGCTACGAACGGTGGACGTACCGCACCGGTTCGCGCACCCTTCCGGTCCGCGTCGCGGTGCGCGGCGCCGACTATCGCGCGACGGTCATGGTCGGCGACGAAGCGTACGCCGGCGGGCGTACCGGCGGCACGCGCTGGCGCGCCGACGCGAACGGCGTCGCGCACGCGATCTGGTCGGACGATCAGGGCGACGCGATCGATCGGCTTCCGCAGAGCATCTTCCCGTTCGACCGCGCCGAGTGTTCGCTGGCCGGCGAGTCGACCCGGTTCGGCTCGGCCTGGGTGATCGTCGACCGGCCGCCGGGCGACAAGCCGCACTGGTTCTACGTCGACGCCTCGAGCGGGCTGATCGCGCACGAGATCACCCGCGAAGGGAAGCGCACGATCGTGACGTCGCTGAGCGCGTTCGAGACGGTCGACGGCGTGCGCAGGCCGAGCCGGTGGCACGTTTCCGACGGCGACGCGGCGCAGGACCTCGATGTCAGCGTCGACGACGTGACGCCGGCCGCGGTCACCGAGCGCGACGTCGCGATCCCTCAGACGGAGCGGCTGTTCATGCCGTCGCCGCCGGCGCCAAGCGGAGTTGTGGCGCTGCCGGCGACCTTTCGCAACGACAGGATCTTCGTCGACGTTGGGCTGGGCGGCAGGCGCGCGCGCTTCGTGCTCGACACAGGCACGTCGACGATCATCCTCGACCGCACGCTGGCCGCGCACGAGCCGTCCGGCGTCGTGCTCGAGCACGCGACCGTCCCCGCGATGTCGGTCGGCGCGCTGTCGCTGAGCAACGTCTCGACCTTGGCGATCCCGCTCGGTTTCGACGGCATCGAGGGACTGCTGGGCTACGACTTCTTCCTCGGCCACGTCGTACACGTCGACTACGCCCGCGGCCGGGTCGAGGTGATGACGCCGCAGGCGGCGGCGAGCGTGTTCGCCGACCCGCACAACGTCGTGATCCCGGCCTCGTTCGACGAAGGGATTCCGCTGGTGCACGCAGCCTTCGGTCCGGCCGGCGGTGAACGCTTCGTGCTCGACACCGGGTCGCAGAGCCTGTTCGTCTTCGCGCCGTTCGAGCAGCGCAACGCGCCCGAGATCGCCGCGCACTGGACGCCGTCGCACTTTGCGTCCAACCGGAGCACCGAGATCGAGACCTACCTGGAAGGCTCGATCGTCGTCTCGGCCTGGCAGGCCTCGGCGTTCAACTTCGGCGCGGGTACGTTCCGCGACCAGACGGTCGGGATCGAGCTGCCCAACGGACGGCCCGACGCGACCGACATTCCGCTCGACGGCATCATCGGCACCGATCACATGGCGTCGTTCGAATGGTGGTTCGACTACGACGGCGGCCGGATCGCCATACGGCGGAACGGCCGTTAGTTTCCGCGAACCGCCCCTGGTCCGTGTATGATGCACCAGCGCTCCGTTCTCTTGCGGCGTTTGGCGGCTGCGGCGACGCTGCTGGTCGCCGTGGTGGCGGTCGCGACGGCGGGCTACGCCGCGCTGGAGCGGTGGTCGGCATTCGACGCGTTCTACATGACGATCACGACGATCACCACCATCGGGGGCGGCGAGCCGCAGCCGATGGACGTGGCCGGCAAGTGGTGGACGATCGGGGTCGTCATCTTCGGTTTCGGTGCGCTGACGTACACCGTGCTGCAGCTGTTCGGCTACGTGGTCGAAGGGCAGCTCGGCGCCGACGTCTCCGAGCGCCGGATGCGGCGGCGGGTCGCTAGGATGCAGGCGCATTTCATCTTGTGCGGGTTCGGCCGCGTCGGCCGCGAGATCGCCCACGACTTCACCGCCGAACAGATACCGTTCGTCGTCATCGACATCAACGCCGACTCGCTGCAGCGCGCCGCTGCCGAAGGCTTCACCGTGATGAACGGCAACGCGGCCGACGTCGTGACCCTCAAGGCCGCCGGGATCGAGCGCGCGCGCGGGCTCGTCACCGCGGTCGACGACGACGCCGACAACATCTACGTCACGCTCTCGGCGCGCGTGCTGCGGCCCGACCTGTTCATCGTCGCGCGCGCCAACGCGGCCGACGCCGAGCTCAAGATCCGGCTGGCCGGCGCGAACCGGGTGATCTCGCCGTACACGATCGGCGGGCGGCGGATGGCGAGCCTGGCGATGCGGCCGACGGCGGTCGAGTTCGTCGACACCGTCCTGTCGGCCAACAACGGCCAGCTGCTGCTCGAGGACCTCACCATCGGCCCTGAGTCGCCTTGGATCGGGCGCCCGCTGTCGGCGCTGTTCCCCGACGGCGACGAAGCGGTCGTGCTCGCGCTCAAGCGCGACGCCGCGATGCGGTTCCGGCCGCCCGCCGACACGCCGCTGCGGGCCGGCGACGAGCTGGTCGCGGCGGGTCCGCCCGAAGCGATTCGCTCGCTCGAACAGCGCCTTTGAGGAGACGAGGTTCGGCCGCCGCCGGCGGCGCAACCTGGACGCAGTGAACGGGACGCTCGAACGCGAGCTCAAGCTCAAGGCCTCGGCGCGGTTCTCGCCGGCGCGGACGGATCCGCAGCTCGAGGGTTTGGTCGCGTCCCCGGTGCGCTTCCGGGCCGGCCGCGAGGCCCGGACGACCTGGCGCGAGGCGTGGCGGGCGGTACGGCGCGCACACGGCCGCGTACGGAGGGAGGCGTGACGCTGCCGCGTTTGCCGGGCCGTTCGCGGTTGCCGTTCCTGCTCGCCGCGGCGCTGATCGCCGGCGGGCTCGGCGATCCCCTGGTCGAGACGATCGCCGACAGCGGCGTCGTCGGCGCGGGCTACCACGACACCAACCACCTGGGCGTGCTCCCCGCGCTGGCGTGCGGGTTGGTCGTCGCGATCGAGCTCGTGCTGCTGCGCGCGTGGGCGCTGCTGCGCCATGATGCCGGCAGCCGGAGCGACTGGCTCAACGCCTTCGCCGGCCGGCTGAGCGCGCGCAAGCCGCTGCACGACGTGCCCTATGTGTTCGCGTTGCAGCTCGGCGTCGTGTTCGCGATCGAAGCGCTCGAACAAAGCGTCGCCGGTGGAAAGTTGGAGCTCGGTCTGAGCTGGCTCGGCGGTCCGGTCGGGTTCAGCTTGGCAGTGCACGCGCTGCTTGCGGTGGCCGTCACGCTGGCGCTCGCGGCGCTGGCGCGCGCGCTGGCCGCGGCGTTCGCATCGCTGGTCCGGGTCGCGTTCGGCTGGATCGCACTCGGCCGGCGCCGTGCCGCCGCACCGTCGCGCTACGACCGTCGCGGCGACGCGGCCGTGTTCCGCCGCCGGCTCCTGCGCGCTCGACGCACCAGCGGGCGCGCCCCGCCGTTCCTCCTCGCGTCCGCCTAGACACCGCACGCGTCGGGACGCTGCGCGTCCCCGGAGGAAGAGATGAGGTTCATGCACCGCGCGCGGAGCGCGCTCTTGTCGTTGGCGTTCGTCGCCGCTGCCGTCGCGGCACCGGTTTCGTTGCGCGCCGCCGAGGCAACGACCGGCACGATCGCCGGTACCGTGAGAGATCCCGGCGGCACCGCAGTAGCCGGTGCGAACGTCGTGGCGACATCGCCGTCTGGCCGGTACGCGACGAAGACCGACGCGCACGGACGGTTCGTTCTGTTCGGAGTCGTGCCGGACACGTACGTCGTCTCGGTCGATCGGCCGCCGTTCGTGCCGCTTGCGAGCGCGGGCAATACCGTTCTCCCCGGCCAAACGACGGCGGTCGAGCTTCGGCTCGATACCGCCCTGCGCAAGATCGGTCAGGTCCAGTCCGTGGCGCCTGCCTTCAACCCAGCTTCCGCGACCGATTCGTTCCTGGTGACGCGCCCGACCGCGCTCGCTGATGCGCCGACGACCTCCAGCGCCGGGCTAGCGAACTATACCGCGGGCACCGTGCAGGGTGCGATCGCCGACGTCCCCGGCGTCGATCTCGACCCGTTCGCGAACGCAATTCTGCGCGGCGGCAAGATCGACGACGCCGTGTTCGAGTACGACTCCGTCCCGATACCGCAAGGCCTGATAGCCGAGCCCGGCGGCAACGTCATCGGCGCGCAACTTCCGACCACGGGAGTCGTCGCGACGAGGGTCACAATGGCGGGCTATCAAGACGAAAGCGACAATGCGCTGGGCGGCGTCGTGAACGAGTTCCCCATTTCGGGCGCAGCGCCGAATCGGGCGACGCTCGAATTGGGACAGGGGCTTGGCTCGCGCTTCGGGTTCGCGACGCTTCAGTACCTCGGCGCGACTCCGACTCGTAGCTGGACGTGGGCGCTGACGTCGACGGTCGGCGCAGAGTCGTTCCTATACGGCGACGGCCATTCGTTCTACCCGAGTGAGGCGGCAACGTACGGACTTGCGTTGCAGAATCGCGGCGACTATTCGGCCGTTGCCAACGTACATTATCGTCTGAAGGCAGGACAGGGAGATGATTTCCAACTGTTGGCGCTCGTCGGTCAAGCGACATACGATCAGTACGGTTCGCCCTATCCGGGCGAGACCGTCGGAGCCTTCGACGGTACGGATTCCGTCGGCAACGTCGTTCCGTTCCCGGGAATCGCCGACCAAGCTGCGCTCGTACGGAGCGCGGCCGGCATCCGCGGCGCGTACGACGTCCTCAAGCTGGCCTGGTCGCACAATGCGGGACAAGACGCGTTCTGGCGGTTGCAACTCTACCAGTCGCAATACTCGTCCCGCGCCGGCGGACCGTTCTGGGACGAGAACGGGTTCCCGGATGGGTCGATCTCGCTGGCGGAGTCGCAAGGCGCCAAGCTGACCGGCATCACGCTCGACAGCGTCGCCCAGGTCGGAACGAACCTCATCCGCTTCGGCGGCGAGTACCGCGTCTCGACGTCGTTCCTCGACCAGGTCGTGCCGACTGCGGACGAGTTCATCACGTCGCAGCCGACGATCGACTCGTCGCTCGTCTACCTCGCGGACACCTGGACCATCGCCGACCGCCTGCAACTGATGGGCGCGGCGCGCGCCATCCACGCACACTTCAAGCCGGCGAACGGCTTCTCGTACGACGTCGGGGCGCTCGACCCGCACTTCGGCGCCTCATACCGGATCGGCCAGATCTATGGAGTACGGGTGAACTACGATCACATCACCGTGCCGCCGGCCGGCCTCGAGGTCGACCGCACCGACTCTACCAACGTCGACGCCAACGGCAACCCTGCGCCGTTCGTTCCGTTGGCGCCCGAGGTCGGCAACGACTTCACGTACTCGTTCGAGGGCGGCGGCCGAACTCAATTCCGGCTGAGTTACTACCGCAAGCTCGAGCAGAACGTGATCGACGTCCTACCGTTCAACTTTCGCTCGTCGGTCGCCGCCGGACTCAACCCCAACGGCCTGGGCGTACCGACCAACATCGGTCAACTGCGGGCGAGCGGCTTCGAGCTGTGGCTCAAGCGCGGCGGCTTCACGCTCGACGCCAACCTCGACCGGGCGTTCTCGTCGAGCGCGTCGCAGTTTGCCTACAACGACCTCAACGCGCCCGCGATCGCGGCCGGCCACCTGTTTCCGGTGAGCTACCAGCCCAACTTCACCGCCGATCTCGCCTATGAGATCCCGCTCGCGCAGCACCGCGTGCGCATCACGCCGTCGCTGTCGTTCGAGAGCGGCTTCCCGTACGGCAACGGCAAGATGGCGTGGATCTTCGATCCGGTGACCAACAAGCCGGAGCAAGTCCCCAACGACAACTACTGGAACCCGGGCGCGAACTACTACTTCCTGCGCGATCCGTCGCAGCCATACGACGCGGTGAACAATCCGTACATCGGCAACCTCGGCACACCGGAAGGGAACGACCCGAACACGCTGCACGCTCCGCCGCAGACGCTGTTCAATCTGCACCTCGAGGCCGACCTCACCAAGCGGGTGACGCTGCTGTTCGATGTCGTCAACGTGTTCGGGACGTCGAGTCCCACGGCGTACCAGGTCAACCCATATCTGATCGGACCGCCCGGCTACAAGGGCGGAAATACGAACTACCAGTGTGCGTACGGTCAGGTGCTGGCGGGCGGCTACACCGTTCCGTGCAGCCCGACGACGCCGCCCGGCTCGATGCCGCCCGGCGTGACGCCGTACTTGCTCGGCAACGGCATCCCGACCAACGACGGTTCGACGCAGTCCGTCCCGTGGTCGTACGGCACGGCGGGCTACATCGGTCAGAGCTTTCCGCTCGGCCGCACGTTCCAATTGCGGGTGCGCTACCGCTTCTGATGCCGGCGCGCCGGCGAGTGCTTCGGCTCAGCGGCCGGGGCACTTGCCGCGCGCGTACGCGTCGAGTCCGAGCGCGCAGAGCGTCGCCGTCGGAATACGCGCCAGCACGACCGGATCGGGGCTACCTTTGCAAACCGAAAGCAGCGTCCACCGCGAGCCCGAGCGGTGGAAGAGGCCGCACCCGCCGCCGTCACCATACTCCTGCGCGTACGCGTACGAGCCGGAGATCACGACCGACGGTACCATCGGGCCGAGCATGCGCGCGCGCAGCGCGGCCACGTCGGCCGGCGGTCCGACGTCGTGCACGACGTGGTTGCAGACGTCGAAGTCGGGCCGCAGCGGCGGCATTCCGGCCAGCAGACGGCGCTGATCGGCGCGCGAGATTCCGCGAAAGTCCATCAGGCAACCGTCGAGCAGCACGTCGAGCGGCTGCCAGCCGAAGGAGAAGCGCTCGAGCAGATAGGCCGAGGTCGCGGTGTGCGTGATCTGTTCCGGAAACGCGCCGCGCGCCAGCACCACGGCGAACGTGCCGACGGTGTTGATGCGCAGGATCGCCGGGGACGGCTTGGCGCCACGGTAAGCGGCGAGCAGCGCGCGCTGCGGCGTCGGACCGTAGCCGGCCGCGGTCGCGGCCGCCGTCGGTACCGGCGCGGCGACCGTCACGAGCGCCAATGCGAGTCCGACCACACCCAGCTGCATGCGAAGCGATTCGGCTAGCCGACCTCGGCTGCCTTGGCGCGCCGGACGGCAGCCCGCCACAAGGGCCGCGGCACGGGCGGCCGAAGCTAACCAGCCAGTGGCGCCGGCGCGGCGCCCTCATTGCGAGGTGTCCTGCGTGATCCTCAACAGCGTCGAAGTGATGTTCGGCGGCCAAGCCGGCGACGGAAGCTTGACGACCGGCGATCTGATCGCCGGCGTGTTCAAGCGGATGGGACTCGAAGTCTACACCTACAAAGACTTCCCGTCACGGATTCGCGGCGGCCACACCAACTACGTGATTCGCGCCAGCGAGCATCGCGATTACGGGATGGCCGACGCGGTCGACGCGCTGGTCGCCTTCGACCTCGAAGCCGTCGAAGCGCACATCGACGAGATGCGGCCCGGCGGCTTCATCGTCTTCGACAACACGTCGGAGACGGTTCCGGACCACGTCCGGCGCAGTGACGTCACCTGGTACGAGATCCCGCTGGCCAAGATCGCCAAGGAGATGGGCCTCGAGCTGATCCGTAACACGATCTCGCTCGGCGTGCTCGGCGCGCTGGTCGGGATGGACCCCGAGATCGTGCGTCACGACGTGCGCGGCGTCTATGGACGCAAGGGCGAGAAGGTCGTCGACCTCAACGTACGGGCGATCGAGGCCGGCGAGAACTATGTGCGCGAGCACTTCGCCGGCACGCCCAGCGGCTACGGCCTCACCAAGAGCGCCGACGGCGACCGGCTCATCATGATGGGCAACGACGCGATCGCCTACGGCGCGCTGGTCGCCGGCTGCCGTTTCATGGCCGGGTACCCGATCACGCCGGCGACCGACGTCCTCGAGTGGATGTCGAAGCAGCTGCCGTCGTTCGGCGGCGTCGTCGTGCAGGCCGAGGACGAGCTGGCCGCGATCACGATGACGCTCGGCGCGGCGTTCGCGGGCGTGCGCGCGATGACCGCGACGTCGGGGCCCGGCCAAGCGCTGATGACCGAGGCGATCGGACTGGCCGGCGTGCTCGAGATTCCGGTGGTGGTGGTCGAGTGCGCGCGCGCCGGCCCGTCGACCGGCATGCCGACCAAGACCGAGCAGAGCAATCTCAACCACCTGATCTATTCGGGGCACGGCGAGATCCCGCGCGTCATCCTCGCGCCGGGGACGATCACCGAGTCGTTCGACTTGACGGTGACCGCGTTCAACCTGGCCGAGAAGTACCAGCTGCCGGTGTTTCTGCTGACCGAACAGGCGCTGTGCCAGAGCAAGGCGACGCTGGCGCCGTTCGACCTCGAAGCGGTACGGGTCGACCGCGGCAAGCTGATCGACGACGGTGAGGTGACGTTCGGCGAGTACAAGCGCTTCGCGTTCACCGACGACGGTGTCTCGCCGCGCGTGATTCCGGGCGTGCCCGGCGGCATGCACTTGGCGCCGGGCTCCGAGCACAACGACGGCGGCGTCATCACCGAGAACGCGCGCAACCGCGCTCGGATGATGGAGAAGCGGATGGGCAAGCTCGTCTCGATGCGCGACGACCTGCCGCGAGCGGTCCTGCACGGCGTCGCCGACGCCGACATCGGCATCATCGGCTACGGTGCGAATACCGGACCGATCGCCGAAGCGGTCGACCGGCTCGCGCGCGCCGGCATTCTGACGCGGTTCCTACAGCTGCGCACGCTGTGGCCGTTCCCCGAGGACGACATCCGCACGTTCTTCGGCGGCGCGCAGCACGTGTTCGTGGTCGAGAACAACTACACCGGACAGCTCGAGCGGCTGATCCGTGCGGTCGTCGGCCCGGTCGACGCGCTGCAGAGCGTGCGCAAGTACGACGGGCGGCCGTTCCGCCCGATCGAGGTCATCGAGGCCGTCCGGCGCGTTGCGGCCGTCGGCGAAGCTCTGGAGGTCATCTGATGACGGCGACGCTCACTCCCAAAGATTTCGCGACGGCGACGCCGTCGTGGTGGTGCCCCGGCTGCGGCGACTTCGGCGTGCTGTCGGCGCTCAAGCAGGCGATGGCGGAGCTTGGCAAACAGCCGAAGGACGTCGCGTTCGTGTCGGGGATCGGCTGCTCCGGGAAGATCTCGGGCTACCTGCACAGCTACGCGTTCCACGGCGTTCACGGCCGCGCGCTGCCCGTCGCGACCGCGATCAAGCTCGCCAACCGCGACCTCACCGTGATCGCCGCGGGTGGCGACGGCGACGGCTACGCGATCGGCGCGGGTCACTTCGTCCACGCGGTGCGGCGCAACACCGACATGACGTACATCGTGATGGACAACCAGACGTACGGGCTCACCAAGGGCCAGAGCTCGCCGACGAGCGCGACTGGCTACGTTGCGTCGGTGAGCCCGGACGGAAACCCCGACACGCCGCTCAACGGCCTGGCGCTCGCGCTCGCCGCCGGCGCGACGTTCATCGCGCGCGGCTTCTCGGCGCAGCCCAAGCAGCTCGTCGCGATGATCAAAGCGGGCGTCGAGCACCGCGGGTTCTCGATCGTCGAGGTGATGTCGCCGTGCGTCACCTACAACAAGATCAACACCTACGCGTGGTTCAAGGACAACGTCGAGGACGTCGCCGCACGGCCGGACTACGCGCCGAACGACCGGCTCGCCGCGTTCGCGGCGCTAACGCGCGAGGGCGACATCCCGCTCGGCATCCTGTACAAGGAAGACCGGCCGACCTTCGAAGATCGCACCGGTCTTCCCGAAACCCCGATCGCGCGGCTCGACATCCGCCGCCCGGGTGCCGACTACGCGTCGATCCAGGCCGCCTATCGCTGAAGCGCGGCGACCTGGAGCGTCGTCTTCTCGCCCGGCTTGAGCAGGGTGACCGTCGTCTGCGGCGCGATGTCGGCCATCGCGGCGCGGAACTGATCGCCGCACTGCGGTCCGATCACCAGCGGGTTGTGGGCGTAGTGGACGGGGATCGCGTGGCCGGCGCCGGTCATCTTCACGGCGTGGGCGGCGTCGCCCGGCCCCATCGTGAACGCGCCGTTGCCGGTGCAGACGACCGCGAGGTCGGGGCGATAGCGCATCGCGATCAGCGCCATGTCGCCGTACAGGTCGGTGTCGCCCGACGCGTAGACGCGCACGCCGCCGACGTCGATGATGAAACCGACTGCCGGAAACCCGATCGTCGTCGAGTGCACGGCCGGGACCGCTTCGATCCGGACGCCCTTGTAGGTCGCCGTGCCGCCGATGTTGACGCCGGCGCCATAGTTGAGCACGACCTGCGACTCGTCGAGTCCGGCGGCCTTGAATTTGGGCACCAGGCCGACGCGCATCATGTCGCTCTGGCCGATCGTCTTCGTGTCGAGTCCGGCGCCGAGCAGCGCAGGCAGCAGCTCGAAATAGTCGCCCATGTGGTCGCCGTGGTCGTGAGAGAGCGCGACGACGACGGCCTGCGGATTCCGTGCCTTGAGGTACGCGGCGTAGGCGGCCGCGCTCGACAGCTCGGGCGGCTTCTCGATGTTGAACGCCTTGAAGCCGGTGTTGTTCCAGATCCAGGCGTCGACCAGCACGATGACGCTGTCGTCGGGCGGCGCCAACTCGTACACCCCGCCCCCGTACCACCGAATCCGCAGTGGCACGACGTGGGTCGCCTGCCCGGCCGTGACGGGCCTCCCCACCGGCCCGGCGGCGGCTCCGACCGTCGATCCGCCAACCGCCTGCGCCGCGCCGGCCGCAGCGGAAACCTGGAAGAATTCGCCTCGCGAGAGCGGATCGCTCATGGGCCAACCTCCGACGCCTTGAGTTGTGTTCTCTGCTGCTTACTCGGCCTTCATCGTGAGCCCCTCGGGTAAAGTCGAATTGAGAAGTACCTGGAACGGCTGGCTACGAGGTGGTCGGCCGTGGTAGACTAGTCATATGAACCAGACTATTGGGCTGGCTGACGCGAAGGCGCGGCTCTCCGAGGTCATCGACCGCGTCGAAGCCGGCGAGACAGTTGTTATCGCGCGCAACGGCGTCCCCGTCGCAGAGCTGCATCCGGTGCGTCACCTGTCGCCTGAAGACGCGGTAAAGAGGATCCGCGCGATCGCGAAACGCGTGTCGAAACGAAATCACGGAAAGCCTTCCTGGCCCGAGCCTGGTCGCAGCCTCCGCGACGTTGCGCACGAGCGCCATCGGTTCTAGATGGCGCTCGTCCTCGATGTGTCCGTCGCCGCGAAGTGGTTCCTCCAGGACGAGAGGGACGCGTTCGCGGAGCTAATCCTGAATCGTGTCGCGACGATTGGAGCCTATGTTCCGGCACTGTTTCGATGGGAAGTACAAAGCGTGCTTCTCGGTGCCGAACGATCCGGCCGTATCGAACCGGACGATGTCAATGCGGCGCTCGAGGCCCTGCGCGACCTACCAATCATCGTCGACCACCCGGGCGAACGCGTTTTCGCCGGGACCGAGTTGCAGCTGGCCCGTTACTACGACCTGACACCGTACGACGCAGCATATCTCGCGCTCTCCGCGAGCCTTCGTCTGCCACTGGCAACGATGGACGTCGCACTTGCCCACGCTGCGGCGGATCTCGGTGTAGACGTTTTGCGTTAGGGTTCGTTAAGTTGAGGGATCGATTATACATGGCGTTTCGAGACGATGCTTCATCCGTGCGTGAAGCGGCCCCACTGAAGACTCTCGAGCGCACAATCGATGTTTCGAGCGCTTGGTTTTGGACCGATCGTTGGCAGGCGATGGAACGCGCTGCTGATGCCGACATTCGCTCCGGTCGAGTCAGACGGTTCAATTCGGTCGAGGAGCTTCTATTGGCCCTTGACGAGCGCTGAGTCCAGTTTGATCTAAGCGATGCGCTGCCGCGACGCGCCGCCTACGTTAGTGGAGTTATAACGACCCGTTCCACACGAATCGGGACGGCTGCATCGGGTGGCGGAATATCGCTGCCTCGCTGCAGTGCGACCTCGATCTCGAGCTCGATGACCTCGCGCGCGTTCGCGAGAGCGTCGTCGACCGTCTTGCCCTGCGTATGTGCCCGTGGGAAGGCGGGAATGTACACCACGAAGCCGCCGTCGTCGGGGTCGGCTTCGAGGATCACCCGATACGCTCGTTCGCGTCCGTCCTGATCCGTGGAGGCTTGTTGCGGGCGAGGGGCCATGCCGGGAGAATTCGGCATCTACAGGCCGTCCCCGGCCAAACCGTTGGCTCCATGCTTCAGGTCTTGTGTGTGTCGGCATCGAGGACGTGGGGGGTGATGAAGAAGACGACTTCGTCTTTGTTGTGCGCGGTCTGACGGTTGCGGAAGAAGGCGCCGAGCACGGGCAGGTCACCGAGGACGGGGAATTTCGTGACGGTCTCTGAGTCGACGTCTTCGAACAGACCGCCCAGGACGATCGTCTCGCCGTCACGGACGCGCAGCGTCGCGTCGATCTTGCGGTTGGCGATGATCGGGAAGCTGTCGTTGAACCCGATGATCTGAGAATATTCCGGGTGCAGCTCGGCGGTGATCGTACCGTCGTCCCCGATCGTCGGCGTCAGCCGCAGCCGCACGCCGACGTCGATGGTCTGCACGCTCGGGAATCCCGTCTGCTGGTTGACCGTGACGACGGGGTACTGCTCGCCGATCAGCAGCGACGCCTCGCGGTTGTTCAGCGTCGCGATCTTGGGCTGGGCGAGGATCGACGCCTTGCCGCGCTGGATCAGCGTGTCGATCTGCGCGTTGACGACGACCGAGCTCTTGGCGAGCGTATACGGCAGCTGGCCTAGCGCCCCGCCGCCGAAGCCCGTGCCCCCGAACTCGATGCCGACGTCGGTCGTGTCGTTGACGGGCTGAACGTCGGCGACGCGAACCTCGATCATCACCTGTCGTCCGGGAACGTCGATTCCGGCCAGCGCCGCGCGCGCGGTCGCGATGACCTCGGCGTTGCCGTTGACGACGACCGCGTTTTGGCGATCGTCGGCGAACGCCCCACCGTCGGGAACGATCCCTTTGAGCGAGTGGAGCGCTTCGCTGGCGCGGACGCTGCGCAGCGGGATCACCGCCATGCCGAGGCCGGCGCCGGCGCCCCAGGCCGGCGCGTCGAGTGACGCGACGAGCTGACGCGCGCGAGCGACGGTCGGCGCGCTGCCGGTGACCAGCACGGTGCCGGTGCGCTTGTCACCGATGAGGACCGTTCCGGGCGCGAGCGCGCTCTGCAGCGACGCGACCACGTCCTCGGCGCGGGCGTGCCGCAGCACCAGCGCCGCCGTCTGCGCACCGGTCGGCGCAGCGTCGTCGGGGAATCGTCGGCTCATCGAGGCCGCGTCGCCGACGATCGTGACGCGGCCGTCGCGGTGCACTTGCAGCCCGTACGCCGTGACGATCGTGCTCAGCGCTTCGTCGAAGGTGACCTCGCTGAGCCTCAGCGTGACCCGCTCCGCCTTGACCGACCCGTCCGCGACGACGTTGCGGCCCGACTGCGCGCCGAGCAGCCGGATGACGTCGGCGAGCTCGACGTCGTGTGCGTCGATGCTCAACCGTGCTTCGCCGGCGGCGGCCGGGAGCGTGAGTGCGACGGCGGCGACGACCGCGAAGAGAAAACGCCTCATGGTGTCCTCCTTGACGGCGACGGTAGCGGGATCGGGATCTGCGCCGCGAGCGTCGAGCCGTCGTCCAGGTGTACGCCTCCGGCGTCGATCCGAACGACGCGCGCGCCGTCGATGCGATCGCCGGGTACGATGACGCGCGTCGTCGTACCGTCGTCGACCAGCGCTGCCGGTCGCGGACCGGTGACGGTCGCGCTGACGCGGAGCGCGGTCGGCAACGCGAACGGGAGCGGTCCGGCGCCGGCATTGGGCGGCAGCGGTTTTAGCGCTGCCGGAAACGGTGGCAAGGCCGGTACCGGCCCCTTGGCCACCGCGGCGAAAAACGGCGGCGTCACCGGCATCGCGAACGGATCCCGCCGCGGAACGACCGCGAAGACGCGCGGCGGTCGCGTCGCAACGGCCGGTGCCGTCGTCACCACCGGCGCGACGCCGTCGTCGCCCGCGCTCGCGGTCGACGCGAGCCGCACGGCGCATGCGAACGCGACGAGCGCTGCACCTGCGGCCACCAGCCGCGTCCTACGGTCGATGCGGACCATCGGTTGCCGGGCCGAGCACCGCGTGTTGCAGCAGGCTGACGTGGACCACCGCCGCCACGGCCGGAGTTCCCGGCCGCGTGCTCCGAACGATCGAGCCGACGTCCACGCCGGCCGGAACGTGGAGCATCGACAGACGGCGGATCGCGTCGAGCACGTCGCGGTATCGCCCTTCGAGCGTGATCGTCAGCTCGTCGGCGTTCCCCGCGCCGCCGAGGACGCGCGGACCCGCTGCGTTCGGTACGGCGATCGCAGTGATCGTGGCATGCGCCTGTTGCGCCGCATCGGAAGCTTCGCGGAGGTACTGTGCCGTTGCCGGCGCCGCTGCTTCGCCGTTCTGCGCGCGCCCGAGATCGGTGCGCAGCCGGCCGCGCTCGGCGAGCAGCGCTCCGCGCGATCGAACGATCAGCTCGTTTGCCGCGAGCTGC
>OBLV0100000123.1_pt1 | contig 25019 bp, 28 predicted proteins | sample 1520071 | NCBI WGS metagenome assembly OBLV01 (sample SAMEA3888446, study PRJEB22518) | metagenome | reverse complement strand
GCCGGCCCTTGCGGCCTTGGCCGGCCCTTGCGGCCTTGGCCGGCCCTTGCGGCCTTGGCTGGCCCTTGCGGCCTTGGCTGGCCCTTGCGGCCTTGGCTGGCCCTTGCGGCCTTGGCTGGCCCTTGCGGCCTTGGCTGGCCCTTGCGGCCTTGGCTGGCCCTTGCGGCCTTGGCTGGCCCTATTCGCCGGTCGGTGGCGGAGGCGCGGCGAGTACCATTTGCACATGCCTGCCCGGCCCAGCGCCGCCTTCATCGAGGCCCTCTCCGCTGTCGCGCCCGGTAGGCCGTTGCGCGACGGAGTCGACCGGGTTCTGCAAGCCAGTATGGGCGCCCTGATCGTGGTCGGTGACGGCCCTGAGGTCCTGAATATCTGCTCGGGTGGCTTCCTGCTCGACGCCGAGTTCAGCCCGCAGCGACTCGCCGAGTTGGCGAAGATGGACGGCGCCATCATCTTGGCGGCCAACGCCACCCGGATCGCCCGGGCCAACGTCCACCTGGTTCCCGCCTCGCACGTGTACACCTCCGAGACCGGGACCCGGCATCGCACCGCTGAGCGGGTAGCTCGATCGATCGACGTTCCCGTCATCTCGGTGTCAGAGGACCGGACCGTCATAACGGTCTACCGAAACAACGAGAAGCACATGCTCGAGCCGGTAAATCGCCTGGTCGCGCGGGCCAACCAGGCGCTACAGACCCTGGAGCGATACAAGGTCCGCATGGACGCGGTGGCGACGACCCTGTCGGCCCGCGAGGTCGAGGACCTGGTGACAGTTCGCGATGTCGCCACCTTGCTCCAGCGCGCCGAGATGGTGCGGCGCATAGCCGAGGAGATCGAAGGTTATGTGGTCGAGCTTGGGATCGACGGCCGCCTGATCTTTCTCCAGCTCGAGGAACTTATGGCCGGCGTCGAGGACGACCGCCGCCACGTTATCCGCGACTACAGCCGCACCCCGACGACGACTCGCACGGACGAGGCCCTGAACCGGCTGGCCAACTTTTCCACCGAGCGGTTGCTCGACCTGAAGGAGGTCGCCGCCATCTTGGATCTGCTAGGCGGCGACGGCCACCTCGACGCCGGCATCCAACCGCGCGGCTTCCGCCTGTTGTCCAAGATCCCCCGCTTGCCCGAGAGCGTGCTGCTCAACATCATCGAGCGATTCGGCAGCCTCGACAAGATTATGCGAGCCACCCTTGAGGACCTCGACGAGGTCGAGGGCGTTGGCGCCACCCGGGCTCGAGCAATTCGCGAGGGTCTCTCGCGCCTGGCTGACGCCAGCATCGACCGCTACGCCTGAGCGCGCTCCCAGCACCGGTAGGCACCGGCCCGCCCCCCGTCCGGCTCGGCCCGGCATCGGCCGCCAGGTACGCGCTGTCCCGGCCGCCCCGGCCCGGCATCGGCAGCCACATACGCGCCCTCCCGCCGGCCCCGGCCCGGCGTCGGCCGCCCAGGTACGCGCTGTCCCGGCCGGCCCCGGCCTGCCGCCCGCCCAGCCCGGCGTCGGCCCCCGGCTCGCACCGGCTCTCGTTCCGGACAAATCGGATATATCTCCACCACTCTTGCGGGCTTTGGCGACCTTGTGGGCGAAGGGGTGCGCTATACGACATTTCGGCCCACAAGAGTGCCTTTCGCCCACAAGATCGGCTTGAAGACGGACGGTCGCCAGGTCGACTTCCTCAGCGGGCCCGACGGATGAGTTGTGCCCGGTCGGCGATGTGGTAGCGGCGGTCAACCTGGTCGAGCCAGCCCAGCCGGACGAAAGCCGAGATCGCCTTGTTGACCCGCTCCCGCGATGCGCCCACCAGGCTGGCCAGCTCCTCCTGGGTGATCGGTAGGGCGAAGGTGTCGGCATCGCCGGCCAGCTCCAGGAGGCGCTTGGCCGTACGGCCGGTGACGTCGAGGAAGACCGAGTCGGCCAGTGCGGCGTCGGTCGAGCGTAGGCGCCGGGAGAGCATGGCGACGACGGTCCACAGCAGCGCCGGTCGTTCCTCGAGCACGACTCGGATCGGACGATACGGAACGCACAACAGGTCCGACGCCTCCAGCGCCCGAGCCTGGGCCGATCGGGGCTCGCCGTCGAAGAGGGGCATATCGCCGAATAGATCACCGACCTCCATCAGGGCCAGCACCGAATCCCGGCCGTCGGGGGACTGGAGGCTGATAGCGACTCGGCCGGCTCGGACGGCGTACAGGTTGGCGGCCAGGTCGCCCTGGTTGAAAAGAACCTCGTTGCGGCTCAATGCGACGGTATGGGCGTCGGCCAAGATCCCGGCCAACTCCGTGCTGTCAAGGTCGGCGAACAGCTCGGACTGCGCCAGTAGGGCCGTATTGTCCATAGCGTCGGCAGGCTACTTTCTCCGACCAATCCTGTTTGTGCTCGTAGGCGCGATGAATCGCGGGGGTACGTACCCCCGCGATTCATCGCACCGCCACTTCGGCCGCATCGCGCTATCGGGCTGGCCAGACGCCGGCGTCGAGGTATTTGTTGGTCGCAAGGTTCGGGTTGGCCCGCGAGCCCGTTTGCCCGTACCCTGGGAAGCACCCCCGCTCGTACCAATCCTGGGAGCTCTATGCCATTCGACGTCGGTGACAAGGTTGTTTACCCACACCATGGCGCCGCGGTGGTGGAGCGACGGGAGGTCAAGGAGGTCTTCGGCGAGACCCGTGAGTACCTCATACTCCGCTTGGCCTACGGCGATCTTACCTTGATGGTCCCGACGGACAACACCGACGAGGTGGGGCTTCGCGAGGTGATCAACGACGAGGAGGTCGAGGAGGTCTTCGCCGTCCTTCGCAAGAAGGAGGCGCGGATGCCGACCAACTGGTCTCGCCGCTACAAGAACCACGTTGAGAAGCTGAAGTCCGGCGACATCTACCAGGTTGCCGAGGTCGTTCGGAACCTGTCGATCCGGGACAAGGACAAGGGGTTGTCGGCGGGGGAGAAGCGCATGCTCAACAGGGCGCGCCAGATCCTCGTCTCCGAACTCACATTCGCCATCGGCGTCAGCGAAGCCGAGGCCGAGAAGAAGCTCAACGACGCCCTCCCGTAGACCGCACCACGGCCTTGAGGCCGAGGCGTCGCAGATCGCCGGGCTACCGATCGCTGGCGAGTCGATCATCGAGTCGCCGCCGTGAGCCCAGGAGGACGGGAGCGACGAGGCGGCGGTCGTGACCGAAGGGAACAGCCCAAGAGGGGTCCGCAACCCAAGGCCGGTGCACACAACAAGGCCGCCCGAGTGCAGAACGACACCGCATCGTCGCACGGCGGGCCCCGGGATCGTCGGGCCGATCGGCGTACGGCGACCGAGCTGGGGGGAGAACAGGTCGCCGGGCGCCAGGCTGTCCGGGAATTGTTGGCCGCCCGCCGCCGGCCGGTGCGCGAGGTCTGGCTGGCCGAGGGCGTCGACCACTCGACCATTCTCGACGACATCGCACATATGGCCGAAGCGGCCTCCGTGCCCCTGCGCACGGTCAACCGCGTGCGGCTGGCGCAGGCGGCCGGCACCGATGCCCCTCAGGGCGTCATCGCCTTCGCCGCCGAGCTGCCCGAGGCCGACCTGGGGGACCTGGCCGCACACAGTGACGGTGGCCCGATCCCGTTCCTCGTGGTGGTCGACGGCCTGACCGACCCCCACAACCTCGGTGCCCTGCTTCGTACGGCGCTGTGCGCCGGCGCCACCGGCATCGTCCTGGCCCGTCACCGCGCCGTCCATGTCACCGCGACGGTGGCCAAGGCGTCCGCCGGTGCCATCGAGCATGTACCGATCGCACTCGTCTCCGGAATACCATCGGCCCTCACCCGCCTCGCCGAGGCGGGTCTCTGGAACGTCGGCCTCGACGCCAAGGCAACGACCCCCCTTTGGGGCTTGAACGTGGCGACCGAACCGATTGCCATCGTGGTCGGCGCCGAAGGTGCAGGGCTCTCGCGCCTGGCCAAGGCTCGTTGCCAGCTGCTCGTGGCCATACCGCAGCAGGGTCCCATCGACTCGCTCAATGTGGCCGCGGCCGGCGCACTCGCCTGTTTCGAGGTGAGCCGGGTCCGGTCGCGCCGTCCGGTCGACAATTGACACTCCCCCTTCGCCCGGCTAAAAGTAGGCAGTTCGTCGCGTCATCTGGAGCCTGTACACCACACGTCGCTGCCTGTCAAAGGTCATCATGCCATTTCGAACTGGAACCTCTGCCCTCGTCGACCTCGGCGACGAAGCCCTGGTAGCCCTTTTCCAATGTGGCGACATAGACGCACTTACCGTGTTGATCGAGCGCTATCGCCGCTTCGCCCGGTCGAAGGCGCGCACCTACTTCCTGGTCGGCGCTGAGTCCGACGACATCGAGCAGGAGGGCCTGATCGGTCTCTACAAGGCGGCGAGGGACTACCGCCCCGATCGCCAGACGTCGTTCCGGGCCTTCGCCGAGGTGTGCACCACCCGGCAAGTCCAATCCGCCGTCAAGGCCGCGACCCGCCGGAAGCATCAGCCACTGAACCGCTACGTCTCGATTTCCGGGCCAGCCGGGCAGGATTCCAACGGCCAGTTTGTCGAGGATTTGCTCGACCAGCAGCGGGGTCCCGATCCGGCTGAGGAAATCGTGTCACGCGAACGGATGGACGACATGCGCCAGTCCGTCGCCGACAGCCTCTCGGGCCTTGAGGTCGACGTTTTGCGCCTCTACGTCGCGGGCAACTCGTACCAGGAGATCGGCCTCCATCTCGGCCGGCACGTGAAATCGATCGACAACGCACTACAGCGGATCAAGCGCAAGCTCGATCCGCACCTCGTCGATATCGGCCCTCGTGCGGTCCCACCGAGTGCGGCTCGTTCGGATGCAGCACGACCGGGCGCGGTCCGACCAGGGGCGATGCGACCGGGCGTACTACGACCGGGCGCGATGCGACCGAGCGCGATGCGACCGAGCGCTTTCGTGGGGTAAGAGCCGGTGGCGACGGATCCCTCTCCGACCATCCAGCACCCCGAGCTTGACGGGGGCGATCCATCCGACATGGCCCACTATGCCCGCAACGACGAGCTAGCCGCGGCGCGCCGACAAGGCCGGTTGGTGAAGGCGCTCTGTGGGACACTCTTTCGACCCCACGCCGATCCAAGCAAGCTTCCCATTTGCGTCGTCTGCCAGGATCTGGCATCGGGCTACCGCCGATAGCCTAAAGTCGGCCACGAGCCGCCGACCATGAGCCGTGAGCCGCGGTTAGCGGCCGATATCGAGGACGGTTCCAGCCGTTGCCTCGGCCAGTTGCCGTGGGTCGACGGGAAAGTTGACGTGTGGTGTCCCTGCCGCCGCCCACACCTCGCCGTACTTCAGCAGGCCGGCATCGACGAAGACCGCCAAAACGGTCGCATGGCCGAATGGCGGCACGCCGCCAACGGGGAATCCGGTCACCGCTCGCACCACGTCGGCGTCGGCTCGACGCGAGGAGACGCCGCCCGCGGCGGCCGCCAGCTTGGCCTCGTCGAGCTGGCGATCGCCGCCCACCAGGGCGACCACCGGCCGGTCGTCTACCGCGAAGACCAGGGATTTCACGATCTGGCCGAGGTCAACACCGATGGCCTCCGCCGCCTCGGCCGCGGTCCTCGTGCTTTGTGCGAACTCTCTCGGCTGGACGTCGATGCCGATGCTGCGTCCCGCCTCGATGACCGCTGTCACGTTCCGATGCACCGTCCGGCAGGCTATCCGCGGCCCGGCGGGGGACCGGTGAGTCCCGGCGGGGGACCGGTGAGGCCCGGCGGGGGACCGGTGAGGACCGGCGGGGACCGGTGAGGACCGGCGGGGACCGGCGGGGACCGGTGAGGACCGGCGGGGACCGGTGAGGACCGGTGAGGACCGATGAGGACAGGCCGGGACCGGTGAGGACCGATGAGGACCGATGAGGACAGGCCGGGACCGGTGAGGACCGGTGAGGACCGGTGAGGACCGGCGGGGCGGGCGAGGGTCGGTCAACGCGGTGCCGGCGAGCCCGAGGTGGGACTCGAACCCACGACCTGACGCTTACAAGGCGCCTGCTCTGGCCGAACTGAGCTACTCGGGCAAAATGGCTGTGACCAGCACTTATCCAGTTACATGCGTCGGTCGAATGCTTGTACAGCGCTCGGACAGGGGACAACATCTGTTGGTCGTTGCGGCGCCAAAGGCGACGGGAGCCGGAGGCGAAGCCGTGACGACCACCACAGCCGAGAGCGTAGGTGACCTCGCCACCCTCCTTCCGGGCTTCGAGGGCCACCTTCGGGCTATCGAACAAGGCTGACCGAACCGTGAAGATCTACGGCGACTCCGGCCGGCGCATGATCGCCAACGGGATGCCCACGGTCGCCGCGCGGGTCAACCGGGAGCATCTGGAGGCCTCCGACCAACTCACCCGGTTCACACCGGCGACCGGCTCGCAGCGCGTGCGGGCACTTGCCCAACTCGTAAAATGGTTGACCGAGGAGGGCGAGATCCGAGTGAACCCGTTCGACCGGATGAAGCCGATCAAGGTCCCACGCTCCAGTGCCGGCCCCGTCCGAGGACACCCTGCGCAAACTGGTCGCCGCCTGCGAGGGATCCGACTTTCGAGCACCGACGGGACAGGGCTCCCATCCGTGTCCTGGTCGACCTCTCCTTCGGTTGGTCGGCTTCTACGGTTCGAGTAGCTCGCAACGCCGCAGACGACGATCGAGTGCGGCCTCGATCTCGCGGAGCCGGCCGTCGAGCGCCTGACGTTCGGCGAGGAGTCGCTGAAGAGCGTCGAGCAACTTCTGAGCGTCCTGGTCGTCGCTAACGAAGCGGCCCAGCTGATCGGATCCCTTATCGCACCGTCTTCGGCGTGGCTTCGGCCGTGATCGATGAGGTCGCCGTTTCGGCACCTTCGCCGAGCATTTCACGCAGTAAGTGCTCCACGGACCACAAGCCGCCGCCGAGTCCCACCGGGGACCGTGGGACGAACATGACGACGCTCCGATACGGGGTGAGGCCGCCCGTGCCGGACAGTTCATGCCCGTCCGTTCTGGCGTTTTGGCGGTCACTTCAAGCCAGCTGGCTGACAGAGGCGCCGATCAATCCTTAGGGGGTCCGAGACGACGGCGACGGTGGAGGTCGCCGACGACGAGGCCACGCAAGATCCGATCGCCTTGGCCTGCTGGCCGTCGTGCGCCACGACGACCAACGTCATGCACCAGCATCACCAGCCTCGGGCATCCTCCCGCTAGTCGACCGACGTTTCTGCCGATTCGTCTTGGAACGCCCGCTTGGGGGAATTTGTCGACCCGCGGCTACTCTTCGCCACCTGTGACCGCTCGCCACCAGCGCATTCCGCCGTCGGTGATGAACCGGCCACGTTCGGCCGGCGCAGCGGCGTTGGCGGCCTTCGCTGCGGTCACCGGCTTCGCCGGTTGCGCGCGCTCGAGGTCCGCAGCCAGCCGTAGCCGTATCCCCGTCAGCCAGGTCAGCCAGCAATACCTGGCCGCGGTCGAGCCGGCCAATGCCGCCGTGGCCGCCTACCTTTCCCAAGCCCTGGGCTACATCGGCGGTAGCACCACCAGCCTCGACACGCGGGCTCGCACGACGGCCAGTGTCGTGACCGGCGCGGCCCACCGACTCAACAACATCGCCGCGCCTGATCTGCTGCAGCACGACATCTCCGACGTCGCCGCCGCCCTCACGACCGTCAACGTCGACCTGAGCGCCCTGGCGGCCGCCGCCGGTCCCGCCGTCGCTCCGGATATCGCGCGCCTGGTCGCCGACGCCGGCCAGGAAACAGCCGCCGACAACCTGGTACGCCTGACGATCACAGCGGCCTCTTCACCCACCACGCCGCCGCCGACGGTACTTCCTGCGTTCGCCGCGACAACGACCACCTTACCGGTGTTCACACCACAGGCGACCACCACGACGGCCACGACCACCACGACGATCGCCCGGCCAACGACGACGACTCGGCCGAGGCAAACGACGACGGTGGCTCCCGTGACCACAACCACCTCGCCGTCTACCACGACGGTCCCGCCGTCCACCACGAGCACCACCCGGCCCAAGACGACTACCACGAACCCGTTGTTGCACCTGTAGTGGCTACGCGGTCGCCTCGGGGAACACCCACTTCGTTGGCGAGCCGGAGAAGTCGTCCTGGGCCACGCCGAAGGCCCAGTGGGGCACGAGGCGAAAGAAGGCGTTGACGGCCGGATCCACCAGCTCCGAGCCGTAGTCCGTGCCGTACTTGGCGTTCTCGGCCGACAGCACCTCGGCCAAGAGGTCCGCGGCAACGATCAGCTCGGCGTGGCCCTCGATGACCACCGGTTCGGCCGCTCGATCGGTCGTCGCCACGCAGGGCGAAGCGGCCAGGAGGTTGCGGGTCTTTCGCGAGCCCCGGCTCGAGCTGAACCACAGGAATCCGTCGAGCCACATCCCCCAAACTGGCATGACATGGGGCCGCCCGTCCGGCCACACCGTCGCCAGCCAGTAGTCGTGGGCCTCTCGCAGCCGCTGCTCGGCCCACGACCAGGGCAGTAGTCCGGTGCCCTCATCGGCCGGCCGGGTCCCGTAACCGGGCATGAAAGGCCGCATCCCGACTGGTTCATGCGAGACCATTTTTCCCATACTGCCGTATTTCTCCGCCCGTCGCAGCGGTGCCGAGGCCGAGGATGCTTGATCCGGCCGCCTCAGGGTGGCAGGGTGGACTCGGTGGGTTTGTCCGAGCGTGATCGCGCCATCCTTGATTTCGAGCGCAGTTGGTGGACCGAGTCCACTCCGAAGCAGGTCGCGATCCGGACCAGGTTCGAATTCTCGCCGACCTGCTACTACCGCCTGCTGGGGATCCTCATCGATTCGCCCGACGCCGTGTCCTACGACCCACTGGTCGTACTACGGCTGCGACGCGTTCGTGACCGTCGCCGCCGGGCTCGTTTCCAGGGGCATTTCGCCGGAGAGCCACCGCTGCGGTGACGCCAGGATCCCACGCTGCCGGCGACGGCTCGTTTGGCCGATCGGTCGGGATTCAAGGTGGTCGGGCCGTGGTTCTCATCGGCATCGCCGTCGTGATCGGCCTCGTCCTCTTGCACCGCGAACCGGGCAGCGACAAGGCCATATCGGCCGGCAGCAATACCACCATCAGCCTTCCGAGCGGATTCTTGGTCCCCGGCGGCTCGACGACCACAACGGTCAGATCCCCCGGCACCTCGGTCACGGTCCCACTCCGGCCGCCGTCCCAGATCAAGGTGCTCGTCGCCAACGGCACCGAGGTAAACGGCCTGGCCGGCCGTGTAAGTACCAGCCTCAAGAACAAGGGCTATCAGACCTTGACTCCGACCGACTCGGCTCAGAAACCGTCGACCTCGAGCATCTACTTCGAACCCGGCTACAGCAGAGATGCCGCCGTCCTTGCGACCGCTCTCGGTCTCCCGACCACGGTGGTGCAGGCCATGCCGCAACCGCCGCCGGTCAGCGACCTACCCGGCACCACCAACATCCTGGTCCTCGTGGGCGCGGATCTCGCCGGCAGCACGACGACCACGACTTGACGCCCTCGCGCCAGACCGCCGAGCGGGGCGCCTTCGTCGGGGCCAAACCCCGCTGGTAGTGACAGGACCGCCGGTGGGGGAGAACCGGCCGTTGGACGCGGGGGATCAGGTTTCTTTTGTGCTCGATGCAGTATCGCCGTGATTCGCTGGGAATATCAGTTGTGGAATTGAGGGTCCGACACACGCGGCGCTCGCATCATTCGACCCTAAGGTCCGCGTTGTGGCGCATGCTGAATGTCGCTGAATATTCTGATTTCCGGCTTTATGGATTCGAATCACACGATGTGGGAGCCGAATTTCTGGCTAGGATCGAGTCGGCATACATTCTCTACCGGCCCTACCAGGCCGAGCGCCGAAACCGAAGGGCGGGACATAAGCGGCTACGGTGCATGCGATCACATCGGCCCGTCGATTGGGTTCGAAACCACGTGGATCTGGCGAATGTCAGGTTCGATCCGCTCGCCAGAACCACGGAGGAGCACGGTTATCCGCACGGTTCGCGAGATTTTCGATGGTCCCACGAGCGTCAAAAAGGGAGAGGAACGCCTCGGCGCGCGCGCAACTGCGGAAAGAATGCTCCGACCTTTTCCAAAGAGTGTGCCCGGCGGACCAAAAGAACCGAAGGTAGATGTACTCCAAGGCGTGACCGCGACGATCTGCGCCAGCGTCAGCTGTGCTGGCATCGTGAGTGTTGCTTCGTCGGCCCACCGGGATGGCGGTACCTCCGGAAGCAGTTGCGCCGGTCACCGAAGGGCGACGTTGCGCTGATGTTCTCGACTCGGGTGGTCGAGGCGGGCGATGATCTCTGCGAGCGGCGGTGGATCGACGAGTCGGTGACCACGGGGTAACATGTGCTCGTGCGGCCAACGAGTTGATGACCATGTGCGACCCACCTACGCGATCGTTTTGCCTTCCTCGAGATACGCCGTCGCGGCAGTGTCAATGATCTTCAATCCCTCTTGGAGGCGCCGCCGCAGCCGGCTGTCAACGCGATCGAGTGCGAGGTCAACCGGACACCATTCTGCCTCGCTGAGCTCGAGTGATGCCGCGGGATTGACATGCGCCGTGACTCCGATGTGGATTCCACCGTCAAACAGGAGCATGAGGCCTTCTGCGAAGAGCACGTCGTTGCCTTCGTAGGCAACGGCAACGAGCCGGCCTACCGGCCAAGAGAGGCCTAATTCCTCGGTGATCTCCCGACTGCAGGCAGCCGAAGGGGACTCTCCTGGATCGACCATACCGCCCGGAATCTCCCACGTAGTCTTGTAGGTCGGTTTGACCAGAAGCAGCCATCCCTGTTCATTTCTCGCGATGATTCCGGCGGCAATGCGTTTCTTTGGTACTCGCCGGAAAAACTCCTCGTCGCTGACGCCCTCGTAGTCTTTCCGGTCAGTCAACGGATACTCCGGACTCGCGGCGAGCCCAGCCCATGGACCTGCCGCCGGGTGGCGCCCCGGGGAGAGCACGGGGCAGGAGGACGCATCATGAAGACGATATCCAACCGTCAGAGAGCCGCCGACACGCGCCAAGATGGATCGCGCCAAGATAGATCGCGCCAAGATGGATCGCGCCAAGATGGATGCTGTGCCCCGGGTCGTCGCCGCCCCTGACAAGTTCCGGGGCACCGCCACGGCCCGCCAGGTTGCCCGCGCCGTGGCCGAGGCCGCCCAGGCCGAGGGGTGGAGCAGCGATCAGGTGCCGATGGCCGACGGCGGCGAGGGCCTGCTCGAGGTGGTCGGTGGCCAGGTCCGCCAGGCCCAGGTCCTGGATCCTCTCGGTCGGTTGGTCACCGCCGATTGGCGCCTCGACGGGACCACCGCCATCGTCGAGATGGCGCAGGCGTCGGGCCTCGGCCTCGTTGGTGGCCCGGAGGGCAACGATCCAATCCGCGCGGACACCGCCGGCACGGGTCAGCTCATCGCCACCGCGGTCAAGGCCGGAGCAAAGAAGGTGCTGATCGGTGCCGGCGGTTCGGCGACGACCGACGGCGGCCTGGCGGCACTGCGGACCCTCGAGCCGCACAGCCGGCTGCACGGTGTAAGCCTGGTTGTGGCCTGCGACGTCGAGACCCGCTTTTTGGACGCCGCCCCCGTTTTCTCACCTCAAAAAGGCGCTACGCCGACCCAGGTGGCGCTCCTGGCCCGGCGCCTCGAACGGCTGGTAACGCTCTACTGGGACGTCTATGGCGTCGACGTGGCTCCGCTGGCCGGCGGCGGCGCGGCGGGCGGCCTGGCCGGCGGGTTGGCGGCCGTCGGTGCCGAACTGGTGCCCGGCTTCGACGTGGTCTCCGATGCCGTCGATCTGGCCGAGCGGATGGAAGGCGCCGACCTCGTCGTGACCGGCGAGGGCCTGCTCGACGAGCAGACCTTCCACGGCAAGGTGGTGGGCGGGGTCGTCAACCTGGCCGCCGAGATGGGGGTCGATGTCTTGGTGGTCGCCGGCGATGTCGACCGCGACGCGGTCGGCGAGATCCCCGTCGACTGTGTCTCCCTGGTCGAGCGCTTCGGCCGCCCACGCGCCATGGCCGACACGTTGGCGTGTATCCGCGAGGTCGTGTCCGAACGCCTGTCCGGTTAGCTCAGGCCGTTTTGCGGGCCGCGGTCCGAGGCGCCGGCAAGGAAGCGAGCGGCGGACGCTCGGAGAAGGTAACCGTCAGAGGCTCGTACCCCGGGCGGACCAGCCGGCTCTGCCACGGCAGCACCGCCTCCGCCATCTCGGAAGCGATCTCGGAAGCAATCTCGGAAGCGATCTCGGAAGCGATCTCGGAAGCGACCTCGGGAGCGATCTCGGAAGCGAACGGCGCAGCGCCGGCTCGGCTCAGGGCGACCTGCATGACGGCCAGCGCCTGGGGCCCCAAGTCGGAGAGGGGCCGGTTGCGGTGGACCCGTTGGCCCAGGTCGCATTGGGCCATGGCTCCGACGCCGCAGCGCTCGGCCACATCGATCACCAGGCCCATGTCGACGCCGTAGCCGTCGACGAAAGGGACGGCCTCGAGCACCTCGCGCCGGGCGGCACACTCGCCGGCCAACGGTTGCGCCAGCCCACCTAGGTGGGGGAAGAGGGCCGCGATCAGCGGTCGGGCGACCAGCTCGGTGACCCGCCCGCCCTCACCCGCTTGGCCCTCGTAGGGGCGCTGGTAGCAGCCCTTGACGAACATGACGTCGTCGCGCAGCAGGAGCGGTCCGAGCAGGCCGGTGATGAAATGGGCCTTGAAGTCGCGCACATCGGCATCGCAGAAGGCGATCAGGTCGCCCGCGGCGATATGCACCGCCTTCCACATCGCCTGACCCTTGCCCTCGCCGCACGTAGGACGCAGGCCCGGCACCGATGCCGGAGGCAGGCCCGGCACCGATGCCGGAGGCAGGCCCGGCACCGATGCCGGAATCGAACCCGCTAAGGATGCCGGCAGCGGGTCGATGGCAGAGGCGCTGAACACGTCGGCCCCGGCGGCGAGGGCCCGCGCCGCGGTGGCGTCGGTTGAACCGTCGTCCACGACGATGAGCTGGTCGACCAGCGGCGCCGCGACCATGAGCGAAGCCACGATCGTCGCCACGATCGCGCCGATGGTCGCTTCCTCATCGCGAGCCGGCAGGCAGACCGAGATCCGGCGACCCCGCTTGGCCTCGACCAGCCGGCCAACGGGAAAATCGTCGGAGTGAAACGAGCGCAACACCAAGCGCAGCTTGCCACGTCTGCACCGTGTCAAAAGCACGTTGACGTGACCGCCCTTCATGAGTAACCATAGGAGCTGCCATCATCCAGAGCGGTCGAGGGTTCGGGCCCGATGACGCCGCGGCAACCAGCACCGGTCAGCCGGTGGCGGGTGCCAATGCCCGGTTCGATGAGGAGGACCAGTTGCCGTACCTAGAAGGACTCCGCTGCCGGGAGTGCGGGCGTAGCTACCCGGCCGAGGCGCTACACGTCTGCGAGTGGTGCTTCGGCCCGCTCGAAGTCGTCTACGACTACGACGCCATCGCCGCGGTCATATCGCCCGCGCGCATCGCGGCCGGCCCCCACACCATGTGGCGCTATGCCGACCTGCTGCCGGTATCGCCCGTCGGTGCCGTCGACCTCGGTGCCGGCTTCACGCCCTTGGTGAGGGCGGACCGCCTCGCCGCCGAAGTCGGCTTGGGGGAGCTGTGGATCAAGAACGACACCTTGAACCCGACCGGGTCATTCAAGGATCGGGTGGTCTCCGTAGCCCTCACCAAGGCCCGCGAACTGGGTTTCAAGGTGGCGTCGTGTGCCTCGACCGGCAACCTGGCCAACTCGGTTGCAGCCCACGCGGCCCGGGCCGGAATGCATTCGCTGGTGTTCATCCCCTCGAACCTGGAGCCGGCCAAGGTGGTCGCCACTGCCGTGTACGGTGGCCAGGTCGTCGCCGTCGATGGCGGCTACGACGACGTCAACCGGCTGTGCGCCGAGCTGTCCGGCGAGTTCGGAGACTGGGCCGTCGTCAACATCAACCTGCGGGCGTACTACGCCGAGGGGTCCAAGACCCTGGCCTACGAGGTGGCCGAGCAACTGGGTTGGCGGGCGCCGGACCACGTAGTCGTGCCCGTTGGAAGCGGTAGCCAACTCTGCAAGATCGCCAAAGGCTTTGAGGAATTGGAAAAAGTGGGCCTGGTCGCCGGCCACGGTGGTACTGGCGGACGGGTCCGGATTTCTGGGGCCCAAGCGGACGGTTGCTCGCCCGTGGCGACCGCGTTCGCGTCGGGGAGCGACATCATCCGACCGGTGAAGCCATCGACCATCGCCAAGTCGATCGCCATCGGCAACCCGGCCGACGGGGTCTACGCGTTGGACGTGGTGCGGGGATCGAGCGGCGCGCTGGCGTCGGTGTCCGACGCCGAAATCGTCGACGCCATCGGATTGCTGGCTCGCACCGAGGGCATCTTCGCCGAGACGGCCGGTGGTGTGACCATCGCCGTATTGGCCAAGCTGGCCGCCTCCGGTGTGATCCGTCCCGACGAGGTGGTCGTTGCCTATGTCACCGGCCACGGGCTGAAGACCCTCGACGCCGTCTCGGCACGGTGCCGGCCGACCGTTACCATCGCCCCTACCGTCGAGGCGTTCACCGCCGCCGGCCTGACAGGGAGCGAGCGATGAGCGAGGTCACGGTGCGGATCCCGACACAACTTCGGAGCCTGTCGGGGGGCGCCAGCGAAGTAAAGGTGGTCGCCGGTAGCCTCGCCGATGTGCTGTCGCAGCTGGATGCCGGCCATCCGGGGTTCAATGACCGGCTCTTCTCCGAGCCGGGGTCGCTACGGCGATTCGTCAACGTGTTCGTGGCCGACACCGACGTTCGTTTTCTCCAGGGATTGGCCACCCCAGTGGCCGAGGGCACGACGGTCTCCATCGTGCCGGCCGTAGCCGGGGGCTAGAGCCCGGCACCGGTTGCGTTCCGCCGCCCGAGGCGGTTAACTGTTAGCAGTCAGACATCGAGAGTGCTAACCGTTCGTCAACGGAGGGAACAAGAACCGCATGGCCAAGTTGATTGCATATGACGAGACCGCACGCCGCAGCCTGGAGCGGGGGATGAACCAGCTCGCAGACGCGGTACGGGTCACCCTCGGCCCCAAGGGCCGCAATGTCGTCCTGGAGCGCAAGTGGGGCTCCCCGACGATCACCAACGACGGCGTCTCCATTGCCAAGGAGATCGACCTCGAGGACCCGTACGAGAAGATCGGCGCCGAGCTGGTCAAGGAAGTCGCCAAGAAGACCGACGACGTCGCCGGTGACGGCACGACCACCGCGACCGTCCTGGCCTGGGCCATGGTTCGCGAGGGCCTGCGCAACGTGGCCGCCGGCGCCAACCCGATGTCGCTCAAGCGGGGCATCGAGGAAGCGGTCGAGGCCGCCGTCGCCAGCCTGAAGGACATTGCCCGGGAGACCGAGACCAAGGAGCAGATCGCCCAGGTGGCGTCAATCTCCGCCGCTGATCCCGAGATCGGCGGGATGATCTCCGAGGCCATCGACAAGGTCGGCAAGGACGGCGTCATCACCGTCGAGGAGTCGCAGACCTTCGGCATGGAGATGGAGCTGGTCGAGGGCATGCGCTTCGACAAGGGCTACATCTCCCCGTACTTCGTGAGCGACGCCGACCGAATGGAGGCCGTGCTCGAGGACCCCTACATCCTCTACGCCGCTTCCAAGATCTCCGCCGTTCGGGACCTGCTCCCGATCCTGGAGAAGGTCATGCAGGCCGGCAAGGGCCTGTTCATCATCGCCGAGGACATCGAGGGCGAGGCCCTGGCCACCCTGGTGGTCAACAAGATCCGCGGCACGTTCAAGAGCGTCGCCGTCAAGGCCCCGGGCTTCGGTGAGCGGCGCAAGGCCATGCTCACCGACATGGCGATCCTGACCGGGGGCCAGGTCATCAGCGAGGAGGTCGGCCTCAAGCTGGAAAACGTGACCCTCGACCTGTTGGGTCGGGCTCGCAAGGTCGTCGTCACCAAGGACGAGACGACCATCATCGAGGGCTCGGGCGACGAGGACGACATCAAGGGCCGGATCACCCAGATCAAGGCCGAGATGGACCACACCGATTCCGACTACGACCTGGAGAAGCTGCAGGAGCGGCTGGCCAAGCTCTCCGGCGGCGTGGCCGTGATCAAGGTTGGCGCCGCGACCGAGGTCGAGCTGAAGGAGAAGAAGCACCGCATCGAGGACGCGGTGTCAACGACCAAGGCGGCGGTCGAGGAGGGCGTGGTCCCCGGCGGGGGCGTCGCCCTGCTGCGAGCCCAGGCCCGCATCGCCGATCGGATCGAGAAGCTCGAGGGCGACGAGGCCACCGGCGCCAAGATCGTGTTCAAGGCGGTCGAGGAGCCGCTGCGCCAGATCGCGGTCAACGCCGGCATGGAAGGCGGCGTCGTGGTCGAGAAGGTGCGGGACATGTCCGGCGCCATGGGTCTCAACGCCGCCACTGGCGAGTACGAGGACCTGTTCGGCGCCGGCGTCATCGACGCCGCCAAGGTGACCCGCTCGGCTTTGCAGAATGCGGCGTCGATCGCGGCGCTGTTCCTCACCACCGAGGCCGTCATCGTGGACAAGCCGGAAGAGAAGGCGGGCATTCAGCCCGGCGGGATGGACGACTACTAAGTCGGCCCGCCGCTTGCTTCGTGAAGAGGGCGCCCTTCGGGGCGCCCTTTTTCGTCTCCGCCGTAGACTCGATGCTTGTGACCGAGCCGCTGGTACCTGCCGAGGGCTGGGGGGTCCTTCATCTGTTCTGCCGGGTCGGATCCGCGACCGACGCCGAGGCCGTCACCGCGGCGGTCAAGGCGGCCCAGGCGGCAGACCGGCAGGTGGTCACCTTCTCGGTGTTCGGGCACAAGGCCGACCTCGGATTCATGGCCCTCGGGCCGGACTGGGTCGGCCTGCGCCGGCTCCAGGCGGCAGTAGCCGGTGCCGGCCTGGAGATCGTGCACTCCTACGTGTCGTTGACCGAGGTGTCCGAGTACGCCAAGGGGATGCCTTCGGACATGCTCAATGCCCGGCTGTACCCGGTTCTGCCGCCGGCGGGGAAGCGGGCGTTCTGCTTCTACCCCATGTCCAAGCGCCGCAACGAGGGCCACAATTGGTACGCCCTGCCGTTCGAGGAGCGCAAGGAGTTCATGATGGGCCACGGCCGGGTCGGCCGGACCTTCGCCGGCCGGGTCGTCCAGCTCATCACCGGCTCGACGGGCCTCGACGACTACGAATGGGGCGTCACGCTCTTCGCCACCGCCCCCGACGACCTGAAAGACGTCGTCTACACCATGCGCTTCGACGCAGCATCGGCACTCTACGCCGAGTTCGGGCCGTTCTACACCGGGATCGTCGGCGAGGTGGAAGACGTGCTGGCCCAGGTCGGCCTGGGCTCATCGGATGGGTGACCTGCTCGCGCTACGACGGTCCCTCCGCGACCTCGACCACGTCGTGGTGGCCTTCAGCGGGGGGGCGGACTCGGCCTTCTTGGCCTGGGTCGCGACCGACACCCTGGGCCCCGACCGGGTGGTGGCGGCCACTGCCGTCTCCCCCTCCCTGGCGCCGAGCGAACTGGCGGACTGCCGGTGCCTGGCCGAGGAGTGGGGCCTGGAGTGGATGCCGGTCGAGACCCACGAGATGGACGAGCCTTCGTACATCGCGAACGGCGCTGACCGTTGCTACTACTGCAAGGCATCGCTGCTCGACGTCCTGGCGCCCGTTGCGGCCGGCCGAGGAGCCACCGTCGTCCTCGGGGTCAATCTCGACGACCTGGGTGACCACCGGCCCGGGCAGCGCGCCGCAGCCGAGCGAGGCGCCCGCTTCCCCCTCGTCGAGGCCGGCTTCACCAAGGCCGACGTGCGCGAGGCGTCTCGTGACCTCGGTTTGCGCACCTGGGACAAGCCGGCGGCGGCATGCTTGGCGTCGCGGTTGCCCTACGGCACGGCGGTGACCGTCGCCCGCCTCGACTCGGTGGCCGCGGCCGAGGAGGCGCTGCATCGCATGGGATTCCGGGAACTGCGGGTCCGCCACTACGGCGACCTGGCCCGCGTCGAGCTTCCCCCAGCCGACCTGGCGGCCGCGGTCGCCGACCGTGAGGCGGTTGTGGCCGCCGTGCAGGCGGCCGGCTACCGCTACGTGACCCTCGACCTGGAGGGCCTGCGGTCCGGCAACCTCAACGACGCCCTCCGCCGCCCGTGACCGACGCCGTGACCGACGCCGACGCCGACGCCGACGCCGACGCCGACGCCGACGCCGACGCGATTTTTCGCGCAACGTTACCTGTGGAGGTAACAACGCGCGAAGAATCCCCGGCCTCGATCGGTGCGTGCGGCTACGCCGCTGCTCTGGCCGAGGGGATCGAGGCCACCCTTCCGGCCTGGGTGATGAAGAGCGTGACGAGGATCATGACGGCCTGGGCCGGGACGGTCCCGCCATCGGTAGCCGAAAAAGCGGTGGAGGCGGGACAGCGGGCCGCGGCCGAGGTCGGTCCGCGAGTTCGGGACCTGCTGGCGACGGACATCGACGAGCAGTGGACGACGCCACTCACGATCCTGCGCCAGCTAGCGGTGCGCTATCCCACCAATGTGCTGCGCGCCGCCGGGGTGGCGCCGGTCCAGCGTGACCGCGCCGCCGAGGAGCTCTTTCCCGACGACCTCTACGACCTCGTCCCGGCCCGCCTTGCCGACCTCGATGATGACCTGGCCGACGCTGGCCTGCGCTGGGGCGCGGCCAAGGCCTTCGAACACAAACGTCGTCACGGAGCCGGTCAGTGACGAAGACGGTCGCGTATGTCCCCGACATGATGGACCGGTCCAAGGTCTCTTTGGCTGGGACCGATATCACGTTCGTGACCACTCCGACCGACCTGCCGGTTGCCTCCGTCGGCGCTGACCTTGTCGTCATCGATCTGAGCCGGCCGGGCGTGCTTGAGGTCCTGCCGTCGATCACGGCGCCGACCATCGGCTTCGGGAGCCACATCGACCGTGACCGCCTGTCCGCGGCGACCGCGGCCGGCTGCGATCGCGTGCTGGCCCGCTCCGCCTTCTTCGCCCAGGTCGCCCAGCTCCTCGGCTAGCGGTCCTTCTTTTTCCCCTTCTTGGGTCGCTTGCTCGGGGGGTCGGGCAAGGCGATGAGGCCGCGACCGGTATTGCTGAGCGGCTCGCTGGTGGGGGCCTGGGTCCAACCGGCGGACGACACGTTGCGTTGCTCGAAAAACAAGCAACCCTCGGGGCAGGCGAACGGGTTGCTTTCGTTCACGTTGAGACGGCAACGCTCCACCGCCTCGCCGGTCGGTGTGCTGCGCTTCAGGTAGTGGCGGCAGTCGTCACGGACACCCACGCTTCCTATCATCGCATGCCCTCGGAGGGCGATTGGCGCACCGTCACCGAAGAGGGCGGGTAACACACCTAGGCTGGAATTATGTCGCACCGGCTGCTGGTGATCGGCGGCGACGCCGCCGGCATGGGAGCGGCGTCTTCGGCCCGCCGCCACGGCGCCGACTTCGAGATCGTCGCCCTCGAGCAAGGCCTGTACACCAGTTACTCGGCCTGCGGCATCCCCTATGTCGTGAGTGGCGACGTGTGGGCGCTCGACGAACTGGTCGTGCGGACACCCCAACAATTCCGAGACCAGTTGCGCATCGACGTTCGCACCGGCCATCGGGCCATGGCGATCGATCTCGACCGTCGCACTGTCGAGGTCCGCAACCTGGCCCAGGACCGGACCTACACGCTGGGCTTCGACCTGCTGCACCTGGCGACGGGCGCCCGCCCCCGCCGCCCCCCGATCCCCGGCATCGACGGCCCGTCGGTCTATGGGGTGCAGACCCTGGACGACGCCGCCCGCCTGTTGGCCGCCATCAAGGCCGGGCAATGCGAGCAGGTGGTCGTCGTGGGCGGCGGCTATATCGGCTTGGAGCTGGCCGAGGCGTTCGTGAAGCGCCAGGCCGCGGTCACCGTCGTCGAGCGGGCCGACGAGGTGATGGGGACGCTCGACCCGGATATGGGTGCGGCGGTCGGCGTGGCCATGCGCCACCACGGGATCACGCTGTACACCGGCGAGGCGGTCATCGCCATCGAGGACGGGGCGGTCGTGACGACCGAACGCTCGATCCCCGCCGACCTGGTGATCCTGGGCCTCGGGGTCCAGCCCAACTCCGAGTTGGCCGGTGATGCCGGCATCGCCCTCGGTGTGGCTGGCGCCATCGCCGTCGACCGCCATCAGCGGACGTCGGTGGAGGGGATCTGGGCGGCCGGCGACTGCTGCCAGACTCGATCGGTCGTCACCGGCGAGGCCGTTTACGTCGCCCTCGGGACGGTGGCCAACAAGCAGGCCAGGGTCGCCGGCATCAACATCGCCGGCGGCTACGCCACCTTTGCCGGCGTCGCCGGCACCGCCATCACCAAGCTCTGCTCCCTGGAGGTCGGCCGAACCGGGCTCAGCGAGCGCGAGGCGACCAAGGCGGGGTTCGAGTTCGTGGTCGCCAAGATCGACAGCACGACGCGGGCCGGGTACTACCCCGGCGCCGGCAGCATCACGGTGAAGCTGCTGGCCGAGCGTGGGAGCGGGCGGATCCTTGGGGGCCAGGTGGTCGGCAACGAGGGCACGGCCAAGCGTATCGACGTCCTCGCCACCGCCGTCACCGCCGGCATGACCGCCGAGGATCTCGTCTACCTGGATCTGTCCTACGCCCCGCCGTTCTCGCCGCTCTGGGACCCCGTCCAGCAGGCGGCCCGGCGGGCGCTGAGTTCGGCCGAGGACCGCCGTTAGCGCGACTCGGGATAGCCTCCGGCTCCATGGCGAGCACGCCGGCCAACGCCCGCGAACTCTTACGGTGGAGTGAGGCCCTCTCGGCCATCGCCCGAACCGGCCTGGGTTTCTCCGACAACCTGTACGAGCGGGAACGCTTCGAGGAGATCCTCAAGGTGGCTGCCGACATGCGGGTTGCCGCCGGCCTCGACCAGGGCGTCGAGGATCTCGTCCAGGAATGGTTGCGCTCCGTCGGCCATGGTGTGCCCGGCTATGTGACGCCCAAGGTGGCGGTCGGCGCGGTCGTCGGCAACGAGGAAGGAAAGTTGCTGCTCATCCAGCGGGCCGATTCCGGGGTCTGGTTGTACCCCACCGGGTGGGCCGACGTCGGCTATTCGGCATCGGAGGTGGCGGCCAAGGAGGTCTTCGAAGAGACCGGGATCGAGGCCGAGCCGCTGCGCCTCCTCGCCGTCCTCGACGGCATGCGCCTGGGCTTCACCAGCGTTCCCCTTTATTCGTTGGTGTTCCATTGCCGCGCCGTGGGGGGCTCACTCCTTCGCCACCCTCTTGAGACCCGCGACGTGGGTTGGTTCGCCGAGGATGAGCTGCCGAGCCCGCTGGCGGGGCAAGCGCGGTGGCGGCCGGCTGCCTTCGCTGCGATCCGGGGCGAGCCGGTCGAGGTGCTGTTCGACCGGCCCCGCACCCCGCCGTGGCGCGAGCAAGGCCAGCGGGAAGGAGGCGAGCGTTCGGAAAGCCAGCGGGAAGACAGCCCGAATGCTTAGGGTTGGAGCTGGCGCAGCACCGCCTCGATGATCGAGGTCGCGCCCCCGCTGCGTTCCCACTCGTCGCCGATGCGCTGGTGGTCGACCAAGCCGGCGGCGTCGGGCGTCCGGCCCAATGCTGCGCTGGTGGCCGCCGTGAGCGGCGCCGGTTCGATGTCGTCGCCGTAGGCGGGGAAGGCCTCGAGGCCGTCCCAGAGCCGCTCGAGCGGGACGACCGGGTCCTCATCCGACGCCAAGGCGTACACGACTTGGTCGAAGACTTCGAAGGTCTCGACGCCGGCGGGCCGGCGGTAACCGGCTACTGGGTGCAAACGCCACTCGATCGTGATCGCCCCCGGGCCGTCGGGGCGCAGCCAGACCTGTGACCCGTTGACGTAGGCGTCGTCGGGCGATCCGAGGCGGCGCTCGAGGGCCAGAATCAACTCCGCTGAGGCCCGCCAGACGCACGTCGGAGTCAGCAGGCTAGTCCCGACCGTGGTCGCGGCCGTGTTCCCGGAGGAACCGCTCGGCCTCGGCCGCCAGGCTGTCGGCGCTGGGCAGCGCGTCGATGGACGGAGCGTCCGCGGCCTGGCGGTCCGACGCCTCCTCAAGCTGGGCGACGTAGGCCATGGCCTCGTCGTCGTCGGCCACCCGTTCGTTGACCTGCTGGAGGTACACCTCGCCCGCCTCGCGCAGCTCGACCGGGTCGAGCCGGGTGCCGAGCAGGGACGCGGCGCGCTCGACCAACGCCAGCGCGGCTCGGGGCGACGAGATCTGGTGCACGTAGTGCGGCACCGAGGCCCACAGCCCCGCCGATGGCAGGCCGGCGCGAAGGCAGGCATCGTGGAGGACTCCCACGATGCCGGTCTCGCCTTCGTAGCGCGAATACTCGAGTCCGAAGCGCGTCGCCATGGTCGATTCGTAGGCGGCGGCGGCGACGGGCACCGGCCGGGTGTGGGGCACATCGGCCAGCAGCGCGCCGAGGGTGAGCACCATCGAGACGTTGAGGGTGCTGGCTACGCCGAGCACGCTGGAGCAGAAGGCCCCCCAGCGCAATTGGGGCTCGATGCCGCGCAGGATGACGATGTCTCGACCGGCACCGGGGATGGGGCCGGCGAGGAATTGCGTCTCGGGCCAATCGATGCGGCGGGTCGAGCCTCCATCGACGAATCGGATCTGAGGCCGGCTCGAAGTGAAGTCGAAGAACTCCTCCGGGTCGATGGTGGCAAAGCGGCGCACCGGCCAGCTCTCCGAGAGGTAGCGGGCGGCCAGCGATGCGGCGTCTCCGGCGTCGCTCCAACCCTCGAACGACGCGATCAGGATCGGTTGGCGGAGTTGGGGGCGGTGCTCCCATCGGATCACCGACGCTGCGTCAAGACCCATGACACCTCACGCTACCGGCAAACCGCCGAAAAGGTGACCGCCCAAAAAGTATGACCGTCCGAGTAAAGGAGAAAGAGGATGGGGAGGGGGGCCGGTGGACAGGGGGGGAGTCAACCGGCCGCTTCCCTCCCGCTCGAAATACCCTAGCTATGACGACTGAGCTTCGCACCCTATTTCTTGTTAATCCACCGTGAATATCCCAACGGCTAGGACCGCGCCCCGACGCTCCCTTAGTCTTCTCCAGTGACCTACTGCTACGAGCCGGCGCAGGTGACCGACGAGCTGGTGGCGGCGGTCGGGCGCCTGGTCGGGCAGCTCTCCTCGACCGCACCGACGCCGGCCCGGGCCGACCTGGAGGCGATCGTGGCCTCGCCGGCTACGGTCCTGATCGTGGCGCGAGACGACCCGAGCGCCACCGCTGGCGAGGAGGCGGTCGTCGGCATGCTGACCCTCGCTACCTTCCGGATCCCGACCGGTGTGCGGGCGTGGATCGAAGACGTGGTAGTCGACGCAGCCGCGCGCGGCCGCGGCGTGGGCGAAGCCCTGACCCTGCGGGCCGTGGAGCTGGCGGCCGAGGCCGGCGCCAAGACGGTCGAACTCACGTCGCGGCCATCGAGGGAGGCGGCCAACCGCCTCTACCGACGGATGGGCTTCGAGACCCGTGAGACCAACGTCTACCGCTACCGGGCCGCCCCCTGACAGGTGTTCAGGAAGCCGTAACGGGCACCCTGCGGCACGGCGATAGCATCGACTCGCCGCGCATAGGCGCGCTGGCATGTTCCAGCCAGCTCCGTTGCGACCGCCAACCTTCAGAATGTGGGGGGGTCCCATGCCCGAATCGATCACCATCACCGACAACCGCACCGGATCATCGGTGGAGATCCCGATCATAGACGGCGGCGTGTCCGCCGATCCGTGGCGCAAGTTGTTGCCCGGTGTCTGGTTCTCCGATCCCAGTTTCATGACCACCGCCCTCGGTCGCAGCGCCGTCACCTACCTCGACGGCGAGGCCGGGATCCTGCGCTACCGCGGCTATCCCATCGAGCAACTGGCCGCCCATTCCACCTACCTCGAAGTCGCCTACCTGCTCGTCCACGGCGAGCTGCCCAACGAGTCGCAGTACGCGGCGTGGCTGCACGAAATCACCTATCACACGTTCATCCATGAGAACGTCCGCAAACGCTTCTTGGAGGGCTTCCACTACGACGCTCATCCGATGGGCATGCTGGTCTCGGCCATCGGCGCCCTTTCCACGTTCTACGGCGAGGCGAAGGAGGTCGACGACGCCAACATCCGCTACAAGCAGATCATCCGGCTGATCGCCAAGGTGCCGACACTGGCCGCGGCGTGCCATCGCTTCAGCGTTGGCATGCCCTTCGTCTACCCGGACAACTCGCTGGCCTTCGCCGAGAACTTCCTCTCCATGATGTGGAAGGTGGCCGAGCCCAAGTACGCCGCCAACCCGGTCCTTGCCCACGCCCTCGACGTGCTGTTCATCCTCCACGCTGACCACGAGCAAAACTGCGGCACCCTCGCCTTGCGCACCGTCGCCTCGGCGCACGCCGATCCCTACGAAGCGTGCGCCGCGGCGGCCGCCGCCCTCTACGGGCCCCGCCACGGGGGCGCCAACGAGGCCGTCATCAAGATGCTGGCCGAGATCAAGACAATCGACGCCGTCGCCGACTTCATCAAGGCGGTCAAGGAGGGACACGGCAAACTGCAAGGCTTCGGCCACCGGGTATACAAGAACTACGACCCTCGGGCCCGGATTGTGAAGGAGATCGCCTACGACGTGTTCGAGGTCACGGGCAAGAACCACTTGCTCGATATCGCCCTGAAGCTCGAAGAGGTCGCACTGTCGGACGACTACTTTATCTCGCGGCGGCTCTACCCCAACGTCGACTTCTACTCCGGGCTGATCTACCAGGCCATGGGCTTCCCGATCGAGATGTTCACGGTCTTGTTCGCTATCCCGAGGACGACCGGCTGGCTGGCGCATTACCAGGAGCTGCTCACCCAGGACCAGAAGATCTACCGCCCCCGCCAGCTCTGGGCCGGCGCCGATGAGCGCAGCTACGTGCCCATGCCCGACCGCTCCTAAGCTGCCCCGTACCGCAGGTCGCGCACCCGGCGCCCGCTAACCTGACGGCGTGCGCTCCCCCTC
>OBLV0100000122.1_pt1 | contig 25141 bp, 23 predicted proteins | sample 1520071 | NCBI WGS metagenome assembly OBLV01 (sample SAMEA3888446, study PRJEB22518) | metagenome | reverse complement strand
ATCTGGTATCCCCAGCGCCGTGGCCAGCTCGATTTGGGTGCAGCCGTAGTAGTACGCCAACTCGACCGCTTGGCGCTGCGCCGCGGGCAGTCGGCCGATGGCCTGGCGGACCAGGTCGACCTGACCGAACGCATCGGTGGCGTCGGGGAAGGTGTCGGTCCCCGCCGGGCTCATGGCTGACAAGCGAGCCTCGTGAGCGTCTCGACGAACATCGCGCCGCACGGCATCGACGGCGCGCCGGTGGGCTTGGACACCGAGGAAGGCCCGCAGCGTTCCACGCGCCGGGTCGAAGCGCTCGGGTTGGGACCACAACGTGGTGAGGACATCCTGGACCACTTCCTCGGCCAGGGTGCGCTCGCCTGTTACCCGCCGAGCCAGCCCGTAAAGAAACGGGCCATAGCGATCGAAGATCTCGGCGACCGCCTCATCATCCCCCGCGGCGAGGCGCGCTACGAGGACCCCGTCCCCCGACTCCACGTCGCCAACAGTAGTGCGTGCCACTTCAGCCCTGTTCAGGAAACGGCGTGCAGGCGGGTCAACGCGGGAGGCCGGCACGGGCCTCCTTGCCGTCGCCGCGAGGCCCCATCGGTGCTGTGCCAGACGTCGCGGCGCCCGCGGCCGCTTCGCCGTTCGCCCAATGGTCACATGGAATCTTCGTAGCGGCGAGCGCGAGCGGATCATCCGGGCCGCCAATTTCCCCAGATTGCATGTGATCGCCTCCGAAGCTGCACCGAGGTGCCCAGGTCGATCAGCGTTCGCCCCGGGGCGCGCGGGTGGATCACCCGGCATCGACAAATGGTCCATTCGGTCCTTTTCACTTAAGCCTTCTTCAGCCTGCGGGCGCCAACGGCCGCTGTACCGTCGCGCCGTCGAATCCATCGTCGTTCGTCAACCAAGTCGTGCGGCTTCATGGCGGGAGCTACTCGGGCTCGGATCGGTGTTCCTGGCCATGGCGACCGTGGCGTACCTGCCGGCGTGGATCGATGGTGCCAACCACACCCTGTCGTCGTATGGCAAGGACCCCGGGCTGGGTGTGTGGACCGTCGGGCTGGCGTCGTGGTCACTCACCCATGCAGCTAATCCGTTTTTCACCCATTTCCTCGGATACCCGGCCGGCGTCAACCTGGTAGCCAATCCGGGATTTCAATTCGTCGGCTGGCTGGTGAGTCCGGCCACGTTGCTCTTTGGGCCCGTCGCCGGCTTCAACGTCCTGATGACGGTGGGCATCGCCACGTCCGCGCTTGGCGCCTATTACCTCCTGCGGCAATTTGTGCCATTGTGGCCGGCGTTGGTGGGTGCCGTTTTCTATGGCTTCTCCCCATTTGTCGTGGCCCACGGGCTCGCTCAACCCGGATGGGTATTCATCGGTCTCCCCCCGGTTATCCTCGCCGTCGCCTACCGGGCCATCGTCGATCCCTCGCGCACCGGGGTCGGAAGCGGCGTGCTGCTCGGTTGCCTGGTATTCGTGCAATTGCTCACGTCGTCGGAGGTGCTGGCCCAGCTGGTCGTCGTCGCCGGCCTCGGCGGATTGCTGTGGTTGGCGATCGACGACCGCGCCGGTTGGCTCGAGCGCCTGCCTCGCATGGCCCGGACGGCAGGGGTGGCCGTCGGGGTCGCAATCGTCCTGGCCGCCTATCCCCTATGGATGTTCCTCGCCGGTCCGGGACACGTCGCCGGCCCGGCGCAGCCTGGGCTGGCGCGCTTCAGCGCGGATCTCTTCGCTCCGGTCCTGCCAACCTCCTTGCAGCTGGTCGGCCCAGTCTCGTTGGAACGATCGGTCAGCACGTATGTGCCTTTTCTGGTCGAAAATGGGGCCTACCTTGGGGTAGGCCTTCTGGTGCTGACGCTGTTCGGTGTGCTTCGCAACCGGCGGGACCGCCTGGTGCAGGTAAGTGCGATCATGGCGGCCGCTTGCTTCGTGCTCGAGCTCGGCCCCCGGCTGCACATCCTCGGACAATCCACCGGGATTCCTTTGCCCTTCGCCATATTCGAGCATCTCCCGTTCCTGCAGAGCCTGGTCCCGATCCGGTTCTCGTTGTGGCCGCCGCTTTTCGCAGGGATCATCGCCGCAGTGACAATCCAGAGGCTCTGCGAGCGATTACAGAGGTGGGGAAAATTACGGGCGATCCTGTCATGCGTCGCGGTGTCACTTGGCGCGCTGGTTTTCCTGGTGCCGAGGTGGCCCTACCCAATGCGTCAGGTCAATGCTCCCCCCGCGGTCGCCGCGTCCGGTATTCCCAACGGAGCCGTCGTCCTGACCTACCCAGTGCCTCGATCGGTATCAGACGACGCGATGATCTGGCAGGCGGACACCAAGTTCCGTTTCTCGCTGGTCGGCGGCTATTTTATCGGGCCTGGTCCAAATGGGCGGTCGTCTTTCGACGTTGGCTATGACGACGTGCAGCGATATCTGCTGCAGGACCAGGCCGGTCGCTCGGTCCGGGCATCAGCGGCAGTTGTTGCGTCCGTACGCGCCGATCTGCAGTCCTCAGGCGTGACGACGGTGGTGGTCGTTCCGGTCGGCAACCATCCCGAGGCCGCCGTCGCCCTGCTGTCGGCCGCGCTGGGCGTCGGTCCCCGCGACGTCGGCGGCGATGCCGTGTTCAACAACGTCCAACCGGATCTGCGCTCGTTGCATGGACCGCATCGTCGGCGTGAACCGCCGGCGGTGAAGCTGGTAGCCCCATAACCGCCCGCCGGCTCCACGAGGTCCGCTTCGCCTTGATATTGACTGAGCGTATACCATCAGAGTATACTCGGCGAGGTGAGCACAGCATGAGTGCGGTCGACGTCGTTGTGAACGGGAAGCCCCACGGTTGCAGCCTCGAGGCGAAGGAGGTGATCAAGTCCTTTGGCCCGACTCCGGCGCTGCGCAGCGCCAGCCTGTCGGTATCCCCGGGGGAGATCTGTGCAATCATGGGCCCGAGCGGCTCGGGGAAGTCGACCCTCCTCCACTGCATGGCCGGCATCTTCACCCCTGATACTGGCGTGATCCGGGTGGACGGACAGAGAATCGACTCCCTGGGTGAGGCCAAGCGCACCGAGGTGCGGAGGAGATCCTTCGGCTTCGTCTTCCAGTTCGGCCAGCTCGTGCCTGAGCTCACCGCCGCCGACAACGTGGCGCTGCCCCTGCTGCTCGACCGGGTACATCGCCGGACGGCCTATGGGCGGGCCAGCGACTGGCTCGATCGGCTGGGACTGCACGATCTCGGGGGCAGACGCACCGGGGAGCTCTCCGGTGGCCAGGCCCAGCGCGTAGCTCTGGCCCGGGCCATGGTGTCGGACCCTCGGGCCCTTTTCGCCGACGAACCAACCGGGTCGCTGGACTCGCTCACCGGCGAGATGGTCATGAACCTCTTGGTCGGCACGGCGCGCGCCGAGGGAACGACGGTCGTGCTCGTCACCCATGACCCAAGGGTGGCGGCCTACGCCGATCGGGAGGTCATGGTTCGCGACGGCAGGGTATCGGGGCTCGCGCCGGACGAATCCACCGGTACCAGCCCGTCATCGGTGACGATCTGATGTACGGCCTCGGGTTCCGACTGGCCCTGAAGGGTGGCCGCGAGGCCTTCGTGCGCATAGCGGCCACCGCAGTCGCCGTGGCCGTCGGCGTCACCATCCTGCTCGGCGTGCTCGCCGAGTTCCACGCCTTCCATTCGACCAGCAGCCGCCCGTCATGGGAGTCGACCTCGGGGCCTCCCGCCTCGGGTTCGGCGTACACGCCGGGAGCCGCGCTGTGGAACTACAGCGAGAACATCTACAAGGGACGCTTCATCGAGCAGCTCGACGTGGCCGCCCTGGGGCCAGATGCGCCGCGGATCCCCGGCCTCACGCGCCTGCCCGGCGCCGGCCAGTTTTATGCCTCGCCGGCCCTCTCGTCCCTCCTCAAGACCGTACCGGCCGGCGAGCTTGGTGACCGCTTTGCCGGGCGCCAGGTCGGCACCATCGGCGACGCTGCCCTCTCGGGTCCCGACGAACTGGTCGTGGTAGTCGGCTACTCGCCCTCCGCCCTGGACGCTCTCCCGGGCTCTATGACCGTCGACCACGTCGCCACGGCACCCGAGCTCGAGGGGACGACCAACCTCTACCAGCTGGCCTTCGGTATCGCCGCCATCACCGTCCTCTTTCCCCTCCTCATCCTCATCAACACTGCGACCCGCCTGGCTGCCACTCGCCGGGAGGAGCGCTTCGCCGCGCTCCGCCTCATCGGGGCCACACCTGGCGACGTCAACGTCATCGCATCGGTCGATGCGGTGATCGGGGCGCTCGCCGGCGCCCTGATCGGCATCGTCGTGTTCCTGGGGATCCAGCCCGCCCTGGCGTCGATCTCGTTCTCGGGGGTGCGGTTCTTCTCCTATCTGGTGACGCCAACCCTGTGGGGATACGTTGGAATGGTGGTGGTGGTGTCGGCGGGCGCCGCCGTTTCCACCCTCGTCTCGCTCCGCCGGTTGCAGATGAGCCCTCTCGGGGTCAGCCGGAAGGTCACTCCGCCACATCCGCGCTGGTGGAGGATAATTCCGCTCGTCGTCGGGATACCCATCTTCATCGAGCCGCTGGTGTCCAACCCGAAGAACCCCGACGGGACACCTGCGTTTGCCGGCCTGTTCCTCATCATGGCCGGACTGGTGTTGGGCGGTTCCTGGCTCACCATGGAAATCGCTCGCATCCTGGCTCGCGGGGCCCGAGGAGCCTCGACCCTGCTGGCGGCGCGGCGCCTAGCGGACAACCCGAAGGGCGCCTTTCGCACGGCCAGCGGTCTGGTGCTGGCGGTCTTCTCCGGGACGCTCATCGCCTGCATTTTGCCCGCCTTCAACGCCGCCCAGTCGCAGGGCGCGGCGGCCCAGCTTGCGCATGTCCTCAGGGTGCCTTTTACCAATGGACCGGGTACGGGCCTCTCTCCCGAGGTCGGCTCCCGGCTCGTCGCCACCCTGCGTTCCTATCCCGACGTCAGCGTGATCCCCGTCTACTCCAACCCCCAGGCGGCCGGAGCTCCGATCGTCTCGCCGACCACCCGATCGTCGCCGCCGGATTTCGACATCGTGAGCTGTTCGGCCATGGCGGCACTTCCCGTCCTCGGCTCCTGTCTCCCCGGGGTCTCGGCGGTCGGGACGGATCTGAGCGATGTGATCTCGACCGACAACCCCCTCTTCGTCAACAAGGACCTGCCGGCGGTGACAAGGACGAGCCCGGCGGCGGCGGTGGACCTGTCGAGCCTTGAGGTCAGCTCACTGCTGGTGAAGACCGACGATGCCGACACGCTGGAGAGGGTCCGCACCTATCTCACCGCCTTCGAGGCGAGCTCCATCGCCGCGCCGCAGGGGTTCGGGAAGGGCAATCCCGGTCTCACCGCCTACCAGATGGGAGCGGTGGAGCCGGAGACCTTTGGTGAAGTCGCCCTGATCCGGACCAACGACGACAAGAACATCGAAAGGGTCGTCTTTGCCTTGGTGGCCTTGACGCTCATCGTCGCTGGCTGCAGCCTGGCCGTGTCGGTGGCGGGAAGCCTTCTCGACCGCAAGCGACCCTTCACCCTGTTGCGTCTGTCGGGGACCCCGCTGTCGACCCTGACGCGCGTGGTGCTCATGGAGTCGGCGGTGCCTCTCGTGGCGGCCACGGTGGTCTCCGCTGGGGTCGCCATCGGTGTTGCCGAGCCGCCGCTGCGAGCAATCTTCCGCAACCAGGGCATCGGTAGGTTCGCCGCCTCGGCGCATCCGGATCCGACGTATTACCTGACCATGGTCGCAGGCCTAGCCGTCTCGCTGCTGGTGATCCTCGCCGCCATGCCCTTGCTCAATCGCATGACGCAGCCGGAGAAGGCGAGATTCGAATGAGCACCGCCTCCTAGCTAGCTAGCTAACTAGCGAAAGGGGGTTGCGATGACAGCAGGGGCGGGGAAGGTCACGACGACCTCCAGCCCGCCCTCGGCCGGAGGCCGGGCGGTGAGATCAGCCTCGTGGGCGCGCGCAATGGCGTCGACAATGGTGAGGCCGAGGCCGTGGCCATCGTGGTGGCGGACCCGCTCGTCGCCGAGGCGCTGAAAGGGTTGGAAGAGCCGATCGAGATCGGCCGGCGGGATCACCGGACCGGTGTTTCGGACCGAGATGGTCGCCCGCCCGGCCGTGGTGGCCGTCGTTATCGCCATCGCGCCGCCGGCGACGTTGTGCCGGAGGGCGTTGTCCACCAGGTTGGCCACCAGGCTCTCGACGAGCCCCCGATCGCCGGCGACGAGAGCCGGGGTGAGCGTTGCCTCCACGCCGACACCGCGGCGCGAGGCGTCGTCCTGGCGGACGAGCACCGTGTGTGCGGCGACGTCGGCAAGATCGAACCGTTGCCGCTGGTCAACTCCCCCCTCACTGCTCGCCAGGGTGAGCAACGACTCGATGAGGCGCTCCTGCTGGCGGCTGAGCGTGAGCAGTTCCTCGCACGTCGAGCGCAACGACTCGGCCGAGGCGTCGGGATCGGCCAGCGCCACTTGGAGGAGGGTCCGCTCGGCCGTGAGCGGGGTTCGTAATTCGTGCGAGGCGTTGGCGACGAAGTGACGTTGTGACTCGAAGGAGGCCTCGAGCCGCCCGAACAGGTCGTCCAACGTCGCGCCGAGTTGTGTGAACTCGTCGTAGGGGCCGTCGAGGTCGAGGCGTTCATGCAGGTTGCTGGCGGAGATGTCCCGGGCAGTCGCCATGATGGTGTGCAGTGGTTGCAGGACGCGGCCGGCGACCAGCCACCCGAGGATCCCGGCCGCCACCACCATCAGGGCGAGCACCACAACGGAAAAGATGACCAGTTGGTGAAGATCGGTGAAATGGTGACCGCGGGCGTGCGCCGCGTTTGCGGCCGACCCAGCACCGACGGCCGGCACACCTCCGACGGGGACTGTCTGGCGCACCGACCCCTCGCCCAAGAGGAGGGCGTCGGTAAAGGCCACGAGGGCGGCGCCTGAGGCCAGGAAGAGTCCGCCGTAGAGAAGGGCGAGGCGCATTCGCAGGGTCGGGCGGCGCAACTGCGGCATCATAGGCTCCCGATCCGGTAACCGCCCTCCCGGACCGTCCCGATGATCGGCGGCGCCCCCAACTTGGCCCGAAGCCGCCCGATCGTCGTTTTCACGGTGTTGGTAAAGGGGTTGGCCGCTTCGTCCCAGACTCGTTCCAGCAGTTCCTCGCCGGAAACTACCTTGCCCTGATGGGCCAGCAGGCATTCGAGGACGGCGAACTCCTTCGGACTCAGGGCCAGGCGCCGCCCGGCCCGTGACGCGACCCGCAGGTTGGGGTCGAGGGTCAGGTCACCGCAGGAGTACATGGGTGGGAGAGCGGCGACCGAGCGCCGGCTGAGGGCGCGGATACGGGCCACCAGTTCGGCGAAATCGAACGGTTTCGACAGGTAGTCGTCCGCGCCCAACCCGAGGCCGTCCACTCGCTCCTTGACGGTGCCGGCCGCGGTCAACATCAGCACCCGGCTCGCCGAACGTTGCGCCACCAGCCTCCGGCACACCTCGTCGCCGTGCATCCCGGGCAGGTCCCGGTCGAGCACCACGACGTCATACCCGGTGACGGCCAGGTGATCGAGGGCATCAACGCCGTCGAGGACGACGTCGACGGCCATGCCCTCCCGGCGAAGGCCGGTGCCGATGGCACGGCCCAGGACCTCGTGATCCTCGACGACCAGCACTCGCACGATCCCACGATGACATGCGGCCGGTCACAACCTGGTCACAGTCCTTGTGACCGGCCTGTGACCGATGATGTCGTACAACCTGACCGGTGATCGACAACGTCCTGGAGGCCGAGGGGCTCGGCAAGCGCTACGGCCGGCGCTGGGCCCTGTCAGAGTGCACCCTGGCCATTCCCGCCGGCCGGGTGGTCGGCCTGGTCGGCCCCAACGGCGCCGGGAAGACGACCTTGCTACAGCTGGCGGTCGGACTACGGCGACCGACCGTGGGCACCGTCGCCGTCCTCGGGCGGCGTCCCGCGGCCGGGCCGGCGCAGCTGGCGCGAGTCGGCTTTGTGGCCCAGAACACCCCGATCTATCCGACCCTGTCGGTAGCCGATCATCTGAAGCTCGGCGCCTGGCTCAACCCCCGATGGGACCGCGGCCTGGCCGAGCGGCGCATCGACCAGCTTGGCCTCGACCGGCGCCGCAAGGCCGGAAAGCTCTCGGGCGGCCAGCGAGCCCAGCTGGCCCTCACGGTGGCGGTGGCCAAGCGCCCCGACCTGTTGATTCTCGATGAACCCGTCGCCAGCCTCGATCCCCTCGCCCGGCGTGAGTTCCTGGCGAGCCTGGTCGAAGTCGCGGCCGACCACCAGGTGAGTATCGTGCTGTCGTCGCATCTCATCGCCGATCTCGAACGGGTCTGCGACTACCTCGTCGTGCTCGTCGCCTCCCGGGTCCGGCTGGCCGGCAGCATCGCGGCGCTGCTGGGCTCGGGAGCTGGCCGGCTGAACCTGGAGGACCTCGTCCTGGCGAGCATGGACCTAACGTGATCCGCCTCACCTGGCGCCAGTTCCGGACCCAAGCCGTCGTGGCCATCGCCGCGTTGGCGGCGTTGGTCGCCGTCTTGGCGTTCTCCAACCCGCACCCAGTCCAACTACCCAACGCCCTGAGGAGCGGTCTCGGTTTCCTCGTCGCCGTCGTCCCCGCTGTGATCGGCATCTTTTGGGGCGCGCCGCTCGTGGCCGGTGAGATCGAGGGCGGCACCTTCGGGCTGGTCTGGACCCAAAGCGTCAGCCGCGGTCGTTGGCTCAACGTCAAGGTGGGCGTCGTCGGACTGGCCAGCATGGCGGCGGCCGGGCTGCTCAGCCTCCTCGTGACCAGGTGGGCCCACCCCCTCGACCTCGCGGCCATGAACCACTTCGCCACCTTTGACCAGCGCGACCTCGCCCCCATCGGCTATGCCGCCTTCGCCTTCGTGCTTGGCGTCTCCGCCGGGACCCTGATCCGACGGACTCTCCCAGCGATGGCCACGACACTGGTCGCCTACGTCACCATCCGGGTGACCGTGGCCCATGCGGTCCTGCCCCGCCTCGTCGGCCCATCCCACGTCGACCTGGCCCTGAACCCCGTGTCGACCGGGTTCGGGTCGGAGGTGTCGGGCCTCTCGGGCCTTTTCTCGCTCTTTGGCGGCGGCCCGTCGAGCAGCCTGCAACCCAGCCCGCCCAACCTTCCCAACGCCTGGATCTACTCGACCCGAATCGTCGACCGGGCCGGCCGTGAACTGACCAACTCGGTCCTCAACCGCGACTGCCCGGGCATCGGCACGAGCGGGCCGGGCGGCACGGGCGGAGCCGGCGGTCCAGGGGGCGGGCTAGCCGGCGGGTCCTCTCGCTCCCAGGTGCCGGCGGCGATACAGCAGCGTTTGCAGAACTGCGTCACCAAGGTGAGCGCCACCTACCACGAGCTGGTCACCTACCAGCCGGCCAACCGCTACTGGACGTTCCAATGGTACGACCTCGCCGTCTTTGTCGGTGCCGCCCTCATCCTGGGCGGGTTCTGCCTCCTCTGGGTTCGCCACCGCCTCTGATCCCGGGCCGTGGCAAAATCGATTGGTGGGTGATGAGCCGGTAGGCGCCGCCCGGATGGCCCGGTGAGCTTCCTGGCCTCGGTCGCACGCGGGCCTCGTTCTCGCGCCGGGACGAGCGCCCTGATCGTGGTGGTGGCCATGGTCGCAGTCGCCGCCGCCACGCTCGGCCCCACCTACTACGTGGCGTCGCAGACCTCGATCCTTCGAGATTCGGTCGCCGAGGCCACCGTAGTGGGCCGGGGGTTCGACGCTACCGCCTCGGGCCCAGTCGCCGGCGGCCTCAGCGCACTCGAGCAACAGGTCACCGCCGCCATGGCCGCCACCCAGCCCAGCGCGGCCAAGCTGGCCCACCTCCAAGGCCTGTTCAGCCCGGAGATCGACACCGTTCTGACGACCGCCTACTACTCGGCGGAGTCCGAAACCATCCCATTGGTATGGCGGAGCGACATGTGCGCCCACCTCCGCATCACCGGGAACTGCCCGGTTGGGTCCAACCAGGTCCTCGTCAGCCGGTCGCTGGCCGCGACCAACCGCTGGCAGGTCGGCCAGCATCTCCCCTTTCCCGGCGTGGGCACCGTCACCGTCAGCGGCCTGTATGGCGCGCCCGGCATGGGTGACGACTACTGGTTCCAGCAGTACGGCACCTTTTTCCCCTACGAATATCCACCGGGGCCGGGCGGGCGGAGCGCGGCCGCCGGCTACGACGCCATGTTCACCGATCCCGCCACCTTGGCCGCCCTGCCGTCGGGGACCCAGGGCAGTGCCATCGTCGACGAGGTCCTCAGCGCGGCGAAGCTGCTTCCGAGGGACGTGGCCAACCTGCGCGCCGCCATGACCGACCTGGTCAACAGCGCGAGCCTGTCATCCTCCCAAGTGGTGGTCGTCAGCGAGATCCCGGCGACCATGGCGACGGTCAAGGCGGCGTGGTCCGCCTTGGCGGTCCCGGTGTTCCTCGTGACGCTCGAGGTCCTGGTCCTGGCCTGGCTCATGCTCTCCCTGCTCGTCACCGAGGCCGTCGCCACGCGCGGCCCGGAGGTGGCGTTGGCGAAGCTGCGCGGTTTCCCCCGGTGGCGGACCGTCATGTTCGGCCTGTCCGAACCGACGACCCTTCTCCTGGTGGCGCTACCGCTTGGTGCCGTGACCGGCTGGGGGGCCGCGAACGTGTTGGGGGGCGCGCTGTTGCGGGCCGGCACACCGGTCAGGCTGACGGCCCTCGGCGGCGCGGCGGCCGTCGCAGGCACCGCCGGCGGGTTCGTGGCCCTGGTGGTGGCGTCGCAACGGACACTTCGCCGGCCGGTCATCGAACTGTGGGGCCGGGCGGGCCGGCGGGCCAACGACCGCAACTGGGTGCTCGACGCGGTCCTGTTGACCGGAGCCGTGTTCGGCCTGGCCCAGCTGTGGCTGAGCGGTGAGGTCTCCTCGACCCGCCATTCGGCGATCAGCCTCTTGGTTCCCGGGTTGCTGGGCGTCGCCGTGGCCGTGGTGGCATCGCGGCTGCTTCCGCTGGCCTGCCGGGCCGCCGCCGGGACCGGCAACCGCTCGGACAAACACGCCGGTCGACGACCGGGTGGCCTGGCCTGGTACCTGGCGCTTCGCCACGTTGCCCGCCGGCGCGGCGGCGCACGCACGACGATCATGCTGGCGACGTCGTTTGCCCTGGCAACCTTCGCCGTCTCCGCTTGGGCCGTCGATCAGGCCAACTACCGCACCGTCGCCGTTGCCCAGGTCGGAGCCCCGGCCGTCCTCACCGTGAGCACCCCGGGCGGGCAGGACCTCGGTCACGTCGTGGCCACGGCCGACCCCACCGGCCACCTGGCCGCCGCGGTTGAGCAGTACACCAGCAACAACATCGTCACCTTGGCCGTGGACCCGCAGCGCTGGGCCCAGGTCACCACCTGGTCCTCCTCCAAGGCCAACGCATCGGCGCTGGCGGCTGAGCTCGACCCACCCGCCCCGCCGCCGCTGATCCTCACCGGCGACGCCGTGCAGGTGAAGCTCGCCGTGTCCATGCTCACTCCGAGCAACAGTGACCTGACGTTGGACGTCGTGGAGTCCGACGGCGCCGGGGTCACACCCGTGGACCTGGGTGAGCTCCCGGCCAACGGAGCCGTGACCGCCACCGCCGAGCTGGTGAACTGCCCGTGCACGGTCACCGATTTCACCCTCGTGCCCTTCCCGACCCTCAGCTTTGGCAACTTCTTCCTGCAGGGCTCGGTGACGCTGTCGGCCCTGTCGGAGCAACAAGGCGGGACCTGGCATCGCGTCGACGCCGGGTTCACCTCGACCGCCCGCTGGCTCGAACCGCCTCCTTTGGGCCCGAACGCCGGGCCGCTCGGGAGCCTGATCAACGGTCCCCCGGGGTCGCTCACCGCCGGCCCGAAGGGCCTGGCGTGGAACTTCAACGTCCCGAGCGACACCGACGCCGTCCTCACCTCCGTCAACCGCCCGACGCCGCTGCCGGCGATCGCAGCCGCCCGCCTCACCGATAGCCGGACCGGCCCGCTGGCCGCCTACGGGCTGGATGGTGAAAACCTGCCCGTCAACGTTGTGGCCACCCTTCCCGCCGTACCGGGCGCACCCGCCAACGGGGTGGTCGTGGACCGCAGTGATGCCGAGCTCGCCGCCAACGACAACGTCAGCAACGCCGTCCAGCAGGTCTGGCTGGCCGCCGGGGCCTACGCCCGCGTCGAGCCTCGGCTGGTGGCCGCCGGCCTCGACATCGTGTCGGTCGAGCAGCAGTCGTCGACCCGCGCCGCCCTCGACCGCCAGGGCCCGGGCCTGGCGGCGGTGCTGTTCCTGGCCGAGGGTGCCGCGGCCGCCGCCCTGGCGGCGGGAGGCGCCATCCTCGGGCTGTATCTGTCGGCCCGCCGGCGCCGCTACGAGTATGCGGCGCTGAGCGCGACCGGTCTCACCAACCGCACGCTGCTCGCCGCCCTCGCCGCCGAACAGCTCGTCGTCCTGGCCTACGGCTGCCTCGTCGGCATCGCCACGGGCATCGCCGCCGCCGCCTTGGCGATTCGCGACGTCCCCGAGTTCGTCACCGCCCCGTCCGCCCCCGCTCTGTCCCATCTCCCGCCGCCCGGCGAAGTGGCGGCCATCCTGGCGGCTGCGGTGCTCGTGATCCTGGCCCTGGCCGGCGCCACCAGCGTCGTGTTGATCCGGGGGGTCCGCCTCGATCAGCTGCGCGAGGCGCCGGCATGACCGCGGCGGTCCGTTGCCGAGCCGTGGTCCACGTCTACGGCGCGACCGGCGACGAGGTGACGGCGCTGAGCGGCGTCGACCTCAACGTGGAGCACGGCGAGATGGTGGCACTGCTCGGCCCGTCGGGATCGGGGAAGTCGACGTTGCTCTGGCTCCTGGCTGGGTTGCTGCGGCCGACGGCGGGCATCGTGGAGGTGTACGGCCGGCGCCTCGCGACGCTGCCGGCCAAGGCGACGACGGCGATGCGCCGCGACGACGTGGGCGTCGTCCTACAGAATCCGGCCCGCAACCTCCTGGCCCACGAATCGGCGCTCGGCAACGTGGTGTTTGCTTCACGTCCGGCGCGGCGGCCCGGCCGCGACCGTCGGCGCCGCGCCCACGAGCTGCTAGAGGCGGTCGGGCTGGGGCCGCTGGCGGCACGTACGGCCGGGCGACTCTCGGGCGGGGAACAGCAACGCCTCGCCGTCGCCGTCGCCCTCGCCAACGAACCCCGCCTGCTCCTGGCCGACGAGCCGACCAGCCAGCTCGACCGGGACTCGGCCGACGCCGTCGTTGAGCTGCTGCGAGGAGCGAACCGCGACCGAGGGACGACCGTGGTCGCCGTCACCCATGACCCCGACGTCGGCCGCGCCCTCGGCCGCACCGTGACGATCCGGGACGGCCGCATCGGCGCCGAGGGCCGGGCCGGGCGGGAGTACGTCGTCGTCGGTCCGGACGGTTCGGTGCAACTGCCCGACGAGTTTCTCGACCTGCTCCCGCCGGGTTCGCTGGCCGAAGCCACCCGCCTGCCCAACGCGGTCAAGCTCTCGCCCTTCGAGCCCGGAGAGGCTGATCGGAGAAAGGCTCGGGGAAAAGGATGACGGCGCGGCTCGAGGCTCGTCGGCTCGGCTATCGCGTTGGTGGCCGCAGCATCCTGGCTGGCGTTGACCTGGCCCTCGAGGCCGGCGAACGACTAGCGGTCACTGGCCCATCCGGCTCGGGCAAGACGAGCCTGCTCGCCCTACTGAGTGGGCTGGCGTCGCCGACCGAAGGTGCCGTGCTCCTGGACGGTTCGCCGCTCGATGGGTTTGCCAGGCCGGCCAAGGGCGTCGCGGTCGTCCTCCAAGGTTACGGGTTGGTGTCGCTGTTGACTGCGGCCGAGAACGTGGAGGTGGCCCTGCTGGCCCTCAACCGGCCCCGCCGCGACGCCCGCCGGGGCGCGGCCGAAGCGATCGAAGCGGTCGGCCTCGAGCCGCACGCCGACCAGCTGGTGGACGAGCTGTCCGGTGGCCAGCAGCAACGGGTCGCGATCGCCCGGGCGCTGGCGCTCGAACCCCGGTTGTTGATCGCCGACGAACCGACGGCCGAGCTTGACCGGGTGGCCCGCTCGCAGGTGCTCGATCGCCTGCTCGAGGTCACCGACCGCGGTGGCACCCTGGTCCTCGCCACCCACGATCCCGAGGTCGCGCAGCGGTGCGACCACTGCCTCGACCTCCACTCCCCCGCCTCCGGATAGTCCCTTTTCAACACGGCTTTCGGGTCGTGTATCTGGCGGGCGCCAACGCGCTCCTTACATGCGACGGTTCATCGCAGCCAGGAGCACACCATGCAAACGATCCAGCTTCACCTCACCATCCCGGACCAGTCCGCCGTGGCCGTCTACTCGATGCTCGAGGATGCCGCCCTTCGCGTCGATGGCTCGTGGTCCTGCGTGGACGACGGTGCCGAGACCGCCCTCACCCTGGCTGCCTGTTTCGACCTCGGGGCAACGTCGCAGGCCGGCGCGTCGGAGCCGCGCGTCGCCATGTCGTTGATCGACGACACCGTCGCCCGCTTGGCCGGCCTGTTCGAGGGCAAGGTCCGCGTCGACGACGTCGTGATCCAGATGCACAGTTCGGCCTCGGCTAGTCGCCTAGAGGTAGAGCCCGGCGACGGGACGTAGCTCGGTCGCTCGGACCGGGCCCCTGGCATCGCGGAGGGCGTAGAGCTCAGCGAGGGTGGCACCGTCGGGCGGCACTCCCTCCGACGAACCGATCCAGGCAGTGGCTTCTGGCCGGGAAAGGGGCCCGACGTGGATCTCGGCCAGGCACCGCCCGGGCCGGACGACGGCGGGGTGGAGCGCGCCGAGCGGCTCGTTGGTTGAGATGGCGACCAGCAGCTTGAGCCCCTCGCCGATGAGGCCGTCGGTGACGTTCAGCAACCGGCCGAGCGCCTGCCCCGCCCCCTTCTTGGCGTCAGCCCGGATGAGCTCGTCGCAGTCCTCGAGGATCAGCAATCGCCAGCGTGCCTCCTCGGCGTCCTCATCGTCATCGTCACGACCCAGAAGCACGGCCATCAGGTAGGCGGAATCGCCGTAGAGGCTTTCGGCGTCGACCACCACCTCGACCCGGCACCATGTACGCCAGGCGGCCGCGATCGCTCGCAGCGCCGTGGTCTTGCCCGTGCCCGGCGGGCCGTGCAGCAGGAGGAGGCGCCCGGCGACGCCGCCGGGCCCGAGCGTCATGACCCGCTCCAACGCCTGGGCAGCGGCGGCGGGATAGTTCCGCCGGATATCGGACCAGGTGGTGAGGGCGAGCGACCGGCTGGCCCGACCGGCCCTTCCGTTGCACGATCGATGCCAAAAGGCGATGGGGATGGTTGGCGCCTCCGCCGATACCGCTTCCTGGGCTCCGTCGATGGCCTCGGCCAGCACGGTCGCAGCCAGGTCGTCGGTCTCGGCCACGACGGTTACCACGGCGCAGGCATCGCTCCACCGGAGCGACCGAAGCGTCCAGCCGTCACCTTCGGCCAGCACGGCCCGCCGGCCGTCTCCTATCGATGCCCGGGTCGGGACGCTCCGAGGTGGGAGCAGCGGCGCATCGGCCCGGACCCGCTCGAGGCGGGTCCACCGCGACGCCGGCTGATACCCCGCGACGAACGGTCCTAGCAGCAGGGCGTCAATGACGTCGGCTGGGTCGTCGGAGTCGTCGAGCGCGACGACGAACGGAGGCGAGGCGTGGGTGACCATAGGAAGGGCAAGTCGCTCAGCCTGCCAGGTCGACGGGCGAGCGGCACGCGTATTTTCTCTATGCTCGACCGGGCGTGAGCGCCGCGTTGGATCTGGCCGCGGTGACTCGGGTGCTGCGCCGGGCCGGGTGCGTCGCGGCCGACGAGGAAGCGGTCGAGCTCATGGCGGCGGCACGCGATGGCGACGAACTGCAACAAATGCTGGACCGCCGGCTGACCGGCGAACCGCTCGCCTGGATTACCGGCACCGTCGATTTCTGCGACCTCGCCGTAGCCGTCGACCCGGGCGTGTACGTTCCGCGGTGGCAGTCCGAGCCGCTGGCCCTGTTGGCGGCGCGCCTTCTGAGCGCCGATGGCTGGGGCGTCGACCTGTGCACCGGCTCAGGGGCGATCGGGTTGGTCATGCAGTCGGCCCACCCCGGCGCCCGGGTCGTGGCCACCGAGCTCGACCCGCTCGCCGCCGCCTGCGCCCGCCGCAACGGGCTCGTCGTCTACGAGGGCAACCTGGACGAGCCATTGCCGGCAGAGCTGGCGTCACAGGTCGACGTCATGGTGGGAGTGCTGCCCTACGTCCCGAGCGAGGCCATCCATTTGCTGCCCCGGGATGTGCAGCACTTCGAGCCACGAACAGCCTTGGACGGGGGAAATGGGGGCCTTCAGCTGATCGCGCCAGTGGTTCGAAGGGCCCCGGGGTGGCTGAAGCCCGGCGGTTGGTTGTTGCTCGAGGTCGGCAGCGACCAGATCGCCGAGATGGCCGCAATGCTGGCAGAGGCCGGTTTCGAGGCGATCGGCCAGTTGCGCGACGACGACGGAGACCTGCGCGGCATCTACGGGCGGCGGTCGTAGAAGCTCGCTCCGGCGTAGAAGACTTTTCCTCGCTTTCCCGGGCTGCTCGAAACGATCTTGGAGGCAGCGAAGCCGTGATCGGCAACGCGAGCTTCATTTTCCCCAAATGGTTGTGAATCGAGGTTTCACGTCGAGCGGCGCTACCTTCATCCAGATCGAGAGAGCGTCAGGAAACGCGTGGTTCAAGCACGTCGAGCGGATCCTGACGCATGGCTCGCAGGGCCGGGTACGTACCGGCGAGTACCAGGACGAAGAAGTCACCGGCGAATAGCCGTGGAACAGTCGATGCGTTCAAGAAGGTGACACCCGACACCTGGAAGGTGCTCTCGGCAAACGACTGGGCGATCGGCTGAGCGAGCATCGCCAAGGCCAGGGCAAGCAACGTGCCGCCGGCGACGACGAGCGCGATGTCGGTAAGGACCAGGGCCGCTATGTCTTTGCCCCGACCGCCGATCGCCCGCGCCAGCCCAAAGAACCACATGCGGTCACGGACCACGATGTTTTCGGCAACCAAGACCCCGAGCCCACCAAGGATAAGAATTCCCCATGCGATGATGGTGTAGACGAGGTCGACCCCCGAGGCGGCGCTGCGGATCGCCTGGTCAGTGTCCAACCGCGCAACGTCGAAGACTGGACCATTCGACGCGCGCAGTCCGAAGATGCTGGACTGGAGTGTGAACGCGTCGTTCAGCGACTGCTGGATCTGCTGTGACTCGTCGCTGTTACGGTTCGTGACCAGCACGAACGTGTAGCTGGGATCCTGGCTGCTGTCGAGCCGCGCCACCCCCTCATAGGCGCCGGCCAGCAATAGGCCGCTGTTGGGGCTACCAGGGGCGACGCCGAACCACTCGAACTCCTCATCCCTGGTCGGGACGTGTACTGCATCCGAGGGTATTTCTTGGCCGCCGAGGCAAACTGATCTACTGGACGCCATGGGGGTACCTGGGAGTTGCTCCAATGGCTCTCCCATCGTGTCCCTCAACACCACGACTGGTTGGCTTGGCGGCTGCAACTGCGGCGGGCAGTTGAGAGCCAGCGAGGTGATGGTCTCGATCATAACCGGCGGCGTCGACGAATAAAGTGCCAGGGTGGCGGCGACACCCTTAGCCAGGGTCCCGGCCGACAGCCCCATCGTGGCATTTACGTTGATGGCATAGGTCCCGGTTTGGCCCGCTTCCAGCGAGATCGACTGGTTGAGATCCTGTGACGAGACCCGCGATAGCTCCGATACCACGAGGAACACCGTCATGCCCACTCCGGTGATTACCGCCAGTAGCGCAAACCGGGCCTTAGAAGCCCAGTTGAACCGAATGGCCAGCTGGCAGACGCGCGTCAAGAGGGAAACACTTACTCGTCCACCCTGCCTTTCGCAAGGGTGAGCTGGCGGTCAGCATTCGACGCAACGACTCGGTCATGCGTCACGACGATGACCGTGGTGGCAACCGCTTCAGGTAAAGAGAGTATGACCGTCGCCACCTCGTTGGCGGTGGCTTCGTCGAGATTGCCCGTCGGTTCGTCGGCGATGAACAGCGCGGGCGAGGGAAACAGAGCTCGAGCGATTGCAACTCTCTGGCGCTGGCCTCCGGACATCTGATTCGGGTGGCGAGCAGCGAGGTCGCCGATACCCATCACATCAAGCAGGCTCTTCGCCCGGTCGTGCGCCACGCCCCGCCGCCGGGAGTTTGACCGGAAATACCACGACAGCATCACGTTGTCAGCCGCGCTGAGCGAGTTCTCGAGGTGAAACGCCTGAAAAACAATCCCTATCTGGTCGGAGCGAAGCTTTGCCGCATCCTCCGCGGCCAACTTCGACGTGTTGACCCCGCCGACGACCACGTCCCCCTCGGTGGGCTTTCGAAGGAGCCCAAGGACCGACACGAGTGTCGATTTGCCGCTTCCTGACCGGCCGACGATGGCCGTGGACGTCCCCTTAAGAAAGTCGACGTCCAGATGGTCTAATGCCATGACGCTCTCCGAGGACGACGAGTACCGCACCGTCACGCCTTTGAGCGACGCCGCGAGGACCTGCATAGCTAGCCAGCGGGAACAGGTAGCAGCGTCGCCCCGAGCGGGGCCGCGGACGTCACAACGCTGACGACTCCGTCGGTAATTCCCACCGAGATCGGCAGCATCTGCGGCTTCCCGTCAACGCTGATGTTCACAAAATATCCGTCGGTCGCGGTGTCGTAGCCTATATAGAGGTTCGGCACCACGACGACATTCGAGTAGGTCGGAGAGGACAATGTCACCTGACCTGTGAGACCGGCCGCAGTCTCCACGTATCGAGGTAGACGGCAGTCCAAGACGTAGGGCATGCCGGAACTGGCAGTCGAACTCGACGGGTCGACCGGCTCCACCCAGACAGCGGCACAAGGCACATGCTGCTGACCGACCACGGTTTCGATCGTGGCTTGCCCTGAGAAGGGAATCGCCTGGTATCGAAGGTACTGTAACGGCAGCAGTCCGACTGTCACGTCGACGCCGGGAGCTTCGAGCATCGGGCGACCTCCCACCAACGCGAAGATTCCGCTGACCGGTGCGACGACGGGGCCCTGGAGAGTGCTCAATTGGCCCAGCTCCGACCGGTCGATACTGCTAGCGGTGGCACCAGCTTGCAACGCCGCCTGGACCGATGGGTCGACGATCGCCTGTCCGACCTTGGCGCCCTGTGTCGCTGCGGAATTGTTGGCAACACTGGGAACGAACGAAAGCTGTGGATTGGACAAAAGATCGATGGCCGACCCGTTGACGGACTGGCCTTGCAGCACGTAGGTCACCTTCAGATTTTCTTTCCTGATGACGACCTGTACACCAGGCGTCGCCGACGGTACCGTCGTTGGCGCGGCAGAACCCCCAGATGGCGAGCTCGACGACCTGCACGCCGGCAGCACGGCTGCGATGAGCAGCGGCCACAGCAAACGGCTCGGGCTGGCCAATCTCAGGAAGCTCCGACCACATGGGCAATTGTCTGCCCACGGGTGTCTCCCGGCTTTGCCGGCACCCACTGCCCGCAACTGCCATTCTGAGTCAGCTGTTGTTGCAGCTGGCTGGGGTCACCCGACTGCACAGCCGCCCGCAGGCTGGAGTAATCCTGGACTATAGCGTCCGACCCAGGCTCCAACGGACGGGTAGGGGCTGGGCCGGTGGGTATCGCAGGAGCATGACCGGTGGTCACCCACGTCTGGAAGACGTTTAACTCCTGGCGACAGAATATGATGTTCCGGACCGCCGCCTGCGCCACGCTTTGCTCCTGCGCCGTCGAATCCCCTTCGAGGTTTTGCCGGAGGGTCGGGTTCGCCAGTGCTTCGAGCACCACGGCTCGGGGCAGTCCTCGAAAATAAGAGCCATTCGCTGACAGCGCCCCAGCCCCGCCCCCACATCCCGCCAAGGTCACGAGAACTAGCGGTGCCAGCCAGATCAGTCGTCTCGCACCACTCATCCGCCGTATCCCGGCATTGTGCACCGTCGGGCCACACGGGCACGGTACCAAAGACTCCTCATGTTCCTGGCCTCCTGACCCGGATAACGCCCGTTCGGGGCCAGGGAGGGGGGCAACGGGTTTAGCCGTCTCCACTTGGTAACGGGGCCTAGCTCGTGCAGGTCACGGTGTACTGCCAGTTGTAGCTGCCATCACAAAAACCGATGCCGTTGCAGTTGGCGGAACCATTGCGGTGCACCTTAGTCGTGTACAGCGAGAGCAGGACGCCCGTCCAAGTCGCAGTGCCGCCGTTTCCGACAGCCTTGGTAGAGAGGCTGTTGCCTTGGGTGTCGACGGCCCACACGACCGACCCCGATGTCGGGCTGGTCGAATTCTGCGTTACCTGGTACGTACCGGTAGCCGTGACGGTCACCCCACTCTTGATCAGAGATTGGGTCACAACTGACCGTCAGATTCTGTGGACCCCTGATCGTCGCCCCTGCCGGTCCGGCCATCGGAAGGCTGAGCACGAAGACGGCCCCCAGGAACAACGCCGCACCCCGTCGTTACGCCATCATCATGTCTCCCATCCCCTTTCTGACTATCGAGCTTGGATGGATAGCAAAAAGTGTAAGGACGCGGATCATTGGAATCCAGTAACACTCAAACCTTATCCAAAAGGATAAACAACCACCGTCGTTCCAAGATCTTGCTCGGAGCGGGCCCTTCGGGCAGTTTGTCGGTTTGGGTGGATCTGGCCATAGCCCTCGGGTGCTTCTTCTTACCCCGCTCAGCCTTACCCCGCCCTTCTCGCCTTCATCGCCGACGCCCTGTGCTAGCCTGCCAGCGCGCGAGAGGCACAAACAGGGGCGATCGGGAACGGATCGACCAAGGTGTCGTCGGCCCGTCGTGACCCCTTATGATCGGCGGAGTCCTCGTCGGCGGCTTGGTCGCCGGGTTCACCGGCTGCCAGCCCGGCGGTTTTCTTCCCGCCTCGCCTTCAGGAACCAACTCGGCGGCGGGCGAAAAGGGGCTTTCGAGTAACAGTGCGGTGCTACCCGACAGCTACCCGGGCATCCAGGGATAGCGCCCAATTCATCGACCCCGACGGCCGCATCGGAAATTTAAGCCAAACTATAATCGCATGTGCACCCGATCGGGGTAGAAGCACATGAAGCCGGCGATCTCTTCGAGGCCGCGATTTGGCCTTTCGTAGCTCCAGACGATCCCGTCGAATACCTGGTCGTCGAGTTCGAGCGTCCAGTACGACGCCTGGCCCTTGAACGGGCACGTCGTCTCGAAGTTCGTCGCTCGCAGCAACTCGGTACGGACGTCCTGGCGAGGAAGGTAATAGCGCGTCGGCAGCCCGGTTTCGTCGAGCAGCATCGGGTGGTCCGACGCCGCCACCACCGTCTTGTTGACGACCACCTCGACGTGGACGTCGGAGGGGGTGATCGTGATCGTGTGGCCAGCCATAGACCAGTCATAGCAGCCTCCTAGGGTTGCGTTGTGCCGACCTCCCGCATCGCCGTCGCCTCCGCGTCGGCCGCGTCGGCCGCGTTGGCCGCGTTGGCCGTGGGCTTGGCCTACGCCGGCGGTGGTCGTCGTAAAAGGCTTGCCGCCACCGGGCTGCCGCTGGCCGCCCTCCGGGACCCGACCCGACGATTCGTTCGGCTGCTGGCCCGGGTCGACGGCGTGATCCTAAGCGGGCTGGTGCTGACCACAGCCGGTCCGAGCACCCAGGCGGGAATACTCGCCGCCGGAGTCGGCGCGATCACCGGGCCCAACGGTGGCACGCCTACTTGTGGGACCCGTGGTTCTGGTGTGGAGCGCGCTCGCCTTGAGTGCCCTCCCCCGTACGCGTCCGTCAGGGCGTGCTGCGTGGATCGGCCTCGCCGGCGTAGCTCACTGGGCGGGCGCCTTCGCCCGACTTCAGGTAGAGCACGTACATCTCGATCGCGAGGACGGCGAGCTGTGTGGCGCTGATGGGCACCTCGCCGCCCGGGCGCACTTACTGGCGCGCGCCTAGGAACGCCGCTGCCGCCTTGACGGCGTCGTGCTGGTCGCGGTCGACATGCGAGGGTAGGCGAAGCGCCAGCGCCGGACGTGCTCTGCGATCAGCGACTTGCGTTCGTCGTCGTCGAGATCGAGCCCGGCAACGGGGAAGACCCGGCAATCACGGGTCCGGCACGTTCGCTGGCGGTCCGGGTAGATAGCACTGGTTGTCCACCAGCATGGGCCAGTGGCCTCGTTCGTCGTAACCGAGCACGACATGACTCGGTGGCTGGCGCGGCGCCGGGAACAACAGCTCGGCCGGTATCCGCGCCAGCGTTTCGGTCGTCCGTCCCGATAGGGATGAACTGCGACGAGGTGCGGCACGCGTTGCAGCTTCCACACGGCACCGCTGCGTCCCGTCCGCCGCGGATCGCATCCTGCATCTCGACCAACCACGACGAGAGTGCCCCCGCCGCTACGTTGCCGTCGTTCATCTCGCTTTAGGCGGCGTAGTCCACCAATCGGGGAAGGTCATGGCCCCAGACGGTCGGCGTGTCGAGGCCCGCGGGGTAGATGGCATGGGCCTGGTTGTCCGGCGTGAAGGCGATGACCCACGCGGCGTGGTCCACGCTGTAGTTGCCATTACCGAGCGGCTCAACCGTCGCCGGCGGCATCCCGACGGATGCCTCGGCTGCGGTGATCTGGGCGGTGGTGCCGGTCAGGCCGATGAAGGTTTTGTTGAAGGCGTCCAACCAGGTCTTGATGACCGAAGGCGTATCGCGGGCCGGGTCGGTCGTAACGAACACGACCTTGATGTGCGCGCGCACTGCTGGCGAGACCTTCTGCAGGCCAAGGGCGATGTCGGCCATGGTGGTCGGGCAGATGTCGGGGCAGTGCGTGTAGCCGAAATAGAGCAAGGTGACGTCACCGTTGGTTTGCGCCGTCAGGTTGTACGGCTGGCCGGCAGTATCGGTGAGGGTGAAATTGGGCTTGGGCATGGCCGGCGTCTGGATGATGGCGTCGAGACCGGCGGGGTGGATGCCGGATGAGTTGTTGGAGCCTGCACGCGATTCGATGAACGCCACGATTCCCACCGCCACGCACGCCAAGCCGAGACCGATGAGCATTGCCATCAGCCGGCGGGAGCGGGCCTGCGGCGGGCGGGCCTCCGGGCGTTCGGCCGCGGCCGAAGGCTCCACTTCTATCATCTCACTCATCGTCGTTCACATCACAGTCGCTTGAACAGCGCAGAAAGTTCCGGCACTCAGCGGTGGATGGTAATGGTCTGGGAAAGGGTGGTTGGGGGCGCCCCCGCCCGGTCAATTCTCAGGTCAAGGGTCCACGACCCGTCGAAGGGGACCTCCACGCCGTAATTGAGGAAGTGGCCGGTACCAGCCTGGCTCAGCGAGATCGACACCGGATACCCGGGGGCGCCGCTCCAGCGCAGGTCGGCTTCCGCGTCGGGCACTCCGAGGGGTTCGCCATTGGCGTCGAAGACGTAGATGTGCATCCCGTTGACGCCGATTCGAGCCGGCGTGAGTTGGTACTCGACATCGAGCCCGGTGGCGGTGACCGAGCCTGTTGCCGGCCGGGGGGAGGCGTCGCGGCCCGGCGTCTGGAAGACGACTACGCCGGTGATCAGCGCACTTGCCGCAACCAGGGGCAGGGTCAAGCGCCCGGCACCCCGGCGCAGCCCGCCCGCGCTCAACAGGGCGAGGTACATGGCCACGCCGAGCACGGCCGCCGCGATCACCACGTGCCCGTAGCCGGTGTCGGCCAAGGCGGAAAGCGAACCAGTCTCGTGCGCGGCCAGCAGGACCCCCGTGACCACCACGACCGCGGCGACGCCCTTGAGGCGCGTGAGGGTGGTCTTCGCCGCCCAGGTCGGCGGGCGCTCGGTGGGCGAAAGCCGGACGAGAAGGAGCGCGACGAGGCCCACGGCGGCGACGACGTGGATGGCGGTAAGGACGACCCAGACGGCGGCCAGCGCCTCCGACGGCCCGTGCCCCTCGGCGACGGCGGCCACCACGAGCAGGGCAACCCCGGCCAGGGCCAGCACCTGCGCCCGCCCGACTTCGGGTGGGGTGGGTTCGGGCGGTGGGGTGGGTTCGGGCGGTGGGGTGGGTTCGGGCGGTGGGGTTGGTTCGGGCGGCGGGGTTGGCTCGGCGGCGGAGGTGGGGGGTGGGCAGGAGGTGACAGCCGGCTGGTCGGTTGTGGCCAGGGGTTCGGCGGTCGGGGTGGGTGCCGGCCGTTCGGGGGTCGGATTGGGGGCACATGCGGCGATGACTGCCAACCCGACGAGAGCAAGGAGGGCGCCGACGCCCCAGGCGCTGTGCAACGTGGCCCGGGCCATCGAGCGGCTGAGAGCCTGGCCGGCGCTCAGTCCGGAGGCGAACGGACCGCGGAGCAACAGCGCCAGGGCGGTGGCGGCGCCGGCTACCAGGATCAGGGTGGTTAAGCGCGGGCGCCAGCGTCGGTCCGCCGGGAGCCAACCCAGGGCCAGCACCAGGACTGAGCCGGCCAGCAGGACGATCGCGACGAGCGCGATCCCGTCGGCCGCCTCGAGGGCGGCAGAAAGGCTGGCGCTGGAGCCGCCGGCGGCTAGGAGCCCGCCGCCCGGCCCGCTCGTCCAGCCCGGCACCCGGCCGATGGCGAACACGATCGAACCCTGCTGGGGGCGACCCGCAATGGGCGCCGCGGTCCAGGTCAGGAGGTACCCGCCGGCGCCCGCGCCTTGAATCGTGACGCCGATATCGGTGCCACCGTCGGTGATCGTCGTGGTCCCATCGAGGTCGACCCGGTCCCCGGATGGCCCGTAGACGTGAAGCGCCGGCGCAACGACCGGCTGGCTGAAACGGACTGAAACGGTGCGAGGAGCGGTATCCACCCGGGCGTTGGCCGCCGGGCTCGAACCCACGACGACGAGAGCAGTGGTAGCGGCGCTCGCCGCCGGCGCGGCCGCGAACAGGCAGGCCAGGACCAACGCCGCCACCGCCGGGGCGCGGCGGCCGAACTGGAAAGGCACGGGTTAAGGCATGTGCATGCCGGCGGGCATGGTGTCGTCGGAGGCGCTTCCCGCCAGGAGCGGGACGACCGGGACGTTGACGACGATGGTCCCGGCCCGCTTGAAGACCAGGTTGACGAGATCGGAAGAGCACACGTCTGAACTCCAGTCACATCACGAT
>OBLV0100000121.1_pt1 | contig 25319 bp, 23 predicted proteins | sample 1520071 | NCBI WGS metagenome assembly OBLV01 (sample SAMEA3888446, study PRJEB22518) | metagenome | reverse complement strand
GCGGATGCCGAAGACCGCGCGGTGTTCAGCCTCAGCCTCCTCCAACCGCCCCAGGCGGGCGAGCACGCCCGCGAGGTTGTCACGGCTGGTGAGGGTGTCGAGGTGCTCGGCGCCCAGCTCGACTTTTCTCAACTCTAGTGCTTTCTGTGTCGCTTGGGCAGCGATAGCGTAGCTGCCATACCCATAAGCGGTCCACGCGATGCTTGCCGCGTCGGCGTCATCGGCATATGCAAGTGCGCACGTGAGGGTGTTGTCCGGAACGTGGGTCTCCGGTGTCTCCCGCCGTTGAAGGGTATCAACGAGATAGTCAAAAACGTCGTAGCCGACGGCCTCGGACCCGACCATGAGGGCTGTAGTGGAGCGTCGAGGTTTCGTCGCCCATACCGTGGCCTGGTCGAGTGGTTCTGGACGTAGTCGATCACCTCCTCGTCGGGATAGGTAATCGCCGTGGAGTTCAATCAGTAGTGCGTTAGGCAAAGGAGGGGAAAGGCCAACGCGGCGGCAGTCGATAGCAGCCGCGACGAGCGCAGCGCCTCGGGGGTGAGTTCCGGGCTCCCACCCGTTCTCCCAATCGCGTAGGAGTTCCGGTCCGGCGGCAAGGTATTCGGCTAGGCCATAGTTGTCGGTGTTTCTGAGAGCATCGGCAATGCGTGGATCCCATGCTCGGGCCTCCGCCCGCTCCCGCTCAGCCCGCGAGAGCATGCGAGCGACTCGGATGGTATAGGCCTGCTCCACCGCTTCCCGGGCATCACGAAAGAGCTGCTGCCCAACCTCATCCGCCGGGCCGGACTCTTCCGCGAAGCGGGCCATCTCAGCGGCTCGCATCGTTGCTACTATCACACGACGACCTTTGGTGGACAGGATGCGAGCAACCAGCGTGCGGGTCAACCCGCTGGCGCCGAGGTAGTCCTGCAAATCGTTGAGCCACAGCACGCACCGGCTTAGCTCAACCGCCCGGGACACTACGGCGCCTAGCGCGTCCCGGTGTCGCGGGGCGAGCAGGATGTGGTCGGGCAGTGTGGCGACGATAGCTTCGTAGGCGGTGCGGGTCTTCCCTGCTGCAGAATCTCCCACCAACAGCACAAACCCACCCCGGGCCAGACGTTCCCGCAGCTCGTCGTCTACGTCTCGCGGCACATAAACTGGTATCCGCTCTGGCAGGCCGGAGCCAGCGGCAGCCGTCTGATGATCAAGGAGAGCTGGCCGCACCCCTAGCCATGTAGGGTCGTCGATGTCCCGGACCCGTGGCGGCTTGCGGTTCCCGATAACCAAGCAGCCCTCGATGACTGCGAGGGATTGGGTCTCCCGGCTTTGTGCCAGCCGCTTGTATCGGTCTAGCAGAAGCCCGGCAAAAACCGCTGCCACCGCTGCGGTTCCCGCTATCATCGCCAAGATGATGGGCTTCTTAACACCCGCCGCCACCAGGACCGCGGGTGCCGCGACAACGAGCGCTGCTGCGGCTGCCCAGAACCCGGCGGGCGTCGTACGGCGTAGCTCCACTGCTGGCACCATCCCTTCCACTGCCTATTGCAGCTTGCCACCATCCACGCACCCTGTGGCCCAAAGCGTCGAATCGGCACGATGGTGGTTTGGGGGCCTGTCCTGCTCGGTCGCAGAACCCCGAGGTGGGACACCGCGCCGGTGTGGCCGACCTCGGCAGCGCGACGGGATCGCTGCTCGACCTGCTCGCCTTAACCCCCACCCCGGTCAGCAGGACCCCAAGGTTGCACATCGCATCGGTGTCGTCGGCTCGGCGACGCGGACTCCGCCGCGGCATGGTCGCCGTAGGTGAGTTCGTCGACGTACAGATATACCGACCGTGACTGCATAACGGCCGCACCTGCGGCGACGATCAGTTTCTAACCCCGCGACCGCTCCGCACGTATCGGCGGGCGTAAGTCGCCCTCTTCTGGCCATGAATGCCCTCCGCCACACGGCCTTGCGGACTGTCAGGGTAGCCGCTGGCGGTTAGCGTCGGGGCGCCAGACCGTCCGTGCGCTCCCGGTGACCATGCTGCCGCGAAGCCCGCAACCGGGACTGGTGAGCGACTGGGTAGACGGACTAGTCGCCGGACCTGTTGCCGACCGGATGATCCCGGTGGAATAGCGGGCGTGACCGGTGATCTCCCCGCGCGTGGACGCCAAGGGGCTTCGCGTGCGGGTGATGGGGACGGCGTGGCGGGTGGCGGTGGAGGGCCGTTGTCCGCCGCGTCTGTCCTGGATGCGCGGGCGGTGGCGTTGATCCGGTGTTATGGCTGGCCGGATGCGCGGGGGTGGCGGCGTCCGCCGATCTGTGTGGTGTGGTGGGTGCGCTCGCACGGGGTGGAGGTGAGCGTGGCCGAGGTGCTCGCGGTGTTGCAGGCTCCCGTGGTTTCTCCGTCCAGCCGGAGGAGCCGCGGGTAGCTGGCCGGTTGTTGGCTCCTCCCTGGCCGGTCAGCGTCGGGTCGCCCGGTCTCCTCCGCCAGAGGGGACCGGGCGGCTCGGTCAGTCGTTGGGTTGGTTTTTCAGGGCGTCGGGGAGCTCGGCGAGGCTGCCGACTTCGAGGTCGGCGGTGCCGGGCTGGTAGGTGATGTAGCCCCATGGGCCGCGTCTGATCCAGATCGTGTACAGGCCGGCCTCAGCGGCGGGGCGGATGTCGTTGTCCAGCCGGTCACCGACGTAGCCGATCTCCTCCGGTGGGTGACCGCTGATCGTGACGAGCGTGGTGAAGAACTCCACCGACGGCTTAGTCGTACCCCAGTCATCGGAGGTGGCCAGCACGTTGCACGGCAGGTTCAACTCACGCAGGAACCGGCCGGCCCGGGTGGTCTGGTTGCCGGCGATCCCGACGAAGTACCCGGCGTCTTTTAGCGCCTGCAAACACGGCCGGGCGTCGGGGTACAGGTCGTTGGCGTTGAGGTACTCCCCAAGACCGGCGTCTAGGCGGGCGTGGCGTTCGGTGTCCAGGTCGAAGCCGGGCCGGAAATGCTCAAAGACGGTGCGGTAGTCCTCACCGCGGGCGATGACCGCCCCGAACATCGCGGAGAAGGTGTGCCGGGGCACCCCAAGCCAGTCCGCCCAAGTGCCGTACTCCCGGGACTCATCGATCAGGACCTCTCCAACGTCGAACCACAGGGCACGGATCGGCGACATGAGCTGGGTGTCCTTCCGGGGTCGAGGCGGCGCGGGTCAGACCAGCGTGGTGAGCTGCTCATCCAGCGCGCGTACCGGTGCGGAGGTCTTCCACGGATCGACGGCCGCGCGGAAGTCCTGTAGCCGGCTGGTACCGGCGGCGTACCCGGCCTGGTGGAGCTGTTCGGCTGCCTCAGCGGCCCTCCGGCATGCCTGGTCCAGGTCGTTGTCGCGTAGCTCGACCGTCGCCAGGTCGGTGAGATAGATGGCGCGTTGCTTGACCGCGGAGCGGGGCAGGATGCCCAGCGCGTCGCTCAACGCGTCGCGGGCGTCCTGCAGCCGGCCGGCACGCAGTGTGGCGTAGCCGGCGAACCCGGCCAGCCGGGTGGCGTTGTAGTAGTCAAACCACGGCAGCTCACCAGCCAGGCCGCTCGGCTGGCCGAGGATCTCGCGGGCACGTTCCACGGCGGCCAGCGCGGCGTTGGTGTTGCCGGCGTTGGTGTGCAGCTCGGACTCCACCGCGGCTAGCCAGGAGGCCATCGGGCTATGTGGGTGCTTGCCGAGGTGGCTGGCGGCTGCTCGCAGGTAGTCCAAGGCGGCGTGGAAGCCGTGCTCGGCGGCGGGGATGAACGCCACATGCCCCAGCGCGGCGGCGGCTTGGCGGTGGTCCCCGGCCTCGCGGGCGGCTTCCAAGGCGAGGGTGTAGTAGGCGCGGGCGCTCATCGCATCGTGCAGGTCGAAGAAGGCCAGCCGGCCGGCCAGTGTGGCGACTCGGGCGCGGTTGGTCAGCAGTCGTTGCCGTTCGGCTGGGGCGCAGCCTTGCCGCAGCAGGTCACCGAGGGTATGCAGGTGCGCCACCACCGGGGTGAGCAGGGCCGCTGGCGGGGTGGAGTGGTACAGCACCTGGTAGCGGTCGGCGAGCTGGTCTAGGTCGGTGAGGTGGTCCGGGGTGAGTGTGCCGGACTTCGGCCGCCGGTCCGCATCAGCCATGGCTGGTAGCCCGGCAACCGCCGGTGCCATACCAAGAAGCTTCAGCAGAGCACGGCGTCGCATCAGATCGTCCTTCCAAGCCTCGAACATGCGCGGCTGCAGGATTCCCCCGGCGGGGCCGAGCTGCTCAAGCACCGCGGCGGCTCCGCCCAGCGCGGTTACCAGCGAGTGGTCGGCTGCGGACGGCGCCCGGTCGGCGGCTGCTGGCCTGACGGGGGTGGCCGGACCGATGCCGAGGTACTCAGCGCTGACCCCGAACAGCAGACACAACAGCTCGCGGTAGCGCGGGCTGATACCTTTGACGCCGCGTTCCCACTTGGCGACCATGTCGGCATTGACCCCGACCCGTATCCGGTACAGCATCCAGGCCAGCCGGGCGATCTGGTCGGCAACCTCCTGCTGAGTCCAGCCGCGCTCCTCACGTAGCTCCCGCAACCGCAGGTGGCTAGCGGCCTTGTCTCCCATCGGGTCTCCCTCCGGCGTTTTGCGTTGCGCCCAACCTAACCGCTCACCCCGGCATCTCCGCCAGTCCGGACTACCTATTGGACTAGTCCCGGACTAGTGCGCAGACCTCCTGAAAGGAGGCGTGCGGCCGTTGGATTGGTGTGCGGGCCGCACGGCTCGGCAACCCGACGAAACGTAGAGGAGATTCCTGGTGAGGTTGGAGATTCGTACCGAGGGTGTGGAGTTTGTGGTCTCGCGTGCTCCGCAGCCGAAGAACGACGGGGAGGGGCGGCAGAAGGCCGATCGGGACTCCGGGGAGTTGTTGTACGCCACGGAGCTGGTGGCGATGGATGCCTCCGGTGCGGAGGTCATCAAGGTCACCACGGCCGGTGAGCCGAAGGTGGGCAGCCGTCAGATGGTCGCGGTACGCGGCTTGGTCGTGACGCCGTGGAACCTTGACGGGCGCAGCGGTCTGGCGTTTCGGGCGGAATCTGTGAGCCCGGTCAAAGCCAGCGCGGGCACGGCGGCGGGGGCGTGATGAGCACACCCACGGCCCGGTCTGACGTGTCCCGGTTGGAGGCGGCGGCTGAGCGTAGCGAACAACTGCGGCAGGAGGCGGCCGAGGCTGAGCGGGTCGCCTACCAGCGGTGGCTGGAGGCGTGGGGTGCCTACGAGGTCGCCCGGGATGAGTCCACTCAGGCGTGGACAGCCTGGGCTGAGGCGAGCAGTCCCTGACTGCTCCTTGATCAGCGCGTCCGGCCGGGCGGGCTGGAGACCAACGACCCGGCCGGACGCACGTTGCCCACCCATCCGAAGAAGAACAGGGAGCACGTGATGAGCGTACGTGCGCGCGAGTACGCGCGCCTGCAAGCGGCCGGCTGGACCGTCATTACTGAGTCACCGTGGGACCGGCTTCGTGCGGTGGTGGCTCGGGTACGGCGGCGGGGGTGCTCGCGGTGAGCCGGGAGATCCGCTGGCTAGCCCGCGAGCTACGCCCCGGACCCCAGCGACGGCGGCCATTGTGGTGGCGGTTAGTCGGCTGGATACTGCGGCACCTGCCAGAACTCCTGGCCGCCTTGCTGCTGATACGGACATGGCAGGCAGCTACGGACCGCATCGGTCCACTATGGACAACTGTGCTGACCGGAGCGCTGGTGGTCGGCGTGGTGGGGTGGCCAAGGTCGAGGCGGTGGCTGCTCGCGGTGGCCGGATGCTGGCTGACCCGGCACCGGCTACGCACCGCGTTGACCGAGCTGCGGCTGTGCAGCCGCTCCGGACGGTTGCCCGTGGTGGTGGCACTGCTACCCACCCCGGTGGGGGAACGGGTGTGGCTGTGCTGCCCGGTCGGGGTCGCCGCAGAAGACATCGCCGAGGAAACCGAACGGCTCCGCTCAGCCTGCTACGCCCGAGACGTGCGCATCACCCGCAACCGGCGGTACTCCGCCCTGGTCGTCATCGACGTCATCCGCCGCGACCCGCTGGCCTCCAAGCGGCCGTTCCATTCCCCACTAGGCGACCTCAACCCCGGCGGGGGTGGTGGTCGTGGTTGAGCCGATGTCGATCTGGCGGCCGGTACACCTGGGAATCGACGAACGCGGCACGGCGGTCCACATCAGACTCGCCGAACGCAACCTCCTCATCGCCGGCGAACCCGGCGCCGGCAAGTCGGTGGCGCTAAACCTCATCGTCGCGCACGCCGCCCTGTCCCCCGATTGCCGGCTGGTCCTCATCGACGGCAAACAGGTCGAGCTAGGGACCTGGCGGAGGTGTGCGGAGGAGTTCGTCGGCCCCAGTATCACCGGGGCCATCCAGACACTGGCACGCCTGCAATCCACCATGGACACCCGGTATGAACACCTGCTCGCCACCGGCCGACGGAAGATCACCCGAACCTCCGGGGTGCCGGTGGTCTTGGTGGTCTTCGACGAGCTGGCCTACTTCTCCGCCACGGTTGGTGAGACCAAACAACAAAAAGAGTTCGTCGCGTTGGTGCGTGACCTGGTGGCCCGCGGCCGGGCCGCCGGGATCATCGTCGTCGCCGCCACGCAACGACCCTCGGCGGACATCATCCCGACCTCGCTGCGGGACCTGTTCGGCTACCGGTGGGCGTTTCGCTGCTCCACCCACGCCAGCTCCGATGTCATCCTCGGCCACGGCTGGGCCGCCCAGGGCTACACCGCCGCCGACATTGATCCCACCACCCGCGGTGTCGGGTGGCTGATCGCAGAAGGCGGCACCCCACGCCGGATGAAAGCCGCCTACCTGACCGACGAGCAGGCCACCACGATCGCCGGGCACGCCGCCCACCTACGCCGTGGGTTGGCCGGCCAGGACGGTGCGGCATGACCGGCATCCGACTCCAACCCGCCAACGCGTGCCCGCGCTCAGCGGATGGCAGGCCGCACACCTGGCAACCCGGTGCCCTGGCCGACCTGATCGCCTACGGCCACCCCGACCACGGCCTGTCCGTGGCCCTCGGCCGGTGCCGCTACTGCCACACACCCCTACTACTGCTCGCCCCCCTGGCCGCCGAGGACACCTCGACCGCCGCACTGTACGAAGCCCACGGAGCCGAGCTGTGACCGCCCCAGACGTACGCACTGACCCACGCACCATGCAGGAGATCATCCGCCGGGCCGAACGGCACGACTACGACCGATGGGCCGAGCAGGTCAAACACTGCGGGCACTGCGCCCGCCCGGTACGGCTACGCGGCCAGGTCGAACATCACACCCCCAACGGCCGGCAGATCACCTACACCACCACGGGCGAACCCGACCGGGTACTGCTCATCCGCTGCGGCAACCGCCGGGCCTCCGCCTGCCCGTCCTGCTCCTATGAGTACGCCGGCGACATGTGGCAGCTCGTCCACGCCGGCGCCGCCGGCGGCCGCAAAGGCGTACCGGAGACGGTACGGGCGCATCCGCTGGTGTTCGCCACCCTGACCGCGCCCGGCTTCGGTCCGGTGCATACCACCCGTACCGACCGGCCCGGCAGTCGTGCCCGCTGCCGCCCGGCCAGGGGCAAGCCGGCCCTGTGCGGCCATGGCCGGCCGACCTGGTGTACCGCTGTGCACGCCGAGTCCGACCCGCGGCTCGGCCAGCCGATCTGCGGTGAGTGCTACGACTATCCCGCGCACGTCGCGTTCAACTGGCACGCACCCGAGCTGTGGCGCCGTTTCACCATCACCCTGCGCCGCATCCTCGCCAGCCACACGAGCCTGACCGCTGCGGAGTTCGCCCAACGGCGCCGGGTGTCCTTCATGAAGGTCGCGGAGTTCCAACGCCGCGGGGTAGTCCACTTCCACGCCCTGATCCGCCTCGACGGCCCCGGCGACGACCTCACCCCACCACCGATCGGCATCAACACCGCCGGACTCGCCGAGGCGATCCGGCAGGCCGCCGCACACATCCGGCTGACCGTCGCGATGCCAGACGGGACCGGGCTGGTACTGCGGTTCGGACAGCAACTCGATACCCAAACCATCAACGGCGCCCCGACCGGGGAGCTGACCCCAGAACATGCCGCCCGATACATCGCCAAGTACGCCACCAAAAGCGCCGACGACTTCGGCCTGGGCGACCGACGCATCACCCCGGCGATGCTGCATGCCCTCGACCTCACCGAACACACCAAGCAGATCGTGGACACCTGCTGGCACCTCGGCGGACACCAGACCTACGACGGACTACGGCGATGGCTACACATGCTCGGCTTCCGCGGCCACTTCGCCACCAAAAGCCGCCGATACTCCACCACACTCGGCGCGATCCGAGGTGAACGACGCGCCTACCGACAACGCCAAACTGCCACGCTCATGCGCGAGCTACCACCCGAGGAGCAAAGCACCACACTCCTCGTCGGCCACTGGGAGTTCGCCGGACTCGGCTACCTCACCACCGGCGACGCCATCCTCGCCCTGTCCGCAGCCGCCCGAGCACGCGAACGGCGCCAAGCCGCACGGGACGCGACCTGAATGCATGGGTCCATATCGGACAGTCCATTGTAGACAAGCTTGAACAGGAGGGAGCAGCGTCCGTGAGTGAGGCACTGTTCGCGACCGTCCCGGAAGTCATGGCCGCTCTGCGGTTGAGCCGGGCTACCGTTTATGACCTGATCCGATCCAACGAACTCCCCAGTGTCAAAGTCGGTCGCTGCCGCCGTATCCCGATAACTGCGCTCGGAGAGTTCGTTGCACGCTTGGTCCAGGAACAAGTATGAGTAAGCAAAGAGCAAACGGTGAAGGCACCATCTACCAGCGAAAGGACGGCCGATGGGTCGGCTCGGCCTATGTCCTGGTTCGAGGCGGCCGCCGCGTCCGTCGCTCGGTGTACGGGCGGACCAGGAAGGAAGCGCACCGAAGTTTGACTACACTCCTCAGCCAGGCTCAGCGGGGCGTACCGGCTGCCGAGGGTACCTGGACGGTTGAGCGGTACTTGACCTACTGGCTGGCCGAGGTGGTCGAGCGCGAACGTAGGCCGTCGACGGTCACGACCTACCGCAAGATCGTAGAACGGTACATCACGCCCGTACTGGGCCGGAAGCGGCTCGATCGGTTGACGCCGCAGGACATACGCGAGCTGGTCAACCACTGTCGATCCGAGCATCGGGCGGACGGTCAACCGGTCTCGGCACGCACTGTGCAGATGGTTCATGCCGTACTGAGAAACGCAGTGCAGCACGCAGTCAATGAGGAGATCGTGCCGCGAAACGTAGTAAAGCTGGTCAAGGTCACGACACCGAGTTACGAGGTCGGTACGGGTCTGTCTTTCGAGCAAGCCCGGACCGTTCTCGAGTTGACCGACGCTGACCGACTGCGCGCGTTGTACGTGCTGGCGCTCGGACTGGGCCTGCGCAAGGGAGAGCTACTCGGCCTGCGTTGGGCAGACGTGGACTTGGCCGCTGGCGAGTTACACGTACGACAGGCTGCGCAACGTATCGGGGGAGTGTTGCGGTTCGACCCGCCGAAGACGCGCCGCTCGCGACGGACGGTTCCGCTGCCCGGCCTCTGCCTGGACGCGCTCCGACAGCACCAGACCCGGCAGGCTGCCGAGCGCTTGCAGGCCGGTCCGCAGTGGTCCGAATCGGGCTTGGTGTTCACGACTCGACGCGGCACGCCGATCGAGCCACGCAACCTGAACCGGCACTGGTACATCACTCGAGCGCGCGCCGACCTGCGGACCGTGCGATTCCATGATCTTCGGCATACCTGTGTGACATTGCTGCTCAACCTCGGTGAACCGCCCCACATCGTGCAAGCCATCGCCGGGCACAGCGGCATCGAGGTCACGATGACGATCTACGCGCACGCGGGTCGGGACGAACAACGGTGCGCCCTGCAGCGCCTGTCGGAGCGTTTGCAGTGAGTGACGTTGCTGTCAATTCCTGCTGTCAGCCTGGGACCGCCCTGCTGCTGGCGATGCTCCTCGCCGCGAACGTGCAGGTGAACGCCTGTGCGCCCGGCAGGACTCGAACCTGCGACCAAGTGCTTAGAAGGCACCTGCTCTGTCCACTGAGCTACGGGCGCTCGCAGCCGCCAAGCTAGCGCAACGTGGTCGGACACCAGCAGCAATGAGGCGATTACTCCCCGTTCGGGGTAACATCGTCACCCGGTGGTCGCGTGTACATCGACGTTGCCACCGCCGGAGTGCGCGTAGATGGACCGGGTTGCCTGTGGGTCGGTCGGGATACCGATGGTGGCGTCCCCGCCCCCGGAGCCGGCATCGACCCGGTAGGCCAGTCTGTTCGGCACGGCAACCTCGATGTTGCCACCGCCGGACTCTGCGGACACCGTCACCGGCGCCGCCACGAAGACCAAGGTGACGTTGCCGCCGCCGGTCCGAGCGGTCACCTCCGCGCTGCGCAACCCACTGCTGGCAATGTTGCCGCCCCCCGTGGTCAGGGTCAGTCTGCCACCGCTGCCCGAGACCTCGATGTTGCCGCCCCCGGTGGACAGGCTGGCCGTACCGGTCAGGTCCCGGACCCGGATGTCACCGCCGCCGGAGACGACGTCCACGGCGGAGGCCGGCGGCGCTGCGATGGTGTAGTCGACCTGGCAGTTGTTGAACCCGAACCCGCCCGGGCAGCGGGCCACAAGCTGCACACCGTCCGATGTGGAGGTCTGGGTGAGCGTGGGCCGGAAGATGCCGTACCGCACCCGGGCGTGCACGTGCACCTGACCGTCGGTGCTGGCTGACAGCTCGACTTGACCGCCGCCGTCGCGTACCGAAAGCCGCTGCCCGAGGGGTGAGATCACGGTGTCCTGTTCGTACGAGGACCGGGCCAGCCAGCCGATCGTCGACAGCACGCCGGAGGTGATCACCCCAACCGAAAACAGCACACCGACGGCGAGCAGGACCCGGCGGGTGGGGGACAGCGGCAACATTGTCGATCATCCTTCGAGAAAACGGAGTACGGCCAGCACCCGGCGGTGGTCGGTGTCGGTCGGCGGCAGGTCGAGCTTGGCTGAAGATGTTGCTGACGTACTTTCCACCGTGCCCTCGGTGACCACGAGCTGACCGGCGATTCCGGCGTTAGAGCGACCCTCGGTCATCAGTTGGAGTACCTCGCGCTCCCGAGGGGTAAGCACCGCCAGCGGGTCCCGGCGCCGGCTGCGGGTTAGGAGCTGGGACACCACCTCAGGATCCAGCGCGGTACCGCCGCCGCCCACCCGGCGCAGTGCCTCGATGAACTCATCCACGTCGGCTACCCGGTCTTTCAACAGGTATCCGCCCCCACGGGTGTCGCCGGCCAGCAGGTCGGTGGCGTACCGCTCCTCAACGTACGGCGAGAGCACCAGCCCCCCGGCCGCCGACCAGCGCTGCCGGATGACCAGCGCAGCCCACAGCCCCTCGTCAGTGTGCGTCGGCGGCATCCGGACGTCGGCGGCCACCGCCTCGGGCCGGCGTTCCTCCACCGCGCGCAGCAACTGTTCGCTATCGTCGACCGCGCGTTGCACCTCCAACCCTGCTTCGATGAGCAGCCGGCACAGCCCCTCTCGAAGCAGCACCGAGTCCTCGTCGTGAGCCTCTGCCAGCAGATCGCCGATCTCGGTCGGGTTGCTGCGGTACCGCGCCCTGGCCCGGCCCAGCTTCATCGCCAGCGCGACCAGCCGCTGCTGCGCACCATCGTGCAGGTCGCGCTCGATCCGTCGTCGCTCGGTCTGCACCGAGTCAATCACTCGACGCCGGCTGTGTTCCAGCGTCAAGGTGAGCGTCGTGGTCACCGCACTGACCGGCAGCAGCAACTGGTAGCCGATCTCTCGCCAAGTGCTGCCGCTGGCGAACATTTGCCGCACCCGCCGCAGCAGCGACCGGGCTGGTGGCGGCGGCTGGGGCGGCTCGATCGCTATCCCAAGGCTCAGCCAGTACCAGCCGCGTGCCAACCGGGCCAACCCGCGCACGACGTACACGGTGAGTACGAAAATCGGCACGCCGAGCAGGGCCAGCGGCATGAGCCCGACCGTCAGTACCAGCAGGGTTAGCACGGTGGTGAAGGTCGCGATGCCGACCCAGAAGCCGGCCAGCAGGTGGGTCGTGGCCAGCCGGTGTACGGCGAGACCAGCGCCCGCAGCGGATTTCCCGGGATCGGATCGACCTCGAACACGCGTCGCGGGTCAGCCTCTGCGGCGTTCTGCGCGAGCACGGCACCTCCTCCAATCATGCCTCAAATATCGATACGCCGATCACGGTAAAGATGTGCCGCGCCCGCTGACCAACCTGCCAGCCGGCCGATTGTGGGTAGGGCTCACCTCATACATCGGGGGCGAGCAGCACCAACAGGCTCGTTCGGTCCGCCGGCCTTTCCGGCAGATCGCTGCCGGCCGGTCCGCCGCAGTGCCTGGCCCCGGGTCTGCTCCGGCCCTCCATGCCTGCTCTGAGTTATGCCACCGTGGTAGCACGACAAGCCATCATTTGCCGGCCGCTATCCACAGCCGCGTCGGGTTGTCCACAGAGCACTGTCTGGGCTGTCCTACCGACCGGGTCCGGCGCAGGGTGGGGCCATCGCCGACTGGCGTACCGGAGATCAGGAGGGCTCAACCGTGAATGACACAGTGGTGACCGTGGTCGGCAACCTGGTGGACAACCCGACCGTGCGCCGGACGAACAAGGGGGTGGATGTGGCTAGCTTTCGGATCGGGTCGACCGCACGGCGATACGACAAGGAGGCCGAGAAGTGGGTCGACTCTGAGTCGCTGTTCGTGCGGGTGAGCTGCTGGCGGCAGCTTGCGATCAACGTGGTGGACTCGTTGCGGCGTGGCGATCCGGTGGTCGTCGTTGGCCGGCTGTTCACCCGCCAGTACGATAAGGATGGGCAGACTAGGTCCAGCTTTGAGCTGGAGGCAAGCGCGCTGGGCCACGACCTGACCCGTGGTACGGCGGTATTTCACCGCACTCGCTCGCAGGCCGCGCCGGCCTTCGAGGTGGTCGAGGAGTCCAGTGCCGACGGCAGCCCGGCCGGCGCCGTCGAGGGTGGCGACTTTGCGGGTACGGAGGCCGCGGGCGACGAGCGGGTCATCGAGGAGGCCGTCGGCGCCACCGGTGAACCGGTGTTGGCCGCAGTGGGCTGACGGATCCGGGCGGGTGCTGGTGGTGCGGGGTGTCCAGTCCGCCCGTACCACCACCGGCCCGGTACCGAGCCTCGGCGAAAGTGCTGAGAGACTGAGTAGACCGCAGACTTTGAAGGGCTTCCCAACAGTGGCGCAGTACATCTACACGATGCGCAAGGTGCGCAAGGCACACGGCGATAAGGTGATCCTCGACGACGTGACGCTGGCGTTCCTGCCTGGTGCCAAGATCGGCGTGGTGGGTCCGAACGGCGCCGGCAAGTCCAGTGTGCTGAAGATCATGGCTGATCTGGACCAGCCGTCCAACGGGGACGCGATCCTAGCTCCCGGCTACACCGTCGGCCTGCTCCCGCAAGAACCCCCACTGAACGATAACGCCGACGTCCGGGCCAACGTAGAGGAGGCGGTGGCCGAGACTCGGGCGCTGCTCGGGCGCTTCGATGAGGTCAGCGCCGCGATGGGGGACCCGGATGCCGACTTCGACCAACTCATGGCCGAGCAGGGCGAGCTGATGGAGAAGATCGAGCACGTCGAGGGCTGGGAGCTGGACAACAAGATCGAGATGGCCATGGACGCACTGCGGCTGCCGCCCGGTGATGCCGAGGTGAAGGTGCTGTCCGGTGGCGAACGTCGGCGGGTCGCGCTGTGCAAGCTGCTGCTCCAGCAACCAGACCTGCTGCTGCTGGATGAGCCGACCAACCACCTGGATGCCGAGAGCGTGCAGTGGCTGGAACAGCACTTGGCCAAGTACCCGGGCACCGTGCTCGCAGTGACCCACGACCGGTACTTCATGGAGAATGTCGCCGAGTGGATCCTCGAGCTCGACCGCGGCCGGGCCTACCCGTACGAGGGCAACTACTCCACCTACCTGCAGAAGAAGGCCGAGCGGGTCGCCGTCACCGGACGCAAGGACGCCAAGCTGAAGAGGCGGCTGGAAGACGAGCTGGACTGGGTCCGGCAGAACGCGAAGGGTCGGCAGGCCAAGCAGAAAGCCAGGCTGTCCCGGTACGAGGAGATGGCTACCGAGGCTGAGAAGACCCGCAAGCTCGACTTCGAGGAGATCCAGATCCCGCCTGGCCCGCGGTTGGGCAACGTGGTGGTGGAGGTGTCGGACCTGGCGAAGGGTTTCGGTGAGCGGGTGCTCATCGACGATTTGTCGTTCTCCCTGCCACGCGGCGGCATCGTGGGCGTCATTGGTCCGAACGGGGTGGGCAAGACCACCCTGTTCAAGACCATTGTCGGGTTGGAGCAGCCTGACTCCGGTACCGTCCATGTGGGTGAGACCGTGAAGATCTCCTACGTGGACCAGAACCGGGCTGGTATCGACCCGAACAAGACGCTCTGGGAGGTTGTGTCCGACGGTCTGGACCACATCCGGGTGGGCAACGTGGAGATGCCATCCCGTGCTTACGTCAATGCCTTCGGCTTCAAGGGTCCGGACCAGCAGAAGCCGGCCGGCGTACTGTCCGGCGGCGAGCGCAACCGGTTGAACCTGGCACTCACTTTGAAAATCGGCGGCAACCTGTTGCTGCTCGACGAGCCGACCAACGACTTGGACGTAGAGACCCTGTCGTCGCTAGAGAACGCCCTGCTGGAGTTCCCCGGCTGTGTAGTCGTCGTCTCCCACGACCGGTGGTTCCTGGATCGGGTGGCGACCCACATCCTGGCCTGGGAAGGTGACGAGTCAGACCCAGCGAGGTGGTACTGGTTCGAAGGTAACTTCGCCGCCTATGAGACCAACAAGGTCGAACGACTGGGCGCCGAGGCCGCTCGCCCGCACCGGGTGATCTATCGACGCCTTACCCGCGACTGAGCCCACCATCACACCCGCCGCCGCACACCTCATTCCCCACGCTCTGGCGCCGCAGGGCACTCCACCCGCCCATCCCGGTCACCCGCCCCTAGCCAGCCACACTGTCAACCTCTCCATATAATAACAAATAATTCGAATAGGGACAGATGAGGAGGATCTACGTATTAATTGCCTTCCCGAGCTGCGCCGCGTGTCGGACGGTGAGGGACGGTCGGTCCGTCGAGGCGTCAGTAGGCTGGAGTCATGCCGCGGTACACCTACCACTGCCCGATGCGATGGGCTGATCAGGACCCGTTCGGGCACGTGAACAACACGATCTACCTGGCCTACCTTGAGCAGGCGCGGGTCGATCTGTTCTTCCGGCTGGCCGGTGAGTACGGCGTGGATTCTCTCGGGCAGGGAGTGGTCATCGTCCGGCACGAGATCGATTATCTTCGGCCAATCAGATACCGAAACGAGCCGTTGCGTATTGAATTGTGGTGCGATGATGTGCGAGCGGCCTCATTCAACGCGTGCTATGAGGTCTACGACGGCACCACCGCCGAGGCACCGCTTGCCGCGCGCGCCCGTTCAAGGTGCGCCCCGTACGACCTCGTGGCTGGCCGGCCACGACGGCTGGCGGCCGCCGAGCGTACCTTCGTCCAACAGTTCACCGACCCGGTGGCAGTCGCGTGAGTAGCGGACTGGACGCCCACCGGTCCGGTACCTCGGCCATCGCTGCGGCTGAGGTGACCGGCGGTGGCGTTGAGTTGCTGCTCGGTAGCGCCGGACTGGTAGATGTCGGTGCGTTCTGCGTGCGGGTGCTCCGGCTTGATCCGAGCGGTTTAGTCCGACTCCGGACAGTGGGCGAGCGGGTAACCCTCTACAGCATGCTGCCGCTCGATGTGCTGGTCAGCCTGACAGTTCAGGCGGGCCAGTCAGGTGCCAGCGACCTGACGGTTACCGTCGCCGACCTGCTCAACGCGATCGAGGGCGTTGCCTTCAGCGGTCGCCAGCCGGATCAGGTCGATGATTCAAGCTCGACCCGGTCCGGCCACCCGCTGGTGCTGGCCGCCACTTCCGTCCGGGATGGGGCGTGGCGTGGAACGCTTCCACCGCTCGCCGGCTGGAGCAGGTTGGACCTAGTTCCGGTCACCGCCATCGCTGCGGCGGTGCGGGCTGGCAACGCAGCGTTCGAGTCGGCCCGTGGCCGGCCAGACGCTGCTGCAGTCGGCGGCACACTGCTTGACCATCAGACGCTCCGGGTCTCCGACGGTGAGCGGAGGGTGACGCTGCCCCTTCGAGTGCTGTACGCCGTGTGGCGGATGGGCTTCCTCGGCGCAGACCCGGCCGGGTCGGCCAGCCACTGTGCGGTCAGCGTGACTACCGGCGGGTGGACCCGGCTGGCCGCGCCGCACGGGTCGGTCTACCACCAGCACCGGCCAGCCCTGCCGGTCTTGCCGCGATGAGCCTGCTATCCCCATCGGAACCTCAATGAGGTAGCCGGTCAAATCAACCAGACCGCGGTATCCGGCGGCAGCGCCTCCCCCTCCAAGGGTCCAGAGGTAAGCACCATCTCACCGGGCGGCAACGGGACCAGCGCCGTACCGGCATTCAGCGCGCAGATCAGCCCGCCGGTCCGGCGGAACGCCATGCAGCCCTCCGGCGCACCGAACCACTCCACCTCATCACCGCTCATTGCCGGGTGCGTGGCCCGGATCTCCAGCGCCTGCCGGTATAGCGAGAGCATCGAGGTCGGGTCCTCCAGTTGCGCCTCGACGGTCAGCTCGGCCCAGTTCGCCGGCATCGGCAGCCAGGTTGACGGCTGAGCGCTGAACCCATACGGCGGGCTGCTGCCGCCCCACGGCATTGGCACCCGGGAACCATCCCGACCGCGCTCAGCACCACCAGACCGTAGCCAGACCGGGTCCTGCAGCGCTGAGTCTGGCAACTCGACGGTCGGCAGGCCGAGTTCGTCGCCGTTGTAGATGTACGCCGCGCCGGGCAAGGCAAGCTGCAACAGCGCGGCCGCCCGAGCTCGTCGCTGCCCCACCTCGCCATCGCCATACCGAGTGACGTGCCGGATCACGTCATGGTTGGACAGCACCCAGGTGTTCGCCGCGCCGACCGATCGCATGGCGGCGGACGAGCGGGTGATCGACTCGCTGAAGGCCCGGGCGTCCCACTCCGCCTGCAGCAGCCCAAAGTTAAACGCCAAATGCAGCTCATCGGAGCGGACATACCGGGCCAACCGCTCGTCGTTGAGGACCCACGCCTCACCGGTGATTACCCGGTCGGGGTACTTTTCCACCGTCCGCCGGATCATCCGGTGCAGGTCGTGTACGCCGTCGTCGTCGAACCGCGGGTCTACCGAGTTGTCGGCATGTTGCAGGAGTCGCACCGCTGTTGGCCTGAGTATGTCGGGCAGCTCGGCCGGCTTGGCCATCCCGTGCGCTACGTCAATCCGGAACCCGTCGACGCCCCGGTCGAGCCAGAACCGCATCGTCTTCTCGAAGTCGGCGGTGACATCCGGCTCGGCCCAGTTCAAGTCGGGCTGCTCGGGGGCGAACAGGTGTAGGTACCACTGCCCGTCCGGCAGCCGGCTCCAGGCGGGGCCGCCGAACACCGAATGCCAGTTGTTCGGCGGCAGTGAACCATCGTAACCGCGACCATGACGGAAGAAGTACCGGGAACGCTCCGGGCTGCCGGCCGGCGAGTTGACCGCGGCGATGAACCATGGGTGCTGGCTGGAGGTGTGGTTGGGAATCAGGTCGACAGTCACCCGCAGGCCCTCGGTATGCGCGGCGCAGACCAAGTTGTCAAACGCGGCAAGGTCGCCGAACTCCGGATCGACGCTGCGTGGGTCGGACACGTCGTAGCCGTGGTCGGCCATCGGTGAGCGGTAGAAGGGGGTCAGCCACAACGCGTCCACCCCCAGCATGGACAGGTAACCGAGCCGCTGCCGCACGCCGTCTAGGTCCCCGACCCCATCGGCGTTGCTGTCGAAGAAGCTGCGCAAGTACACCTGGTAGAAGATCGCTGCCTTCCACCAGGGCGCGCCGGATGCGGCCGGCTGGCGCGCGCTGCTGGTCATCTGGACGCGGTGCACAACCCCCCCATAGTCCGTTGCTGGCTGACTCATGCGAGCATCCGCCCCCGTCGAGGGACGATACCGGTTGGATCATCATCAGTCTGGCCGGTTCTGAAGTGACCAGGCTGCCGTCTCCAGATACCGCCACAAGGTTTCTTGGTCCTCCGCTGCCAGGCCTAACGAGTCGACCGCGCGCCGCATGTGCGACAGCCACGCCTGCCGCTCCCGGGTCCCGATCGCGAACGGCACGTGCCGCATCCGAAGCCGGGGGTGACCGCGCTGGTCGGAATAGCTGCGTGGACCACCCCAATACTGGATAAGGAACATCCGCAGCCGCTCTTCGGCCGCCGCCAGGTCGGAGTCGTGGTACAGCGGCCGGAGTACCGGGTCCTCGGCCACTGCGGCGTAGAAGGTAGCCACCAGCCGACGGAACGTCGGCTCGCCGCCTACCTGGTCGAAGAAGGTCGGCCCTGCTGGTCCGGGTCCGCTCACCGGGATCTGCACGCTTCCGATCCTGCCCTACTCCGGCCGTCTCCTGCACAGTGGTGGCTAGATCGGTCAGGCTCGGGACGTTCCGGTTACGGGACACAACCGGGGGTACGGACCCGCGAGATGAGCCCGCCAGCGGCCGGACCATAGGGCTGATCAGCGGGCGCTATGCCGGCCCCGCCGCGGGTCGTTGCGGGGCCAGAACAGGGCGGTGATGACCAGCACCCCGACCACCCCAACGATGCCGCTGCCACCAACCGCCGTGATGGTGCCAAGCCGGCCGGCTAGTACACCCGCCAGCAGCATCGCCAGGCCCTGCACGGCCTGTACGCCGGACTGGGCGATACCGAAGGCGCGACCGCGGTACTCGGTGGGCACCGCACGGACGAATAGTGAGTTCAACGGTACCGCGAACGCACTGCCGACCCCGGCCAGGAACAGCAGCCCGAGCACCGGCAGCAGGGTGTGCACGACCAGTGTCGGGATCAGTGCCGCGACCGAGGCTACCGCCATCGGCACGATCAACCGCATCCGCAACTGGGGCCCGACCAGCCGGCTGATCACTACCGCACCAATCGCCAGCCCGAGCGGGCCAGCGGCCAGGATCATGCCGACGGGCGGCCCCACGACCGCCCCAGCGGTCGGCAGACTCGGCTGACCACCATGCAACACCTGAGCGTAGGGCACCGCGATTCCCTCGTAGGCGTAGGTGAACGCCGAACCAACCCAAAACAGCGTCACATACCCGCGCAGGGTGGAATCCCCGAACACCACCCGAACCCCGCTGCCGGCATCGCGCAGGAGCGAGAACCGTTGCGTCCGCTGGCTGGCTGGCGGCACGTCCGGCACCCCGCGCATGATCAGCAGCGCGGAGACCACGAACGTCACGGCATCGGCCAGCAGCGAACCGCGGGCAGCCAGCACCAGCACCGCGAGGCCGCCAAGGAGGAAGCCGACCACCTGGGCGGACTGCCGCACCACATTGTCCAGCCCGTTGGCCACCACGTACCGGTCGCCTTCCAGCAGGTCGGGCAGCAACGCCGCCCGGGAGGAACTGAACGGTGGCGATAGCAGGTTGGCGCAGAACATGATCGCGATCAGCCCGGCGATCGGCATCCCAGGCAGCGCCAGCGTCGCTACCAGCACCGCCCGGCCCACATCGCAGGCGATCAGCACCTGCCGCCGCGGCAGCAGGTCGGCGTACGACGACAGCAGCGGACCGCCCACAATCCACGGCACGAACGCCACCGCATACGTCACCGCGGTCAGCGTCGTCGAACCGGTACGGGAAAAGACCAGCACCGACAGCGCAACCTTCGAAAGCTGGTCCCCGACCTGAGAAAGCACGTTCGCAGCGAACAAGTGCCGGTAGGACCGTACCGCGAAGACGTCCCGGTAGGTAGCCGGTCGGTCGACGGGTGCTGGCTGGCTGGCAGCCGGGGGACTCCCTGGGATGCTTACGTCGGCCGGCTGGGTGGGGACAGCCTCGCTGGGCTCCTTGGTCGGCTCTGGCCGACCGTTGGACCGGGCGCGGTGGGCGCCAGCGGCCAGCCGCCCTGGCCGGGCCCCGGGATTCGGGCCAGGCACCCCACCTACATCGTCCTCGGCAGGGCTGTCCTGGTTGATTGCGTGCCCCCGACGGCCCTGCCCGTTCCGCATAACCCGACAGTGTGCCAAACGCCTGCCGTCTGGCGCAGCCCGCTTTATCTAACCGGACCCTTACCGTTCGCCAAGCGGACCAATGATATCGGACAGTATCAGCTCGACAGCGCTGGATCACGTCAATTTATGTCGCGGCAGCCTGATCGGTCCGGACATAGACGGGCGTACTGGTATAGGCCGTAGCCACGTCGTCGAGGTCAAACCGCTCCTTCAGCCGGCTCCGCAGCTCGCGCCCGACCCGCCACTGCTCGCCGGGTCGGGTCTTGCCGGTCAGCCGGAGCAGCACCCCGTCGGCGGTGATCTCCTCCACCCCGAGGTACGTCGGCTCCTCTAGCACCACGCCCGCCCAGTCCGGGTCCTGCCACATCGCGTCCGCGGTCTCCTTCATAATCTGGCCCGCCTGTTCGACGTTGCCATGATGGGCCAGTGGTACGTCCAGCACCACCTTCGCGTAGCCCTGCGACTTATTACCGATCCGGACAATCTCTCCATTACGGACGTACCATACCGTGCCATACTCATCCCGTATCCGGGTGGTACGCAGACCGACCGCCTCAACCCTTCCGGTCGCATCGCCCACGTCAATGAAGTCGGCGACCCCGTACTGGTCTTCCAAGATCATGAAGATGCCGGACAGGAAGTCCTTGACCAGGTTCTGCGCGCCGAAGCCAACCGCGAGACCGATGATCCCGGCGCTGGCGATAATCGGGCCGATGTTGATCTGGAGTTCGCTCAGGATCAGCATGGTGGCCAGCCCGAACGCCGCGAAGGTCGTGACACTGCGCAGGATCGAGCTGATCGTCTCGGCTCGCTGCTTGCGCCGCTCAAACAGCAGCGGACTGTCTTCCAGTAGGCCGGGCAGCGCGTGATCACGCAGCGGCCGGGTCATGCTGCGGTTGCCGCCATCGGCAGCCGTGGTAGTCAGCCGCCGGATCGCCCGGTTGATCAACCGCCGGGCGACCAGCACCAGCACGATGATCAGCAGGATCCGCAGCACGTGGGCAGCCAGTGACTGCCAGTGAGTGGCCAGGGTGTGCTGGAGGTTCGTCAGCCAGCGAGTGACCAAGGTAAGGCGGGTAGGCATGCCGGGAAGGGTGCCATACCCGGTCTCGGGATCAGCGCCGGGTTGGCAGTTGGTCGCTACAGCGGTAGGCCGAGCCGAGCGGCGAAGAAGGCCAACTGGTCTACGCTCAACCCGACCGTTCGGCTGATCGAACGGGCACCGTGGCCTACCTCGGTCTCCCGGCGCAGCAGCACCGGCCGGTCGGTGGCGGTGCTGGCCGCTTGCAACGCGGCGCACATCTTGCGGGCGTGCATCGGGTCGACCCTGGTGTCGGACTCGAAGGTGGTGAACATCACCGCCGGGTACCGCGTGCCGGCACGCACCCGATGGTAGGGCGAGTAGCCGAGCAACCAGCCGAGCTCGGTCGGGTCCTCGGCGCTGCCGTACTCATCGTTCCAGGTCCGGCCAAGCCCAAACCGCTCGTACCGCACCATGTCCAGCAGCGGCGCACTGCACACCACTGCGGCGAACAGCTCAGGCCGCTGGGTCAGCGCCGCGCCGACCAGCAAGCCACCGTTGGACCCCCCGGAGATGGCCAGCCGGTCCGGGCTGCTCCAGCCGTCGGCGATGAGGCCCTCGGCCACCGCGGCGAAATCGTCGAACACGTTCTGCTTGCGTTCCCGCATGCCGGCCCGGTGCCACTGCTCGCCATGCTCGCTGCCGCCGCGCAGGTTGGCCACCGCCCAGACACCGCCGGCCTCGACCCAGGTCAGCACGCTGGCCGAGTACGACGGGGTGAGCGCCACGTTGAACCCGCCGTACCCGTACAGCACAGTCGGCCGCGGCTGGTCCGGCCGGCTGGCCCGGCTGATCACGAAGGCATGGATCGGGGTGCCGTCGGCGGAGGGGTAGTGCACCTCGATGATCTCGATCCCGGCAACGTCCACCGATCCCGGCGCGGCGGCCCAGGTCCGGACCTGGGCCGGTGCGTCCAGCGAGGTCGCCAGCACCATCGACGGGGTCACGAAGTCGGTGTAGCCGATCCATGCCTCCCGGCCGCCTTCCGGCCGCGCGGTCAGCCCGGTCACGCTGCCCACGCCGAGGCCGGTTACCTCGCCGAGCCGCTCACCGGCCGCAGACCACCAGGTCAGCCGGTCGCTGGCGTCGTGGGTATGCGCGGCGAGCACGTGGCCGTCGTCGAGGACGGCCACCCCACCCAGGGTGGCGTCGGGCTGCTCGGGGACCACCTCCCGCCAGTTCGGGTACGCCGGGTCGCTCGGGTCTGCCACGCACAGCCGGCCGCGCGGGGCGTCCCGGTCGGTCCGCAGGTACAGCCGACTCTCCCGGACCCAGCAGGAGAGCCGGGCGTCCACGCCAGACTGGATCTCCTGCAGCACCGGTGTACCCGAACCGGCGGCAGCCAGGTCGGCGATCCAGGCGTCGATCCGCGGCGCGGTGCCGGCCGAGGCCTCGATCACCAGCCACCGGCCGTCCCGGGAGACCGACACGGTGTAGTAGTTGATCGTATTCAAGCCCATGCCAAAGATTTCTTCATCGGCGCAGTCCGGGTCGGTGCCGATCCGGTGCCGCCAGACCCGGCGGTGATACTGCCGTTCGTCGGCGGGCACTAGCTCGGGTGCGAGCCGGCGGACGAAGAAGAACTCCTCGCCGCCGGGCAGCCAGCCGACCGAGGAGTAGCGGCAGCGGTTGATCGGACCCTCGATCCGCTCGGCGGTGGCCACCTCAAGCACGTACAGCAGCGACTCCTCATCACCGCCGCGGGAGAGCTGGTAGGCCAGCCGGTCACCCTCGACGCTCGGCGCCCAGGAGTCCAGCGTGGTGGTACCGGACGGGTCGATCGCGATCGGGTTGATGAGCACCCGCTCGGTGCCGTCCGGCTCGCGAACCACCAGTACCCCGAGTTCCTGGCCGGGCTCACGGCGGCTGAAGAAGGCCCGTTCGCCCCGCCACACCGGCGGACCGACTGAGCCGTCGGCCAACAGGGTGGTCAGCCGGTCCCGTAGCCGGTCCCGGCCGGGCAGCCCGGCCAGGTAGCCACGGGCCAACTCGTCCTGGCTGGCCGACCAAGTCACCGTCCGCGGGTCGGTCGGATCCTCCAGCCACCGGTACGGGTCGGGGACCTGCCGGCCGAACAGCTCCTCGGTGCGGTCCACGCGATCGGCAGTGGGGTAGTGGAACGGTGTCACGGCCGCCGACTCTACGGCAGGCTGATGCAGGCCCGGACGTGCTTTTTTGCTTCTTCTCCGGTTCACTGGTGTCTCGCGGAGGTGAGCCCGTGGTCAGGACATCTGTCACGCTGCTCCTCAACGCGACGTACGAACCGCTGTGCGTCGTGTCCTCCCGCCGTGCGGTCGTTCTCGTCCTTACCGACAAGGCCGTCGCGGTGGAGGTCGGCGACGGCGAACTGCATGGGGTGACCTGTACGGTGCCGGTACCCAGCGTGGTCCGGCTGACCCGGTACGTCCGGGTTCCGTTCCGGATACAAGTGCCGCTGACCCGCAAGGCGGTGTTTGCCAGAGACGGCGGACGGTGCGCCTACTGCGGGGCAGTGGCTACCAGCATTGATCATGTCGTCCCGAAGAGTCGGGGCGGTTTGCATGTCTGGGAGAACGTCGTCGCCTCCTGCAGCAGGTGTAACCACGCCAAGGCCGACCGGCACGTATGGGAGTTGGGCTGGAAGCTGCGGGTTGTCCCCAAAGCGCCCAACGGGATGTCCTGGCGGGTGCTCGGTGCCCGCTCGCCGGACCCGCGCTGGTCGGTGTACCTCGGTCTCAGCGAGGGCGCCCAGCGCCTGCTGACCGGGTAGCCCCCAATTGGCAGCCGCCAAAGGCCGCCCCCAAAGGCAGCCCTGCGATGGGTCGGGCTCACGTGACCCGGGCCGGGGTGGCCGGGTAGTCGTGGTGCCGGCCGGCGGCAACCAGGTCACGGAGCCGGGCCAGCCCGTCGTACACATCGACAAACCTGGTGTACAGCGGCGCCGGACCGAGCCGGAGCCGGTCCGGGGTACGGTAGTCGGGCAGCACGCCCGCGTCGATCATCGCCTGGCAGACCTGCCAGGCCCGCGGGTGCGCCAGCGCCACGTGCGCACCGCGCCGCGCCGCCTCGCGCGGGGTGGCCACCCGGAACCCCAGCGGCGTCAGCCAGGCGTCGGCCAACTCGATCAAGTACCCCGACAGCGCCATGCCCTTGGCCCGCAGCGCCTCGATGCCAGCCTCCGCCACCAGCCCGGCGCCCTCGGCCACCGCGTAGCTGGCCAGCACCGGCGGGGTACCTACGCAGAACCGGTCGATACCGGGCGCCGGATCATAGTCGGCGGCCATGGCGAACTGGTCCCGCTGGCCGAACCACCCCCAAATCGGCTGCTGTAGCTTGCCGGCCAGGTCACCACGGACATACAGGTACGCCGGCGCGCCCGGACCGCCGTTGAGGTACTTATACGTGCAGCCCACTGCCAGGTCGACGCCCGCCGCGGCCAGCCCGACCGGCACTGAGCCGGCCGAGTGAGACAGGTCCCACAGCACCAGCGCGCCAGCCCGGTGCGCGATCTCGGTGACCGCCGGCAGGTCGACCAGCGCCCCGGACCGGTACGCCACGTGTGACAGCGAGACCAGCGCCACCGCGCTGTCCACCGCGGCCGCGACCGCGTCGGCGGACACCCCGGTGTCCGGGTCAGCGGGCACCATCCGAAGCTGGTAGCCAGCCGCGGCGGCCAGCCCCTGCAGCACGTACCGGTCGGTCGGGAAGTTGTCCTCCTCGGTGACGATCACCCGCCGGCCGGGGCGGGCGGCCAGCGCGGCAGCGGCCAGCTTGTACAGGTTGACCGTGGTGGAGTCGGCCAGCACCACCTCGCCGGGCCGGGCGCCCAGCAGCCGGGTACCGATCAGGTCGCCGACCTCGCGGGCCAGCGTGACCCACCGCGACCAGCCGCGGACCAGCTCCTCGCCCCACTCTGCGGTCACCGCCCAGGCCAGCCGGTCCAGGGTGGACCTCGGCAGCCGGCCCAGCGAGTTGCCGTCCAGGTAGACCAGCCGCTCGTCGGCGATCATGAACCGGTCCCGGAAGCCGGCCAGCGGGTCGGCCGCGTCCAGCGCCAAGGCGTACGCCCGGAGATCGGAAGAGCACACGTCTGAACTCCAGTCACATCACGATCT
>OBLV0100000120.1_pt1 | contig 25362 bp, 21 predicted proteins | sample 1520071 | NCBI WGS metagenome assembly OBLV01 (sample SAMEA3888446, study PRJEB22518) | metagenome | reverse complement strand
CTTGACCGCCGGGCCGATGGGGTGGCGGTGATCCGGCTCGACCGGCCCAAGGCCAACGCCCTGTCGACGGCCATGCTGGCCCAGTTGGCGGACGTAGCCGACGATCTGGCCCGTCATCTGCCCGGCGCCATCGTCATCTGGGGTGGCCCTCGCACGTTCGCCGCCGGCGCCGACGTCAACGAGTTCGCCGGGCCTTCGGAGGCTCGGTCGATCAACGCCGTGTTCCGGCGGGCGCTCGACGCCATCGCCGCTCTTCCCCGGGCCGTGATCGCGGCCGTGACCGGCTACGCCCTGGGCGGTGGCTGTGAGCTGGCCTGCGCCTGCGACCTCCGCGTCGTGGGCGACACCGGCCGCCTGGGCCAGCCCGAGCTCCTGCTCGGGGTCATTCCCGGCGCCGGCGGCACCCAGCGCCTGGCCCGCCTGGTGGGTCCGGCCCGGGCCAAGGACCTCGTCCTCACCGGTCGCATGGTCGACGCCGCCGAGGCGCTGCGCATCGGGTTGGCCGACCGGGTCGTCCCCGCCGATCAGGTCTTGCCGGTTGCCCTCGAGCTGGCAGCGTCGCTGGCCGCCGGCGCCCTGCTCGCCCAGGCGGCGGCCAAACGGGTGATCGATGCCGGCCTTGATATCGCGCTGGCCCACGGCCTTGACCTCGAGGCTGAGGCGTTCGTCGAGATCTTCGAGACCGCCGATGCCCGCACCGGTGTCGCGTCCTTCCTGGCCACTGGGCCCGGCCAGGCGCAATTCGAGGGCCGGTAGGTGTCGTAGGTGCCGACCCCAGTCGGCCCGGCGCCAAGGGACCCCAACGACCCTGACTTCTGGGATTGGGACCCGCCGGACGAACGCCCGGTGGCGCGCCGCCACCCCGCCCGCGCCCTGCTGGCGATCCTTCTCGTTCTTGCCTTCCTCCTGTTCATGCTCCGCGTGACCCTGGGCTGAGACGACTCAACCTGAGGCGACTCAGCCTGAGGCGACTCAGGCCCAGGTGATGCAGCCCATCTCGGCGGGGATGCCCAGATCGGGGTGCAAGGGCATGACCCGCACCGCGATGCCATATCGCCCGGCGCGCTCGCAGGTGAAGGTTCCCTCGTACAGCGCCGGCCCCGCAGTCTCCTCCTGTTCCTCCGCGTCGGAGGAGGAAGGGGAGGAAGGGGAGGAGGAAGGCGAGGGAGAGAAGGAAGGGGAGGGAGGAGGAACGAGGGTAAGGGGTACGGTCACCGTGTCGGTCAGCTCACCGGTTGGCCCGACCGGGCCGTGCACCAGCTCCACCATCACGTCGTCGCCGGTCAGGCGGCCCAACCGGACGTCGGCTTCCACCCGGCTGTCGGTCCACAGGTCGGCGACCTGATCGCTCGGGTCGCAACGCACCGCCTCCACCGCCACATCACCCCACGCCGATCGCACCCGCTCCTGCCACGCCGCCAGCGCGCGGGCCCGCCCATAATTCGTCGAGGCCATGGCGTCGGCCCGCCGGGCGGTCGGCTCGTACATCTCCATCACGTAGTCCTTGACCATCCGCGACGCCAGCACCTTGGGTCCGAGTGACTGTAGCGACGAGCGGATCCTCCGGACCCACCGGCGAGGTACCGGTCCCTCGAAGCGGTCGTAGAACAACGGGATGACCTGGCCCTCGAGGATCTCGAAGAGGCTGTCGGCCTCGACGCGGTCACGCTGGCCCAGGTCGTCGTAGGCCTCGGCCGAGGAGATGGCCCATCCGTTGGTGCCGTCGAACATCTCGGCCCACCAGCCGTCGGAGATCGAGCAGTTGAGGGCACCCGACAGCAACGCCTTCTCGCCGCTGGTGCCCGACGCCTCCATGGGCCGGCGAGGGGTGTTCAGCCACACGTCGGAGCCCTGGAGGAGCATCCGGGCCACGGCGATGTCGTAGTCCTCGACGAAGGCGATGCGATGGCGCACCGCCGGGTCCCGGGAAAATTGCACGATCTGGCGGATCATCTCCTTGCCGATGTCGTCGGCCGGGTGGGCCTTACCGGCGAAGACCAGCTGGATGGGCCGGTCGGGAGACAGCAGGAGGTTGCGCAGGCGGTCAGGCTGGGAAAGAAGCAGCGTGGCCCGCTTGTAGGACGCGAACCGCCGGGCGAAGCCGATGGTCAACAGGTGCGAGTCGAATACCTCGCCCGTCCACGAGGCGTCGCTCTCGCTGACGCCGCGCTCGATGAGGCAGCGCCGCAGCCGGGCCCGCACGAAGCCGACCAACGCTTCGCGGCCCTGCTCGCGGACCCGCCACAGCTCGTCGTCGCGCACCGCCGCGACCCGTGACCATTCCGGCGCCGACGCCTCGTCCCAGGCCGGGCGGATGTGGCGGGTCAACAGCTCGTTCATCTCCGGTGACACCCAGGTCTTGGCGTGCACGCCGTTGGTGACCGACCTGATCGGGGCCTCGTCGGCGTCGATGCCCGGCCACAGCGCCTGGAACATCTCCCGGCTGACCTGGCCGTGCAGCTGCGAGACGCCGTTGGACATCCCGGCCAGGCGCAGGCCCATCACCGCCATGTTGAAGGGGGCGTGCGGCGACTCGTCGGGGAAGTGCCCAAGCTCCATCAACTGGTCGATCGAAACGCCGCATTCGGCGGCCCAGCCCCAGAAGTACCGCTCCATGAGCTCCCGGGGGAAGCGGTCGATGCCGGCCGGTACCGGGGTATGGGTGGTGAAAATGGTCCCCGCTCGCACTGCCACGATCGCTTCACGGAAACTGAGCCGTTCGCGGGTGATGAGGGTGCGGATCCGCTCCAACCCGAGGAAGCCGGCGTGGCCCTCGTTGGTATGGAACACCTGGGTCGACTCGCCTACCGCCTCCAGCGCCCGCACCCCGCCGATGCCGAGGAGGATCTCCTGGCGGATGCGGTGCTCGGTCCCGCCGCCGTAGAGCCGGTCGGTGACGTTGCGGACATGGTCGGTGTTCTCGTCGACGTCGGCGTCGAGCAGGTACAGCCGCACCCGGCCGACCTGGGCCAGCCAGATCTGGGCGGTCAGGGTCTCTCCGGCCAGGTCGACGGTCACCTTCTTGTCGTGGACGAGGACCAGGGCCATGGCGTGGGGGTCGAGGACGGGGTAGTTCTCCTCCTGCCAGCCGGCGGCGTTGAGCTGCTGGCGGAAGTAACCGTGGCGGTACATGAGACCGACGCCGGTGAGGGGCAGGCCGAGTCCCGACGCCGCCTTCAGGTGGTCGCCGGCGAGGACGCCGAGGCCGCCGGAGTATTGGGGCAGGGCCTCGGCGATGCCGAACTCGGGGGAGAGATAGGCGATGGCCCGCAGGGCGCTCGAGGGGCGGTTCTGGAACCAGCGCGGGGCGTTCAGGTAGCGGGTCAGGTCGTCGTGGGTCTCGCCGAGGAAACCCATGAACGCGGCGTCGGCCGCCAGCGCCTCCAACCGGTCCCGGCCGACCATGCCCAGCATCCGCACCGGGTCGTGCTGCGACGCCTCCCACTGCCCCGGATCCATCCAGCGGAACAGGTCCCGGGTCCGGTCGTCCCATGACCACCGAAGGTTGTTCGCCACCTCCTGGAGCGGCGCCAGAGCCGGAGGGAGGCTCGGCCTGACGGTGAAGCTGCGAAGGGCTCTCATGGCTGGGAACCGTAGGCGCGGATCTTGACGTCCAACCAACGATGCGAAAGAGAGCCGTTATCGCCGCCAGTGCCCTCCTCCTCGTGCTCGGCGCCGCCGGCTGCGGGACCTCGACGACCCCCGCCGCCCAGGCGGCACCCGCCGCCAGCAGCTCGACCCCGCCGGGTATCACCACCCAGGGGACCGGCCAGGTCTCCGGGTCCCCCGACATCATGACCCTCACCATTGGAGTCCAGACCACCGGCGCCCATGCGACCGAAGCCCTGGCGTCCAACGCCAGCCTCGTCACCGCCGTCATCGGGGCTTTGAGTAGCCATGGCGTGGCCGCGGCCGACATCCAGACGAGCCAGCTGTCCTTGAACCCGGACTACGGCAGCGGGACGGCGATCCGAGGCTACGACGTCACCGGGACCGTCGTCGCCACGGTCCGCAACATCGGCCAGGCCGGCCCGATCATCGATGCCGCGGTCGCGGCGGCGGGCGACGCCGGGCGTATCGACGGCGTGTCGTTCTCCTTCAGCGACGACAGCACCCTCCTGTCCCAGGCGAGATCCATGGCCGTGGCGGCGGCGAAGGTCCAGGCGCAGCAACTGGCCGCCGCCGCCGGCGTCAAGCTCGGGACGCTCCAGTCGCTGACCGAAGACGTGTCGCAGCCGAACTTCGAACCCTTTGCTGCGTCGGGGGCGGCCGCCAGCGTGGCGCCGACGCCGGTGCAATCGGGGTCGCAACAGCTCACTGTGCAGGTGAGCGCCACCTGGAACCTGGGCTAGCCACCCGAGCCCGAATACCCCTTAGCCTGGGGGGCGTGACCGGGCGCATCGTCATCGAGGACATCCGGCCCCGTACCCCGACGGGGCGGTACCCAGCCAAGGCCGTCGTCGGTGAGCGGGTGACGGTGACGGCGGTCATCTTCAAGGACGGCCATGACATCCTGGCGGTCCAGGCCACGTTGGTGCCGACCGGCGTGGATGCGAGCGGTACCGGCGAGGCCGTGTCGGCACCGTTGATCCTCGTCGACGCCGGCAACGATGCATGGGCGACGACGCTCACGCCTACGACCGTCGGTCCCCACGACCTCGTCATCGAAGCGTGGACCGACCGCCAGGCCACCTGGGCGCACAAGACGACGGCCAAGCTTGACGCCGGCCAGGCGATCGACGTCGAGATCGCCGAAGGCGTCGCCATGTTCGCCTCGCGAGCGGCGCGCGGTGCCGATCCCGCCGTCCACGCCGCCCTTCGCGGGCTGGACGAGGGCCTGGTCGCCCTGGCCCTGGCGACGCCGCTGCCCGGTCCCTTCGGCGCGTCCGACCTGACGACCTCGGAGCACAATTGCATCTGGGTCGACCGGGAACTGGCCTTGGTCGGCGCCTGGTACGAGCTGTTCCCCCGGTCCTACGGCGGCTTCAAGGGGACGGAGCTTCGAATTCCGGCGATCGCGGGTATGGGTTTCGATGTGCTCTACCTGCCCCCCATCCATCCCATCGGCGAGACCGAGCGCAAAGGCCCCGACAACACGTTGGGCGCCTCGGCCGACGACCCCGGCAGTCCCTGGGCCATCGGCAGCGGCGAGGGCGGCCATACCGCGATCGATCCCGGTCTCGGGACCTTCGACGACTTTGCCCACCTGCTCGCAACCGCGACGGAGTTTGGGATGGAGGTGGCCCTGGACTACGCCCTCCAGTGCTCACCCGACCACCCATGGGTCACCGAGCATCCCGAATGGTTCCACCATCGCCCCGATGGCTCCATCGCCTACGCCGAGAACCCGCCCAAGAAATACCAGGATATCTACCCGATCAATTTCTGGCCTCCCGTCGAGGCCGACCGCGTTGCCCTCTGGGACGCGTGCAAAGGGATCTTGGATTTTTGGCTGGGAAAAGGGATATCCGTTTTTCGGGTCGATAATCCGCATACGAAGCCGATTGCTTTCTGGGAATGGCTGCTGGCGGCGGTGCGGGCTGAGCATCCTGAGGTCATTTTCCTGGCCGAGGCCTTCACCCGGCCGCGGGTCATGGCCAAGCTGGCCGAGGTCGGTTTCAGCCAGAGTTACACCTATTTCACCTGGCGGACCGAGCAGCACGGGCCCGAGGGACTGCGGGCCTACCTCGACGAGCTCAGCGGGCCGGTAGCCGACTTCATGCGTCCCAACTTCTGGCCCAATACCCCCGACATCCTTTCGGGGCCGTTGCGTTACGGCCCGCCCGCGGCGTTCGCCGAACGGTTGGTGCTGGCCGCCACGCTGTCGCCGAGTTGGGGCATCTACAGCGGCTACGAGCTGTACGAGAGCGAGCCGGCGTCGGAGGCGAACGAGGAGTACCGCCACTCGGAGAAATACGAGATCCGCCACCGCGATTTCGACGAACCGGGCTCACTCACACCCTTGGTGGCGTCGGTCAACGCCATCCGCCGCCAGCATCGCTCGTTGCAGCGGTTGCGCCGGACGCAGTTCCAGCAGAGCTCGAACCCCATGATCGTCGCGTATTCCAAGATCAGCGACGACGGCAGTGATGTCGTATTGGTCGTCGTGAGCCTGGACCCCTATCACATGCAGTCGAGCGTGTTGGGCCTCGACCTGGCCGTCCTCGGCCTGCCGACGGACCGGTCGTTTCTCGCCCGCGACGAGCTCTCGGGTGAGGAATACCTCTGGAGCGGCGCCAGCCCCTTCGTGTTGCTCGAGCCTTGGTCTCGGGTGGCGCACATCCTGCACCTGCCCGACGCCCGCCCGCCGGCGGGGATCCGATGATGGTGGGTGGACCCCGCCAGCCGGTTTCGTCGTTTGCCGGTGACCCGCAGTGGTACCGCACCGCCACCTTCTACGAGATCCTGGTTCGGGGTTTCTACGACGCCAACAACGACGGAACCGGCGATCTGCAGGGGGTGATCGCCAAACTCGATTACCTCCAATGGCTGGGGGTCGACTGCCTGTGGCTCTTGCCGTTCTACCAATCCCCGCTGCGCGACGGCGGCTACGACATCAGCGATTTCTTCACCATCCTGCCGGAATACGGGCAGTTGGCCGATGTCGTCGAGCTGGTCGAGGCGGCCCACAAGCGCGGCATCCGCGTCATCGCCGACCTGGTCATGAACCACACCAGCGACCAGCATCCCTGGTTCCTTGAGTCCCGCCGGGACCGGACCAGCCCCAAGGCCGACTGGTACGTCTGGGCCGACGACGACCAGCGCTGGCCCGAGGCCCGGGTTATCTTCGTCGACACCGAGAAGTCCAACTGGGCGTATGACCCGGTGCGGGGCCAGTACTACTGGCACCGGTTCTTCTCCCACCAGCCCGACCTCAACTACGACAACCCCGAGGTCGCCGACGCCATGCTCGATGTGGTCCGCTTCTGGTTGGACCTCGGCCTCGACGGTTTCCGGCTCGATGCCGTTCCCTACCTCTACGAGCGCGAGGGGACCAACGGCGAAAATCTCCCCGAGAGCCACGAGTACCTCAGGCGGCTGCGCAAGGAGGTCGACAACGAGTTTCCCGGCCGGGTGCTCCTCGCCGAGGCCAACCAGTGGCCTGAGGACGTCGTCGATTACTTCGGCGATGGCAACGAGTGCCACATGTGCTTCCACTTTCCCGTCATGCCCCGGCTGTTTATGGCCATCCGGCGCGAGCAGCGCTACCCGATCACCGAGATCCTGGCTCGCACGCCACCTATTCCCGATGGTTGCCAGTGGGGGATCTTCCTGCGCAATCACGACGAGCTGACCCTGGAGATGGTCACCGACGACGAGCGGGACTATATGTACGCCGAATACGCCAAGGACCCGCGCATGAAGCGCAATATCGGCATTGCTCGACGCCTGGGACCACTGGTCGATAATGACCGGCGAGTGGCCGAATTGCTGCACGCTCTCCTTTTTTCCCTGCCCGGTTCTCCGATCCTCTATTACGGCGACGAGATCGGGATGGGGGACAACATCTACCTCGGCGATCGCGACAGTGTTCGCACCCCGATGCAGTGGTCCCCGGATCGCAACGCCGGCTTCAGCCGAGCCGACTTCGCCCAGCTGTACCTGCCCCCGCTCATGGACCCGGTGTACGGCTACCAGGCCTGCAACGTCGAGGCCCAGATGCGCGACCCCAGCTCGATGCTCCACTGGACCAAACGGCTCCTCGAGGTTCGCAAGCGCCACCCGGTGTTCGGTACCGGGAGCTTCGAGGTGGTCTCGACCGAGAACCCTTCGGTCTTGGCCTACGTGCGGCGCAGCGGTGCCGATTGGTGGGAGGGCGACGCCGTGTTGGGCGTGTTCAACCTCTCCCGGCTGGCGCAGCCGGCCGAGCTGCCGCTGCAGCAGTTCCAGGGCGCCACGCCGATCGAACTGCTGGGCCGGGTGCCGTTCCCGAAGGTCGGCGAGCTGCCGTACTTCGTCACCCTGGCACCCTACGGTTTCTACTGGTTCCAGCTGGTGGACCAGTGAGCCAGGCGACCGGTGTCGCCCTCCCCGAGGGCGTTGCCGCCCTGATCCCCGGGTACCTGGGGCATCAGCGTTGGTACGCCGGCCTGGGGCAGCCGACTGTGGTCGAGGTGGTCGCCGCCGACGAGCTGGTCACCATCGACGGCGGCGCCCACCGCCTGGTCTGGGCGGTCGTGGCGGTCGGCGGGGATCACTACCAGCTGCTCATCGGCGAGCGACCGAACGGCGAGCCCGCCGAGTTCCTGAAGGGCCACCATCCTTCGGTGCTCGGCTCGGTCGGGGAGCGGTACTACTACGACGCGACCGTCGACTCGGAGTTGACGCTGGCCTGGCTCTCGGTCATCACCTCGGGGGAGGTGGTCGCGGCGCGCGTTCGCCCCGTCGGCGCCGAGCAATCCAACACGTCGCTCGTGTACGACAACCGGCTGATCGTCAAGATCTTCCGGCGCCTGGCCGAGGGCCGCAATCCCGACGTCGAGGTGACCTCTGCGCTCGCCGAGGTGGGGTTCGCCCACGTGGCGGCGCCCGTCGCGGTCTGGCAGCGGGCCGGGACCGATCTGGCGTTTGTCCAGGAGTTCCTGGCGGGCGGGACCGAGGGTTGGGGGTTGGCGCTGGCGTCGCTGCGCAACCTCTACTCGGTCCGAGACGACCCAGGCTCGTCCGGCGGGGACTTTGCCCACGAGGCCGCCCGCCTCGGCCAGGTAACCGCCGAGATGCATCTGGCCATGGCTCGGGCCTTCGGTGTCGACCGTGACCGCTTCCGCGCCGTCGTGTGGCCGGCCGGGCTCGCCGAGGTAGAGGAGCGGCTGCGCAGCGTCGTCGGGGCGGCGTTCGACGGCTCGGCGGCACAACTGCTGGCGCAGTTCGGCGCGGTCGGGGACCCGGGCCCCGCCATCCGGGCCCACGGCGACTACCACCTCGGCCAGGTGATGCGCACCGATGCCGGCTGGTACGTGCTCGATTTCGAGGGCGAGCCGGCCCGCGAGAAGGCACAGCGACTGGACTTCGTGTCGCCGCTGAAGGACGTGACCGCGATGCTGCGGTCGTTCCAGTACGCCGCCCATTTCGTCCTCCTGGAGCAGGAGGCTCACGAGCAGGAAGAGTTGGAGCCGCTGGCCGCGGGGTGGGAGCGCCACAATCGGGTGGCGTTCCTCGACGGTTATTTCGCGACGCCGGGCATCGCCGATCTGCTCCCCGAGCGCACCGGCGATCGCGACGCCGTCTCGCTGGCGTTCGAGCTGCAGAAGGCGCTCTACGAGCTGGCTTACGAGCGCGTGTACCGCCCCGATTGGGTCGCGATTCCGAGCAGCGCCATCCAGCGCATCCTGGCCGGGTCCTATGACGGCGCCTGACCCCCAGATCGAGCTCATCGTCGCCGGCGAGCACAGCGACCCGCACCGGGTCCTGGGCCTACACGACGGGGTCGTCCGGGCCTACCGGCCCGACGCCATCGCCATGCGGCTGATCCCCACCGGCAGCGACGCCATCGAGATGACCCGACCCCTGTCACCTACCCCCGTTCAGGTCATCGAGATGACCCGGACCCTGTCACCTACCCCGGTTCGGGTCATCGGGATGACCCGAACCCATCCTGCCGGGATCTTTGAAGCGGAAGTGCCCGCCGGCACCGACCTCTATGTGCTGGAAGCTGACTACGGCGAAGCCGGCTGGGCGTCGACGTTCACCTTCGCCGACCCCTACCGGGCCTGGCCGACGCTCGGCGAGGTCGACCTCCACCTCCTCGGTGAGGGCAGCCATCACCAGCTGTGGACCGTGCTCGGCGCCCATCCCCGGGTGCACCAGGGTGTCGAAGGCGTCTCCTTCGCCGTCTGGGCGCCCAATGCCCGCGCCGCCCGCGTGGTGGGCGACTGGAACTTCTGGGATGGCCGGGTCCACCAGATGCGGGCCCTCGGTGCGTCGGGGGTATGGGAACTGTTCATACCTGGTGTGGCCGCCGGCGCCCGGTACAAGTACGAGCTGGTTACGCCCGACCGCCGCCTGTCGCTCAAGGCCGACCCGCTGGCCTTCGCCACCGAGGTACCGCCGGGAACGGCCAGCGTGATCGCCTCGCCGTCGACCCACGCCTGGTCGGGGGCCGACGCCGCCTGGCTGATGGCGCGGGCGCAAGGCGCGCCGTATCAACAGCCGCTGTCCATCTACGAGATGCACCTCGGATCGTGGCGCTGGGCCGCCGACACCGCTGGGCGTTGGCGGCCCCTCACGTATCGTGAGCTGGCCGAGCAGCTGCCCGACTACGTGGCCGACCTGGGCTTTACCCATGTCGAGTTCATGCCGGTGGCCGAGCATCCCTTCGGCGGGAGCTGGGGTTACCAGGTCTCGGCGTACTACGCCCCGACGGCGCGCTACGGCACCCCGGAGGACTTCCGGGTCCTGATCGACGCGCTTCACCAGCGGGGGATCGGCGTGATCGTCGATTGGGTGCCGGCCCACTTCCCCCGCGACGAGTTCGCCCTCGCCCGTTTCGACGGCACCGCCCTGTACGAGCACGAGGACCCCAAGCGGGGCACCCAGCCCGACTGGGGGACCCTGGTGTTCAACTTCGGCCGCAACGAGGTCCGGAACTTCCTGGTCGCCAACGCCTTGTTCTGGCTCCGGGAGTTCCACATCGATGGCCTGCGGGTCGACGCCGTGGCCTCGATGCTCTACCTCGACTACTCCCGAAAGGAGGGCGAGTGGGTGCCCAACGTCTTCGGCGGCCGGGAGAACCTCGAGGCCGTCGCGTTTTTGAAGGAGACCAACGAGACGGTCTACGCCGAGCACCCAGGCGCGCTCATGATCGCGGAGGAATCGACGGCGTGGCCGGCGGTGTCGCGGCCGACCTATATCGGCGGCCTCGGTTTCGGGTTCAAGTGGAACATGGGCTGGATGCACGACACGCTGCAGTACTTCTCGCGTGACCCGTTGTTCCGGCGTTACCACACCCACGAGCTGACCTTCGGGCTGATCTACGCATGGACCGAGAACTTCGTGCTACCCCTTTCCCACGATGAGGTTGTCCACGGGAAGGGGTCACTACTCACCAAGATGCCGGGCGACCGGTGGCAGCAGCTGGCCAACCTCCGGGCCCTGTTTGGGTGGATGTGGGCTCACCCGGGCAAGCAACTGCTGTTCATGGGCAGCGAGCTGGCCGACGAGCGCGAATGGGCGCATGACCGCAGCCTGGACTGGGACCTGTTGGCCGACCCCGGCCACGCCGGCATCGGGGCGCTCGTGCAGTCCCTCAACTGGCTGTACCGGGACCGGCCGGCGCTGTGGGAGCGCGATACGACCGGCGCTGGCTTCCGCTGGATCGACGCCAGCGACACCGACAACAGCGTGCTGTCGTTTCTACGCCTGGCCGGGGGGTCGGTCCTGGCTTGTATCGCCAACCTGACCCCGGTGCCGCACCGGGGATACCGGGTGGGGCTGCCGACTGCGGGGAGGTGGCGGGAGGTGCTCAATACCGACGCCACGTTCTTTGGTGGCAGCGGAATGGGCAATGAGGGTTCGGTGCTGGCCCAGCCGACCCCGTGGCACGGGATGGCGGCGTCGGCCGAACTGACGCTGCCTCCCCTTTCGGTGCTGTGGCTCGAACCGTGGTCGGAAGGCGCTGACCTGGGATAAGGACCGTTCGGACCCTCATCTGACGTGAGATATGGCTGGATTTTACGTATCCTCGACACGGTGGCCGATATGCCCGTTCATGCCAAAGCCGGACTGGGCCGCATCAAGATCGGGATCGTGGTTGGTGTTGTGGTTTTGGTCGTGGTCGCCGCGGTCGCATACATGGTGAGTCGACCCTCGTCGTCGAATGCCAACAGCGCTACTGGTCCTGGGAGTCCGTCGAAGTCTCCGGCCACGACCGCGGCGTCGCTCGGGCTGGCGGTCCTGCCCGCCGACGGGGCGTCAGGGGTCATGCCGGACACCACCATCAGCGTGACGGCCTCCATGGGTCACCTGCTCTCGGTCGTCGTCACCGGGACGAACGGCGACAGCGTCAACGGCTCGATCGGTGCCTCGGGGACGACGTGGCAGTCGTCGGGGACTCTGGCCCTGAAGACGGACTACACCGTGACCGTCGACGGCACCACGTCGAGCGGCGCCGTGGTCGAGCAGTCGACCCACTTCGCCTCGCTGGTGCCGACCGCGACCCTCGGGTACACCGTCACGCCGTCGAGCGGCCTGACCGTTGGTGTCGGCGAACCCATCGTGCTGCGCTTCGACCACCCCGTTGCCGCCGCCAACCAGGCCGCGCTGATCGCCCAGCTCCAGGTGGCGGAGTCCAACCCGGTCCCGGGCGGCTGGCGCTGGTTCGACGACCACGAGTTGCACTTCCGGCCTGAGACCTACTGGCCGACCGGGGACCAGGTGGCGTTCACCGCCCACCTAGCCGGCTTCGACGCCGGCAACGGCATCTGGGCCACCAGCAACGCCAGCACCACCTTCACCATCGGTGACTCCCACGTCGCCACCGCCAACGTGACGACCCATGAGATGACCGTCACCAACAACGGCAAGGTGATTGCGACCTACCCGATCAGCACGGGCCGAGATATCTACCCGACCATGGACGGGGTCCACATCGACCTCTACCGATCGCAGGTCGTGCACATGGTGTCGTCGACGGTCGGTATCCCCGTCAACTCCCCCAACGGCTACGACGAGTTGGTCTACTGGGACGTCAACATCTCCGACGGCGGGGAGTTCGTGCACGCCGCCCCATGGGACATCGCCGACCAGGGCCATGAAAATGTCTCGCACGGCTGTATCAACGTGGCCCCGGCCAACGCCGAGTCGTTCTTCAACTTCAGCCGGATCGGCGACGTGATCGACGTCGTCGGCTCACCCCGGCCGCCCAACCTCGGCGACCACGGCACCATGGACTGGAACACGCCGTGGGCCGACTGGACTCCGGCTGCGGTCATCCAGCTCCCCGGGACGACCCCCCCGCCTCCGACGACGTCGACCACCACCGTGGCGCCGCCGGTCACCGCCGCTGCGACCACCACCATCGCCCCCGCGGCTGCCACCACCACGACGGTCGCTCCGACCACGACCACGGCGGCGACCACGACCACGACCGCCCCGCTGTATCCCTAGGAGAGCGCTGAATCTTGGGGGGTGCGTGCCCCCAACATTCAGCGCACCCCCCGGCCACCAGGAGCGGGGCTATTCGAAGCGGCGGCGTAGATTGTCGAGGTTGTGCCGCCAGATCCGCTTCAGCACCGGTCGGCTGGCCCAGCCGCCGAGGCCGGCACCCATCCAGGGCGGGAAACGTAGCCGCTCCTCCCACGTGAGCCGGGTGCGGCCACCGGGCAGCGCCTCGAGGGTGAAGCGCCCGGTGCCGACCACGACGCCGGTGTGGCGGATGCCCATGACCGTGCCCGCCTCCCACTCGGTCACGACCATGACGTCCTTCAGGCGCAGGGGCCCGACCCTGGTATCGGTTTCGAAACCAGTGCCGACGCCCTCGATCTGGGCGGAGTGAAAGCGGATCGCCTCGGCGTCTTGCATCCACTCGACGTGGCGATCGATGTGACGGAGGTCTTCCCACACTCGCGCCGGTGGGGCGGCGATGATCGTGGTGAGGCTGATAGCGGTCAGACGAAAGCCTTCAGCTCGGTGCGCAGCTCACCGGCGGCCCGCTCGGGCGCCATCACGTTGATGAGCACACCTGACCCGAGTTCGAAGCCGCCCCGAGTGGTGGCCTTGGGGAGGATGTGGGCATGCCAGTGGTAGTCGCCGCGCACCCGGTAGGGCGCCGAATGGAACATGACGTTGTAGGCAAGGTCGCCCAGCCGGGCTCGCATGGCGGCCAGCGACAGGCGGATCGCTCGGCCCGTTGCGGCCAGGTCCTCGGCCGAGCTGCGGTGCAGGTGCGGGTTGTGCTCACGGGGCAGGACCAGCATCTGGTACGGCGTTCCGCTCCAGAACGGGCACACCACGACGATGCGCTCGTCGGCGTACACCAGCCGGTGCCCGGCGTCCTCCTCCGCCGCCAGGACGGCGCAGAGCAGGCAGTTGCCGTGGAAGCGGGCGAAGCTGCCCACCTCGTCGGCGGCCTCGCCGGGGACGAACGGCATGGACATCAGCTGGGCGTGGGGGTGCTCGAGGGAGGCGCCAGCCTCCCGGCCACTGTTGACGACGGCCTGGCTGTAGCGCAGGCCGGGTTCGAGGGCGTGCTCGTTGATGCGGTCGCTGATCGCCAGCATCACCAGGCCGGCGTGGGCATCGGACAGATCGGCCCAGGTGGCGCGGTGTTCAGGCGACAGGATCAGGACCTCGTGGATGCCGCTGGCCGGCGCCTGGGTGAACACCGGGCCGAGGTGGGTGACCACCATCGGGGCGTTGCCGTCGAATGCCGGGTATTTGTTGGGGACGACCCGGACGAGCCACTCGCCGTCGGGCCCGTAAGTTTCGCGAGCCGGCGGCGTGGAGTCCTCCCCGCCGGGGCAGAACGGGCACGGCCTCGGGTCCTCCTCGACCGGCAGGCTGCGGGTCACGAACATCGGTCGCTCGGCTCGCTCGGTGGCGATCACGACCCATCGGCCGGTCAAGGCATCCAGGCGGAGCTGGCTCATCGTCGTGAAGCCTCCGGCGCCGTATTCACAACCACTGAAAGTAGCCCGCCGGACGACCTTCCAGGAACACGGTGGTCGCGGTGGGCCGCATTAGGGTGTCGCCGTGCTCGCTGCGGTGAGGGTCGACCTGGCCCCTCCGACCGACGATCCGGCCCGGGTCAAGGCGCTGACGCAGCAGATCCTGGCGCAGAAGCAATTTCAGCCGCCCCGCCGCAGCCTGCTGCAGGCGGCCTGGCATTGGTTGGCCACCGAGGTCGGTAAGTTGTTGAGCCACCTTTTCGGCGGCGGGAGCTTCGGCTCCTCCTGGAGCGGCGTCGTGGTGGTGGTCGTAGTGGGCGTCGCCGTGGTCGCGCTGGGCTACCTGATCGCGACTCATGCCCGCCGGAGCCGCCGCCGTCGGGGCGGCCCGGTGGTGGTCGTGCGCGACGAGGGTCCGTCGCGTACGGCGGCGGCCTGGCGGGCCGAGGCCGCGGCGCACGAGGCGGCGCGACGCTGGCGAGACGCCCTGCGGTGCCGGTACCGAGCCTTGCTCGCCGAGCTGGCCGGGCGGGGCTTGCTGGCCGAGATCCCCGGCCGCACGAGCGGGGAGTACCGCCGCGACGTGGCCTCCGTCGTTCCCGCCGCCGCCTCGGCCTTCGACGGCGCCACCGATCTGTTCGAGCAGGCCTGGTACGGGGACCGGCCGACCGGCCGGGAGGAGCAGGCGGCGTTCGACGCCCTGGCCCGGCGGGTCCTGGTCCCCGTCGGTGCTGCGGGGGACACCTGGGACGTGAGTCCACGGGACACGAGCGCTCGGCGATGAGCGCTTCGGACCAAACGCCGGCGCCGGCCGTGGCGGGGCGGGCCGGGTGGCGGGGCGTGGCGACCGTGCTGCTCATCGCCGCCGCGGTCGTCGTCCTCGCCGTCCTGAGCGTCGTCGGCGGCGGGGGTGGCAACGGCGGCCCGGCCCTTGATCCGACCTCGACGTCGCCGGCGGGGGCCAAGGCTCTCGCCCTCCTGCTCAGTCAACTGGGCACCTCCGTCGTTCCGGCGACGGCCGCCCCCCGGCTCGGTTCCGGCGGCGTCGCCCTTGTCCTCCAGGACAAGCTGGGCGCGGCCGGCGATCGCCAGCTCATCGCCTGGGTACGCGCCGGCGGGACCCTGGTCGCGGCCGACATGAACCTGGTGTTCAACTTCGCCCCGCCGGCGGTGGCGCCGGGGCCCGAAGGCGAGGTGGTCGTGGCAGGTACCCAGATCGTCGATTGCACGTTGGCCGTCATGCGGGGCGTCGACTCGATCGACGTCACCGACGGGGTGGCGCTGCGCCCGCCGGCCGGCGCGACCGGCTGTTTCCAGCAGGCCGGCGGCGGCGCCTTCATGGTGGTCGAGCCGCTGGGTCGCGGCCAGCTGGTCCTGCTCGGGAGTCCCGACCCGTGGACCAACGCCGAGCTCGGCCAGCAGGACAACAGTGTGCTGGCCGCCAATTTGCTGTCGTCGCCGCCCGGCGGGCCGCCGCTGCAATGGATCGTCGGACCCCGCGTCGGCGGCGGCCAGGCATCGATTTGGTCCCTGATCGCACCCAGGGTGAAAGAGGGCCTGCTCGAGCTGATCGTCGCCGTGTTCCTGCTCGCACTGTGGCGGGCCCGGCGATTGGGCCGGCCGATCACCGAGGTTCCCCTGGTCGAGCTCCCCGGCTCGGAGTTGACCGTCGCCGTCGGCCACCTCCTGCAACAAGGCGGCCGCCTCGACGACGCCGCCGCCATCCTGCGCGACGGGGTGCGTCGCGCCGTGGTCGAGCAACTGGGCGTTCCAACGAACGCGACCGCCGATGCCATGGTGTCGGTGGTGGCGGCGCGCACCGGCCTCGACCCGAGCATGATCCTGGCGGCCGTCGCCGGAGCTGTCCCGGCAAGTGAGGCAGAGTTGGTCACCTTGGCCCGTCAGGTCGACATCATCCGACAGGAGATGGCCCATGCCCACTAGCCCCCGGTACTACGCCCAACCCCGCGACGCCGTGCTGGCCATTCGCCAGGAGGTGGCCAAGGTGGTCGTCGGCCAGGACGGGGCCGTCTCGGGCGTGCTGGCGGCGCTGCTCGTCGGGGGCCACGTCCTGCTCGAAGGCGTTCCTGGGGTGGCCAAGACGCTGCTGGTAAAGACCATAGCCGCCACCTTGGACATGGACTTCAAACGCCTGCAGTTCACCCCCGACCTGATGCCCTCCGATGTCATCGGGCAGCTCATCTACCAGCAACAGGCCGGTTCGTTCCGGTTCCGGGAAGGCCCCGTCTTCACCAACTTCCTCCTCGCCGACGAGATCAACCGCACGCCGCCCAAGACCCAGTCCTCACTGCTGGAAGCCATGGAGGAGCGACAGGTGACCATGGAGGGCGAGGCCCGGCCGCTGCCATCGCCGTTCATCGTGTGCGCCACCGAGAACCCGATCGAGTACGAGGGGACCTACCCTCTCCCCGAGGCCCAGCTCGACCGCTTCCTGTTCAAGCTGGTGGTCCCGTACCCGAGCGCCGAGCAGGAGCTCGAGATCGTGAGCCGCCACGACCAGGGCCTCGACCCCCACCGGCTGGAGGGCAGCGGCCTGCGCCGGGTGGCGTCGGCGGCGGACCTCGACGCCGCCCGGGCCGAGATCGGCGCTATTCGTGTCGACCCCGCCGTGCAGGCCTACATCGTGACCCTCGCCCGGGCCACACGCGACTCGCTGTCGGTCACCCTCGGGGTGTCGCCGCGTGGGGCCACCATGCTCCTGCGGGCGTCGAAGGCATGGGCGTGGTTGTCGGGACGACCGTTTGTGACCCCCGACGAGGTCAAGGCCATCGCCAAGGCGACCTTCCGGCACCGCATCCAGTTGCGTCCCGAAGCCGAGTTGGAAGGGGTCACGGCCGACCGAGTCCTCGACGGCCTCCTGGCGTCGGTGCCCGTGCCCCGGTGATCGGTGTTTGTGCGCTCGTGAGCGTCGGCGCCGCTTCTCCCGAGCCCCCTAGGCGGTGGAGCCCGCCGGTCCCGAGCGGCCGGCTGGTGCTGGTGGCGGCGTTGCTGTCGCTGTTGGTGCTGGCCCTTCCGGTGTCGGCCCCCATCGGTTTGCTGGTCGTCGACGGTGTTCTCCTCGTCGCCGCCATCGCCGACGGCCTGCTGGCGCCCCGGCCGGCCCGGGTGGGCGTCGTCAGGGAACTGCCTGCCGTCCTGCCGCTGAACGGCGAGGGCTCGATCGCCTGGACGGTCACCAACCCCGTCGGTCGGCCGCTGCGCGTCGCCGTGGCTGACGAGCTGGCGCCGTCGTTACGGGCCGGCACCCGCCGGGTGCGCCTGACGGTACCTGCCCACGGCCGGGTGACGGCGGAGACGATGATCCGGCCGAGCCGGCGGGGCCGCTTCGAGCCGTCTGAGCTCGTGGTGCGCGTCGACGGCCCCCTCGGGCTGGTGTCGCGCCAAGGGCGACGCCTGCGCCCCGCCCTGCTGCGTGTCTACCCCCCGTTCGCCTCCCGCAAGGAAGCGGAGCTGCGGATCGACCGGGCCCGGATCTTTGAGATCGGGCTGCGGTCGGCTCGGGGGCGAGGCGGTGGCACCGAGTTCGACCAGCTCCGCGAGTACGGCGTGGACGACGAGTCCCGGCGGATCGACTGGGCCGCCACCGCCCGCGCCGGCAAGGCGATCGTGCGGACCTACCGGGCCGAACGCAACCAGACCGTCATCGTGGCGCTCGACAACGGACGGACGATGGCCGGCCAGGTCGCCGGCGTGGCGCGCGTCGAGCACGCCATGGACGCCGTGCTCATGCTCACCGCCGTCGCCACTCGTTTGGGCGACCGAGCCGGCCTGGTGGCCTTCGACCGGCGCATCCGGGCGATTGTGCCGCCCGGCCAGCGGGCCGACCAGATGTCCCGGGTCAGCGAGGCCATGTACCAGCTGGAGCCGGAACTGGCCGAGAGCGACTACCGGGGGGCATTCACCGAGACGCTGGTGCGTTTCCATCGCCGGGCGCTGCTGGTCCTGTTGACAGAACTAGCCGATCAGGCCCTCGGCGACACGTTGCTGCCGGCGCTGCCGCTCATCCTGCGCAGCCACCTGGTCGTCGTGGCCTCGGTGCGCGATCCTGACCTCGTCGAGTGGGCGATCGGGCCGGCGCCCGATGCCGCCGCGGCCTACCGCAAGGCGGCGGCCCAGTCGGCCCTGGAGGACCGGCGACTGCTGGCGGCCAGGCTGCGGGGACTAGGGGCGACGGTGGTCGACGCCCCGCCGGGGGTGCTGGCGCCGGCGCTGGCCGACGCCTACCTCAAGGTCAAGGCGACGGGCCGGCTGTAGCGCCTCCGAACATCACCGACCGCCCTCCCGCAGCGCCCCGGTGAAACCCTGGGCGACGGCCGTGCGGCCGAGGACCACGGCGTAGACGAGGAATGCCACCTCGACGGTAGCCCCGATGCCGACGCGGACCACCGTGGAGAGGCCCGAGCCGGTCACGAAACCCTCGATGGCGCCGGCCACCATCAGCGTCAGGATCACCCCGGCGACCATCACCACCGACCGCTGGCCTTCCTCGGCCACGGCGGACAGCCGTCTCCGGTCCCCGGGATCGATCACCGCCCAACCGAGTCGGAGGCCGGCGGCGCCGGCGATGATGACCGATGTCAACTCGAGCATCCCGTGGGGCAAGACCAGGCCATAGAACTTCGACGTCTGGCCGGCGGCGGTGAACAACCCGGCGGCCTGGCCGATCCCGTAACCGTTGTAGACGAGGATGAGGGCGGTTAGGACGCACACCAGGATCCCGAAGGCGAAGGCCTCGGCGGCCACGTGGATGTTGTTGTTGTAGACCTGGCTGGCAAAGTCTTCGGCTGGCTCCGACGAGTAGTAGGAGGCGAAGTCCTGGTTGACATACGCCTGGCGGACCGCGGCGGGGGCGCTGGCGTTGACTGCGGCGGGGGAGGTGGCCAGCCATGCGCCGACGGCGATGGCGGGGCCTAGGGTGAGGATGGCGCTGGCGGCGACGAACCAGCGGCTGTGCCACAGGGCCGCCGGGAGGGTGCGGGTGAAGAACTGCCGGGCCTCGTGACCCGCCCGGGGTCGGCCTCCGTAGATGACCGCGCCGGCCGCCGCCACCTGCTGGGACAGGCGGGCGTTGAGGGCCGGTTCGTTGAAGTTGCTCTGGGCGTACGACAGGTGACTGGCGGTGCGCTGGTAGAGGGCGATAAGTTCCTTGAGTTCGGCGCCCGACAGGCGCCGGACGCTGACACCAGCCCGTTCGGTCAACTTCTGTAATCGTTCCCAGACCGGGGCATATCGGGCCAGGAACTGGTCGATGTCCATGTGTTCGGTACCGTAGCCAGGGTGCAGCCCCAAGGTGCGCGGGTGGTCACGCCCGAAGCGGTCGTCCTCGACGTCCAGACCGCGGGACTGGGGTCGCGGGCCCTCGCCCGCGTCCTCGACATCATGATCCAGGGGATCGTTTTGGTGTTCCTGGCCCCTATCTTGGCCGCTGGATCGGTGGGTATCGCGATCTACCTGTTCGTCGTCACCATCGTCGCCTTCGGCTACCCCATCTTGTGGGAATCGCTGGCTCGGGGGAGGACGCCCGGGAAGATGGCGCTTGGGTTGCGGGTGGTCACCCGCCAGGGCGCCCCGATTCGTTTTCGCCACGCCCTCGTTCGGGGCCTGCTCGGGTTGGGCGAGGTGATCGCACTGCCGCCCGTTGGGGTCATCGCCATGCTGTCCTCGGCGAACGACCAGCGGCTCGGTGACATGGCGGCGGGCACCATCGTGATCCGCGAGCGGACCGCGACGCGCGTGTCACCGCCGGTGGTGTTCTTCCCACCGCGGGGCTGGGAGTCCTACGTGGATTCGCTGGATGTGGGCGCGGTGTCGGCGGCAGAGTACGAGAACGTCCGAACCTTCCTCATCCGGGCGCAGGAGATGGAGCCGTTGCCCCGTTCCAACCTGGCCGCACGCCTGGCGGGGTCGTTGGTCGCCCGGATGCCACAGCCGGTTCCGGCGGGGGCGGGGCCCGAGGTCTGGCTGTCGTGTGTCGCGTGTGCCTACCAGCGACGCCATGGCGGCCCGACCATGCCGCCGCCCGGTCCCTGGGGCGTCGGATCCATGGCGCCACCGGGACCGTGGAGTCCACCCGGCCCATGGGGACCGCCGCAGGCGCAGGGTCCCGGCCCGTGGGGACCGCCGCAGGCGCAGGGTCCCGGCCCGTGGGGACCGCCGGCGCCGCCGCGAGCGCCCGACCAACCGGCTCCCTTTCCCCCGGGCCGGGCTAATGAAGGGTTCACGGCGCCGGACTAAGGCCTAGCGTGGTGGTGCCATGTCCGCCTACCTCGACCACGCCGCGACCACGCCGCCGCGCCCGGAGGCAGTGGCCGCCATGTTGCCGTGGCTCACCGAGCGCTTCGGCAACCCTTCGGGCTCGCACTCGGTTTCCCGTGCCGCGCGCGCGGCGGTCGACGAGTCCCGCGACATCGCGGCCGAGGCCCTCGGCACGACCCCGGGGGGGATCGTCTTCACCGGTGGTGGCACCGAGGCGGACAACCTGGCCATAGCGGGCGTCCTCGCTCGCCGGCGCGGCGCCGTCGTGTGCAGCGCCGTCGAGCACCACGCCGTCCTTCACGCCGCGCAAGCGGCGGCCGATGGGCATCTCGCGACCGAGCTGCGGGTCGTGCCGGTGCTCAGCGATGGCACGATCGACCTGGACCGCCTCGCCGACGCCCTCGATGAGACGGTGAGCGTGGTGTCGATCATGCTGGCCAACAACGAGGTCGGCACCATCCAGCCCCTCGCCCCCATTGCCCGTCTTCTTAGACGGCGCGCCCCCCAGGCGGTGTTGCACACCGACGCGGTGCAGGCCTTCCCCTGGCTCGACGTTGCCGGCGGCGCTACCAAGGGAGCCGACCTCGTCTCGGTCAGCGCCCACAAGTTCGGCGGCCCCCAGGGTGTCGGTGTGCTGGCGGTACGACGCCAGGACGTGAAGCTCGCACCCGTCATCCACGGCGGGGGTCAGGAACGCGACCGTCGCAGCGGTACCCACAACGTGGCCGGCATCGTGGGGATGGCCGCGGCGATGCAGGCCACCATCGCGACACGGTCCGAGACCGTCGAGCGGGTCGGCCGACTACGTGATCGCCTGGCCGATACGTTGCTCGCGGGGAGCGACGGGGTGGCCGAAACGGGCGAGCGCAGCAGAAAGATCGCCGGCAACTGCCATCTCTGCTTTGACGACATCGAGAGCGAGGCGCTGCTGATCCTGCTCGACGACGCCGGCGTTTGTGCCTCGGCCGGCTCGGCGTGCGCCAGCGGCGCCATGGAGCCGAGCCACGTGCTCGTCGCCATGGGGATCGACCGCCGGCGGGCGCTGGGCAGCCTGCGCCTGTCGCTCGGCCCCAGCACATCCGACTCCGACGTCGACCTGGCGCTGAAGGTGGTCCCCGACGCCGTCGCACGACTGCGCGACGCCAGCTGATGCGAGTCCTCGTCGCCATGTCCGGGGGCGTCGACTCGTCGGTCGCGGCCGCCTTGTTGCTGGAAGCCGGCCATGAGGTGGTCGGGGCGACCATGAAGCTGTGGGGCGGGGAGTCCGACTCGGGGTGCTGTTCTGTTGCCGACGTCGAGGACGCAAGGCGTGTGGCGCAGCAACTGGGCATTGCCCACCACGTCTTCAATTTCACCGAATATTTTGACGACCACGTCGTTGCGCCCTACGTGGCCGAGCACGCCGCCGGCCGCACGCCTAATCCCTGCGTGTCGTGTAACCGCCACCTCAAGTTCGACCGCTTCCTGCGCCGGGCGTCCCAGCTGGGCTTCGACGCTATGGCCACCGGCCACCACGCCCGGGTCGTCGCCGCCGCCGGCCGCTGGCGCCTGGTGCGGGGCGCCGACGCGGCCAAGGACCAGTCGTACGTGCTCTATATGCTCGGCCAAGATCAGCTCGCCCGCACGCTGCTCCCGGTGGGCGAGCTGAGCAAGGCGTCGGTTCGGGCCCTGGCTTGCCAGCTCGGGCTGCGAACGGCCACCAAGCCCGACAGCCAGGACGTGTGCTTCATCACCCGATCGGCAGGCCGGGAGGCGTTCCTGGGGGCGCGTATTCCGCTGCATCCGGGTCGGTTGGTCGACGTTGTTTCAGGCCAAGATCTGGGGAAAGTGGACGCCGTCGAGCTGGTCACCGTCGGACAGCGCAGGGGGATCGGGGAGCGGCCCGGCGGAGAGCGGCGCTACGCCGTCGATGTCGATGTCACGTCGCGCACCGTCGGGGTCGGAACGCTCGAGCACCTCATGGACCCTGGTATTCACCTGGTCGGCGTGAGCTGGGTGGACTCGGCTCTCGCGGTCGGGTCGCCGGTTCTCGTCCAGATGAGCGCGCACGGCCAACCGGCACCGGCGGTGCTGGCCGGGCCCTGCGAGGTGCGTTTCGCGCAAGCGCAGCGCCGGGTGGCGCCGGGCCAGAGCGTGGTGCTCTACGACGGCGATGCGGTCCTCGGCGGCGGGATCGCGGCCTGATGCCGACCCCGGTCTCGCGTGGCGGCATCACCACCCGGCAGGCGTTCCTGGCCATCGCCATGGTGTTCTTCCTCGGCGTCTTCGTGGGGATCGGTATCGGCCTGCTTCTCTAGCTTCTCCTCAACCGGGGCGCCAGCGCGACCGATGGAAGAGACACGTTGGTGCTGGGAGGCTCACGATGAGATGGCGAGTGGCGGTGTTGATGATCGTGTGCGGGGTGATATTGGTCGTGGCGCCGGTCATCCAGATGGCCGCGCGCCCCTGACTCACCACCCCAGCGTGCCCGGCCCCCCCTTGTAGGGGCCGACCACGGAGGAGGTGACCCAGCCGCCGTAGAAATCACCGGGCTGGGGAATCACTCGCTCGTCACCGACGTAACAGGCGCTCATACGCCCGGCGTAGAACGAGACGTAACCCTCTAACCTTTTGTAGCCAGGGTTTGGTTTCCGGTAGCACCAGGCGGCATCGACCTCGTCGCCGACTGCGAAATACGAGGCGCGGCCTTTCCATTCGCAATATGACGTCCTTTGCGTGGGCGTCAGCACGCCCGGTTCAATATCGGCCGGGGGAAAATAGAACGTCGGCGGGCTGGCGGTCTCGCAGATGCGCAGGCCGGCGGTGGTATCGGCGATGGCTCGGCCCGCGAGTTCGACCCTGAGCCGGGCGCTGACCGCTTCGAGGCGCGGTGGCCGGGGATAGTCCCAGACCGACTCCTGGCCCGGGCCTGGCTCGATCCTTGGTGTCTTTGGTCGCGGCATGGGTCAAGCATGGTCCCTCGCTCGGTTGGCGTGTCGCTTGGTTGGCGTGTCGATTGGTTGGCGTGTCGCTTGGTTGGCGTGTCGCTTGGGGCGTGTCGCTTGGGGCGTGTCGCTTGGGGCGTGTCGCTTGGTTGGCGTGTCGCTTGGTTGGCGTGTCGCTTGGTTGGCGTGTCGCTCGGTTGGCGTGTCGCTCGCTTGGCGTGTCGCTAGCTTGGCGCCGTGCGCACCATCGGGATCTTCGTCTTCGACGGGGTCGAGGAACTTGACGCCGTCGGTCCCTGGGAGGTCTTGGCCGACTGGACCCAGAACTGGCCCGACGACGGCTGGGAGGTCGTCATGTTTTCTCGCTCGGGCGACCCAGTCGTGTGCGCCAAGGGCCTTGTCATCCAAGCGCCCTTGAGTTGGGAGACCGTGGCGTCCGTCGATGTTCTCATCTATCCCGGCGGACACGGGACCCGAGCCCAGCTCGATGACCCTTCGCTGATTTCCTGGGTTCGCGGTATTCAGTCGACGGGCGCCATCATGACGAGCGTCTGTACGGGATCGCTCGTCTACGCCGCCGCCGGCATCCTCGCCGGTCGGCCGGCGACGACATATTGGAGCGCCCTCGACCTGCTCCAGTCGCTCGACCCGACGATCGAACTGCGCCCCGACGACCGCTGGGTCGACTCGGGGGAGGTCATCACCGCCTCGGGCGTGTCGGCCGGGATCGACATGGCCCTTCACCTCGTTCGCCGTCTCGTCAGCGCGGAGAGGGCTCGTGAGGTGCGCCGGGCGATCCAGTACGACCCGGCGCCTCCCGTCTAGTTGCGGCTCCATCAGCTCGGGCTCGGCGGCCTGCGCCTCCCCGGCCGCCTGCGCCTCCCCTGCCGCCTGCGCCTCCCCTGCCGCCTGCGCGTCGTCGGCCGCCTGCGCCTTCGCCGCCCCTGCCGGCGCCTTCGCCGCCCCTGCCGGCGCCTTCGCCGCCCCTGCCGGCGCTCTCGCCTCGCCGCGGACCCGAAACCGTGGTGGTTTTTCGCTTTCGTGGGGACTTTCCGTCGGATAGCAGCGGTAAATCCCCACGGAAGCGGTAAATCCCCACGGAAGCGGCAAAGCCCAACGGAATCAGGTGGGCAAGCTAAAGCTGCTCCCGCAGGGCGGTGAGGCTGGGGGCCAGGTCGGGCTGGGTGTCGGCCAGATTGGCCATGGCCTGGCTGAGGAGGTCGCGGTCGGCCTTGGGCAGGGTCTGGACGCTGCGGGCGATGGCCCGGAACGCTTCGTCGCGGTCGCCTTGGATGAGGGCGGTCGTCGCAAGCGCCATCTGCGCCCCGACGTTGTCGGGGTAGAGGCCGGCGAGGAGCCGGGCCCGGGGGATGGCACGATGCGGGTCGGCCTGGTTGGCTGAACTGGTGACGAAGTTACCCAGCGCCTCGGGGTCGTCGAGGATGGTAAAAGCGGCGTCGGCGCCGTCAATTCGGATCAGGGCCAGTAGGCCCTGGTGCGCCAAGAGATCGGGCTGAGATCGGAAGAGCGTCGTGTAGGGAAAGAGTGTAGATCTCGGT
>OBLV0100000119.1_pt1 | contig 25487 bp, 24 predicted proteins | sample 1520071 | NCBI WGS metagenome assembly OBLV01 (sample SAMEA3888446, study PRJEB22518) | metagenome | reverse complement strand
GTTGCGGCGGCGTTCACTGTACTGCTGACCTTCGTGGCGATGTACACAGCGCTCGGCCCTGAGCTGCAGAACCATTTCGGGCTCGACCAAACCGACATCTTACTAGTGCGTCTTGCCGGACTTCCCGCGATGCTGCTGGCTCCGGTAGCCGGCGCGCTTGCCGACCGTATTGGAACCTTGAGTGTGATCCTCGCTGGGTTCACTCTCTCCGCCCTCGGACTGGTCGTGGAAGCGCTCGCCAACGACTCGCTTGGAACACTCATCGTGGCCAGCGCGATCTTCGTGGCAGGTATCGCGACGACGGTTCCCGCCCAGATCGCCCTAGTTGGCGCTTCCGCACGGGAAGAACGCGCTGGAGGGCTCGCACTCTATTCGTTCGTGCTCTTCGTCGGAGCCAGCCTGGGCCCGCTGACGACCCAGCTCCCGCTCGGGTTCAAGGGTCTCCTGCTCGCGCTCGCTGCCATCCTCGTGGGCGGGGCAGGGCTCGTGAGCCTGAGCAGCTTCGGCCGCGAGCGGGAGCCGGAATTCCGCAGCTTATAGCACGGGGGTCATCAAGGATTTCGGTCCGCTCGTTCGACGCTGACCTGAAGCACCTTCGTGGCCCGTGCGGTATAGTGGGTGGCTATGTATTGGGGCAACCATTTTCGACACCGAACAGCGGTGCGTGGGCGGTAAGCGTCTTGAGCATCGAAGTCTCAGCGACTTAACGAAGCTGGTTCAGTCTCCAGAGATCGCCGACGAGTAAGTAGAATTGGAGTCATGCCCCGATATTCGGCGCCATAGGTAACTGACGATCAGATGGTCGTCGAGCTTAAGCAGATCGGGCCGATGCACGGGTTTGCCGTATGTGAAGTAGCGGACGCATTGCGCGTTGATCACCGCGGTAGGTACCCATAGCGCAATACCACTAAGTTAGCCCGAAGCACGTTCGCCCAGATCTTGTCAAACTCCCAGGTCAGCGCCTTGCAAGTGGATAAGATCCACTCGTAACTTAGTGGTATTGACCCATAGCGCCGTCGTGCCGTTGACGCCACGCCGGCCTCCGGAGATCTTGTCGCGTGCTGGACGGTGATCTCGTAGCCGAGGAAGGGTCCCCACGCTGGGCAGGCCACGCAGCCGCCGTACCTGGGTTCGGTTACCGCAGGCGCGGGCATGCTCGACCGCCTACGCCAGCCGGTAGGCCAGGTCGAGGTCGAGGTTACCTGCCGCGGTGTTGGGCGTGCCGACGTCGACTATCACACCCTGGTAGCCCGGGCACGTTCAGTTTCCAGCCTCATATCCAACTTCGCGTAGTCCTCGTGCGCCAGAGCTATCGCGCCGTCGACGCTCATCACGGTCGGGAGATTCAAAAGACCCACGATCACGGTGAGCCGCTCGGGAAGGCTGCCGCCGACCGCGTGGTACGGGATCCGTAGCTCATCCAGGGTGGCTAGCAGCATGTCGTCGATCGTAGACCGGAAGCGGTCGTTCATCGGTCGGTGACCATCGTCCGCGATTGGCAGTTCGTGACGCAGGTGCACAAACACGTCAAACGTGGCCTTGACGTGCTGTTTGAATGCATGCCCGAACTGCGCGACCACCTTTTCGAAAAATCGCATCTCGTCGTTGTACTCGGCTTTTTCCACGCTGTCCAGGTGCGCCGTCGCGTTCGGGTTCATTCCGTGCATGACCCGCGCCGCCCCGTAGAGCCACTCCTGCAGAGATGACCCATCTGAGATAAACCCGTTTGGGAGCAGGCTTTCCTGGACGGCACGTCCGACATGACGACGCATCATGAGCTGTACGAACTCGGCGGGAGTGCACTCCGCGAGCTTCTTACCAGGAACGGCTTCAGGCATGATCTCACGGATCGCCTTCGCCAGGGTACGGGGAATTCCGGTATAACGCGACAGCGCCATCACCGTGAGCGTTTTGCCAGACGAATAGGTCCCTGAAACTGCTAGCTTCATAACGTATGGCTCCTAATTGCGCCGTCAGAGGTTCGGACAGTGATCGTTAGCAGTTCGTTCGCGAAGAGGCCGAGTATCGGGCCACCGCGGCTGCCCTGCACCGAGGATATGTAGCGGGTCGAGCGAGGCGGTGCTGGACGAGCCCGTCAAACGAAGTCGACATGGTGGCGTCAACAGGGCTAGCGGTGTCCTCAGCCGGCTCCAGGTCTGCGCCCGTCGCCGCACCTCGCTCGCCCGTCCAGGCAGCCAGTGCTGCCCTCCTCGGGACCTCCAGCAGCTCGCACCCCCTGCTTGTTGACAACCACGATGTGAAGAGCAGTGAGCACTGCAGCCTGATACACAGCGCTGCGGTAAGGGCTGAGACTGTTTTGACACAGATTCGGGGCAGTTCCGCTGGCGGAGACCGGCAGTCACTGCCTGCACGGATGGTCCCGCCGCCAGGTGCTTGCCGTACACCCTGACAGGAGGCATCTCGTATCTTCCCGATGCTGGCAAGATCAGGAGGTCAGCCATGCCGTGGCTGGTACAACGAATGGGCGAGCCCGCTGCGGTTTGTTACCAGTAGGTCGGCCAGCCGGGGCAGCACGTTCTGCAACACAGGCGTACATACTGGCGTCGGCGGGTGGCTAGTCCGGGCCGGTCAACCAGGGTCAGCCTGCCGTCCTTGCCATAGAAGATCACATGATTTAGGGTGTCGATCACACTGACAGCCGGGGAGACGAGAGCGACAATGCTGTCTGACTACGAGAGAGTTGTAGTAACCGGTGGATGCGGTTTCATCGGCCGCCACACCTGGTTAGAGAGCTTGTTGCCCAGAACAAACATGTCATTGTCCTCGACCGTACTCTTACGAACGCGGGAAACGCCGGCGGGAGCGTCGAGTACCGTACGGTAGATATTCGCGGCCGGGAGTCGCTGGTACCGGCGATGAAAGATTGCGAGATGATGTTCCATCTTGCCGGTAATCCTAACGGCAGCCAGTCCGTCCGGGAACCGCGGGTCCATTTCGAAGACAACTGTCTCGGTACGTACAACGTGCTCGAGGTAGCCGCCCAGGCGTTCGACGCCTGCTCTACGTTTCTTCTGCTTCCTCCTACGGTATACCCAGGTCTTTTCCGATACACGAGACCCACCCACCGACCGTGCGCATTCACGGGGGTGGGGCGACCTGGGTGGATACGGATTGGCGACACGCCGGGCCGGGATAGTTGATCTCGCCGCTGATTGCTGATCGTGTTGGTGTTGTGTCCGATGTGCCGGCTAGCTCGCCCGCTGCGCCGTTGCGTGAGGCCAACGCGCGGTTGCGGGAGTCGCTGGCCGCTAAAGACGCCGAGGCGGAGGCTCGGGAGGAGGAGTTGGCGGGGTTGCGGTCGGCGTATGCGCGGTTGGAGTTGCGGGTCGCGGAGTTGGAGCGGCGGCCGGGGATGGATGGACAGCACGGACTCGGGCACATCGCCGTCGAAGGAGCCGATCGCTGCCCGGCAGCGGTGCAAGGCTGAGTGGCGCAGGCGCGATCGAGACTGCTCGACGCGGGAGCTTTCGGCCGACCGCAAGCCAGGAGGGCAGCTTGAGCATGCCGGGAGCGGTCTGCGGCCGGACCCTGATCCTGATGAGGGGCTGCCGGTGGATCCGCCGGCGAGTGTTCGGGCTGCGACGAAGACCTGGCTGACGGCGGGGACGCCGGCGCGCACTGGTCGCAGACCTGGGATGTGCAGACTGTCGTTCGTAAGGTCGGCTATCGACTGCCGCGGCGCCGCTGCGGCTGCTACCGGAAGGTCACCACTGCGGCGCCGCAGTAGGGACAGGCCGGCACGGTGTCCTACGGGCCGAACCCTCAACACCGCGGCGATCCTGCTGGGCTGCTACGGGGAATGTGCCGACCGAACGGGCCGCGAACTTGATCGAGATGCTGCTGGGCGTGCCGGTGCCGGCCGGGTTCGTTGACCGTGCGGCTGGGCGGCTGGAGGAGAAACTGTCCGTGGCCGGATTCGACGAGGCGATAAAGGCCGCGCTGGCTGGCCTGCCCGGTGCTGGGCGCCGATGAGAGCCCGGTCAACGTGCTGCGTCCCCACATCGACCCGGCTACCGGCCAGTCCATACCCGGCGCCGTGCAGGTGATGGTCATCCCTACCCTTGAGGAGCGGCCGGTCTGGCTGCAGCCCCTGCTCGCGCTGCGTGAACGCCGTCGTCGGGGTGTTGTCCGGCTTCACCGGGTATCTGATCGTCGACGGCTACCGGGCCTACCAGCGGCTAGCCGGCGCCCTCAAAGGTATCCAGCAGTGCTGTCAGCACGTTATCCGCCGCTGCCGGCAGGTCGTCCAAGCTCGCCCCCCGGCAGCCTGCAGGACTGGACCGACGACGTCCGCGCCGTCCTCGGCGAGGCGCACGAGGCGGTCATCACAGCCAAAGCAGCCGGCCAGTCCGCGCTGGATCTCGGCCTGCTGGCCAGCCTGCACGCCCGCTACGACGAGGCCGTCGCGTTCGGCCAGACCCACAACCGCCACCGCGACTGGCACGAGGCACCACCCCGGATACGCCCCTGGCGTGCTGGCTGGCCGACTACGCCGGCCAGGTCTGGCTGTTCGCCACCGCCTTCGATGTCGAGTAGACTAATAAAGCCAGTGAACGAGCAATCAAAGACCCCGAACGACATCACACCGTGTCCGGATACTGGCACACCCAAGGCACCCTCGGCCGGTTCTGCCGGATCCGCTCCTACCTCACCCCGGCACGCAACCACAGCGTGGACGCCATGTCGGCCATCCACACCCCCTCGCCGGAAATCCCTGGCTCCCCACCCCGTCCCGACATGATTATCAGGGGTCACCTCCTGAATGGACACCACCGACCCGATCGTTCCTTATGGTGCATCCAAGCTTGCCGGCGAACGTTTGGGGTCGCCTTCTGGCACGCGCTTGGGCTACCTTTTCTCGCGGCCCGACCGTTCTGCGTCTATGGCCCAGGAGATAATCCCGCCGCAGCGCTTACCGAGGTAAACCGCTACCTGCGGTGGCACCTGAATCACCGGCCCATCCAAATCGTTGGCGACAAGGTACGGAAGACCCGCGACTTTGTGCACGTCTCGGACCTGGTTGCCGGCCTACTGGTAATTGCCGACAAAGCAGAGACGGGCGAGATCTTCAATATCGGCTCGGGGACCGAGACCTCCATGGAACGCCTCGTGCAGTCGATCGAGAAGGCAACCGGCCGAGCTGCTGAGGTCACTGAGATCACAGAAATCCAAGAAGACACCTACCGCTTGGTCGGGGACATCTCAAACATTAGTCGACTTGGCTACGTCCCGCGTGTTTCACTGGATGACGGTGTCGCTCAACTGGCCGCGGAGTTGGGGCCTCATCCCGAACTCCCCTCCGTGGATACGATATTCAACTTGGCCAGAGTGCAGAGCAACTCCCGGCAGGCTAGTTGCGCTACCGGACCGCTTTGGGGGGAAGTCAGCGGCCAGCAAATTCCCGCGGCCCGGCGCCACCGGTGGGCGCGCGCATCCCACGGCTGAACACGTAACCAACGGTTAGCACATAGCCCAAGGCAGCCGGCAAGACGTGTCCCCTGTGGTTGGCGTAGCGTCGCTTCGGCCACGTGTAGGGGGATGGTCCCACCTGGGTGCGCCGATACCGCCGATCGCCCGGAGGTCGCCGCGATGCCTGAACTCTCACAGATCCGGTCCGGCCACGTGACGAAGATCCACGTGACAAAGACATCGACCCGGCTGTCCGATGGCCGTGAGCTGATCTACTTCGACGACCGGCCGGGCCGGACCCGTACTCCCCTGGACACTCGTGAGGTGCCCCCTACGCAGACCGTATCGGAGATCCGCTACGACCCCCTGGAGGATCAGTGGGTGGTGATCGCGGGCCACCGCCAGACTCGCACCTACCTACCGGCGACCGCCGAGTGCCCGCTTTGCCCGTCCTCGGCGCAGCGGGCCACCGAGATTCCGGCCGAGGACTACGATGTCGTAGTCTTTGAGAACCGATTTCCGTCGCTCGCCTCGACGAACACAGCCACGCCGGATGCACTAGAACAGATCGACGGTGGCCGGTTCCGGCGCCGACCGGGCGTGGGACGCTGCGAGATGGTGTGCTTCACCGCCGACCACGACAGCTCGTTCGCCCGACTGACGCCGCAGCGCGCGGCGACCGTACTGGCGGCGTGGACTGACCGTACCCGTGAACTTTCCGCACGCCCCGAAGTCGAACACGTGTTCGTATTCGAGAATCGCGGGGAAGAGATCGGCGTCACCCTCCCCCACCCCCACGGTCAGATCTACGCCTATCCGTTCGTGCCACCCAGAACACTGCGGATGATCCGCTGCACCCAACGCCACGGCACCTGCCTGCACTGTGCCGCCGTGGTGGCCGAGCAGTCAGCACGGATCCGGGTGGTCGCCGAGACACCGCGGTGGCTCGCGTTCGTGCCCTATGCGGCCCGGTGGCCATTCGAGGTACACATTTATCCGCGGCGACACATCGCCGACCTGACCGGACTGGACGAGGCCGAACGAGCCGAGTTTCCGGCGCTCTACCTTGACATCCTGCTCCGGTTTGACGGCGTCTTTGGCGCCCGCATGCCCTACGTCGCGGGCTGGCAGCAAGCCCCGGTCAGGGTAGGCCGAGACTACGCCCATTTGTTCCTCCAAATCTTCTCGAACCGGCGGACACCCACCAAGCTGAAGTATCTGGCCGGCAGCGAGTCTGGGTTGGGCATATTCATCAACGACATTGCGCCCGAGCGGTCGGCCGAGCTGCTCCGGGAGGCTCGTTGACCGCCCCTAGTACGCCGGTGCGCGCCTTCGGGCCGGGCCGAGTCAACCTCATCGGTGAGCACACCGACTACAACGACGGGCTCTGCCTGCCCTTCGCTATCGAGCTGGGGATCACCGTCGAGGCTCGTGCCCGTACCGACCACACCATCCACGTACGGACCGTCGATCTCGGCCAAGAGGACACCTTCGATCTCGGTGATCCGCCTCCGGCCGACGGCTGGCGGGCGTTCGTCCGCGGCGTCACGGCCGAGCTGCAACGCGCCGGGCACCGGCTGCGGCCCGCGGAACTGACGATCAGCAGTACGCTGCCGCGCGGCTCCGGCCTGGCGTCATCGGCCGCACTCGAAGTCGCCCTCGCGCTCGCCCTGCTTGACCACAGTGGCCACCCCGAGCCCGATCGCCGTGCCCTCGCCCGGCTGTGCGCGCGGGTCGAGAACGACTGGGTCGGTGCTCACACCGGCCTGCTCGACCAGCTCGCCGTACTCTTCGGCCAACCGGACCACGCGCTCCGACTCGACATGCACAACCTCGCTATCGACCCGGTGCCGCTGCAACTGGACCGTTGGAAGCTGGTGATCGTCGAGTCGGGAGCTACGCGCAGTCACACCGACTCTGGCTACAACGACCGCCGGCGGGAGTGCCGGCAGGCTTGCGCGCGGCTCGGCCTCCGATCCCTTCGGTACGCCCGAGACACCCGCCTCATCCGTCTGCCGACGCCGCTGGACCGCCGGGTACGGCACGTGCTTGCGGAAAACCAGCGGGTGGAGGCCGCGGTGGTGGCGCTGCGTATCGGCGACCTGGCCGGCTTGGGGCGGCTGCTCAACGCTTCCCACGCTAGCCTGCGTGATTTGTACGAGGTGTCGGTACCGGCCGTCGAGAGTGTCGTTGCCCGCCTCCTGGCAGCCGGCGCGGTCGGAGCGCGCATGGTCGGTGGCGGCTTTGGTGGCTCGGTGCTCGCGCTGTTTCCGCCGGACATGCCGCTGCCTGCCGATGCCATCGCGCTCGTTCCTGGACCGGCTGCGCGGTTGGTCGCCAACTAGACGGGTGCCCCGCTCCGGAGCCGCCTGAAGGGTGTCCGTGGCGAGTCGGGTGACAAGTGTCGATCACGTGGCTGAGGACCTTGTGGCGCTGCATAGGAGCCATCGCGAGGCTTCCCTCGGAAGACATCACAGAGTAAGATCGCACGCCTCGTCTCCCACTCAGGGATCGACGCTTGGAATCGACACATTTTGGGCGCCAGCAGTGTGGTAAGCCGAGTGATGAATTTGGGGTGAGGTTCATGGCGGCCGACACGTCCACGACATCCGGGGCACCGAGGACTCCGCGTCCAAGGACTATTCCCGAGGAAGTGATCAGGGAGGGTACGTCCTCGGTGCGCACCGATGAGGTAGGCCGGACTCGCCACCGGCGGATCGCCACCGACGCAAACGGTCATCACTACGAGCGTCCAGGCGTTGCTCCCGATAGCCCGAATCGGCAGGACGCGGTCGTTGAGGTCGCCTCCGTCGGGTCCGAGTCCGAACCTGAGCGCCGCAAGCCGTCGGAGGTCATCACCGAAGTCGCCCCCAGCGAAACCGAACCCAAGCCCCGCGAACCGTCAGAGGTCATCACCGAAGTCGCCCCAGAAATCATCCCCGAGATCGCCCCACCCCCCACCGAAACCGAACCCAAACGCTACGAGCCCTCCGAGGTCATCCCGGAAATCGCCCCAGAAGTCATCACCGAAGTCGCCCCACCCGTCCCACCGGCTGAAACCGAACCTGCGCACCGCGAGCCCCCAGAGGTCATCACCGAAGTCGCCCCACCCGTCCCACCGGCTGAAACCGAACCTGCGCACCGCGAGCCCCCAGAGGTCATCACCGAAGTCGCCCCACCCGTCCCACCGGCTGAAACCGAACCTGCGCACCGCGAGCCCCCAGAGGTCATCACCGAAGTCGCCCCACCCGTCCCACCGGCTGAAACCGAACCTGCGCACCGCGAGCCCCCAGAGGTCATCACCGAGATCGCTCCGGAGGTGGTTCCTGAACGTCGGGAGTAACGTATAACGGTCTATAGTGTCGATCACTGGACAACTGGGGCTCGACGGATGTCACTAACTCCTGGTGCTTACCGATCGCACCTGGGTGGGCGAGAAGATGCCGGCCCGGCAATGAGTGGTGCCACGGTCTTGGCCAGCACTGCTGAGAATGGGCGGGCGGAGCTGCTTGAGCTGCTGCTACGTGACGGCATTCTCTACCGCTCTGAGACACAGCCGGTGCTGGCCCGAGACGGGTCGTCTGGGCGGTGGATGCTTGACTCGCTTTGCGTTACGCTCACCCCACTTGGAGGCGAGCTTGCGGCGCGGTGCCTGCTCGAGGTGCTCCAGTCTTTCGAGAGCCGCCAACTGGCAGCGTACGGCTTGACCGGTGTCCCGCTGCTGCAGAGCTGCCTGCTACACGGTGGCGGTCGCTACCGGGGGGCTTTGGTACGGAAAGAGCGTAAGGCACACGGCTCACTGAAGCTGATCGAGGGCCAGCTCGACAAGTCGGAGCCGGTGGTGATCATCGATGACTCGATCAGCTCCGGCCATTCGACGTGGAGCTGTGCTGACCGGCTGGAGGAGGCGGGTTTCCAGGTCGAGGGTGCGGTGTGCCTGGTGCGCTTCTGCTACGAGCGGGGGACTGTCAAGCTGCTCGAACGAGGCTATCGGGTCGCTGGGGTATTTGATATCTTCGAGGACTTTATCCGGCGCATGCCCGGCGAGCAGCCTTACCTGCTGAACCCCACGAAGAATTTTGGCGAGCTTACCCCATCGCTACGCTGTGCTGCCGAGGGACTCCACCCAGCTCACTTGGCCCGCGCGGTCATCGTGGAGTACCTACACTCTGGTCAGGTCCTAGGGGCGCCAGCCAAGCTGGACCACGACTATGACAGTACCGGTGGCTGTTGGGTCAGCCTTCGCCGCCGCTCGGCCATCTACGATCGCCCAGCACGGAGCGGCTTCTGGCACTTCCCAGACGAGCCAAGAGGCCCAACCGAACCAAGTAGTCTAGTCCCAGAAGACGTGGTGCTGGCCTCGGTGCGAACGGCGCAGGAACTCATTCGGGGCCACCGTGACCCGCTGCGGGTGCTTTCTGAGTGCGCGATCGCCGTGACTTTCTTCTCGGCACTCGAGCAATGCACGGTTGGGGAGCTTGACAACAGCCGGTACGGCATTGTTGTACGAAGCCTGGAACGTGCTCCGTGGATGGGCGGTGCGCTGCCGCGGATGCCGGGCATCGCCAACGAGTGGGAGCAGTTCTGGCACGCTTGGCGCCGCAACGCCCGGCTGTTTCCGCTGGAGCCTTACCGCTTGTACCGGCACCAGGTGGAAAAGGTGGTCGAGCCCGGTGCGGCATGGCAGCCGACCGGGACAGCCGCTCCCGCGGAGCAGCAGTGGCATGAGGATCCGGCTGCGCTGGGCGCGGTGGCAACGCGAGCACTCGAACAAGTGCGCTACGAGCTGGGGGCCAGCCCCGCTGGCCGCCTGGCTGGCGGCCATGAGAGCAGGACCGCACTCCCACCAGAAGTCAGTGCGTTGTTCGTGACGGTGTACGCGAACGGGCGAGTCGCTGGCTGCGCTGGAGGTTTTACCGACGAACCTGACGCAGCACTTCACGACTATGCCGCGGCGGCCGTCCAGGACAAGCGCTTCGCTCGCCCGGCACCAGGAGCGGATATCGCCGTCAGCGTCTCGTTGCTCTACCACCGGCACGAGATCGGTGAGGCTGACCCGGAATGGGTGGTCCTGCCAACTCGCTTCGCGGACCAGGCCCTCCAGGTTCGGCAGGGTGAACGTATGGGCGTGGTCTTGCCCTTTGTTGCGGTGACGAACAACCTGACGCCACTGGGGTACGTGTATGAGGTCATCGACAAGGCAGGCATTACCCGCCCACCGTACCGGTGGACACGCTATGACTGCGTAACGTGGCTGGCCGACGATAGCGGTGTCCGCCGGCTGGAGTACGGGTTGCCGAAGGGTCAGCCGGCCCCCACCGCGGAGGCTCAGATCGAACGGCTACACCAGCTCCTCGCCGGCTACGCCCGGCGCCACCATGTTGTGGCGGGACAGCCGGTGAGCCGTTATGAGGTCTTTGCCGACCGGCTACGTACTGGCCTGCATCCAGCCCGGCTGGCCTATGGCGCGTGGATCAAAGCGCGGGCCGGCCTACACCGCGCGGCCACCGAAGACCTTGGCCGCCTCGAGCAGGGTCGGGGAACGGACGGTTGGATAGTTCTGGACGGCGCGGCGCCATCGATTTCGGAGCTTGCGTTCACGGTCCTGGCGCGTGTCGAATTGGCGGCCGAGCCGGACTCGACGGCGACGGACGCCTCGAAGCTGTGGGGGCAGATCGACCACCATGGCCGTTTCGTCACTCACCGCGATATGACCCCGGCCGACGCTGCCTATCAGGATTACGCGCCCGGCCAGGCGCTGCTCGCCCTCGCCCGCGCGGTCGAGAGCGGGGCGACCGAATCCCAGCCGGAGGCGCTTAGCCGAGCGCTCCGCTACTACCGCCTGCGTTTTCGCCAAAACCATCATTGGGGTGCAGTGGCGTGGCTGACCCAAGCCTTCGCCGCCTGGGGTCTTCAGCTCAAGGATGCTACCCTGACGACTTTTGCCTACGAGGTCACCGACTGGGCCCTGCAGTTCCAGTCGCAGCAGACCGGAGCCTTTCTCAACGACCACCAACCCGACTCCCCCGGCGCCACCACAGCACTGTACCTGGAGGGACTTGCGGCGGTGCGGGCAGCGGCCGAGGTGGCCGGCGACGCCGAGCACGAGCGGCGGTACCGCGCGGCCTGCGAAAACGCACTTTTCTTCCTTGACCGGCTGGTCTACCAGGAACGGGACGCGGCTGTGCTGCCCAACCCAGATTGGGCGATCGGCGGTCTTCGGACCGCACTAACTGCCAGCGACGTCCGGACCGACTACGTCCATCACGCGCTGGGCGCGATACTCAGCTTGCGGCCTACGTTCAGGGAGTCCAGGGAGCGCTCATGAAACCCGTCGCGCTGGTCAGTATGCCCACGCTAGCTGCCCGGTTTCCGTCCTACCAGCTTGCCTTACTGAAGCCTACCCTGGAGCGTGCGGGTTTTCAGGTGGAGCCGTTGTCGTTGTTCCTCCGCTTCGGTCAACAGATTGGCTGGCAACTTAACGAGGCACTCGCCAACGTCTACCCCTGCATGGTCGGAGAGTGGATCTGGTCGAAAACCGCGTTCGGTGATCTCGATACTACGGACGAATATTTTCACCGGTACCGTTCGAATTTCGAGGGGATTTGCGCAGCGGCCAACTGTACGCTGGCTGACATCGTACGAGTACGCGAGAAGGAAACGACCGAGTTCGTCAACTGGGCAATCCGAGAAATCGACTGGTCGCACTTCGGACTGGTGGGCTTTACCGTGGTGTTCCAGCAGATGGTGGCCTCGCTCGCGTTGGCGAAGGCGATTAAAGGTAGGCATCCCAACCTACCGATCATCTTCGGTGGCGCCACGTTTGAAGATGACATCGCTTTCGAGATCCTGACCAACAACCCGGCGGTCGACTTCGTGCACTGTGGGGACGCTGATCAGTCGCTCCCAGAGGTGGTGTCCCGGGTATACGCCGGCCAGTCGATGGCGGGTATGCGGGGGATGATGTGGCGGGCGCATGGGAAGGTCAGCTACGAGGGCAGGGCTGCCAACTACGGAGACCTAGACCAAGCGCCGGTGCCGGACTTCGACGAGTACTTCGCCATGCGTAAGCAGACAGAATATGACCGGTACCCGGGTGCTCGCGAGGTGATGCTGCCGATCGAGACAGCCCGAGGATGCTGGTACGGGATGAAGAACCACTGCACCTTCTGCGGCCTTAACCGGGCGGGCATGGAGTTCCGGAGTATGCATCCAGAGCGGGTGCTGGAACTGTTGAAGATACTTTCCCGACGGTACGGCACCCGCAACTTCAACGCGATCGACAACATCCTTGCGCCGGCATACGTGTCGCGGCTCTTCGGTCGGCTGGCCGAGGGGCACAGCGACCTCCGGCTCCACTACGAGATTCGGCCGAAGCTCACCCGCGGCCAACTCCGCCTCGTTCGGCAGGGCGGACTCGTCTCGGTACAACCGGGGATCGAGAGTTTCAGTACACACGTGTTGACGCTCATGAAGAAGAACACCACGGGGATGGCCAACCTCGAGCTGCTCAAATGGACCACCTATTATGGCATTGACAACTCTTACAACATTCTCTTCGGCTTTCCAGGAGAGACCGCCCAAGATTACCAACAACAAGCCCAGGTGATCCGGCGCATACCACACCTGCAACCCCCCTACGCGATAGCACAAGCGCGACCCGACCGCGGCTCGCCCATGTTCGAGCAGCCGGCCGAGCACTCCATTACAGCGCTCCGACCGGCCGATTGCTACCGCTACATCTATCCGCCAGACTACAACCTGCGCCGGGTTTCCTACTTCTTTGAACACGACATTGACGTCGCGCTTCCCCAGGACGGCTACCACGAGTGCTTCGACTTGGTGGCCAACTGGAAACAGCAGTGGAAAACCCGGCACCGCCCGTACCTGTGCTACCTCAAGACCTGGGAGTCGATCAGCATCCACGACGACCGCAACGGTGTACGCCAAAGCTACCGTTTCGATGACCAAGCGGCTGCGCTCTACGAGCTATGCGCCGATGCCCAGCACAAAGAGCACCTGCGCACCGAGCTCGGCTGTAACGAGACCTGGCTCGACAAAGCACTACAGCAATTTCTCGATAAGGACCTGATGATCTTCATGGACGACAAGTACCTCTCTCTTGCCCTCCCCGACAACCCGCACTATTGAAACGGCCGCGGTCCGCGAGCTGATGCCCCGTGCCTTATCGCCGGTCGGCAATTTTATCGGAGGCCGAGGACAGCATGACCGAGCCGATTCAGGGGGCCGGGCCGCGGGCCAGGATCAGACCGGCGTTCGGCCACCAGATGGTAGGCCTGCAACCGGTTAGTCCGGAACGCTTGGCAACCACCCCAGAGGAAAATACGAAACGCCCGGTACAACTGCTCCCCCCAGCGGTCCGCGATACGAGCATGTTGGGCATCGAGGCGCTCGGCCCAGTGCCGGATAGTGAGTTCGTAGTCGCGGGTCTCCCGGTTGACTTCTACAATCTCAAACCCGTGCAGCAAAAGCTCTTCAATGATGCCTTGCAGCGAGAGGAAGGTATGGGTGCCCGGCCAGATATATCGTCGTGTGAACGCGCTCATGTGGTACTTCTGGGTGGTGGCGGAAGCATCGAGGTACAGTCGGCCACCCGGTTTGAGAGCGTTCCAGACGCTGGCGCAGAAGTGCTGGTAGTTCGGAATGTGCTCGATGACTCCGTAAATGACCGCGTGGTCGTAGGGCTCGACTGGTCGGTGCTCGAGCACATCCTGGAGGATCACCTCGCCGAGGAGGTTCTTGTCGTCGATCAAGTTTCGGATATAGGCAGCCGAGTCCCTGGTGAGGGTCAATGACGTGACGTGAACCCCCCGGGAACCACAGTAGTCGGTCACACCGCCCCAACCACCGCCAATATCGAGCAGCCGCATGCCAGGTTGGAGCCGCAGAGCAGCCCACATCCGTTCCAGCTTGTGTTCGGCCGCTCGTTCGAGGCTCTCCTCATCAGAATTGAAGATACAGTGCGAGTAGAATCGGTAGGCTTGGTCGATGAAGGTCAGGTAGAAGTCGTCCCCAAATGTGTAGTGAAAGTCGATAGAACGGGCATTGACCCAGGTCGGCGGCCGCAGGAACAACTGTGCGGCAAAACGCAGTTTCTGGGTCAGGCTGAAGGCGTCGCGGAGCGAGTCCCGCACGTCAAATAGCGCAATCATGTCACCCTCGAGATCGAGCCGGCCTTCAACGTAGGCCTGCCCCAAGGCGAACTCGTTCAGGGGCGTTCGTAGCGCCTGAACGTTGTTGAAGATCGCCCGGAAGGCCGGCGGGTCAGCGCCGATCTGCACGCTGGAGCCGTCCGGGAACCGCAACTCGCACGAGACACCGGCAGCGCGCAGTCGTTGCTCGATTTCCCATCGCCGGTGACCTTGCCGCTGCTGCCTTGCCGGCAACCAAGAAACTGCCACAACACATCTCCTTCAGACCGGGCCGCGGTCAACCTCGCCAAGCTCCACACACGGCCAACCTGACCTCAGGGTGAGGGTAGTCTGTCCATAGGCTACCCGCGAGAGAGGACATCGACGATGGTCAACTCCGAGGCCTGTGTGTGGGGCCGGCGACCGGCAGCTCCGAAATCGTCGGGTCCGTACGATCCGGTGCCTGATGATGATGTTTTCACCCCTGCACCGTTCCGCACCAAGGACGTGGCGATCCACCTGTCCGGCGGCCTACTTAACGGAGTCGCCTGCCTGCTCGCGCTGACTTTCCTGGTTAGTAACGGTGGGATGTTGTTGACCGGGTTTGGGTGGGTGCTACTCGCGATTGCGGTAGCCACGTTCGTCGCAGACTTTGTCAGTGGGATGCTGCACTGGGCATTCGACACTTGGTTCGACGAGAACACCACGTCAGTACGACGCATGGTCATCATGGTTCGAGAGCACCACATTTATCCGCAGCGCATTTTTCGGTATGGCCTCAAGCAGGAGGCCGGCATGCTGTCATGGTTCGCGTTGCCATTGGCTGTACCGCTGTTCGGACTAGCGGTGCTGCCCGATGGCCCGCCGACAGTAGAGCGGTACGCACTAGCTGCGGCCGGGGTTATCTTCACTCTCGAGATATCGTTCATGCTAGAGTTTCACAAGGTTGGCCACCGGTTCCAACGGGGGCCTGTTATTCGCGCTCTCCAGCGGCTACATTTGTTGCTCTCGCCGGAACACCACATGCGGCATCACGCTCGCGAGCACGACACGAACTACTGCCTCATTAACGGCGTAGCTGACCTTACCCTGGGCCGACTGCGCGTCTTCCGTGGACTCGAACACGTCGTCGCTATGCTAACCGGAAAGCAGCCGCGCAGCAATGACCGTGAATGGCGACGACGCTACGGCCGGTGGGTCGCGACCGCAGCACCGCCAGCGCGGCTCGGCCGACTTCTTCGACAGCACCGCAAGACCGGATGCTGTTGAGGCCGATGCGTGACGGCGCCTTTTATATCCCCACCGGGGACCTGCTAGCCGCCACTGACCTCACCCGTGGCCCATGGGATCCCCGCGTACAGCACGCCGGCCCACCGGCCGGGCTGCTTGCGCGGGCGATTGAAACGGCGCCGGGCGGGCGTGGACGCCGGATCGCGCGTATCACCTGTGAGATCCTCCATCCTGTTCCGGTCAGTCCGCTGCGGGCCACGGCCGAGGTCATCCGCTCCGGCGGTCGTATCGATCTCGTCGATGCACGGCTCACCACCAGTGACGGCAGCACCGTGATGATGGCCCGAGCATGGCGGTTGCCTGCCGAACCCATCGATCTTCCCGCCCATGCCGTAACCGGCGATCCAGCACCCGCAGCACCCGAGACGGGCAGGAATGAAGCCTTTTTCCCCACCCCGCACGAGGTCGGCTACCACACAGCCATGGAGTGGCGCTTCATCACCGGCGCTTGGCGGACACCTGGACCGGCCACGGTGTGGCTACGGATGACTGTGCCGCTCGTCGGCGGAGAGACCCCTAGTCCACTACAGCGAGTCCTCATCGCCGCCGACTCTGGCAGCGGCGCCGCTGCCAGCCTCGACCCCCACCACCACCTGTTCCCCAATGTCGACCTCACCGTCCACCTCACCCACGACCCCGCTGGCGAGTGGATCGGTCTGTCCGCCGCCTCCACTTTCACTCAAAGCCGCACGGGCATCACCCACAGCACCATTTACGACACCACCGGCCCGGTGGGAAGCGCCGTCCAGACGCTGCTCGTCACCCCACTGACCACACCCACCCGCTGAACAGCGGCGGCGTACTGAGAAGCTGGCTCAATCCAGCCCGCTACCTGGCACACTGACCACTATGACCACCCGGCACGGTCTCACTCTTGTCCGCCGCCGCCCAGCTAACCGAGGGTGAGTCCGCGGCGTGACCAGTCTGGCGGCTCTTGAGCTGCTGCGTCGTTTTATTGGTTCGCCCGGGGCGGAGTTCCGTCCGGGGCAGTGGGAGGCGATTGAGCGGATCGTCGTACGCAGGGGCCGCGTGCTGGTTGTGCAAAGGACCGGTTGGGGCAAGAGCGCCGTGTACTTCGTCGCGACTCGGCTGCTGCGGAACGCCGGGGCTGGTCCAACGCTGCTGATCTCGCCGCTGCTGGCGCTAATGCGCAACCAGATCCAAGCAGCAGAACGGGCCGGAGTCCATGCCGCAACCGTCAACAGCGCCAACCAGGATGACTGGGTTGGCATCGAGGAACGGGTCAGGCAGGGCTGGGTGGACCTGCTGCTCATCTCACCTGAGCGGCTGAACAACATGCACTTCCGGCGCGAGGTGTTGCCGGCCCTGGTCAGTACGGTGGGTCTGCTCGTCGTGGACGAGGCGCACTGCATCAGCGACTGGGGGCACGACTTCCGACCGGACTACCGGCTGATCACCCGTATTCTGCAGCGACTACCAAGGAACGTTCCGGTGCTATGTACGACGGCGACGGCGAACGACCGGGTGGTTGCCGATATCGTCGCCCAGCTAGGCGCCGGGTTGGAGATCATCCGCGGTCCACTGGATCGGGAAAGCCTCTCGCTGGCCGTTGTCAATCTTCCCGCGCCGGCCCGGCGGCTGGCGTGGCTGGCGCGGTTCATCCCCGAGCTGCCGGGTTCAGGCATCGTGTACTGCCTGACTATCGCCGACACCAAACGGGTGGCGTCCTGGCTGCGGGCTCAGGGCATCAGCGCCCTCGCGTACAGCGGCGACACCGACCCCGCCGCCCGGCTGAAGGCCGAGCAGGCGTTGCTGACCAACGACACCAAGGTCGTGGTCGCCACCTCGGCGCTGGGCATGGGGTTCGACAAGCCGGACCTCACGTTTGTGATCCACTACCAGAGCCCGGGATCCCCTATCGCCTATTACCAACAAGTCGGACGAGCCGGGCGCGGGATAGGCTGGGCGACCGGGGTGCTGCTGCGCGGGGGTGAGGATGCTGACATCCAGGACTACTTCATCACCACCGCGTTCCCACCGCGAGCCAGCGCCGAGCAGGTCGTGAACCTCCTGGAGCAACGCGAACTACCCACGGCGGTCCCGGCGATCGAGGCGGCGGTGAACGCCCGGCGCAGCCGCATCGAAGCCATGCTCAAGGTGCTGGAGGTCGAAGGTGCGGTGCAGCGGGTGGCCGGCGGCTGGTTACGTACGGCGGGTCCGTGGTCGTACGACCAGCACCGGGTCGAACGGGTGACCGGGCAACGCCGGGTCGAGCAGCAAGCGATGATCGACTATGCGGTTACCAGCGGGTGCCGGATGGCGTACCTGCGGCGAGAACTCGACGACCTGGGCGCTGGACCATGTGGTCGCTGCGACAACTGCACCGGTCGCCGCCTGGATCGTGAGCTGAGTCCCGCCCTGGTCGCGGCCGCCGTACGCCACATCCACGCTGCCAGCGTCAACATCGAGCCACGGAAGCAGTGGCCGGCCGGCCTCAGCGAGCTGCCGAGGCAGATCCGCCCGGCCGTGCGGTTGCAGCCTGGTCGAGCGCTCGGGATCTACGGCGACGGCGGCTGGGGTAGCCGGGTCGAGCAGGCAAAATATCAACTGCGGCACTACCCCGAGGAGCTGGTTAGGGTCGCCACCGAGCTGATCCGCCGGTGGGCGCCGGACCCGCCTGCGCAGTGGGTAACCTGCGTACCCTCCACCCAGCACCCTGACCTGGTCGAACCGTTCGCCGGGCGCAGGAAGGTGGCATGCCCGCTGAGTTGCACGCGGAGCCACCCAGCACCCTGACCTGGTCGAACCGTTCGCCGGACGGTTGGCAGCAGCGCTGGGGTTGCCCTTCCGGTCGGTCGTTCGACGGACGACACGCCGCCGTCCACAGAAGGAAATGGAGAACAGCGCGCAGCAGGCCGGTAATGTCTACGGTGCCTTCGCGGTGGTCGAACCTGTGCCAGCCACGCCGGTGTTGCTGATCGACGACATCGTCGACTCACGCTGGACGTTGACGGTCGTAGGCGTGCTGCTCCGTGAGGCCGGCTCAGGTGTGGTCTTCCCGTTCGTTCTGGCCAAGGCGGTGAGCAACTGATGGCGGCTCGGTCACAGAGTGCACTTGCCGCGATGCTGCTCACCCAGCGGCTGGTCGAGACCGCGACCAAACCACTGACCACCGCGGAGTACTGGCGGTTGCTCGACTCGGTGGGCGATCCCGGCACGCTGCTCGGCCTCAGCGCCGCAGACCTAGTGGCTGTCCACGGTCTCGACCCTGCGCTGGCCGAGCGGGTGGTCAGGTCGTTTGATGTTGCCACCGCCTTCGCATTCGGTCTTGATGAAGCCGAACAGTCCGGCATTCGGGTCATCGTGTCGGTTGATGAGGACTACCCGACCGTGCTGCGGCAACGCCTCGGGCGGGCAGCGCCGGCCCTGTTGTACGTCGTTGGCGAGCCGAGGCTGCTACAGGCAGACCTGCTCGGCATCGTCGGCTCCCGCAACATCTCTGAACCGGGTGTCGAGGTCGCCCGGCGAGCCGCCGGTGCCGCAGTCGGCAACGCGTTTGGCGTCGTCTCCGGAGCCGCCCGCGGCGTAGACCAAGTAGCTATGGACGCGGCGCTGGAAGTGGGTGGCAACGTCGTCGGAATCTGCGCCGACTCCCTCGCCCGTACCGCCCGCAACCGGCGAAACCGGCAGGCGGCGCTCGCCGGCAACCTGTGCTTGTGCTCGACGTACCGGCCTACCGCCGGATTTACCGCCGCGAACGCCATGGCTCGCAACAAGGTTATTTATGCGCTCTCCCGGGCTACCTTGGTCGTCGCCGCCGATATCGACCGGGGCGGCACCTGGTTTGGCGCCGTTGAGGCAATCCGCCAGAACACCAACGCCGTCCTCGTCTGGCGCGGTGCGGGTGCAGGCGAGGGCAACGCTCAGCTCATTGCCCTCGGTGCGGCACCAGTGAACTCGACCAACGCGCTGTTCCCGCTGCCGGATCCCGATCCCAACAGGGTGCCCGAACAGCTCACCCTCCACATGTGAGGCAGCGCTTGCCGGTGCCCGGCTGGCGGAGGTCGTTCACACTCGCTAACCGAACTGCTTGGCGACGGCACCTCACCGAGCCGGTACGCTCGGCCGGAGCATGCGGCGCTGGGGCAGGTCCGGGCAGCGCTGGTCACCGTCCCGCCGGTGCCGTCGGCCGACCGGCGCCGCCCAGGTAGCGCGCGGTGCTGCGACTAAGCATCGGCGTGCGGATCGACGGCTGGCTGCAGAGATCTATCACCTTGCGCAGCTCTACCTGTGCTACCAGGACGCTCCGGAGTTGCTCTGGGTCGCTGTCGACCGTGGGATATCGGCCGCGGTGGACGCTGACGATCGCTAACGACGGCCCGGGCGGCGTGGTTTTCCGCGTACTTGTGTCGGGATACCGGGCACACCGAGCAGGCGCACCAAGTGGTTGACGATGCCGTGCGAGAACTGGACAGGTCGGCTCACCGGCTGAGCGGCGGCAGCGATCTCAAGCGGCGCTGGCAGCCGCTCAACCACGCCAGAGACGGTAACCACAGCGAGGCGTGGCGATGGTGGGACATCGCCGAAGCTGCCGACCGGGACGCCGTCGCCAACGGGGTACCGCTGTCGCCGCATACGTTGTTCGGTCAGGACCTAGGCGACGTCGCACTGGCACTCGATGTCGAGCTTGGTCATTACGCGTCGGCACTTCGTCGCGCCGAGGCTACCGATACCGATGCCGTCAGCTCCCTACTGCGGCGGGACCCGGATGCTGCTGGATGTCGCCCGCGCTCACCTGCTGCGGCGCGAGCACACTGCGACGGTGGCACTGCTGCACTCGGCCTTGAACACCGAGCCGGAAGCCACTATCTACAGCCTGCATAGGCGCGCGATGGTACTGGAGTTGCAGCACGCCGCCTGGCCGATGCTGCGTTCACAGGTTATCGATCTGGCCGACCGGATGGGTGTCAGTCGCTGACTGGCCGGGGTACTCAGCGTACCCTCCGCGCTGACGTACCCCGCCAACCCGTAGTCGCCGGACCACGATGCGGCATGGACGATGATCCTACGACAGACGCCGCACCAACCCTGCCCGCTGGGGAGTGCACCGAACCAGGTCAGCCCGGTCTCGGCGCTCGGATCGAGGAGTACGAACGCCGCGGCACCGAGGACTTCTTCGCCGGGGACTACCGCCCGCACCCGGTGACGGCCACCTGCACGGTCTACCGGGTCCCCGCTGAGCACTGCCTGTGTACCACCGCATCGACCATGGCCGATCCTAAAGCGTCGTCGATGGTCCACATCGTAGCGATTCGAGCCGGTGACCCTCCGAGCAGTGATGAGGCGCTATTGCGAATCTGTGAGTAAGTTGATCACCCTGTCCGCTGCGTGATCGTGGAGGGAATACGCCGTACCTCGGCTAGGTTCCTGTCCTCTCGAAGGTCCGGCCTGGCAGTGAGGTGCGGCGGCGGGGAGCCGTCGTTCCGACCCGCGTAGTGTCGAGCCCGCGGCAGTCAAGGTCCCCGCACCACGCCGCAGTGAGGTGTGCTGATCGGCCTGGCTGGTGGGCACCGGGTGGGATGAGGCGTGTGGGCTGGGCGGCGGTCCAACCCGGTCAAGATCCACCCGCCAACTGGGCACCTGTTTTCCCTACCAAAACAACCGCAGGTGACCACTTGCCCCACCCAACCAAGATCCAATCCAGCAAGTGGGCACCTGTTGTTCTTATGAAGCAGCCACAGGTGACCAGTTGTCCCACCCGGTTGGATCGGGACTGGGCTTCGACGAGCCGAAACACTGGCCAGGTACGGCGTACCCATTCCGCGATCACGCAGCGGCTAGGAAGATCAACTCGCCCACGGGTTCGGCAGTAGAGCCAGTTATCAACTGGGTGAGGAGCTTCGTTCGCGTTCAAGTTAACCTGTACCGTGCCAGAACTCCTCATAGTGCAATGAGCTGAAATTTCGCCGGGTAGACCGGCTACGGCATGACCGCTACAGGAGACATTCCTGCTGCTGTACATGACCACCGTCTAGATGCTCGGTTGGCTCGCACTGCTGGCACCGAGTGACAGCCTACACGGCCGAGTGTTTTGCCCTCTGCTCGCTTCCGTCGGGCGTGGTGTGGGCGCACACTCGGTAGCAGGCTCATCAACAGGCAGAATACTGCTACAGGGAGCGAGACATGTCAACAGCAGCAGCGGACACCGTACCGGCAACCCCGGATGTTCCATTCCTCGACATCGTTGACCCAGCATTCGACTTCACCTCGCCCGAGGTGGCCAGGGCCCAAGAACAGAGCTGGTACGCGAAAAGCCCCATCGGCCTCCTTGTTCTACGCTACACCGAGGCCCAAGAGCTGCTGCGAGACCGCCGGCTGAACCACAACGGCAAGATCTACCTGGAGATGTGCGGTGTCTTCGACGGGCCGATCTACGACTGGTTTGTCCCGATGATCGTCAACCACGACGGGGACGACCACCGCCGCCTCCGCAATCTGGTGAACAAGGCCTTCACCCCACGTATGATCAACAATATACGCCCGTTCATCCGGGCGAAAGTCGAACACCTGGTCGAGCACCTACAATCGGTCGAGGTATGCGAGTTCGTCGAGGATTTCGGTAATCCGCTGCCGCTGGCCGTCATGTGTGAGTTGCTCGGCGTGCCAGCCGAGGACTACGACATCTTCCGCAACTGGACCGTTGAGATAGGCCTCGTCTTCAGTCTCGCTCACGGCGGCGATATCGCAGCACGCGTAGAGGCTGCGGTTATCGGATTGTACGGGTATGTCGACTCTTTGATGAACGACAAGAAGACCACGCCGGGTGATGATCTCATCTCCGCGCTGTTGGCCGTCCAACACGACGAAGGCCGGGTCAGCAGAGAAGAGCTACGCAATCTCATCGTCACGCTTGTCTTCGCCGCCCACGACACTACGCGCCACCAGCTCGCCAACGCAATGGTCGCCTTCTCCTCGCACCACGAGCAGTGGACGCTGTTGGCTCAGCGTCCCGAGCTGGCAACGCAGGCCGTCGAAGAGGTCATCCGTTGGTGCCCCTCGACAACCTCGCTCTACCGGTTCGCAGCCGAAGATTTCGACTTCCAGGGACTGCATATCGCGCAGGACACGTTCCTCATGATGTGCGTGCCTGCTGCGCAGCGCGACCCGCGTGTCTTCCAGAACGGAGAATCGTTCGACATCACGGTGGTCAGGAAGGCGACCCCACTCGAATTTGGCGGAGGGCCGCATCACTGTCTGGGTGCCGCGCTCGCCCGCGCCGAACTCGGCGAGGCACTACCCGTGCTCGCCGCTCGGTTGGGGCCACCGTCCATCACCGGTCCGGTCACCTGGCGGCTGCCTATCGGTATCTACGGTCCGAACGAGCTTCCGCTGAGCTTCGGCTGACCAGCCAGGAGCGTGCGCAGCATCCTATCGACGTAGGCGGCGCCGTCGACCGGACGGGCGGCCGGGTGCTCGGGGTAGCCGTACGGCGCCACCACCCAGGAGACCACGGGCAGTATGCCGGTCTAGCAGTCGTCAATGAAGTCGGCCAGCACGTGGTTAACGTCCTTGCCTGGCCGGAGTCGGGCTGCCAGCTCGCGAACACCCCGGCCCGCACGGCCGGCTGACCGCGCCGCGGCTGGCGATTTTATCCCGGATGATGGTCTCGCGCGTTGCCTGAAAGCGCTGGCGTGTACGGCACCGCTGCACGATCTGGATGCGCGGAAAGTGCGGCTGGATTGGGCCGCGGCCGTCTACCAGATGGCGGAAGTGGCGTTTCAGATCCTCGACCAGTCACCGTCGTCATGGACTTCAACCATGGGGCCAACCACAACGAGGTGATCACCAGGGTGCGGCCCGTTCGTCGCCGCCCAGGCTCCGGACCGAGACCCGGACGAGCATGGACAACCTGGTCAACGTCGGTTTGGTGGAGCGGGGCTTCCGGGCGGTGTACGGCGCGTTCGGTACGGCTGGTCGGTACGAGCGGCGGGCATTCGACTTCAGGCTGCTCATCGAGCTGGCCGCGGTGGACGGCACGGTTTTACCTGCGCGCCTCCGACGAGGCAATCAACGTGCTGGGCCCTCGACACCGACGTGGAGTCGGCGCAGGTTGCAGCCGAGATCAAGCTCGACAACCTGATCAAGCGTGGCAAGCTGTCCGCGACGCACAGGCCGCCGCGCAGCAGGCCCGCTACCGCACCGTGCAGTACGCCGAGACGCTGCGCCGCAAGCTGGAGGCGACCCGCCGCAACGTGCGAGCCGTCGACTGGAGCAGGAGGTACCCGACCTGATCGACAGCGCGCTGACGCACATCGGCGAGCGGTACTGGGCCGAGAACGCAATCCTCGACAACATCCGTCGGGCCCATGGCGAGGCCGAAGATCTTGACCGCAAGCGCCGCGCCGCCAACCTCGTGGAAATTGTGGCTGACTGCATCAACCGACACACCCAGCTCCAGACCCGCCTACTCGAGGCTGGAGGCATCTTCCGGGCCGAGCAGGATCGGCAGCAGTTCTCCGGGCCCGCGCGGCGGGCTGTGGTCGACCTGTTCGGGCAGTCGCTCGTACCCCATCGGGCTGTCGCTGTCAGACGCGGGCCGTCCGAGCGGTGTGTTCTTCCGCACCGCTGCCGGCCGAACGATCCCAGCGGTGCCGCGACTGCTCGACCTGGTCTGCCTGTTGCTGACACCGACCGCCGAACGCGACGACCTGGCCGCCGACGTGCCGGAGCCGGACCTGGTGCCGCCGCCGGACCGAAGATGTTCATCGACAAGCGGTGGCAGCATGCCGACGCGCTGCTGGCCCTGGACGAGGTGCCCCTGCCGCCTGTCCGGGCTGCTCGCCGACGCCCGCGGGACCGACCCGGCCCTTCCCCGGCTGGTCGCCCTGCGTGTGGTGTACGCGGTGAGCCCGAAGCTGGGGGTCACGCTGCGGCAAGGCGACGACCGGATACTAATCGCGGTCGACGACGGCGCCGTTGGTGGACCGGGAGCTCGGCTGCGCCGACCTGCTCGTCGGCATCGCCTAGCTCGCCCGACCGGGCGCCGCGGCCAGCACTGGCGTATAAGGCCCGGTGCCGGTAGCCGCCGGCGGGTGAACACTCCCCTGACCTGGACGCTGTTGGAGTCCTAACCTCAGATCGTGGCCTGTCGGTGATCGGGTGATCGGACTGCTGATGGGATGTCGTGCCCGCTTGGCGTGAGCACTTGTCCATTAGCTGGTTGAGGTCCGTAACGGCACAAAACGGATGCTTGCGTGCACCAGTTGGTAGACAATCACGTTACAAGACGATGGCGCCCGTGCTACAGCATGCGCTAAGGTGCACTGCTTGCGGCGATTCCACGCTCTGACGTTGCTTTCCAGTTGTCATTCAGGACTCAAATTTCCCTTTGGTCGGACTAACGGGGATACGTACTAGGTAGGACCTGACGGCATGAGCGCGAATCCAGGAGGTTCGACGTGGGAAGCGGAATCGGTGTGCTGGCATGGCTGGTTGTTGCCCTGGTGGGTCTCATCGTCGTGGGCGTGGTGGTGGGCCTGAAGCTGTTCAATCGCCTGAACGCTGCACAGAGCCTCATCAACGCGGCCCGGCCAGCCTTCACCCCTGAACGGGTGGCCGGCGACAAGGCAGCCATCGCCATGGTGTCAACGACGG
>OBLV0100000118.1_pt1 | contig 25493 bp, 32 predicted proteins | sample 1520071 | NCBI WGS metagenome assembly OBLV01 (sample SAMEA3888446, study PRJEB22518) | metagenome | reverse complement strand
CCACCAACCGACACCGCACCCGACAAGATCATCCAACGAGAGCGAAGATCATCCTATGGCTGGCATGAAACATCGAGGTTAGCTGTGCCGGGCAATCACCGGGAGCCGATCCGCGCGGATCGACGCAACTTAAGGCGGCAGTGCGAACCGACGCCATGGTGACGGTCCCGACTCGGCATAACCCAACCGACGTCGGTGAGGCCGAGAACGACGCGGGCGAAGATGCCGTGCGCACGAAGAGCACCGCTGACCACCCGTCAGTCGACTTCCGCCCGAGCTCACAAGTGGTCAGCGGCAGCGAGCCGGTACGACGAGTTCGTGACGCCGAGTCAGTACTACCTGTGGATTTGCTGACAGTTGGCCACCTTTGAGCCGGTTGATAACCATCGTCGCCTTAGCATCGTCTCAAGACCGCCAGTTTCTATCGGATCTGGCCGTATCGCGAACACGTCTGGGGGCTGGTTCTCATTTCCGCCGCAACGTCGAGGGTAACCAGGGCGGTGTCGGGCTGGCTTATCACGCTACTGGGCTTGGCGCTGTTCGCCACCGGGTGCACTACCGCGGGAGAGGGACCCTCGGGCGCCGGCCATCAGGGCCTGCCGGCGAACTGCACCCACACGATCAGCAAGGCCGACGACGTGCCGGCGGCGCTGGAAGGCGCCTCCCCGGGCGACACTCTGTGTCTTTCCGGCGATGACCTCGCGGACGCTGAGGTGACGATGACCAGATCGGGTACCACCGCGGCGCCGATCCAGCTGGTCTCCGATGGGAGCACTGTGCGTGAGGTGCAGATCAAGGCCAATAACGTGATCTTGGAGGGTTTCACGGTCACGGGGGGCGGAGGGATCTTGCTGGAAGGAACGGGGATCACCGCCCGAAACAACATCGTGCACGACACGCAACAGGGCGGGATCACCTGCCATCCCTGCACCGACTCGACGATCGAATCCAACACGATGACCCATGTCGCGACCAACGGAATCGAGATCACCGGTGCGCGGATCACCGTGCGCGGCAACAGCATCAGCGACACGGTGCCCGTCGGTGACGGTGACGCCGACGGTGTACGTTTTTACGGCAACGGGTTCCGGATCAGTGACAACACGATCTTTGACATCTCCGCGGAAGGCTATTCCAGCGCACCGCATCCGGACTGTTTCCAAACCTTCGATCAAAATCGACCGGCCACCTTCGATGTGGTGATCTCCGGCAACACTTGTCGTAATGTGGATGCACAATGTTTGATCGCCACGGGCGACCAAAATGGTAACGGCGGCGCCCCATCCGGGGTACCCTCGATCATCTTCCAGAACAACATGTGCGCTAACAACGGTGCCCAGGCGGTCAACTTGCGGCGCTGGCCTGACGTGCAGGTTCTACACAACACGTTCTCCGGCCCGAATTTGACGCGTGCGGTGTTAATCGCCGATGGCTCCACCGGCTCTACCGTGATCGGCAACACCACCACCGGGGATCGCCCCACCGTGGAGGTCGACGGCTCGTCCCGGCCGGGATCCCGCGTGGAGGACAGCAGGCCCGCGTGACCGCGGGCTCAGCTCAAGCCGATGGTGATGCGGGGATGCTGAGCGGGGTTCAGCCAGCGCAGCAAGGCCACCTCAGAGGCTCGGGGCACCTCCACGCAGCCCTGCGAGGGTACCCCGGCGTCGACGTGCACGAAGAATGCCGAGCCCGCCCCCGGGCGCGCCGGCGCGGTGTTGTAGCCGATCACCACCGCGTGGTCGTAGCTCGGCCCCGCCCGGCCCAGGTTCTCCCCGGCGCTCTCGTTGAAGTCGCAGGTCCCCGGCGCGCAGTGCCGGTAGGTGTTGTAGCTGGGGCTGTGCGTGTCGCTGACCCACCAATCGCTGGTACCGACCTGGCGATACGGCATCCGGGTGCCCGGGTTGGGCGCTCGACCGAAGGCGGAGGGCAGGTCGAATGTTCCTCGCGGGGTCCGGTTGACCCCTTCGTGGGCGGCGCCGACGCCGTCAGTGCCGACCCGGACAGTGACCGGTCCGAGCACGCTGGCCCACTGGCCGCCCGATTCCCGTTGCCAGCCCCGCAGCACACCAGAGGTGCTGCCGGCGCTGGGTACCAGCACGGTGACCAACTGGTTGCTCCCGGCCGGCGGAACAGGGACACCTGGTGGCAGGCCGGAGCCGACCGTAGTGGCGTTGGTGGCCAGGGCCGCTGACCTGGCAGAGGGGAGCGGTGCCTGGGTGCCCGCGCTACTGGCCAGCCCGAGCGCCACCGCCATCGCGCACCCCACCCGCCACGCTCCGAATACGTTCACCCCCGCAGTGTGTCAAGTGCGGTCTGCGCGTTGGGACCCGGCTCGGCGCGCAGGCGTGGCACGATCAGCACATGGTCCCCGGCTCGCCAGTGTTCACGCTGCCCGAAGGTGTCACTCTGCTCGACGTCCGCGAAGACGACGAGTGGGCCGCAGGACACGCACCACAGGCAGTACACGTCCCGATGGGACATGTCCCGCAGAGGATCAAAGAGATCGCCGCCGCCTTCCCCGAGCCTCCGGTGCATGTGGTGTGCCGCTCCGGGGTGCGTTCGGCGCAGATCACCGCTTACCTGGTGGGGATCGGGCTGGACGCGGTGAACGTCGAGGGTGGGATGGAATCCTGGGTCTCTGATGGCCGTCCGCTGGTGGCCGAGACGAGCGCGCCGCCGCAAGTGCTCTAGAGAGCACCATTGTTGACCGTGACTTAGCGTGGCTAATAACACGCGAACAACACGCCGCACATAGTTGATCGAGACCTGAGAACCGGGGTGGTGACCTGTGGTCGGGCCCGACCCGGAAGACCTCCGGGTCGGGCCCGACGTGTTCCCAACTGATGTGCCTAGACTCCCACCACGAAGCAGGGCACGGCTTAAGTATAAACGCGTCCGATGCCTGGTCAGTGGGGGGCTTAACCGTCCCCGATACTGGTGAGGACGTTGTTGTATCTGGTGCTGGTTTCGCAGATCTGAGCGATCTCGCACCTGGTGAGAGCAACCTGGCGGATCTACGAATGAATAGCCGCTCAACAGAGGAAATACGTCTCACGGTTCTCACCGGGTGGCCCGGCGAGCTCTCCAGCGTGGTCCGGCGCCGTCGGAGTCAGGGCTGGGTTCTACCGTGACGTCATGACGTTCTTGAACTATGACCGCTACTGTTCCGAGATCGTCGCGTAGACCGACCTGGTGAGGTCCTGCATCGAGGGTGCTGATCTGAGGTTCCCCGTACCGTCCTGCCCCGGCTGGAATGTCGGCCAGTTGCTGCGGCACCTTGGCGGCGGCCAACGCTGGGCCGAGGAGACCGTACGGACCCGGGCGACGCGGCCACTGCCCGACGGCCACTTCCGTGACCTCTCCCCTTACACCGACGAAGACCCGCCGTGCTCGGCCCCTGGCTCGTTGAGGGCGCCGCTCGGTTGGCGGACACACTGCGCGGCGCCGGACCCGGCGCGAAGGTGTGGACCCCGGTCCCAGGGGAAATCACGACGTTCTACGCGCGCCGGTTTGCGCACGAGACAGTCATCCACCGGGCTGACGCGACTTTGGCCGCCGGTGCGGAGTTCACACTCGACGAGGAGGTCGCCCTGGACGCCCTCGACGAGTGGATGGAGCTCGGCTCGTTACCGCTGCACTTCGAGGTCCACCCGTGGATGCGCGAGCTCCTCGGCCCCGGCCGCACCCTGCACTTCCACGCCACCGATACCGCACCGGAGGTGGGCGCGGAATGGCTGATCGACCTCACCGGCGACGCCATCGTCTGGCGTCGCGCGCATGAGAAAGCCGCAGTCGCGGTGCGCGGCCCGTTGACCGACCTTCTGCTGGTCGCCTATAAGCGGCGTCCCGCCCGTGGCGAGGGCATCGAGATCCTGGGCGATGCGCAGTTGCTCGACTTCTGGCTGGAGCGAATCAGCTTCGGGTGATCGGTGCACACGGACTCTCATCGGGAACGTCGTAGGACTCGACCTCGCGGCTGTCCAGGAGCGGGATGAGCCGCTTGAGCACGAGGTCCTTGAAATGGGGGGTCTCGCGGTGGGCGGCGAAGGCGTCGCGCGAGGTGTATCGCTCGAGCAACACGATCTTGCGGTTGTCATCGAGCTGCCGGTAAGCGACGAATGCGATGTTGCCCGGCTCGCTCCGGCTGGCCTCGGCGAGCGTCGGGAGCAGCTTGAGCACCTCGTCCTGCTTCCCGGCGGAGATGGTGTAGCGGGCGATAACTTGCAGCTCGGACATCGGATGCCTCCACAGGGGGTATCGGCGGTAGCGGCCCGGGATGGGGATCAGCGGCACACCGTTCTGGGCCATGCAGCCCACATTGCCTGGTTAGAAATGGGCTGTCAAGCCCACTCCTAGGGTATGGTGGTGACGTGACAAGGACGCACCCGACCCAGGCACCGCGGAAGCTGACGCCGAAGGGGTTGGCCACCCGGGCACGGATCGTCGAGGCGGCCGCAGCGTTGATCTACTCCCACGGCGTGCAGGGTACGAACAACGAGGCGGTCCGTCGGGCCGCTGGGGTCAGTGGGTCACAGCTGAGCCACTACTTCCCTGACAAGGAGTGTTTGGTTCGCGCGGTCATCGCGTGGCGCACCGACTCGGTCATTCGCCTGCACCGGATCCCGCAACTGGGCAGGCTCGACACCTTCGACGCCCTACGGATGTGGGCGGACTCCTACATTGAGCGCGAAGAAGTGTGTAGTGGCGGATGCAGCTTCGGCTCGCTCGCCAGCGAGGTCATGAGGACCGAGTTCGACCTCCGCGGCGACCTCGCCACAGGATTCGACCGGTGGGAGGACCTGTTCCGGCAAGGGCTCGGCGCCATGCGCCGGCGCGGTGACCTGCGCCATGACGCCGACCCCGTGCAGCTGACCCATGTGCTGATGGCGGCGTTCCAGGGCGGCATGCTGCTCACCCAGGCCGCCCAGGACGTCGCGCCACTCCGGGATGCACTGGGCGGCGCTCTCGCTTACGTGGAGTCCTTCGCCGTCGACCCTCAGCCGCGGATCGCCGCGACCGCCCAACCTTGACGGGCGGGGCGTCCCGCTCGCACCTGAACGCGGTGCCAGACAAGCACCGTCACTCGGACCACGGTCCGGCGAGGAGCGCTCCATGTCTTCCGTGTTGTTCGAAGCCAACCCAAGGGTCGACCAGTGGGACGCCTACCTCGGGTACGCGAAGATGTTGCGGCCCGATTTGGAACAGATCGAGGGCTTCATCGACAACATCCGCTACCGCAGCCTGACGCGCGAAGGATAGAACCTCTCGCTGTCCGGGTGGCGGGACGAGAAGGCGCTGGTCCGTTGGCGTACTCGTGCGGGTCACCACGAGGTGCAGGAGAAGGGGCGCTCCGAGGTTCTCCTCGACTACCACCTCCGCGTCGGCCAGATCACCCAAGACACCAGGCTCCCCGAAGGCTGTGTGCTGCGCGAGCAGCGACTCGACGAGACCGCGGCCGGCGCGCGAAGCCTTCGAGGCGGCCACGTCGCTGGGCGACGACCTGCGGTTGCGCCGGGTCCGGGTGGTGCGGGACTACGGCATGTTCGATCGGCGCGAAAGTCCGCAGTATTACCCCGACGTCAAACGTCCCAGATGAGGGTTCTGGTGTACCGACAGCGTCAGGATCTTTGGTCGGGTAGTCCAGGGTGGCTAGAATCCAACGCTGAGCCGCGATCCGTCCCCGTTTCTTGTCGTTGCTCTTCACCACCGTCCACGGTGCCGCGTGAGTATCGGTACCTGAGAACCACAACTTGACTAGGCTAATTCCGGTGTCGGCCAATGCCTGCGGCCGGCAATTGGTTGCCACCCTTACCGTGGTCGTTGCCAAACCGGCGAGTGCGCCGCGAACTCGACCGGATCGACATGCATATGCCCTGGCCACGTCGATGGCGTCGAGTTCACGGCGCAATTAGGCAACAGCCACTACCCGCCGCGCCCTGCCTCGAAGAGCACTACTACCCCTCCTTGGCTCCCGTCACCGGCGAACGCGCGTTCGCCGGTGACGGGATGGGCCGAGGAGTCTCATTCCGGCGACAGATTCTTCTCTCAGTGCCCGGCGAAGCCGTGGCTGTCGCGGAACTTGCAGACCCGTGCGGCAAGAAGCACAACCGTCACGGGTTGATCTCGAGGTCGCTCTTGTCTAACTTGCTGGTGTCCGTCGGCAATGAGGTCATGGGGGCCGACGCGTCGGTATCGTCGAACTCCTCCATGCGTGTCTGGTAGTCGGCGGCCAATCCCTCTTCTGCCGCTTCCTGGTAGTCGCCGGTCGTCTCCTCTTCCCCAGCCTCCTGGCTGGCATCGGTGGGTGCCGCGTCGGTTGGAGACTCGTCGGTGGGAGACTCGTCGGTGGGAGGCTCGGGATCAACCTCGGTGTCCTGTGGCGTGGCTTGTGGCTCAGTCATCACCAGTTCCTTTCTGTACCCCTCATGTTGAGGTTCCCGGCGTGACTACTAGATACCCACAAAGAAGATCATCAAATCCCTTGGAGGGCACCCTTCGGATGTCCGTTCATTCGGTTTTCGATGATGGTGAGCGATCTAATCCGGCGCCCCAGGACGGTCTGGGTTGCCCCAGTGGCGTTGGGAGCGGTAAGGCTCGTCCTTCGGGCGCTGCGCCAGACCCGCCAGGCGGCGGGTTCGTCGTCCTCGCCGAGCCGTTCCATCCCGCGGTCCCGCTACCGTGTTCTGACAATCCGTGGTGGCAGTACCAATGGCGACAGTCCTCCCGGCACCGTGCTCGGCCCGGGGGCCACATCAGGGTATGAGTGGGATGGTGACATGAACTGGACATGGAGCATCCGCAGCCGTGATGGAGCGATGAATGGTCTCGAATTCTCCCTTTGCACGACCGCCGGTGGTTTCTCCCAAGTACTCGTCCATGCCGCACCGGCACACGCGAAGGTTGAGATCGTGGCCGCCGACGACCGGCTCATTGCCCGTGGTGATCTCGATCGCTGTGGTGAGTACTCCCCAACGACCTTGGTTGAACTTGATGGGTCGTCGCTGCGTCGCAGCGAGGTGTGGCCCACTGAGAAGCTCTGTGGCAACATGCCGAGGATTACAGTTGGTGGAGGTGGTCGGTCGAATTCTCCAACCACACCGGCCGACCCGACGACTGGACGCCCCCCGCCAGTTGCTAGCAGCTCAACGACAGCCGCACGCACCGTCATTCAGCGATGGTGATCGCACTCAGTAGCGGATGAGAGGCGCAGGCGTCGACTACGGCGCGGCATAAACCGCCAACCTGCCATGCATCTCCAGCGCTGGGCGGGAGGTTTAGCAACGCCGAGCGTGGGGTACCCGGCCATGCGATCGGTAGGCAGAGGGGCAGGACACTCCGCAGACCCCGGCGAGTTAACCATGCCGCGATCATTAGGGAACAGATCTGATGAGGAGGACTTCCAGTGAGTGATGTGCCTGAGAGAGTCGACCAGGATGATGATCTCAACGAGGCGGTTGGCCCTGATGTCAACATTCCGGGTCCCTATCCCACCGGGCAGGCTCCCAGTTCCGTGGACACCGACGCTAGTGCTTCTCATTCGTCTCAGTCGGAGCCTACTAAGGAAACACGAGAGGCCGCATCACTGGGTGACCTGACTAAGGAGACGAGCACGTCCACGGTGGCCGGGGAGACTGCCGGCTTGCGTAGCCCTGCCGTTGATGAAGAGGAGACGGCCAAAAAAGAAGAATAATCATTTAGAAGAATGATTATTCTTGTTGGCGGTGAGCCGCCCGCTGGCCGGGCCAGCAACGACGAGTTTCGTTGAGGGCGCCGAAATGATGCCCGTTGGTGGTGGACGGCCGGTCCAGTCGCTCTCTGCTTTCCCACTCAGCCTGGGACTGGGGATGAAACCGGGTGCTGCCGCCGCTTACCCGCGACTCGACCACCTGTAGGGCCCGAGGGACGGTCAATAAGCGTACACCGGCAAGTCAAGTATCGGGACCGTGGAGGTGAGCCGTAGCGACGTGGGTAGTTTTCGCCGGTCCCCTGGATCCGACCCGTCGAACGAAGCCAGGTTCACTGTGCACCGGCGAGGCTGAGGGTCACCACGCCACTGATGATCATGAGGATGCCGAGGGACCTTGACAGCGGTCAACGGCTCTTTCAGCACCAGCATCCCGATGGCGGCTATGGCGGCGGTGCCCACCAGGATGTATCCGATCGCCACCACCACCGTTGGCAGCAGATTGGTGAGCCCATCACTGAGCTTGAGAGCGGACGTGGCTGTGATTTCGGCGGCGATGACGCGACGAACGCTTCCGCTTCCTACCCGCGGCGCGGAGGTGATCAAGGTGTGGGTGTCTCACGGGCGCAGCAGTGTCTTGATGGCGCGCCGCCCGTCCATGGCGGCGTAGCCCTCGGCGACATGCTCGAGTGGGAGGGTCAGGTCGAACACCTTGCCGGGGTCGATCTGCTGCTTCCAGATGAGGTCGATCAGGTCTGGCAGGAAACGGCGCACGGGTGCGGGGCCGCCGCGCAGCCCGACGTGGGAGTGGAACAGCTCCGTGCCGTTGATCTCGACGCCGTGCGGGAGGCCCACGAATCCGACGTTGCCTCCCGGTCGTGTGGAGCGCAGAGCCTGTGCCATGGACTCGGGTGTGCCGACGCATTCGAGGACCGCGTCGGCGCCGATGCCGTCGGTGAGGTCCTGGAGGTGGGACACGCCTTCGTCGCCGCGTTCGGTGACGATGTCGGTGGCGCCGAACTCGCGGGCGAGCTTCTGCCGAGGCTCGTGCCGGCTGAACGCGATAATCCGCTCGGCGCTGAGTTGCCTGGCCGAGAGCACACCGAGCAGGCCAACCGCGCCGTCACCGACGACGGCTACGGTCTTACCGGGCTGCACGTTGGCGGCGACGGCGGCGTACCAGCCGGTGCCGAGCACGTCGGACGCGGTGAGCAGGCTCGGGAGCAGTGCGCCGTCGGGCACCTCGGGGGTGGCGACGAGGGTGCCGTCGGCCAGCGGGACGCGCAGGGCTTCGGCCTGGGCGCCGCCGACGAGCTCGCGGTGCTGGCAGGAGGTCTGGAATCCGGCCTGGCAGTGCGGGCAAGTGTTGTCGGAGGCGTAGAACGAGCCGATGACGAACTGGCCGGGCTTGATGGTGGTGACGTCGGCGCCGACCTCTTCGACGATGCCGCAGTACTCGTGCCCTATCGGCGTCGGCTCGTTGACGGGGTTGATGCCGCGGTAGTCCCATAGGTCCGAGCCGCACACGCAGGTGGCAGACATGCGGATGATCGCGTCGGTCGGGTTGATGAGCTTCGGGTCGTCGCGATGTTCGAAGCGGACGTCGCCGGGTGCGTGAAAAACGGCTCCTCGCATGATGCTTACTTCCTCTCGCTTTCGCGTCACCACCGATGCAACCAGTCTTCGCGCAGAAGCGGGAGGTCGCGGTTATCGGGGGTGCAACGCCCCGATATGCCGACGTAGCGTTGACATCATGGACAACCGGGCCGAGATTCGCGAGTTCCTCGCCACTCGAGCTGTCCGACCTGGTCGGCGACCGTGACCTCCCTCTCACCGCGTACGGCGCCGAACCCGGCTCACCGTCCGAGGACGCCCGCAAGCTGCTCGCCAGCTGGGCCGCCACCGCCCACCAGTTCGATCACCGGGAGACCGAGGCGCCCGCACCCGGGGACCAACCGCGAGCACTCGAGTGCGAACCTCGGCGCGCATCGACCCAGGAGGAGCATCAGTTGGAACTTAAACCCGTCAGCCCCACCGCCAAGGCACCGGGCCAGAACTTCACCGGAGACGTCTACGTCGACCCCATCTACCAGGGTGAAGACCCGTCCCTGATGATCGTCAGTCTCGTCCGCTTCACCCCCGGCGCACGCACCAACTGGCACTCCCACGCCATCGGCCAGACTCTCCACATCACCGATGGCATCGGACTCGTCGCCACCCGTGACGGCACCCTCATCCGCATGCGTCCCGGCGACACCGTCTATACCCCGCCAGGCGAACAACACTGGCACGGTGCCACCGACGGCAACTTCATGTGCCATCTCGCCATGCTCGAAGGCACGGCCGAAGGCGACGGAACCACATGGCTCGAACCTGTCACCGACGACCAGTACCAAGCTGCGAACCAGCACTAAGCCGCATCGCGTCGCCTCGACCGCGTCGTAGCCGGGCCGGTGCCGGGCGGGAGGATGTACGGCATGACCGGATCGGAAGCGAAAGCGGATCTACACCGTTACCTGCAGCTCGCCCGCGAAGTCCTGCTGTGGAAGCTCGACGGGCTCTCGGAGTACGACATCCGCCGCCCGCTGACGCCGACCGGCACCAACCTGTTGGGCCTGATCAAACATGTGGCCGGCGTTGAGCTGGGATACTTCGGCTACACCTTCGGACGGCCGTTCGACGAGCTGCTGCCATGGTGGGACGACGACGCCGAACCCAACGCGGACATGTGGGCGACCGCCGGCGAGTCGCGCGGACAGATCGTGGGGTTGTACCACCGGGCGTGGGCGCACTCGGACGCGACCATCGATACGTTGGAGCTGGACGCGCTCGGCGAAGTGCCGTGGTGGCCGAGTGAATGGCGTGAGGTGACGCTGCGCCGGATCCTGGTGCACGTGATCGCCGAGACTCACCGGCACGCCGGGCACGCCGATATCGTCCGGGAGCTGATCGACGGGGCGGTCGGGCTGCGGGACGGCAACGACAACATGGCCCCAGGCGATCAGGCGTGGTGGGAGGACTATCGGAGCCGGCTCGAGCGCGTTGCGCAGGAAGCCGGCCAGAGCTGAGCCCGCGCCCAGCGGGTGCTCGGCACGGGGTGACCGCATCCTGATCACCTAATAGATGAGTGAGCCGGCGTTAATACGGTCTTGGATGACCCTCGCAGTCGCCTCGGGTTGATCCACCGGGTTCGCCAGCACGTGCTGATCGCCGATGCGTGCGTCGGCGAACTGCCGATGCATGTGCCGGGTCGCGGCGATGTCGGTGAACCCATGGCCCACCCGCCGCTGGACTCGCCGGACGCAGCGTTCCTCGGAGGGCAGGAGCACGACGTAGTGCCACGGCCAGCATGCCGGACTCGTAGGGCGCCATCGCGGGGTAACGCTCAGCCATCTGGGCGGTCCGCAATGAGGGGCTTCCCAGCACGCACGAGGGCGCCCCTCTTGGTCAACCACAGCGGGATGTCGGCGCCCTCAGCCCTCTCGGCTGGAATGTAGTGGTGACGGCAATACGCTCGGACTTCGTCGCGGGTCTTGAGGGGGAAGAACGTTCGGTCCCAGCGCTCGACCTGGACGTCGTCGAAGACCGCAGCGACGATATCGGCGGCTTCCTCGGCGTCGAACGACGAGCGCGGGTACCGCTCGTACATGATCTCGGGGTCGTTGTCGCGCGCCGAGCTGCAGGCGAAGTACCGGCCACCAGGTCTGAGAACCCGCGCCGCCTCGGTGATCGCCTCCAACGGATCAGGGAGGTGGTATAAGCACCACAGGTGCGAGACCTCGGCGAATGCCCCATCCCGAAACGGCAGCGCCCGCATGTCCGCCTGCACCACGGGACGGTACGGGTCTGCCGCGAGCTGCGTCGGTGACGAATCGACACCGATCCACGACACATCATTACCGAGTAGAGACGCGAGGCGACCATTGCCGCAACCGACGTCAAGGATTGGCCCACGCAGTTCAGGAGCGACCAACTCGTGAATGTCCCGGGGCGATTCCCAAGACTGCCAGCGCCCCGGATCGGAGTCGTAGTCCGGTGGAAGGGCGCGCATAGATCACAGTCTCGCACGGCATGCGCGGGAGTTTGCTACTCGCGGCGGACCGTGGTGGGCGTGGCCCGAAAACCTACGGTGTAGCGGTCGGGAGCGGTGACGAAACGGGTCTGGCAGTGATCGGAACAGAAGGACAATCGCCGGCCGCCGTGCATCGCTGTCGCCGGGGCGGCGGCCGTCTCGACCTGCATCCCGCAGACCGGGTCCTTGGCGTATCCAGTGCCGCCACCGAAGCGTTCCCGATTGCGGTAGAGCCAGTACACCACTGCGAACGCGGCCAGCGCGATGATGTTGAGGATGGTGGTGTGGTTCCAGGCCACCCCCTCCATCGCGATCATCTTGGGGTGCGCGGGGGGTACCAGACCCAGTGCACGGAACAGGTACTCGGTGGCCAGGCCGGCCACACTCATCACCGCCCAGAACACCGCCAGCAACCGCAGGGTGAGCCGGGTGCCGTAGTACTTGCGATAGATCAGCAACAGCGGAAGCGTGATCAGATCGGCGAAGATAAAGGAGATCACCCCGCCGAAGCTGATGCCCCCGCCCCACAGCGCTGCGGCCAGCGGCACGTTGCCGATCGAGCAGACGAACGCCAGGATCGCCAGGAGCGGCCCGAGCACCACATTCTCCAGCGATGAGGCGAACCCGTGACCGGTGAGAAACAGGGACTGCCACACCGCGGTGGGCACCAGCACGGTAGCGAAGCCGGCGACGAGGAAGCCGATGAGTAGCTCGTTGCGCAGCATGCTGAGATCGCTGATGGTGTAGCCGGCGGCGCCGGACCAACCGGCCCGGCTGCGCATCCGCTGGGCCAGCGACCGCCGCTGCGCTTCGCCGTTCGGGTCGTCACCGTCAAGGTCCTCGCTGGGCTGGTCATGGTGGGCCTGCGCGTCGACCTCGTTCTGGCCGGTGTCCAGCCGGGCTCGCGCAGTTTCGATATCCCGCCGGGACATAACCCGGGGGAGTACCAGAGCGAGCAATGCGATCATGATGGCGCCGCCGACGAATTCGGCGAGGGCGAACTGCCAGCCCAGCAGCAGCCACAGCACGATACCCAGCTCCACCACCAGGTTGGTGGACGCGAACATGAACACCATCGAGGCGGTGAAGTCCGCCCCGCGGGCGAACAACGACTTGGCCAGGGCAGCGGCGGCGTAGGAACAGGACGAGGACACCATCCCGAGGAACCCGGCCTTACCCACCGTCACCGGCCGGTGATCGCCGAGCACACGGCGCATCTGACCTCGGCTGACGAAGGCCTGTACCGCGCCGGAGAGCCCGAAACCGAGCACCAACGCCCACAGCGTCTCCCAGAACATCGAGAACGCCTCGTACACGCTGTTGCCGATGCTACCCAGGACGCTCATCATCGACTCTCCTGGGGGCTCAGCGGCGGATCATGACTTGACCAGCCGGGTGATCGCCGCGCTGGCCTCGCGGACCTTTTCCTCGGCCAGCGCTCCGCCCTGCGCCGCGGCCTCGACCACGCAGTGCTTGAGATGGTCGTCCAGCAGCTCCAGGGCGACCGCTTGCAGCGCCCGAGTGGTCGCCGACACCTGGGTCAGCACGTCGATGCAGTACTTGTCGCCCTCGACCATCCGGCCCAGACCGCGGACCTGACCCTCGATCCGCGCCAGCCGTGCCATCAGGGCGTCCTTGTTTTGTACGTAGCCGCTCATCAGCCAACCTCCACTCCCCACTATAACCGCTACCCCCTACCGGTATTACAAGATCGAGGCTTGACCATGGTCCAGTGTGTTGAGGCGTGCTGTGGGCGGGGAAGATCGTGGGAGTGACGGGTAAACGGGTCGGTCTGTGGGTATGTGATGGGTGGCTTACCCCGCAGGCCGTTGGTTCACAAGGCGGACCTGCCAACCCGAGTCAAGAAACGTGGCAGCGAGTGGAAGGAGCAGGCCATCGAACGCGGCGTCGAGGTGACAGCTCAGCTCGCACAGCGCGGCAACGAGCTGCGCGTGCGTGCCCGTGCGGGTATTCAGCGGACCCGGGAGGCGCTTGGTCAAACTAAAGGTCATCCTGCGAAGGGTGCCAGCGTGAGATCGCGAAACAAGATGACCTACGAATTGTTGAGCCTGTTCAGCGGCCTAGTGGGCGGCGCGCTGGCCGGTGCGGTGTTCACCCGGCTCTGGCGCGCCATCGCCGGCGCGGAGGAGGTGCCTGAGCCCACCCAACTGGATCGCAGAATCCGTGATGTGTTAGTCGTCGGCGCGCTCCAAGGTGCGGTATTCGGAGTGGTCAAAGCCGCCTTGAGTCGGGCAACCGCACGAGGATACCGAGAAATCACCGGCCACGATTTCACACGCTGAACACCGCGGTCTGCCATGGGCGGTTCTGCCCGGGTGGCCGGTGAGCCCGGCAGCGCCGGCCGGGCCAACCCTAGGGAAGAAAACGATCGTCGCCGGTGGCGATTCCGGTATTGGTCGGGCGGTTGCGCTCGCGTTCGCGCGAGAAGGAGCTGACGTACTCATCTCATATTTGGCAAGCGAACGGGAGGATGCTGAGGAACGCTACGACTGGTGCAAGACGCCGGCCGAAGCGCTTTGAGCGTCCCTGGGGATCTGCGGGAGGAGGGCCATTGCCACGATATTGTTGATCGTGCGGTAGCCGAATTCGGCCGGATCGACGTCCTAGTATCTAACGCAGGCTATCAGATGTCACACGCCAACGGAATCTTTGACATCAGCACCGAGAACTTCGACCGGGTCTTCAAAACCAACGTTTATGCACTGTTCTGGCTGACCAAGGTGGCGATACCGCATATGAAGCCCGGCTCGTCGATCATCACAACCTCCTCGGTGCAGGCATTCAATCCCTCCCGCACTTGCTCGACTACGCAGCCTCGAAAGCGGCTATCGTCAACTTCACCAAAGGGCTCGGTAGCAATCTGGTGGACAGGGGAATCAGGGTCAACTCAGTCGCGCCCGGCCCCGTATGGACACCGCTGATACCGGCGACATTCCCCGAGGACAAGCTCGCCTCCTTCGGTGCCCAATCTCCCATGAGACGGGCAGGCCAGCCCGGCGAACTCGCCTCGATCTATGTGTTTCTCGCCTCCCAGGAATCAAGCTACATCACCGCCGAAGTCCTCGGCGTAACCGGCGGGACCCCGATCACGTGAGCAGATTGCGGAGGCCCGAGCTGTTCGCCACGCCTGCGCGCGCGAACAGCTCGGGCAATCGTCGCCCACCCTCGGCCCGCGGCGTAGAGGCCTTGCCGAGAGCAGCCGACCGTTCTCCCTGCTACTTGCCGGTGACGTCCTTCACGGCGTCCTTGACTTTCTCTCCACCCTGCTTGACGTGGCTCTTGGCCTGGTCACCTTTACCTTCGGCCTCGAGCTGCGGGTCGTCTGTGACCTGGCCCGTGGCTTCCTTGGCTTTGCCCCTGTACTCCTCAGCCTTGTTATCGATCTTGTCTCCGGTTCCCACGTGAGGCCTCCCTGTCATCGGTGCGGGTCGAACAAGTCCGAGCTGACCTTGTCGGAGCTGTCAGCCACCTTGATCCCCAGGAATCATGGTGGGGCTATCGGGGTCGATGTTCTCGGAATGGCCACCGACACCGGTATCCACCTGATCGGATCGTTGTGCCTTCTCCGAACGCCCCACCATTTTCTCATTGCCTTTATGGCCCTTGGACACTCCGGCGCCATGGGGGCTAGCCGCAGTGGTATCTGTTGCCGACACACCCTCGAGCTCGGCTTGTGATACCGCCCGAGGAGGAGCCGCCAGGCCTTCACCCTGTTTTTGAGGGTCCTGGGATAGTTCGTCTTGAGTCGTACCGCTGGTCTGGCGTCCCTCGTAAGGGGGAACGGGCCCACCGGGCTCCTGCTCACCGCCAGATTGAATGTTCGGCTCTCCCGGATACGGACTTGTCATGAGTTCCCTCCAACACGTTGATGGACATCACACCGCCGACGTTCTTCATGGGACCACCTCGGCGTGGCCTGGGCCGGCGGCGCAAACTTAAGTCTAAAGAGGCGTACCCACTGTCCGAGGGAGGTAAACCAGTCTATCGTCGCTGAGTGAGTCGTGATCCAAACGAGACATACCGCACCTCGAATCGCGTACAGCACGAAGCTGAAGGTCACGTTGCAGGCAGCAGCTTCCGAAAAATGAATTAGGAACCCCAGGCCGCTCGAACCCTAGAAAGAAAACGTGACAAGGTCGGCGGCATCTGTTCCGGGCGTGGTGGTGAGGAATCTGGTCTCCCACGGTGCATGCCTGGGGGAGAACGCTCCGGCTGGGGAGTTGGGTTAAGGAGGTAACCGATGTCACCGATGCGATGGAGCCGGGCGGGGGAGAGTGGGCTGGGTTCTATTCGACGGCGTAGCCGGCGCAGTGGCCGATCTACGTCGCGGTGATGTGTCTGGTCGGTACCCCAAGCGGCCTGTGCTAGTGCAGACCGGTACACGATCTTGCCGGTACGGTCCATGAGCACGCTGAGCAGCGCCGCCTCGCGGGCAGGGAAGTGCACGCAATGGCCGTCGATCTGCGCCTGCCGCCGCGAGAGGTCGAACAGGACACCGTCGGCCTCCAGCACCTGCTGCTGGCGCCCCGCTGGAGACTGGGCCCATTTGTGGGGTTTGCTCGACCATCTGAGCATGATCGCCTCCTTGCGTTCGACGTGGTCACCGCTGGGCGGGTTTTGTCTGGTGCTGTACTGCGTGCGGTTTCGTTGCTCGGGATCTTTGCGGTTGCGGAGAGCATCTGAGCAGACCTCCACACCGAATACCGGCCCACCATGAGCTCGAACCGGACTGGTCCGCTGATCATCATCCATGATCGGCACCTCGCGCTCGTGTACCAGTGCTACGAGGGACCTTCACGTGGACCACCCCGCAGGCATACTGAGAGATACGGCTGTGGTCCAACCTTCATATGAGGGTAGGGACCTGCGGTTGATGCAGCAACCGCAGGAGGCACCGGCGCCCTGGTGCCCTGGCGCCAACTCCGACAAGGCAGCACCAAGGCCAAAAGGTACGGATTGCGACATCGGCCTGCGACCTCACCCAGCGGCCCGGAATCCGGGACGCCGTATAGCCACTAACCAAGAACGGCGTACGGCGAAGTCCGTACCGCGAGGCGCCCCAGCCGCACCGGTCTGATCCCACCAGATAGCTCCGGCAACCACGGCGCTGGGCAGATCAGTCTGGTTTGCGGCAAGCTTCCAGCGGGTAGTTCAGAGAACATGATCACCGACATGGTGTTTAGGTCACGGTCGAATTGATGGTTGTCCAGCAGAGGCACTGATGGACGATGAGCTGGTTGAGCTGCGACGGGAAGTGGTGGCGTGCACCGCGTGCGAGCTACATCTCGGCGCGACGCAGACCGTCTTTGGTCGCGGGCCTGCTGGTTCAGCCATGATGTTGATCGGCGAGCAACCCGGCGACCGGGAGGACATCTCGGGTGAACCGTTTGTCGGTGCGGCTGGTCGAGTGCTCGACCAGGCATTAGAGGGCGCAGCGCTCGTTCGCGAGCAAATCTATGTCACCAATGTGGTCAAGCACTTTCGGTTTCGCCGGGAAAATAAGCTCCGTATCCATCGCACTCCCGGTGTCGAGCACGTGCGAGCTTGCTTGCCATGGCTCCATGCAGAGCTCACCGCAGTAGGACCGAAACTGCTCGTTACCCTGGGGGCGACGGCGGCGAAAGCGCTGCTGGGCACGTCGTTTCGCTTGACCCAGCACCGAGGTGAGATCCTGAAGTACGCCGATCTGCCGCTGGTGGCCACGATCCATCCCTCAGCAGTGCTGCGTGGCCCCAAGGACCGTCGAACTGAGATGTTCAACGGCTTGGTCACCGACCTCAAGCTCGCCGCAGGCACGATCAGGTAGCGATGTCGCCCGACAGGCCCCCGCATGTCCTCCCGGTGCGGCGGGTAACCATGCAGCATGACCAAGATCTCCGCAGTCCTGTTCGATGTCGACGGTACTTTGGTCGATACCAACTATCTCCATGCCGTTACCTGGTGGGAGGCGTTCCGTCAATATGGTCACCATGTCGCGATGGCTCGCATTCACCACGCCATTGGTATGGGCTCTGACAAGCTACTCGATCACTTGCTACCCGATCATCGCAACCGTGCAGTCGACGAGGAAATTCGATCGGTCCACACGGCCCTCTACGCCCCATACTGGCCGCGGTTGAGAGCTTTCGACGGTGCTGCGGACCTGTTGCGAGCGTGCGCCAGTCGCGGCCTTCGCGTGGTGCTGGCCAGCTCGGCTAACGACCGTGAGATGCAAGCTCTGCGCGACGCGCTCGACGCTGAGGAGGCTATCGCGGCGTCCACGGCCTCCACCGACGTGAAAGAAAGCAAACCGATGCCTGACATCGTGCAGATTGCGTTGGAGCGCGGCGAAGTGACTTCCGACGCAGCGGTGTTCGTCGGCGACAGTATCTGGGACATGGGGGCGTGCAAAAGGGCGGGGCTTGCCAGCATCGCGTTGCTCACCGGCGGGACCGGCCGTGAAGAGTTACCCGAGGCGGGAGCGGTGGAGATCTACGAGGGGCCTGCCGAGCTGTTCGAGTCCTTGCAGAACAGTCTTCTCGGCCCCTAGGGCCGGTTGTCGTGTATTCGAGTACTGAGGTGCTTGGCCTGATCAGGCCGTCGCGGCGCGGAGCAGGCCGAGTAGTTCGTCGACGGCCGGTACCGAGGACGCCGGGTTCTGCCCGGTGACCAGGGTGCCGTCGACCAGCACGTAGGGCGCGAAATCCTCGGCCTGGCTGTAGTTTCCGCCGCGCTCTCGTAACCGGTTTTCCAGCAGGTATGGCACCACCTTGCTGAGCCCCACGGCGTCCTCCTCGGAGTTCGCGAAGCCAGTCACGTTCTTTCCCGCGACGAGGTAGGCCCCGTCCGGGCGGCGCACATTGGTCAGCGCAACCGGGCCGTGGCATACCGCGGCGACCGGCTTGCCGGTGCGCACAAATGCCTCGATCAGCGCGATGGACTCCAGGTTATCGGGCAGGTCCCACATCGGCCCATGCCCGCCGGGGTAGAACACGGCATCGAAGTCGTCGGTTGAGACATCGGTGAGCTTCGAGGTGCCGGCGAGTTGCGCCTGTGCGTCGGGATCTTGGTGGAACCGCGTCGTCGCAGGGGTTTGAGCCTCGGGCGCATCGCTTCTGGGATCAAGCGGCGGTTGGCCGCCCGCCGGAGACGCCAGGGTCAGCTCCGCGCCTGCGTCACGCAGTGCGTAGTAGGGCGCGGCGAGTTCCTCCAGCCAGAACCCGGTCTTCTCGCCCGTGTCGCCGAGCTTGTCGTGCGAGGTCAGCACGATCAGTACCTTCACGATCACTCCTCTCGGTGGGAATGGGTGTTGCTGCGATCTGCGTCATGCACCGTGCCACTATTGTCGATGCAGCTCGTCCTCGCGCGGTGGCGCTGGCGATGGCTGGCTGCACTAGCGTGGATCTCGTGGTGTGGCTTGCGCTGCTGCTGGGTGTCGGCTACGTCGTTGCGGTATTCGTCGTGGGGCCGTGGTCGCTTCGCCGCCGGACCGGCTCCTCGGGGTGGGTGGCGAGCCTGGGCGCCAGCCCCGCGGAGAAGACCGCGAGCGTGCTGTTCCTGCTTGGCTGCGCGCTGGAGCTGAGCAACCCGGCGCTGGTACTGGCCGGCGTCGCGCTGCCCCGGGTGGCGTTCCCGCTAGCCGTCGGCGTGGCCGGGGTGGCCGGATCGGTGACCAGCGTGGCGCTGGCCCTGGTCGGACAGCACCAGATGGGCCGGTCCTGGCGGACCAGCATCGACCCGGAGCACCCAGCACCGCTGGTCACCACAGGCCCGTTCCGGGTGGTGCGCAATCCCACCTACACCAGCCTGCTCGCCAACAGCCTCGCCCTGGGCCTGCTGGTGCCCACCCCCGCCGCGCTCGCCGCCATCCTGGTGTGCCTCTCGGCGCTGGAGCTGCAGACCCGCCGGGTGGAAGAACCCCACCTGCGCCGCGTTTTCGGCGAGCACTACCACCGCTACGCCCGCCGGGTCGGCCGGTTCCTTCCCACCGTCGGCCGCTTCTCCGGCTCATAAACCGCAATCACCTCGCCGTGGGACCAGGTCGCGGACGCGGCGCTGAACCAGGGGCGGGCGGCCAGCGCGACGTAGACCAGACCGACCAGAACGGGGACCTCGATCAGCGGGCCGACGACCCCGGCCAGGGCTTGGCCGCTGGTGGCGCCGAAGGTGGCGATGGCCACCGCGATGGCCAGCTCGAAGTTGTTGCCGGCGGCGGTGAACGCGAGCGTGGTGGCGCGCTGGTAGTTCAGGCCAACAGCCTTACCCAGAGCAAAGGAGCCAGCCCACATGATCGCAAAGTAGGCCAGCAGCGGCAGCGCGATGCGAGCGACATCCAGCGGGTGGCTGGTCACCTGGCCGCCTTGCAGGGCGAAGAGGATCACGATGGTGAACAGCAACCCGTAGAGCGCCACCGGCCCGATGTGGGGTAGGAACCGGGTCTCGTACCAATCCCGGCCCTTGGTGCGTTCTCCCAGGCGGCGGCTGAGGTAGCCGGCCAGCAGTGGGATGCCGAGGAACACCAGCACAGAGCGGGCGATCGCCCAGGTGGACACATCCAGCGCGGCGGTGTGCAGGCCCAGCCAGCGGGGCAGGGCGACCAGGTAGAACCAGCCCAGGCCGGCGAAGGCAAGCACCTGGAACACCGAGTTCAGCGCGACCAGCACGGCGGCGGCTTCCCGGTCCCCACCGGCCAGGTCGTTCCAGATGATGACCATCGCGATGCACCGGGCTAGCCCGACGATGATCAGCCCGGTGCGGTAGGCGGGCAGATCCGGCAGCAACACCCAGGCCAGGGTGAACATCAGCGCCGGGCCCAGGACCCAGTTGATCAGCAGTGAGGGCACCAGCAGCCGCCGATCGGAGGTGACGGTGTCCAGGCGGTCGTATCGGACCTTGGCCAACACTGGGTACATCATCGCCAGCAGCCCCAGCGCGATCGGGAGCGAGATCCCGCTGACCTGCACCGCGTCCAGGGCCGTGCCCACGCCGGGGATTCCGCGGCCGATGGCCAGGCCCAGCGCCATCGCGGCCAGAATCCACATCGGCAAAAACCGGTCCAGCGTGGATAACCTTCCTACGACGCGGGCCGAGGGCCCGCTCACCGTGGCTGTCATGCGCTCACCACTGCAGCATCTGTGACCAGCACGTCGGAGAGCTGGCGCAGCAGCTGCGGGCGGACCCGGTAGTAGATCCAGGTGGCCCGCCGCTCGCCTTCGATCAGCCCCGCCTCACGCAGCACCTTGAGGTGATGCGAAATCGTCGGACCCGACAGGTCGAACGCCCCGGTCAGGTCACACACGCAGGCCTCCCCGCCGGCGTGGGCGGCGATCAAGCTCAACAACCGCAGCCGCACCGGATCAGCCACCGCCTTGAACACCCGCGCCAGGTTCGCCGCTTCCTGGGCCGACAACGGCTCGCGGGTCACCGGCGAGCAGCAGAATGCCGCCGGATCAGCCGTCGTGGACACCGGGCACTGTTTCGACATCTCTCTACCTTGACAGGCATCAAAACTAGCAGCAAGCTCGGGATCCATAATTCGGCAAATGTCAAATCAAGGAGGAGACATGTCCCGCGTCCAACTCGCCCTCCGGGTGGCCGACCTGGAGGCCTCGGTCGAGTTCTATTCGACGCTGTTCGGCGTGACCCCGGCCAAGCGCCGTCCCGGCTACGCCAACTTCGCCCTCACCGAACCACCGCTCAAGCTCGTGCTGCTGGAAGGGCAGCCCGGGCAGATCGCCACGCTGGATCACCTCGGTGTCGAGGTCGACTCGACCGGCGAGGTCAACGCCGCCACGAAGCGGCTCGCCGAACGAGGCCTGCGGACGTCGACCCAGGACCACGCGACCTGCTGCTATGCGGTGCAGGACAAAGTGTGGGTCCAGGGGCCCGGTCGCGAACCCTGGGAGATCTACGCCGTGACGGCCGGCTCGGCTACCTACGGCACCGACCGGCCCGCCCCCTCGGTCGCCTGCTGCATCACCAACAGTGACCCCTCTTGACTCAGGTGCCTGAACCGGGATACTAAAGATCGTCGGATACCCCCCATAGGTATAGAGGTCGTGGTATGGGAGCCATTCGGCACGCACTGGGGTTGGCCGGGTCGATGACCTGGGAAATCTTGTGGGCGCTGATCCTCGGGTTTGCCCTGTCCGCCGTGGTGCAGGCGGTGGTGCGCAAGTCCACGGTCGTGCGGCTGCTGGGCGACGATCGGCCCCGCACGTTGGCGGTGGCATCGCTGCTGGGCGCGGCGTCCTCGTCGTGCTCCTACGCGGCGGTGGCCCTGGCGCGGTCGCTGTTCCGCAAAGGGGCGAACTTCACCGCCGCGATGGCCTTCGAGATCGGCTCGACCAACCTGGTTGTCGAGCTGGGCATCATCCTGGCGCTGCTGATGGGCTGGCAGTTCACCGCCGCCGAGTTCGTCGGCGGCCCCATCATGATCGTGCTGCTAGCGGTGTTGTTCCGCCTGTTCGTCCGGCAGCGCCTGATCAACCAGGCACGCGAGCAGGCCGAGAAGGGTCTGGCCGGGTCGATGGAAGGCCACGCGGCGATGGACATGTCCGTGCAAGGCGACGGCTCGTTCTGGCAGCGGCTGGGCTCGAAGGCAGGGTTCACCGCCGTCGCCCACGTATTCGTCATGGAATGGGCGGCGATCCTGCGTGATCTGGTGCTCGGTCTGCTCATCGCCGGGGCGATCGGCGCCTGGGTGCCACCGTCATGGTGGCGGGTGTTCTTCTTCACCGACCATCCGCTGGCCTCGGCACTGTGGGGGCCGATCGTCGGGCCGCTCGTGGCGATCCTGTCGTTCGTCTGCTCGATCGGGAACGTGCCGCTCGCGGCGGTGCTCTGGAACGGCGGTATCAGCTTCGGTGGCGTGGTCGCGTTCATCTTCGCCGACCTGCTGATCCTGCCCATCCTCAACATCTACCGCCGCTACTACGGCGCCCGCATGGCCCTGCTGCTGCTCGGCACGTTCTACGCGGCGATGGTCGGTGCCGGCTACCTCGTCGAGCTCCTTTTCGGGGTCACCGGGCTGATCCCCACCCAACGTGCCGCCACGGTCATGGCCGAAGGCATCTCGTGGAACTACACCACCTGGCTCAACATCGCGTTCCTGCTGCTGGCCGCCATCCTGATCGTCCGGTTTGTGCGCACCGGTGGGATACCGATGCTGCGCATGATGGGTGGCTCACCGGACCCCGGCAACGCCGCGGGGCACGAGCATGGGCACAGCCCCCGTCCGCACCCGCCAGCACTGAAACCCCGAGTCGATCCCAGGCGCGGGGATGTGGCCGGTTGATGCAGATGGCGTGACCGCATCAGCAGGCCATAGCCGGACGCAACCAGATGCAGACCGTGCTCACCCACCGCTGAGCTAACGGTAACCCGGGACACGAGGAGTTTCGTATCATCGCCGGATGTCCTCGGGTGAGCTTCACCTCGATCGTGCTCGTGCCGAGTCATTCGGTGCGGTGGCGGGGCAGTACGAGCGTTACCGGCCGAGGTACCCCGATGCGTTACTCGACGATCTTGCGACGTTGCGGCCAGCTCGGGTGCTCGATGTCGGCTGCGGCACTGGCAAGGTCGCTGTGGGCCTTGTGAAGCGTGGTCTATCGGTCCTTGGTGTCGAGTTGGATCCGCGGATGGCCGAGGTGGCTCGCGGCCACGGCATCCCGGTGGAGGTGGGCGCCTTCGAGACCTGGGACGACGCCGGGCGGCGGTTCGACTTGATCACCTGCGGGGCCGCGTGGCATTGGATCGATCCCGAGCTGGGCATGACCAAGGCGGCCGAGGTGCTGCGGGTGGGCGGCACCATCGCTCGGATCTGGAACTACCACGTGCTGGACGAGTCCGTCCTCGCCGTCTTCGAGGGCCTTTACCGCGAGCACGCGCCGGATGTCCATCCGCACGGGCGTGAACCCGACGACGGTGGCTACGTCGACCCCTTCACCGAGAACGAGGCGTTCTGCTCGATCGAGGCGAGAACCTACCGCTGGGAACGCACCCTGAGCGCCGAGGAATGGGTGGGACAGGCGGCGACGTTCAGCGATCACCAGTGCCTTGACCCCGAGCGTTTCAGCGCTGTGGCGCGAGCGCTGCACGAGACGATCGACACCCTCGGTGGCACCATCCACGCACATGGCAGGACCTACGTCGTGTTGGCCCGCCGCGCTTAGGTAGGTTCGGCCGACATGACGGCGAAACGCGTAGGGGAGTGGGCACGGGACGTTGACGCCGTGCGGTCCGTGACTGCCTGACCAGCTCCTGTCGTGCGAGAATTGCGGACACTTCCCAAAGCGCATCTTCATCTGCATTTCACAGGTTCCGCGCGGCCCACCACGGTACGGGAGCTTGCCGACCAATACGGAATCAGCCTTCCATCCGCATTAGCGAACGACGAGTCCGACTGGGGTGACAGCGGTCGGGAGTGGTCTCATTTCCAGGGTCGGTACGACGCGGCGCGGCAAACGATCCGCTCTGCGGAAGACGTGCGCCGGATAATTCGAGAGGCCGCCGAAGACGACGTGAGGGAAGGCTCCGGGTGGTTGGAGCTACAAGTCGATCCCCGATCGTATGCGCGTTCTCTGGGCGGCGTGAACTCGGCCGTGGAAGTAATGGTGGACGCGTGCCAGGACGCGTCCCGGGCCACGGGTATCGGGATGGGCCTGGTGCTGGCGGTGAGCTGGGGCGCCTCGCCCGCACACGCAGAACGTCTCGCGCGGATCGCGGCTCGGTACGCGCACTGCGGCGTGGTCGGCTTCGGTATCTCCAACGACGAGCGACTGGGTGAACCCGAGGCCTTCGTGTCCGCTGCCCATATCGCGCGTGATGCGGGGTTGCTCGTGACGCCGCACTCGGGTTTCTACACCAACCATCGTCACGTGCGCCGATGTGTCGAGCTACTCCAAGCGCGCAGGATAGGCCACGGAATCACTGCCGCGCTGAGTCCGCATACCCTCGAGATGCTGGCCCGACGCCAGGTCGGCATGGAAATCTGTCCCACTTCCTACCTGCCGCTCGGGGTGCTTCCCGCGCTGGCGCAGATCCCCGTCACCACATTTCGGCAGGCCGGGGTTCCGGTGGCGTTGGCAGCCGACGACCCGCTGATTTTCGGTACCCGGCTGGTGGGGCAGTACGAAATCCTGCGTGACGTGCACGGTCTCGACGACCGGGCCCTCGCGGACCTCGCCCGCCAATCCGTGCATGTCGCCACCGCGCCCGCTGAGGTGGCGAGGCCGCTCCTCGCTGGAATCGACGCATGGGTTCGGTGAGTCGTCAGCCACTTCGGCGCGGCCGGGGTACCAGCAGCGGGACCCGGCGACGGTAGTGCTGGTAGGTCTCGCCGAAGGTGCGCTCGAGCAGTCGCTCCTCGGCGCGCAGTTTGATGACGGCCAGCAGCACGCCAAGGGCGACGATGGCCACCCACCGACCCAGCCCCCAGACGCAGGCGGTGCCGGCCAGCATGCCGAGCAGGCCGGTGTAGATCGGGTGACGGGTCAGGGAATAGGGCCCGGTGGTGCGTAGCGCGTGCTGCTCTTTGATCACTGGAGCCGAGGTCCACATGACGCCTAACACTGCGCGGGCCCACAGGGTGAACGCGGTCGCGGTGGCCAGGACGACGACGCCGAGGATGATCAGCCAGCGGGCCTCGACCGTGATCGGGGTCCAGATCCGGGCTGGCGTGAGCCGGGAGAGAGATCGGAAGAGCGTCGTGTAGGGAAAGAGTGTAGATCTCGGTGG
>OBLV0100000117.1_pt1 | contig 25866 bp, 21 predicted proteins | sample 1520071 | NCBI WGS metagenome assembly OBLV01 (sample SAMEA3888446, study PRJEB22518) | metagenome | reverse complement strand
CACGACGGCGCGATCCCGGCGATCGTGTGCAGGAAGTTCTGCAGGATCGCCGTGCCGGCTTCGGTGTGCACGACCTCGGGGTGGAACAGCGTGGCGTAGACGCGGCGGGACTCGTCGCTCATCGCGGCGACGGTCGAACGCGCCGTGTGCGCGAGCGCGGTGAAGCCCGGCGGCACGGCGTTGACGGAGTCGCCGTGCGACATCCACACCCTCGACTCGGCCGGTACGCCGAGAAAGAGCGGTGACTCGATCCGGTCGACGGTCAGCTGCGCCGGCCCGAACTCGCTGTGCCCGAGCCGCAGCAGCTCGCCGCCGAAGCGCTTGACCAGCAGCTGCATCCCGTAGCAGATGCCGAGCAGCGGGATGCCGCTGGCGAAGACACGGTCGTCGCAGTCGAGCGCGTCGTCGCCGAGCGCCGACTCGGGCCCACCACTGAGCACGATCGCGGCCGGATCGCGCTTTGCGATCTCGTCCCACGGCGTGTCGTACGGCAGCAGCTCGGAGTAGACGTTCGCCTCACGCGCGCGCCGCGCGATCAGCTGGCTGAGCTGCGACCCGAAGTCGAGGATGACGACGGTCGCGGTGGGCGCCTGCACGGAAGTGGCCACGCCCGCACCTTCGCGGATCAGGTCAGGACGTCCGCCAGCCGGCCGGCGTCGCGCGCCCATACCAACTCCATCGCGATCCGCTCGCCGACCGAGACGTCGCGGCCCCAGCGGTAGGCGCTGTACGGCGTGTAGCGCGTCCCCGGTGAGCCCGGGATGCGCAGCGAGACGTCGTAGACGACAAAGTCCTTCGGCGGGCCGCTGACGATCACGCACTGCAGGGCGAACGGCCCGATCACGCCGACACCGTCGACCTCGCGCGCCGCGCGGACGAACCGCTCGCCGAGATCGAACGCCTTCTCCAGCATCGACTCGGTCAGCGTCGCGGCGACGTGGCCGGCCTCTTCCATCCGTACCGGCTCGTCGGCCAGCTCGCGCGCCTGGTGGAACGGGAGCCCGACGAACCCGTCGCGATTCGTCTGGCGGCGCGTGTCGGTTCCCATCAGCTCGAGCTCGCCGAGCACCGGCGACCAGAAGAAGTTCAGATTGATCGTCGGGCCGAGCGCGAACTCCTCGATCACCGCGTCGCGCAACCCGTCGGCCGAGACGATCCCCGACGCGATCAACCGTTCCGCCGTGCGCTGATACTCAGCCGCGCTGCGCACCAGAAAGAACGCGCGCTCGAACGAGATCTTCGCGTGCGGTGCTTTTACCATCACCAGTGCGTCGATCGCCTCGGGCGACGCGATCCGGCGCGGGTACCGGATCCCGGCGCGCTCCATCAGCGCGTACTGGTTCTCGGGCTCGTCGCGCTCCTCGGCGCGCAGCAAGCGCCGGTTGCCGAGGAACGGCACCCGCATCCGCTCCTCGATCTCCGCGTACGAGTAGCGCTGGTGAAGGTAGACCTCGAACGACCGGTTCGGAACGAACACGACGTTCTCGCGCCGCAACCGCGCCTGGACGTCGTCGTCGAGCACGTCGGCGAACTTCGCCAGCTCGAGCGTCGCATCGACGCAGCCGCGCGACGGTCCGTCGCCACGGCGCGCGAAGTAGCGGTCGTACGTCGCGTTGCGGCCGCGTTCGGTGACGATCAGGTTGCGCAGACCCTGCGCGCGCGCGCCGGCGGCGACTTCCAGTGCCGAGTGGCTGCCGATCGAGCACAGCGTCAGCGCGCCGGCGTCGTACGACGCCAGCGTCGCCGCTAGATCGAACGCCACGCGCCGTCCCGGTTCACGTCGAGAGAAACTCGCGCGCCTCCGCCGAGTCGGGGTAGTTCACCAACAGCGTGCGGCGGACGTCCTTCTGCGCCTGCTTCGCCTGCGGCGAGTCCTCGCGCCCCAATAGGTCGAAGACGCGCTTGTAGAGCCGCGGCAACTCGTAGTCGCGCGGGTACTGATGCTGCCAGTCGTCGAGCGAGTCGATCACCCAGACCGTGTCCTTCGTCATCTGACCACCCCAGCCGGCGTCGAGGTACTTTCCGATTCTTGCCAGCTCGTTGTGCACGCCGATCGGCGACAGCTTCGTGTGACCGAAGTACTCGTCGGCCGGCGCCGTGATCACCAGGTAGCCGTTGTGCGACAGGACCCGCCCGATCATCGCCAGCCCGTGCGTCGACGCGCGATGCGAAGCGATGGCGCGCGCCGCCTCGCGCTCGTCGGCCGAATAGCCGGCGCCGAAGTTGCGCGCCGCGTCGACCATCGGGAAGAGCACCTTGCCGAGATCGGTGGGCACCGCGCCGATCGGAAAGGCCGGCTGCGACGCGCGGCTGAGCGCGATCGCGCGCCAGCGCGTGTCCTGCGTCAGGTTATACGCGCGCAGATCGGCGTCGACCTGATTGACCAGCGCCTCGACGTCGCCCGGATAGGCGACCAGCAGCGCCGCCGCGTCAGCGTCGGCGTCGTGGGCCAGCACGGCATTGTCGGCGTCCTCGGCGTCGAGCTTGGCGAGCAGCGCGCGCGCCGCCGCGCCGCGCTGCGGGTCGTTCGCGAACGACTCGGCCGACAGCCGCACGTACCACTCGGCTGCGTCGTTGCTGGTCAGCGGGTCGTACGACAGCAGCGTGGCGACGTCGACGGTGACGCCCTGCAGCTCCATCGTCTGCGGGTCGTCGCGGCGGCGCAGCTCGTACGCGCGGCCCGCGTCGAGCACGGCCGAGAAGTACTCGTCCTGGTCGGCCAGGTGCCAGCCGGCCGCGGCGCCCTTGTCGAAGGCGAGCTTCATCTGCCGGTACAACTGCACCGGATCGACGTCGAGCGCGGCTCGCGCCGGCGCCGCCGGCACGAACGCGACCAGCGCGAGCGCCGCGACGAGTGCCGCGGCAGCGCTACGAATGGGTGACCGTCGAGTCGTCGAGGACGTCGTCGAGTGAGTTCGAGAGAAGTGCATTCTTGATTTCCCGGGCGATGCGACGCCCGGTCGACATGGGCTCGCTATAGTTCAGGTACGAGTAGGGCGATCCGTCGATGAAAAGGTTCGTCCCGGCGACGATCCGGGCCGAGATCTCCATGATGTAGAAGCTGGCGTCGGGCGTGATGATCGTCTCGATACAGAACGCACCGAAGAGCCCTTTCGGTCCACAGATGTCCTGGCTGACGCGCACGACGTCCTCGCCCATGCGGTAGGCCTCGGCCAGCATCGACTCGCGCAGGCTCAGCGGTTGGTTGCCGACGACCACGTACGACGGGTCGAGGTCCATCGACGCCTGCGCTCCGGCCGGGATGCGGCCGAGCGAGTCGACGTTGGTCTCGTAACGCCGGTCCATCGACATGATCTCGAGCTTGCGGGTCAGCGGCGAGTAGAAGTAATGGATGTAGAGCGGGACGCCGATGATGTACTCTTGCAGGATGTAGTTCTGGCGCGCGAGCAACGACGCGCGCTCCTCGAAGTCCATCGCGTCGCGCAGGAACATGTAGCCCTTGCCGCCCTGCGCGCCGTAGAGTTTGACGATGACCGGCCGGTCGATCTCGGCGCCGGTCTTGAACTGGCGCGGCAGCTTGAGCCCGGCGCGCAGCAGCCAGTCGCGCTGCAGCTCGCGGCTGGCTTCCCAGTCGAGCACGGCTTTGTTGCCGAAGTACGGGATGCGCATCTTCTTGTGCTCGTCGAGCGACAGGTACGCGACGAACGACCCGTGCGGCACGATGATGATCTTGCGCTTCTCGAGCTCGGGGACGAGGTCCATGAAGTCGCTGTAGCGGTCGATCGTGATCACTTCGTCGACGAACGCGAACGAGCGATACAGCCGCTCGGTGTCGCGGTTGGCGATCGCCAGCGTCCGGAAGCCCTCGTCGTGCGCGCCCTTGAGGATCTGCAGCGCCGAGTGCGAGCCCAGGGTGGCGATCGTGTACATCTCGCCCGCGCCGGTGCGGCGCCGCAACCCATGCTCCATGGGCTCAACCATCATCGTCATTCCGTGAATGCCACCTGAAACGCCGGATTGCAAAGAAACGCGTCCACTGCCCGGGCGAGTTCGGCCGAAGGGACGTCCGCGCCCTGGTCGCCGAGGAGCCGCCAGGCCGTCCGCCGCCGGATCGCCCGAACGCCGGGGATCGCCCGGCCCGCTACCTGGCTCATCGGCCGTTCGTCTCGAGGGGCAACCCAAACCTCACCCGCCTCCGGCCGGTCCGAAGCCCGCTCCGCTAGCCGATGCTTGTTGGGGTTATAGATCGTCTCGATCGACGCCACCGTCGCCGCCAGGTCGCACGCACGATCGCCCGACGCAAGACTTCGCGAGGCACTGCTTCGGTCGGGCTCGGGCGCGCCGTCCTCGACGTCGAACAGCCAGATGTCGGCCCTGGTCACCCCGGCGACGGCAATCCCCAGCCGGCTGAGCGTCTCGTACGCCGTGAACGCCTCGTTGTCCGGAATCATGAGCGTCACGGCAAACGCGCGCGTCTCGCTCACGCCGTAATCCCGCCGCGAAGTGCCTGGGCGAAGTGCTCGAACAGCCGGATACCGCCGGACGGCGCAAGCGCTGTGCGCGCTTCGAGCCGCTGCCCGCTCGACCGTGCCGCGTCGAGGTGGTTGAACGTCCACGCGTCACGTTCAGGGTGCGGCATGATCGCGAGCACGTTTCCTTCGCGGTTGACCAGCGCCGCGCAGTCGAGCGCGGAGCCGTTCGGCGCCGGGACCCGACTGCCGTCGCGGTCGCAGTAGACGAACGCGCAGTGACCGTCGCGCTCGATCCGACCGAGCTCGTCCGCCGGCGCGGCAAGCCGTCCGTCACCGTGCGACGCCCAAGCAGGTATCACCGTGCCGGGTTCGATTCCGCCGAGAATCGGGACGCGCTCCGGCGCGACCGCAAGCTTCACGTGAACGTGGACCGACTGGAACCGCCCGCTCGCGTTCGGGGCGAACGCCGCCGTCGGTCGCCGGACCGGACCCGTGCCCGGTACGAGTCCCGCCTCGGCAAGCATCTGCGCACCGTTGCAGATCCCGAGCACGTACTTGCCGGCCTGCGCAGCTTCGACCACCGGATCCATCAGCGCGTCGTGCGCCGCGACCGCCCCCGACCGAATCCGATCCTCATACGCGAAACCGCCCGGCAAGATAAACGCGTCGAATCGAGCCAGTTGCTCCGGCGAGCTCCAATGCACCAGCGCCCCATCGAGTCCGACGGCGCGCACCGCCCGCAACGTCTCGTCCTCACTATTCGTCCCAGGAAACACCAACACCGCAACCTGCGGCCCTCCGCGCCTCATCGCACCCACCCCGCGCCACCACAAATCGTGTCACCCTGAGCTTGTCGAAGGGCTCGTGCCGTGGAAGGCCCTGAGCCGCGTCGAAGGGCCTGGGCCCAACCGAATCGCCGGCTAACCATAAAATCCACAGAGCGGCGCTTCCCAGGCTTCGCGCAGCTCAGCCAGTGGAACTGATTCGACGGCGTTCTGATCGGTGGTCCGAATCTGAGCGAGCGGCTCGGGGAGCGTTCCGCCGAACGGCGCAACCCCGACGATCCACGCGGCGTTCGCGAGCAGTCGAAACTCCTTGTATCTTGCCGGGTCGAGCTCAAGCACGAAACCCGGCTGCTCGTTGAACGCCCAGAACGGCTGCCAGCCCGTCTCTCGCCAGTCATAGACGAAGAAACCGAGGCTTCTTCCCCGATCCTCTGCCGCGAACGCCATCTCGGCAATTGCAGCGAGCACTCCACCGTCGCTAATGTCATGCGCCGAGCGCAGCATGCCGGCCGCATTCGCATCGCGTACGAACCGGCACACCCGTGCGAACCAGTCGTAGTCGACGTCGCAGAGCGCGTGCGCATCGATTTCGAGCAGCTCCGCGACGACGGATCCGCCGAGCCCGCGCGCTACCGGGCGAAGCCGTGACGACATCCGATTTGCGAACGCGGTGTTCGGGTTCGAGTCGGGCGCCGACCCAACGACGGTCTGCACCTCGCGAAAGGGCCACGGAGGAGTGAGCACGACCAAAGCGCTGTCGGCCTCTTTGAAGGCCGGGGTCAATGTCCGCGACACGTCGTCGATCGCTCCAATGCAGCCGACGATCGGCGACGGTGCCACGTGATTCCCCGAAGATGAACGATTGTAGAGCGAAACGTTCCCCGAGACGAACGGTACTTCGAGGGCTCGGGCAGCCTCCGCCAAACCGTCGACGGCGGCCACGAACGCGCCCATCTGCTCTTCGACGGTCGGATCGCCGAAATTCAAACAGTCGGTGAGGCCGACAGGAGTCGCGCCGACGGCCGTGACGTTTGCGATCGCTTCGAGCACTGCGAGCTCGGCCGCCCGCTTCGGATCGAGCTTGCCGTAGCGCGGGTTTCCTCCGATGGCGGTCGCGACTCCGAGCGGAGAGTCCGGGATCGGAACGAGCACGCCGGCATCCGCAGCGCCCGGCGGGATCGCGGTGCAGCCGCGCACGACGCCGTCGTACCGGCGGAAGATCGTGGCTCTCGAGCACACGTCACGATGCCCGAGGACCCGCTTCAACAGAGCCAGGACCGTGACGGACTGATCCGCGACGGCGCGATCGAGCGCGCTGAAACGCTCGTGGACCGGTTCGCGCACCGGCTCGGGCATCGCGTACGACCGAGAGTACCGAATCCCGCCGGTCAGAAAGTCCAGATCGACGTCCATCACCGTCGCGCCGCGGTGTCTGGCGACGTAGCGGCCGGTGTCGGTGACCTTGCCGATCACCGCGGCGCACGCTCCGCGCGCGATGCGCGGCAGCGAGTAGACGTCGTTGTAGATCGACAGCAACGCCGGGGTGAACGACGGCGGAACGATCCAGCACAGCCGCTCCTGCGTCTCGCCGATCGCGATCACTTCGGGCGGCAGGTCGCGCTGCGCGGTCGAGACGTGTTCCAGCTCCACCTCGGCACCCATCCCGCCGGCGGCGCACAGCTCCGCGCTACAGCCGGCAAGCCCACCGGCACCGAGGTCCTTGAAACCGGCCGTGATCCCGTTCGCGCGCAGCTCGGCGAACACGGCATACGACGCGCGCATGATGACGTTCTTGAGGAACGGATCGGGGACTTGAACCGCGCCCTTGTTCGCCTCGGCGTCCTCCTCGTCGAGCGTCAACGACGAGAACGACGCGCCGCCGAAGCCGCTGCGATCCGTCGCCTTTCCGACCAGCACGATGTCCCACCCGGCGCTGCCCTCCGGCGCGCGCGAGTGGATGATGTCCTTCTCCTTCACGAGGCCGAGCGCGACGACGTTGACCAGCACGTTGTCGTCGAACGACTCGTCGAAGAACACGTCGCCGCCGACGTTGGGCACGCCGATGGCGTTGCCGTACGCGGCGATCCCGTCGACGACCGACTGTGCGACGTAGCGGCAGTGCTCGTTCTCGAGCCGGCCGAACCGCAGGGGATCGGCGATCCCGATCACTTCGGCGCCCATGCACAGCACGTCGCGCACGATACCGCCGATCCCGGTCGCCGCTCCCTCGAACGGCACCACCTGCGACGGATGGTTGTGCGACTCGTGCGCGACGACGATCCCGTAGGTCTCGCCGTTCCACTCGCCGAGCCGCACGATCCCGGCATCCTCGCCGACGCCGAGCAGCACCGTCGGCCCTTCGGTCGGGAGCTTGCGGAGGTGCTCGCGTGACGACTTATAGGAGCAATGCTCGCTCCACTGTGCGTCGAACGCGAACAGCTCGGTCGCGGTCGGAACGCGGTCGAGGTGCTCGGCGATCCGCCGCAGCTCGTCGTCGGAAAGGGCGACCCCGAGCCGCCGCCCCAGCGCGACGGCGTCATCGACGAAGTTTGTCGCGCTAGGCACGCGCCATGCCGGGCGGGATCGGCACGGGGGCATTGAGCTGCGCGTCGGCGCCGAGCACCTCGCTGCGCGCGTTCGTCTGCATCAGCAGAACGCGACCGTACACGACCGTGTCCTCGAGCGCGAGCACCTTTGCGCAGCGCAGCGCGACCTCTGCCGGACGCGGATCGGCGACGTCGACCGGCAGCACCGGATTTGCGCTGGCGTTCTGAAGCAACGCCGGAAGCGAACTGGTCGCGGGCCCGATCGCGACGAACACCAAGCGCGCGAAGGTGGCCTCGAGCTGGCCGAGCAGTTGGAGCACGTGCCCAGGCGCGCGAGCGACCGAGACGATATGTCGCACCGTCGGCAGGCCGAGCACTCCGAGGGCACGAGCGTACACGTCGATGCTGCCGGCATGCTCCGGCCCGTCGACCATGAGCGCGATCATTCCGGCTCGCATGACCGGAAACCGCGCCACCATGTCGGCGACCTGCTCGTAGTTGGCGCGAATGCGTTCGAGGTCGGCGGGCGTCACGACCTCGAGGTTCCGGTAGATCTGCTTGTCGAGCATCAGCTCTTCGCGGCCTTGCGGCCACACGCGCCACGAGTCATTGTCGACCACGTCGGCGATCACCAGCTGGCCTTTGCCCTCACCACTCGCCAGCCGTCCGAACTCGATCTTGAGGTCGACCAGCAGCGCGTCGTAGCGGCGCCAGGCGTGGGCGAGAATTTCGTAGGTGATGCGCGCGAGCTCTTGCATCGTCCCGACTTCGCCCGGGTTCGCGATCCCCTGGGCCACGATCGCGTCGACGTCGATGAGCGGGTCGTGATTCGCATCGTCCTTGAGGAAGAACTCGATCAGCCGCGGGACGAGCAGCGAGCCGCGCTGGATCCCGGGACGGCGCTTCACCAGCGACCCCGCCGCGACACCGCGCACGACGACCTCGAGCGGAATCATCTCCGCGCGGCGGACGTGCATCTCGTTGTCGTCCTCGCCGCCGTTGAGGTAGTGCGTCGGCAGACCGCACAAGTTCAGCAGCCGGAACACCCGCGCCGTCGTTCGGGCGGCGATCTGGCCTTTGCCGTCGATGACGTCACGACGCTCGCCGTCGCGGGCGGTGATCCCGTCTTGCTGCTTCACCACCAGCACGTCGGGCTGCGTTTCGTGCTGGTAGAGAATCTTGGTCTTGCCGCGCGCGACCTCTTTGGCCTTAGGCATCAGCTGGCGCTTCGTCGGGCCGATCGCCACGCCCGCTCGGCCGCTTGACACTGGTACCGAACGGCCCGGGGGTAGGGTGGACCTCTCGGCCTTTCAACGGCCCCTAGAACATTGCGTCGACCTTTTGTCGCCTGGCGTCGCTGATGCCGGCTTGCCGAACAATCTCGTCGAGCGCTGCAGGGTCAGGTCGGGCTCGCTTTCGAAAGTCGGCCAAACTCAGGCGCAGCGATAGCATAGCATCATCGTCGAGATGGCGGAGCAGCGTCTGGAAGTCCATGCGTTGAGCCTTTGCAGCGTTAGCCTTGATTGCCGCGACGTAGGCGGCGCGTGCCACCGGGTCTTGAAGGTCGCGTGGGTCCGCACAGCCAGGCAGCTGTTCGCCATTCGCTTCCCGCGGCGGGACGATGCACATGAGGGGCAAATCCCGCGGGTTTGTCGGATCGAATGTCGGATCGGAGGACGCCTCGATCGTGTGAAGGATCTGTGCCCAGGCTCGCACGACCAGGCGGCGCCGTCCGACGATATGCCGGCTCGCGATCGTTCGCAACTGCACCGCGGAACTCAACGAATCGATAGAAGCTTGCAGATCGTCGAGCGAATTGGTCACATTGAACCGTTGTAGGTCGTCCAACGAACTTGCCACGCGACTCTTCGTTTCGTCCCTGACAGCGGTATTCTTCGAGACGGCCGACGCGGCGAGGCTACAGGCGAGCACGAGCAGCAGGCACGTGAGCCTTGCCACACCCATTTCGTACCGCTTCACAAGAGCTGAAGATGACAGCACGGCTCGCGGCCTCCTAATAGCTCTGGGTTGGGCTGGTCACGTTCAGGGCGGGACTCGTCGCATTACCCTTACTGATCTGTAACGTACCCGTGCTGATGAGGTTTCCACGTTGCTCGACGACCGTGTACTGCACCTGAGCACCGGACGCACCGACGGAGTAAACGTTCGGAATGTTGTACACATCGGTGCTGACCGGGTACGGCGGCCTCCACATGCTGCCGCCGCATGAGCCGGTGTACTCTTGGTCGACTGCGATCGGTGAGCCTACTCCGTCGACATCAGCCCCGACGGCAAGCGGGCTCGGATAGGGACTGTGGCCTGAGCCGTTCTGGCATCCCCAAACACCGTCCGCCGCTGCTGGAGCGTCGAGCTCTTGCTCGTAGAGACCAATGAATGAAACGGTAGCGGGTTCCATATAGACCATCGACTCCATCCCGATATCGGCCCACCCCTGGGTGTGCTTCAGGCCGTTCACACGCACAAAGCTCAAACCGGACGGCGTGATCACCGTGAACGCAAGTGAGGCGGACCCTGAACATCCACCCCCGCTGACGGTGACGGTCGCCGTGCCGGCAGCGGTGCCGGCGGTTAGCGTCACGGTGTCTCCGGACGTCGTGTTCAGAGTGCCATCGCCGCTCACGCTCCACGTGTCGCCGTTCGAACTAACCTTGACGCCTTCCGTGATACCGATTGTGCGTTCCTTGGCGAAGCATTCGGCGATTTCGACGCCGTCGAGACGCAAACGGGCCGATTGTTGTGGCAGTTTCAGACCGGAGCCGGCGTCAATGCCGCGCCGATGGTATTTCGCGTCGACGACGACGACGAGTTCGTAGCGGTTGCTTCGGGCGGAAACCGGCAACTCGGGACACCGCTCGGCGACGCGCTGTTCGTTTTTCACCTCGCGCGCTAGGTTTCGTTTTATCGCGGCTCGTTACACACCGTTCTTCTCCGCCGTGCTCAGCGTCTCGCGAATGCGCGATGCAAGGCGCCGCGCGCGCGCGGGGGCGTCGCCGACGTGCGCGGTCGGGTCGAGCCACTCGCGCACTTCGGCCGGCTCCACGAAGTGGGTGATCCGCTCGTCGTCGGCCAGCAGCCGCGCCAGCGGGTTGGTGCTGCCGTCGGCCAGCGCCGCGTACGCGCGCATCGCGCTCTCGCGGATCGCCTCATGCAGCACCTGACGGTCGCCGCCGCGCTTGGCGGCCTCCATCAGCACCGCCTCGGTGCCGGCGAACGGGCCGTAGGTGCGCAGGTTCTCGGCGATCCGGCGCTCGTCGACGCGCAGGCCTTCGACGATCTTGAGCGCCAGCGACACGATCTCGTCGGTGCACAGCAGCGCTTCTGGCAGCGTGGTGCGGCGGTTGGCGCTGTCGTCGAGCGTGCGCTCGAGCAGGTTGGTCGCGGCATTCTGCCACGCGACGTCGGCATAGGCCGGTAGCAGGCGCGCCAGCGAGTCGATGCGCTCGGCCATCACCGGGTTGCGCTTGAAGGGCATCGCGCTCGAACCGACTTGCTTCGCACCGAAGGGCTCGGCGACGTCGCCGAAGCCCGGGCTCGCCAGCACCCGCACGTCGAAGGCGAACTTCGAGAGCGACGCGCCCAAGCCGGCCAGCGCCGATAGCAGCAGGTAGTCGAGCTTGCGCGGATAGGTCTGCGTTGCGACGTCGCGCGCGCGCAGGTTGAAGGCGCCCAAAACGTCGTCTTCCTGATCCTGCGGGGTGCGGGACGTGCCGTCGAGCAGCCGCGTGTACGAAGCCGAGGTGCCGACCGCGCCGCGAATCCCCTTGGCGGTGAGTTGCTCGCGCACGGCCAGCAGCATCGCGCGGTCGATCAGTAAGTCTTGCGCCCAGACCGCGAGGCGGTAGCCGAGCGTCGTCGGTTCGGCCGGCTGCAGGTGGGTGTAACCCATGCAGACGAGGTCGGCGTGGCGGTCGATCTGCAGCGCGAACGCGCGCAGCAAATCGTCGAGCGCCGCGACGATCCGGTCGAGCGCGAGCCGCATGCGGAACGTCTCGACGGTGTCCTCGACATCCATCGACGTCGCACCGAGGTGGATCTTGCCGCCGCCGACCGTCGCCTGGCTCGCGTAGACGCGAATCTCGGCCATCAGGTCGTGACCGATCTCACGCTCGATCGCCAGCGCCGCCTCCAGGTCGATCTCGTTGGCATGCGCGCGCAGGTCGTCGAGCTCGGCCGTGGTCACCAGGCCGGCCCGCTGCTGCGCTTCCGCCAACGCAACCCACACGGCGCGCCACAGCTTGCGCCGCTCGCCCTCGGAGAAGAGCTCGCGGAGCGCCGGGCGCGAGTAGCGCCACGAGAACGGCGAGGCATAGGTGGTGTCGTTCACGGTTCGCGGGTCCGCTTCGCGGGGCAGAATCGCTGGGCCTCGACGACGCGGCCCGAGCGGCGGAAAGGGCGTACGGCGGGCACCGGAATGAAATGAAGCTGACCGAGGCACCGCTCCATTCGTGGAGAGGGCGAGCGCCGCGCGCGATCGCGGGTTCACGCTGATCGAGTTGGTGATCACGGTTGGGGTGATTGCCGTGACCACCGCTGCTGGTCTCGCCCTCTCGCTCGCCTCGCGGTCCCTCGCAGTTAGTTCTGCCGCGACGGAGTTCGACCAATTTCTCGACAGCGCGCGTACGATGTCGCGCGACCTCGAGGGAGCGACGCTCGTCTTCACGCCCGACGCGTACGGAGACGGAACGGAGGTCCGGCTGTTCGCCGGAAACCCAAGTGGCACACTCACGCCGACGACGCTCCCCGATCTCCACGCCCGTGCGATCATCGAAGAGAGCACCTCGCTCGGGAAACCACCCTTTGCCTTCGTGCTCCATGTCAACGGCGCGTTGGGCGGCCGCCCGGGCTTCGAAGTCGGGCAAAATCTTGGCACCGAGGTCGGATGTCCAGCGTCCGGCGCGTTTCACTTCCTGATCCACACGGCGAATTCGTCCGCCGATCGTTACGTTCCGTGCCGCGTGACGGTGATTGCTACCGGACCCGTTGCACTCCAGTCGTGGCAGCCTGAACCGACGGCACCGCCGCCGACGCCGTGTAGCGGTCCGGGCTGCTCGCCCGTGACGCTCCCGAGCCCGCCGTCGTCGTCGCCGACTTGTCCGCCGAACTACAGCCCAACCGGGACCGGCTGTACGCCGACGACTCCGCCAAGCACCGGTGCACACTATCACGTCTCGATCTCAGGCGCTTCGCCTTCCCTGAACACTGGCGCTGCGGAGCCTTTCACCGCACAGGATGGTCTAACGAATGCCGGCAGCGTCGCTCCGGGAACCCCAGCTTCCGTTCCCGTCGCGGTCATCACGACGACACCGGGTATTTGCACCGTCACGCCATCGGGTTCACAAGCATCGGGAACGACGTTCAGTCTGACCGGCCTCGCCACCGGCGCCTGCACGATCACCGCCGCGGCCGACACGACCGCCGTCCCCAACGCCACAGCCGACACCGCACAGATTACCGTAACGATCTCGACCGCACCAAACCCGACGCCAACTTCGTCTGGCTGCGACTTAACAGAAAACGGTCAATGCTTTCATCGCATCGTCCAACCTACAACCTTGCAGTTTACTAAGGCCGTAATGCCGGGAACGGTTTGCTCGAGCGACGACACTTGCTCATACACTAACTCGATAAGCGCGATAATACTCGACCCGCCATTTAATCTTCAGCCGCCCGTATCACCGGTCGACACCGCTCATGAGCTGTTATTTGAAATCGATGAGATCACTCAAGTTACATCTGAATGTTTACCCTACGTTGAATTCAAAGCGATCGAACCCCCGACTCCAATTCTATGGAATGGCGGCAGCATCGGTGCTCCAGCAAATGCTCCCACAGGCATCGGACAGCCCTCAGAATTTTTAACGCTTAACCACGTGTTTCCCGCCCTGCCCGACGGAGCCGCAGATTTTAGCGACCTCGGCCAACCTTGGAGTCAAGGCACGACCCTGGCGGAGCTCTATGACTCCCTTGCGAGCGAAAGAATCGGCGCTCCGTCCGCATTTTTATACGCCTCACAGAGTTTGTCGCCGGGAGCAACGATACAGTGGTATCCAGACTTTCCTGGCTGCGACGCTGCCGGCGACCCCGAATTCGAAAGCGGATTTGGAATCTCAGGAATCCAGATTACGTTTCAGGTGTACCAATCTCGACCATAAAGAGTGTCGCCTCTAACCGCAGAGGTTGGAGACTAGAAGCCGTATCCTAAGGGTTGTTCTGCAACCGGTATCAGGCCTAGACCCCCGAACGGACTATCAATCGCGTAGAGATCGATCACGTAAGGTTGACCAGCGACAGAGGCCGGCGACGCGATCGCGGTCGTCGGCTGCACTGTTCCGGAAAGGGCGCCGATGCCGTCGTAAAATCCCGCGGGAACAGATTGTAGCGGCGACGTCACGGCGACGAGGACAGTCGCAGATCGGACGTTGGCGATCCTTGGTGGTGGCAGATAACCGGCGCCGAGAAGTGTGGCCGGGGCCGCGCATGGGACAGAGGTGACGGAACACGTGCCGAACCCGACACGTCCGCCGTTTGCTGCGCTATATGCCGGTGCTGCGTTGTGTGAGATGATTTCGTTGCCCGCCGGCGCGATGGCGAAGCTCGGTTCGAGGAATCCGTATAGGCCGAATGTGTTCGTCGCGTGCGTTCCGGCGAGCACGATCGTCCAGCGCGAGTTGAATGATGGCGTGATCGTCGTGATAACGAGCGGCTCTACGCCGAGAAACTGCCCGGGTGCGGTCTGACACTCTTCGCCGGCGTATTCTCCCGGCGTTCCGTTCACGGTGGCGTAGACGGCGATCGTGTGCGAGATGCCGGACGGAATCGAGACCAGGGTTCCGGTATTCGCCGTCGAGGTTGCGGGACGACCGTACGACGCGACGCCGCCGAAAAAGCCAAACGGCTTCTGATCGACGCAAACGTCGACGGTGCCGTTGAGGCCGGGCACGTCGGGCGAACCTTGGATGAAGCGCAGTAGTGCCTGTCCGTTCGCGCCGCTCACGAACGTCGGGGGCGGATTGACGTTGTACGGTACCGACAGCCCCGACCCACCGCCGCCGCCGCATCCCGACAGCGAAACGGCGACCACACACGACACGGCCAGCAGGCCGAAACGACGACGCATGCGCGACCCCACCTCTCACACAGGCGATTGGAGGACGACGACGTTGGATTTTCGGGGAGCGAATCCTCCGGTGCGTCAGCGCGACGCGAGCCGCGAGGCGAGGTCGGCGGTCATCAGCTCGATCATCGCGCGAGGGTCGTCGATGCGTCCGGTGACGACGGCTTCGAAGCCCTTCACCGCGATCTCGTAGCCTTGCCGCACGCGCCGCTCGCCGATGCGGCGCGCGATGGGGCGCAGCGCGCGCTCGCGCCAGCGGTGACGCGCCGGCAGCTCGCCGCCGCCCGGCCGCGCCAACTCCCACAGCAGCGCGAACTCGCCCGCGAGGGCGCTGGCCAGCGGCACGCCCGCGCCGCGCGGGTCGCTCGCGAACAGGTCGAACGCGATTGCCAGCGCCTCGCCCGACCGGCCTTCGACCACCGCCGCCGCGTACTGCCACGCCTTCGGATCCTCGACGCTGAGGCTCTCGCGCTCGAGGTCGGCCATCGTGATCGTGCCGCCGCCCAGCGCGAGCTTTTCGAGGTCGTTCTGGATCGAGCCGAGGTCGGCGCTGCCGTCGGACAGCGCGGCGATCACGCGCGGCTGCGCCTTGGCGCCCAGCCGGTCGAGCGTCTCGCGGACGAAGCGCTCGCGCACGTCGGCGTTGGGGGTCGTGTCGATGCGCAGCGCCTTGCGGCCGGCCAGCTGGCCGAACGGCTCGGGCCGCGTCCGCTTCAGCGGCAGCAAGTCTTCGAGCACCAACGTGTTGCCGGCCGGGACGTTCTCCGCCACCGCCCACAGGTCGCGCCGCGGCTGCACGCGCATGCGCTGACAGTTGCGCACCACCACCACGCGCCGCTCGGCCAGAAACGGCATCGCGTTGACCGCGTCGCCGGCCGCACGGCCGATCCCGTCGCTCTCGGGGCCGTCGAGCACGTCGCAGTTGAGCGCGCGCATGTCCTCGGGCAGCAGCCGGTCGAGCACCGCGTCGAGCGCGCGCTGGGCCAGGATCGCGTCCTCGCCTTCGATGATGACGAGCCCGTCGATCTTCGGTTCCTTGTCGAGAAACTCGTAGAACCTCATGCGACGGGGAGCGGCAGTCGCGGGCGCAGCTCGAGGTCGGGGATGGCGTCGACGTACGGTGGCGAGAGCACGCCGTACTCGGTGATGAACCCGGTCACCAGCCGGCCGGGCGTGACGTCGAAGGCCGGGTTGTAGACGGCGTCGCCCTCGGCGATCCGTACTTCTTCCGCCGCCCGCTCCTCGATCGGGATCTCCTCGCCCGACTCCAGGCTGAAGTCGAACGTCGAGCGCGGCGCCGCGACGTAGAACGGGATGCCGTGATGCGCGGCCGCGATCGCGACGCCGTAGGTGCCGATCTTGTTGGCGGTGTCCCCGTTGCGCGCGATGCGGTCGGCGCCGACCACGACTGCGCGCACCGCCTTGCGCTGCATCGTGATCGCCGCCGCGCTGTCGACGATGAGCGTGCACGGCACGCCGGCCTCGCGCAGCTCGAACATCGTCAGCCGCGCGCCCTGCAGCAGCGGGCGCGTCTCGTCGACGAACACGTGCAGCGCCTTGCCCGCGCGGTGCGCCGCGACCAGACAGCCCAGCGCGGTCCCGTCGCCGCCGGTCGCGATCGGCCCGGTGTTGCAGTGGGTCAGCACGTTGCCCGACGCCGGGAACAGCTCGACCGACGACTCCGCGATGCGGCGGTCGACGTCGCGCTGCTCGTCGTGAATGCGCCGCGCTTCGTCGAGCTCGGCACCCGGCGCGGCGGCCAGGACGCGGTCGACCGCCCAGGCGAGGTTGACCGCGGTCGGCCGGGCGGCGCGGATCAGCGCCGCGGCGCGCTCGTAGGCTACGCGGTCGCCGGCGTGCAGCCGCGCGGCCATCGCGACCCCGTACGCGCCGAAGATCCCGATCGCCGGCGCGCCGCGAACCGCCAGCGTGCGAATCGCTTCCACGACGGCGTCGACCGACGTCGCGCGCTCGCGCAGAACGTCACGCGGGAGCGCGCGCTGATCGAGATACCCGACGGCATTGCCGTCGTCCCAAACCGAATCCACCGCAACGCGGATTCGGCGAGGGTCGGTGAACTACTCCGGTGGGTTAGACGCGGACGGCGCTGGTCGCGGTGTAGCAGGTCCGGCAGTACACCGGCCTGTCACCCCGCGGCCGGAACGGCACCGTCGTCGCCGTCCCGCACTGCGCGCACACCGCATCGTGCATCTCGCGAAGCCCGGCCGTGGAGGTCGGGACCTGGCCGAGTCCGCCGGCCCGCTGGGCCTTGCGGGCGTTCCGGCAGTCGCGACACCGCTGCGGCTCGTTCTCGAACCCCTTCTCCGCGTAGAACATCTGGTCGCGGACCGAGAAGTCGAACGAATTCCCGCAGTCTTTGCAAATCAGCGTTTTGTTCTCGTACACCGACTTCGGCCGACCGGCGGCACCGGCCGACCCCCCGTGGAACGATGGGAAACTCGACGCTGGCCGATGAGGGCCGCGCATCGTGGGCCGAGTATACGGTAGCCGACGTCTCTTGGCAATCCAGGACCGAAAAGAAGTAGGGTCCTGCACGGCGCCCCGGCGAAGCCGTCGGCCATGCGAGTTCCAGGGGTGATCTTGCTCGGCGCGGCTTTGCTGTGCTGCGCCATCGTGCCGCCGCGGTTCGCCGCCGGCGCTCCACCGCCGATCGATCCAGCTACTGCGTGCGCGACGGACTTCGCCGCGATCCGCGTTCCCAACGACCCGAACACGGTGATCGTGCGAGCCAGCGATCTGGCCGGCCCGTTCCAGGGCACGATCACCGCGTACGGCCGCACCACGTCGTGGACCGGCGTCGTCGGCCGTTACATCGTCACCGAACGCTTCGGTATGCAGGACGCGTCGATCGCCATTCATGCCGACGAGGCGATCGAAGGTGTGGAGTACGCGCCGCCCTGGGCGTCGTGCACGTTTCATGCCGGCGCGCGTGACGCCGATGGCTACGATCAACCCGACCGTGTCGTCGATCGCCCGTTGCTTCAGGTCTCGAACCCTCGTCCGGTCGATGCACCAACGTGCGAGACGCCGTACCGATATGCATCGGTCGTCTCCGCCTCGCGTCCCCCACAGATCGGACCGACTGAGCCCGGACTGGGGCGCGTCGCGGTCGCAATCGACGGCACCGGAAAGCTGCGCTTCACGCGGGTGGTGTCGGCCCCGACGCCTCGCAACGGCATCGTCACGGTCCAGACGGCACTTCACAGCACGTTCAGCGGCGCGATCTTCCGTTGCAAGCCAGTCGCGAGCGGCCTCGAGGTCGCCGTCGGCTTCATGGAGCCATAGCACGTGCGAACGACTACGGCAGTTTTGCTCGGCATGCTCTTGGTCTGCGCGGCGTTAGGCGGCGCGACCGGCACAGCTGAGGCCGTCAACCCGACGATCGACCAGAAGACTGCTTGCGCGACCGAGTTCGACGTCATTCGGGTTTCCTTCGCCCCGAACACCGTCGTCGTGCGCGCCGACATGCTCCCCGGCCCGTTCCGCGGCACCATAACAGCATTCGGCCACAACACGAAGTGGACAGGCACGCTCGACCGCTGGAACGCGTCAACCGCACAAGGCATGGACTGGTCTTCGGTCGTCGTCAAAGCTGACGCCCCGATCGAAGGCATCGAGTATGCTCCGACCTTTGCGTCGTGCACCTTCTACGCCGGCGCGCGCAACAGCAACGGGTACGATAGCAACTGGCTCATCGACGGCCCGATCGTCGACGTCGGGAACCCGCAGTCCATCGACCCGCCGACGTGTGCGCGTCCATACGTGCCCGCGTCGGTGGTCCGCGCCGTAGAGCCGACAACGCCGGGTCAGGCGTACGTTACGGGCGACGTTCGCGTTGCGGTCACGCTCGATGATACCGGCCAGCCGCTCCACGGTCGGGTCGTCTCCTCGCCGGCAGCCGTCCTTGACGCGCCGTCGTTCGACGCCGCGGTGCACAGCACGTACCGTCCGACGATCTTCCGCTGCAAGCCCGTGCCGAGCGGTTACGAGTTCGCGGTCGAATTCGCGGGCTTTTAGTAGTCGATCAGTCGTCCACGACCGATCGCGCCGACCGGGCAAAGCCCTTGCTGATGGTCGGAACGCCGCCAGGCTCGAGCACCACGACGTGACCGAACATTTCGAGGTCGATCACGCGGTGCGTAATGAAGACCATCGTGCAGTTGAGCCGCCTGCGAATCGCTTGGAGAATGCGGCGCTCGGACTCACTGTCGATGTTTGACGTCGCCTCATCGATGATGAGCACCTCCGGACGTCGCAGGAGGGCCCGCGCAAGCGCCAGTCGTTGTCGTTCGCCGCTGGAAAGCGCTGTCCCCAGCGGCAGAACGACGGCATCCAAACCGGACGGATCAGAGCGAATGCGATCAGTCATCTCGACGTCGTCGAGCACACTCCACACGAGCTCGTCACTACACTGGTATCCGTAGCAGATGTTCTCGCGGACCGTCCCGGTGAACAGCGAGTCATGCTGAGAAAGCATGATGCTGTGCGACCTCAAGTCCGATAGTCTCAGTTCGCTCAGTTCGACGCCGGAATACGTTATTCGTCCCACTTGCGGCTTGAATAACCGCGGCAGCATGCGAGCAATCGTCGTTTTGCCCGTGCCGTTCTCGCCTCCAAGAAGAACCCACTCACCACGCCCGATTTCCAGACAGACGTTCTCAAAGATCACTCGATCATCGAAGGCAGCGGTCAAGCCCCGCAATTCGTAGCTACCGGAGCTCGGCTGCACAGCACCGTCGACCTCTTCGTCGCGAGCAAGCAGTTCCGAAACGCGGTCGACTGCGGTGAGCGATGCTCTGACGCTTATTCCGGCGTAGGCGAGCGTTTGAACTGGGCCGTAGAGCCTGCCCAGCAATACCAAGAACGCCACGAGCGTACCGACGTCGATGCGCCCCTGCGCCACGAGGAACGCTCCGACGACCAGGGTTACGATATGACCGAATACGCCTGCGCTCAAGCTCAAGCCGAGCGACTTGAAAACGGTCGCACGAAACCACAGCAGGTTGAGCGAACAGTTCAGCACGTTGAGCGCTTCGAATCGGCGAAGTTCGAACTCTTGAGCGCCGTACGACTTCGACCGAAGCAAGCCGGTGAACGCGAGCGCCTCGGTGAGATCGAGCTTCAGACGGTCGCCTACCTTGAAAATCTCGTCTCGAATGGCATCCAAGCGCCGGTCCGATCGTGACAGCAAGGCGATCCAGAACGGTACGAACGCGAGGGAGCAAACGGCGAGCAGAGGGCTCGCATGAAGCATGAACGCAAGTGCGACGACGACGACGACGATCGCCTGCAATACTGGTGCGAGTACGTAGCAAACGAGTTGTGCGAATGCGTCGGCGTCCGATGTCGTTCGACTCAAGAGCTCGCCGATGCTGCCGTCCGCGATTTCTCCGAGCGGCAGCCGCTGGATCTTCGCAAAGAGCATGCTCGAGACGCTCATCCGTACGTGGTGATAGATTCGAGCGGTACCGTAGTTTCCTAGCTGACTCGTCATTTCCGAGCCTATGTCGAAGACTGCAAGTCCGACGATCGCGAAAACCACGCTGCGGAAGTCGCGGGCGACGAGCGCGGAAACGACCGCTCCGCTCTGAAACGAGGCCAAGGTCGAGAAAAGGGCGGCACATAGAGCTGCCGCCGCGACGAGCACGATCGATCGCCGTTGAACCGCGCTGCGCCGCAAAGGTCCGGCTATTCCGCCAAGCCGCTTCAGGAATGTTCCACCCACTGGATTGATGATACGGCAGGGACACCAGCGGCACCCCGCAAAGGCACAGCGCGACGGGGTGGTGAGAAGGGGTGTCGACTCCGGTCATCTGTGACCCGTCCTCTTGCGCACTGTTTCGAGTGAAGGATCCGCGATGACGTTTATTCAGCAGCCGATGCCAAGCCCTGGCCCTACCCCAACTCCCGGCCCACCTGGTCCGCAGCCGTCGCCAACTCCGGAGCCGAGTCCGAACCCGCAGCCTGGTCCCGCTCCCTCGCCGGCGCCGCCCAACTAGCTCACACGTTGGCGACTCGGCGTCGCCAGGATTAACATCGACGACGCCCAGAACCTTGGGATTTGCGCCTAGGGCCGCACATCCCAAGGTTCTTGTTGCTGTCCGCCGGTTTCTGCCGCAATAACTCGTACTTTCTCCACGGAACATTTTCTCGAGGCATGAAAGCAAGCATCATCATCGCGTCGCGAAATGAGGGCGCGAATCTCCTGCGTACCGTTGAGTCGTGCATAGCGGCGGCCGATAAGCTGCCGGTGGAGATAATCGTTGTCGACGATGGGTCGACCGACGGGTCAGCCGCTGTACTACTCGAGGCTCATCCACAGACCTGCGTCGTTCGAAACGAACGAAGTGCCGGCGTCAGTGCAGCGCGCGTCGCGGGTGTTCAGTCGGCTACCGGCGACGTTCTCATGTTCTTCGATGCGCACGTCAAGCCAGAGATCGGTTGCTTACAACACTTACTCGACGGCGTGCGGGTAAGCGACGGGGCGGCCGTGATCGTTCCGATGGTCAGTCAATTCGATACGATAACGTGGCAAAGCAACGATGCGCTACGAGGGTATGGCTACGAGCTCACCTTGGACGGCTGCGTTGGCCGATGGCTAGAGCTTTCGGAGATGCGAGAGTCGATAGTCGGGGGGACGTCCTACTACGAATCGCCCACCGTTGTGGGTTGCTCCGTTGCTGTTCATCGCCGCGCGTACGATCATATCATGGGTTTCGATCCGCTTATGCGCACGTGGGGGATGGAAGACGTCGACTTCGGGATCCGCGCCTGGATGACGGGGCATCCGGTGCTTTGCGATCCCAGGGCACGACTCGGACATCGGTTCGTTCAAGAGTTTGTCGGTTACGAAAGCCGAATGCTGGACCTCGGAGCAAACCAAATAAGAACCGCCCGCAAACTCCTGCAGGACGATACCTTCAACGAGTGGATCGAGATGCGTGGCCTCGGTTCTGCGGATGCGCACGACACAGAGGTCGCGAAATTCTGGCGCGAAGCGTGGCTGCAGTACGAAGAGGATGAGGACGCAATCGTGGCTTCCGCGGCCGACTTCAAGGCGCGCCGCATCATGGATGAGTACGAATATGCCAACCGTTTCGCGTTAGAGTGGCCGCGTCACCGGTAGCGACGGTGAGAACGCGGGCTGCACTCGCTTTCTTCTTAGCTATCGTCTGCGCTGCGGTGTGCCTGTCGACGTGCTCGTTCCGTGGAGAGCCACGCTCTGTCGCCGCTCTGAGTATTTCGCCCGGCATCAAACAAGATGTCGAGATCGAAGCCGGTCTTACGTTGCCACGCGTTACCGGCAATCGCAAGTGGTATGGCATCTGGTTGATGGCCGTCGGATCGGGGAGTCCTGAACCGTTTCTTCAGATCGGCCTCGCGAGGACTGAGCCGAACCCGGCACACCCCATTTCCGGGTACGGCGTTACGCCTTTCGTCGCTTGGACCCGCCGTGGAGAGCCGCTCTACTATCTCGGATTTCCGGTTCTGAAATCAAGCTCGCGCCCGCACCGATTTGTAGTTGGACGGCACGGTAACACCCTCTTTGTCAGCATGGACGGTTCGGTGCTCCACCGTGAACGCGCCGACGACATCCTTTCTCGCTACGAAGCACCCGAGTTTCAGCTCGCAGCCGAGCTATTCGCATATGGTGATCGAGCGGTCGGAACGATCACGAACATTCACCTGCGTGTAGGGCGGCAAGGCCGAGTGGTGGCATTCAAGCCGTCAAGCTACCTCGATGATCGAGGCATCTGCTTGATTCCTACGCTTGATGGCTATCGAGCCGCCGGGACGTTCAATGTCGTCGCGCCCCAGATCTTTCGTCGCGACCTGCCGCGCGGAAGGACGGCGTGCCGGTGATGCTGAGGCGGATTTGCCGATTGCTCGCTTGCAGTTGCCTTCTAACTCTTATAGGCGGGACGATTGCTTCGGCTCAGATCGTCGCGTCCGCGTCGTTCGACGGCGTGACGTCGTCGACCGCCCCGCCCGTCACAGGATCCTTCGACGACCTCGCGTCTCCGGTATGGCAACGCGCGATGACAATTTCGAAGTTCGAAGACTACACGACTCGTAAGGCTGCCGACGATGGCACCACGGCGTACCTGGTTTTCGGCCCCACGGCCGTGTACTGCGCCTTCATCGTCCATCAACCAACGGCGCACATTACTGCCAAGCAGACGACGAACAACGTGGGCCTCGGACTGGACGACTATGTTTCGCTGATGTTCGACACCAGCGGGAATGGCACGAATCAGTATTTCTTCGAGGCGACGCCCGCCGGCGTCCGCTATCAGCAAGCCAGCGAATCGACGAGGTACAATCCGCCCTGGACAGCGCGCGCTACGATCGCCGGCGACCGATGGCTCGCCGAGATCGTCGTGCCCTACCGGTTCTTACGTGGCGCGGGGCGCGCTTGGCGCGTGAACTTTGCCCACTACGTCGCCGAGTCGCAGCAGCTGTACACCTGGGCGTACGACGCGCAGATGACAAATCCGTACGCCCAGGTGTTCTGGCCCACCGTTCGCAACGCGCCGTCGATCGCGACGCGCCTTGCAAAGCCGACCGCCGAGATCTATGGCTTGGCCTCGGCCGGCCGCGACGCGCGCGTGTTCGAGGGAGCTGCGGGCGAGTTCAACGTGTCCCATGGCAGAAGCATCGGAATCGATGCAAAAATCCCAATTACCCCCAGTCTCAACTTCGACGGAACGTTGAATCCTGACTTCTCGAACGTCGAGAGCGACCAACAGGTGATCGCTCCGCAAGAGTTCCGCTATCAGTACGCCGAGTACCGGCCGTTCTTCACCCAGGGCGCCACGTACTTGCCGGGCAACGAGGTCTTTTATTCTCCCAGCATCGGGATATTCGACCACGGTGAGAAGCTCGAGGGCCAGGTCGGACACTTCGGTATCGGCTTCCTGAACGTGGGAACGTACGGTGCCTCGGATCGGGCGTACGGACTCGCTTACAGCGCTCCGAACCAAGAGACGTCGGTCGCGCTGTTCGGCGCCCAAGCGGACCGCCTGACCGGCGACGACAACGTCGTCGAACTCGCCGCCGGCAACACGAACCTCGTCTCGCACATCAGTTACGGCGGCTCGACGGCGCTCGAGTCCGGCGCCACGACGCCCGACGAGGCGCAGGCGCGCCGATCCGACGTGTACGTCGGTATCTCCAAAGCGAACTATTCGCTCCAGGCCGCGTACTATGACATCGGGCCCGACTATCATCCTACCGATGCCTTCGTCGCGCAGAACGACATTCGCGGACCTCAGGTAACCGGGTCGCTCTCATCGACCACGAATACCACGACGGCCATTCGCTACGTTTCGATTTCAGGGTACCTCGACCGCTATATCGACCTTTCGGGTGCCGTTCGCGAAGCGGACACCGGAGTCACAGGCAGCATCACGTTCAAGGATCTGTTGAGCGTATCGGTCGGTCAGTCGCTCAGCTCGTTGCGCGACTATGTCGTCGCGTATCCGTCGTATATCGACGGAGTGACGTATCCGTTCGACCAGTCGACCGTGTCCGCGTCGTACCGCGCGGGCACCCCGAACACCGCAAGCGTCGCATATTCCTGGGGACCGTTCGGTGGTTTCTTCCTTCAACAGCTGAGCGGTTCGGTGAGCCATCGCTTCAGTCGCCGGTACAGCGCCGAGTTCGACTATGGCGCGGTCGACGAGCGCAACTTCTTCGGCATAGCGAACGGCCAGCTCTTGCGCCGGCTCAGCATCTTCGGGAGCCTTTCGGCGGACCAAACGCTCAGCGTCGCCTACCGCGACATCCAAGGCACCGGCGGGTTCTCGGTGCCGGGCAGAAACTTCGCGCTCAGCTACTATCGCCGCTTCGGCAAGGGCAGCACCCTTCAGGCCGAGATCGGCAGTCCGGCCGCCGCGCGTACGCTCCAGCGTTACTTGCTGAAGTATGTCGTCCTCGTCGGCTCCGGCTCCGGAGAATAAACGACACCTTGGTGTCTTCGTCAGCATGGACGCCACCGTGCTCCATCGGGAGCGAGCCGCGGATATCCTCAACCCCGGCGAAGCGCCGCCTTTCAGCTCGCTTCAGAGCTGTTCGGCGAGGGAGTTCGAGCAGCCGGAACGATAACGAACGTTCGCCTTCATGGTGGATCGCATGGCGTAATCAAACGTTTCAAGCCGTCGAGCTTTCTCGACGACCGCGGGATTTGCATGATCCCGACGCGCGACGGCTACGTCGTCGCCGGCACGTTTCGATTCAACGCTCCCGAACGGCACCTGCCGGCGCTGCCACCAGGGCGAACGACCTGTCCCCAAAGTTGAAGGGCGCCGAGGGTTCGCACTATGCTACGCTCGGCGCGCAACATGGTGCGACCGCCCCTACGGCAGGTCCTTGTCGGCGGGCCAGACGACGCATGGTGAAGCACGCAGATCGAACCTCGAGAGGTTGGAGTCCACGTTCCTCACTTCGTACTGGATCGCCCCGTTGTAGCGACTCGTAACGGGATACTCGAGCTCGTCAGGTCGAGCACGTACACTTGCCAGAAGCGTGCTGAACTGCGCAAGGCCTTGCTCCGTCGTATTTGCCGCCTTCCGAGTTCCTATCCACGCGGTTCCGTTGTGGACACGATAGATGAAACCGATCATTTGATCGCCGCCGGCGCTATGCCACACCAGCAAGTCGATCCTAACGATGTCGCTGGACACGCCATCACCAGGTCCGAGATTCATCGGCACGACTTTCGAAGAGTCGAGGCACGCTCCGGAGGTTGCGGGCTTGTGCGCCACAGCCGCGATTGTGAGGATGAATGCGTGTATCAAATGCGCCTTTGCCTTTCGATCGTAACGGGCCGCTGAAAGTCAGCGAAAGCCGATTCGGGTGCTTTCGCGCTTGGGTTCGATGGCGGCGACCGTGACGGGTAACCCTGAGTTAGGCCACCGATAGGTGCAGAGGTGCGGTGGTTTGGA
>OBLV0100000116.1_pt1 | contig 26422 bp, 26 predicted proteins | sample 1520071 | NCBI WGS metagenome assembly OBLV01 (sample SAMEA3888446, study PRJEB22518) | metagenome | reverse complement strand
GACAGCATCCGGATCATCGGCTCGTTGCGGGACCCGGCCGCCGCCGCGAACTCGTGCATCTCGGCCAGGGTCCAGATGCGCGTCTCGCGGGCCGGCTTGGTCACGCGGGGGTCGCCGCCGCGCAACCGCACACCCTTGAACGGGTTGACGGTCGCGCACCGATCGTCGATTGCATCCTCGGCCATCGCCGAGAGGACCCGCACGATCGCGCTCGCGCCGGCCGCGGCGCGCCCGTGGCGCCTCAGCATGTGGTCCACGAGGTCGCGGGCGTGACTACGCTGAAGCTCTCCGAATCGCCAGTCGCGCAGCCTGCGGCCTTCGATCTCGAGGTCCAGCACCTTCCGGAGCTTGCTGTTGCGGTCGTAGTCGGTCCGCTGCGAGCGCGGATGCCGGTCCGTCCAGTCGGCTGCGTACGCACCGACCGTGTCCCGGATGGCCGGAGAGCTCTCCCACTCCTCGCACGCGGCGTCGATCGCGTCCTGCGCTTCACGCTTCAGCTTGAACGCACCAAGGTAGCGTCGTTTGCCCGTCGGGTCGGTTGCGCGTGCGCGCCACACCTTCTCGCCGGACGGGTTGACGCGCGCAATCGGCCTCTCGCGACGATTCGCCATGACCTCCTCCTTGCTCGGTTGGAAGCCAGATCATGCCGCTCGGTTTCGGTTGCGGGCAAGGTATCTGTCGACGTCGGCGGGATCGATCCGTCGCTGACCTTCGACTTTGTAGGAAGGAATTCGCTCCTTGCTGAGCATCTCGCGGACGGTGCGCTCGCTGATCGACAGGTATTCGGCGAGCCCCTTGGGGGTGAAGAACGGGCGGAGCTCATGCTTGCCGACGCGCAGCGCGGTCACGTCCCCTCCCCTATCTCGCGGATCGATCCGCGGCGCCAGCGAGCGACGGCGCGCATTGCGACGCGACCCACAGCGAGCGTACGAACGCCCGCGACCGAATCGCTCCGGGCCGTCGGGTCGCTCTCGTCAGGCTGCGCGCCCATATCGGACAGATACACCGCCGGGGCCGCAGAACCCCGGCATACCGTCATCCCGCGTCGGACGCCGCCGCACGGGCGGCGGCCCACGACCCGAGCACGGTGCTGACGACGCTAGCCGCTGGCCATCGCCCGTCGGCGAGCCTCGTGAGCGCCTCTCCCCCGCGCCGGCGCGCGTGCGTCCGCGACCAGTCGTAGGAGGACGGCAGCCTTCCGTAGCGCTCGCGCCACTCCCCCATCGCCTCCAGCACCCGCTCCCGAGTCCAGCGCCTCTGGATCGCGCCGGGATGGCAGGCCTTGCAGTACGCGTAGGCATCGCCCTTGCCGTTTCGCGGCTGGGTGTAGGCCCCGCAACCGCGACAGAGGCCGACGTATCGTGCCTTGACTGCACGCGCTTTCTCCCCCGTCGGGTCGTAGAAATACGCCTTGATCGTTGCCGGCGAGCGATCGAGACGCTGTGCGATCTGCGCATTCGACAGACCCTCGGATTCGCGGAAGTGACGCGCCAAGGCGACGGCGCGACGGCGCTCGCCCACCCGGTTGTACGCCGGCGAACGTCGATCGGAGTCCATCCCTTCAGGTATCGCGAAGGTCGGCCTCGTCCCCGTGAACTCGTCGGATTCCGCGGTGACAGGCGGGTTCGGATACCCGGAGCGAGGTCCAGCGGGGAAGACGGAGATCCTGCGTCAGCGGCGGCCGCATGCCCGCTGGCGTTCGGTAACTGACCTCATGACTCGACGCGCGCTTGCATCTCGTCGTAGGCGCCGATATTCCGGCCGCCTCCCAACCAGGCAGCAGGTGGTGCCCCCCGAATGGCACGCTGGCACGCACTGCAGCTCGGAGACGGGATCGTCGGGGCTCGCCTGGCCCAGTAGCCTTCCCGTCGCGCTGGACGCGGATCGGGCCCGCCTACGCTCCGTTGACTACTCAGACCGCTTAGCTTGGAGCTCCGCGTCTCGTTCGCGACTCGTCGGCGGCTTCGCCCGGTGTCCATGTGGTAGGTCCTGCAGTGGTGTGATCATGGTCAGTGCACGGGTAGCTCTTCTTCGGGTAGGTGGCTTTGGCGCGGTCCGACGATGCGGCGTTCGTGCTCCTCGATTGGGACGTCGTTGATGCTTGCCTCACGGCGGGTCATCAACCCGTGCTGGTCGAACTCCCAGAGTTCATTGCCGTAGCTCCGCCACCACTGGCCGTCACGGTCGCGCGATTCGTATTGGAAGCGGACGGCGATTCGGTTCTGATCGAACGACCACAGGTTCTTGCGGCGCACGTAGTCGAGCTCGCGCTCCCACTTGGAGCGGAGGAAGGCGACGATCTCCGCGCGGCCGGTCACGGCGAGGTCGCGGTTGCGCCAGACCGAGTCCTCGCTGTAGGCGAGCGAAACTCGTTCGGGATCGCGGCTGTTCCACGCGTCCTCGGCGGCCTGGACTTTCGCCGCAGCGGTCTCTCGCGTGAACGGCGGCACGGGCGGGCGGTCTGACATGGTGGGCTCCTCTCGTCTCGAGAACGTTTGTTCTCAGCTAGCGGCAACGGCGGGCGCGAGCATGACCGATCTTCACGCGCTCGACGAATTGCTGCGCGCCGAGGAGGGCGACGCGGACTGCGACGCGGGGGCCCCGATCATGGACCAGTACGTCGAGATCGAACTATCCGGCGGCGATCCGGGCGGGCGCTTCCCCGGGACGACGATTCACCTGCGGGTGTGTCCCGGCTGTCGCGCGGATCACGATGGACTGCTCGAGGCGGCCCGGCAGTTCGGCGATGTCGATCTGGAGCAATGAGGTAAGAATCGATATCGGCGCGCGACTCATCTCCGTGATGGCGAAGAGCTGCGGCTCGGGAGATGAACGGAGCGAACATGACCGGCCGACAGCGCCCGACGTTTAGGGGCATTCTTCACGAGCTCAGCGCTTGCCCACCCGGCATCGCCTGGGGGTCGGGGGCTTCCGACGACCCGCCGATGGTGCGACTGGAGGTAGAGCACCGTGGCCGCGCAGTGAGCGCCTCGACCCGGCGGCCCCGTCGCCCCCAGCCGCACAGGTCCGGCATCACTATCAGCCCAGCACTTCCGGCGTGATCACCGGGCGTTTGCTGTCGGTGAACGTCGGCGGTCCGCGAGATATCGGTTGGCGGGGCAGGACGGTTCGAACGGCGATATGGAAGGAGCCGGTCAAGGGCCGCAGGATGGTCCGGCGCCTAAACGTCGACGGCGACGACCAGGCCGATCGGCTCGCACATGGCGGCGAGCATCGCGCGGTATTCGTCTACCAGCTCGACTCGTACCGCTACTGGGAACGCGAGCTCGGACGCACCGGCTTCACGCACGGCCAGTTCGGCGAGAACTTCACAGTCGAGGGCCTCCCCGACGACGAGGTATGCATCGGCGACCGCTACCGCATCGGCGAAGCGCTGTTCGAGGTCACCCAGCCGCGCGTCACCTGCTACCGCCTAGGCATTCGCATGAACGAGCCCGCAATGCCGACGCTCGTGGTCGCGCACCATCGGCCGGGGTTCTATCTCCGCGTGCTCGAGGAGGGCTTCGTGGAGGCCGGCGATGAGATCGCCAAGGTTGCCGACGGTCCGGAACGGCTGACGGTCGCGGACATCGACGGGCTGTTGTATCTACCGAACAAATCGCGCGCTCTACTCGAGCGCGCGCTGCGCATCCCGGCTATGAGCGAAGGGTGGCAGGGAAGCTTCCGTGAGCTCCTGTCGACAGCGGACCGTGGCGCACCCGCCGCTCCCGCGTGGAGCGGCTTTCAGCCGTTGCGTGTCGCGGAGATCCGACGAGAGAGCTCGACGATCACCTCATTTCTCCTCGTGCCGACCCAGGTGACCGCTTCGACGCCCTGCGCCGCGCCGGGCCAATACCTGACCATCCGGGTGCGACCCGACGCGCAGCAGCTGACGCGCAGCTACTCGCTGTCGGACGTCGCCGACGAGCGCGGGTACCGCATCAGCGTCAAGCGCGAGGGCGCAGCCAGTCGCTACCTGCACAACCGTGTGAACGTCGGCGATGTTCTCGAAGTTGCGGCTCCACGCGGTACGTTCGTCCTGCGCGACGGAACGCGCCCGGTGGTGTTGATCAGCGCCGGAGTGGGAGCCACCCCCGTTCTCGCGATGTTGCATGGGCTCGCGCGCGGGCAGGACGAGCGGCCGGTGTGGTGGCTCCACGGTGCGCGCAACCACCGGGAGCACGCTTTCGCGGATGAGGTCGACGGCCTTCTCGCGGCGCTCCCGGACAGCCATCGGCTGGTCGCCTACAGCCAGCCGACGGACGCGCAGGCTCCCGCCGGCGACCACGACATGAGAGGCCGGCTGGACCAGATGGCCTTCGAACGGGCCGACGTCCCCAAAGATGCCGATTACTATCTGTGCGGGCCCGACGGTTTCATGCGCTCAATCGGCGCCGCGCTCGCCGCCGCGTCGGTAAAGCCAGAGCGGATCGCCACCGAAGTCTTCGGCGCCGTCGCCATCCGCGCCTCCGGCATCGTGAAGACGAACGGCCGGGCTCCACACCCTCCCGACAGTCCACCTGCCAACGGACCGATCGTCACCTTCTCGCGCAGCAATCTCGCCGTCCCGTGGAGCAATCGGTTCCCAAGCCTGCTCGACCTGGCCGAAGCGTGCGAAGTGCCAGTCGGCTTTGGCTGCCGGAACGGAACCTGCCACGCGTGCGAAACCGGGCTACTCGCAGGCGAGGTCAGCTACCACATCGCTCCGCTCGAGCCACCTCCTGAGGGACGAGTTCTCGTCTGCAGCGCTCGACCCACTGCCGAGCTGACACTCGATCTCTGAATGCGGGAGATACTAAGTGGAAACAGCGGGCCGTCCTGGAACGACGCCAGGGAACGCGACCGCGACCGACATTCAGACGCCCGCAGCGGCGGTGCCGCGCGAGTCACCGCAGCCAACCTTCACGGCGAGAAATGTGTCTCTCGACGTGTAACCGGCTGGCTCTTGGTGTGTGTTGCCACCGGATCCAGGTAGCTCGCAAACGACCATGGCAGGCCCCGAGCCGACGTCCGTCACTGGGCCGTGGTCAGTCGGCGGAGTCGGCCCGGTCTGGCTCACGACTTGTAAGCCCGACAAGGCGACGGCCCGCGACCCCCGTGGCGGTAACGCACCCGGCTCGACGATTCAAGGCTCGTCCGGCAGACGCGACGCAGGGCCGGTAAAGGACAACCGCACCGCGTCCGACGGCAGAGGGAACGGCCGAGAGTGTTAGGGCGATCAGGTCCGAGGGCGACTGACATCGGTCTCGCGTCAGCGCCCTCCTTCTCCGTTTCATGCATCCCTCCCCATGTAGCTGCCAGGCTGCGAGCCGCATGCGGGCGCAGCGGCGCGCATATGTTGAATAGTGCGCGTGTGGACCGTCGTCTTACGTTGATGCCGTAGCGCCGTTCGGCTTCAACCAACAGATGCGATGCTTGCGAAGCGGGCTACCGGTGACGTCGGCTGGTACTGGACCCCCTGCCGGGCCTTGTCACGCATCCCGCATCCCGCGACTGACACACAGCCCTGGTGATGAGCCCCGATGATCCGGGACGGCCGATGTCTCCGTAGTGGCGCCTAGGCTGGGATCAGGATTCCGCGGCCTTGGAGCCGCCCGCCGTCGAGGTCGGCCATTGCGTCGTTGATCGCGTCGAGCGGGTATGTGCTCGTGTGCAGCGTGACCTGGCCCTGTGCGGTCAGCGTCATCAGGTCCTCGAGATCGGCGTACGTTCCCACGAGGTTGCCGATGAACGAGATCTCGCGTGAGATCACGTCGATCGTCGGGATGTTGATGTTCTCGCCGTACCCGATCACGTAATAGAAGCCGCCGTCGCGAATCATCGCGATCCCGTCCTCGATCGCGCCCTTCTCGCCAACGAAGTCGATGATCGCCTCGGCGCCGAGCCCGTCGGTGAGCTCCTTGACCGTGTCGACGTGCTTCGAGCCGTCGACCTTGATGGTCTGATCGGCCCCCAGCTCACCGGCCAGCGCGAGCGCTTTCTCGGACGGGTCGATCACGATGATCGTGGCGGACGTCATTGCCTTCAGGCACTGGATACCGATGTGCCCGAGACCGCCCGCGCCGATGACAACCGCGGTCGTGCCCGGCTCGAGCACCGGGATCGCCTTCTTGACCGCATGGATCGCGGTCAGCCCGGCGTCGGCCAGCGCCGCGATGTCCTCCGGCTCGAGGCCTCGGGCGAGCTTGACCACCGACCGGGCTGAGGTCTGCAGGAACTGCGCGAAGCCGCCATCACGGTTGATCCCCGGGAACGAGCCGTTCAGGCAGTGCATGTCGTCGCCGCGCCGGCACGGCGAGCACAGCCCGCACGCGATGAACGGGTGAACGATGACCGTGTCTCCGACCGCGACGTTCGAGACCCCGGACCCGACCTCGTGGACCCAGCCCGCGTTCTCGTGGCCCGGCGTGTATGGGAGCACGACCTGAGACTTCTCGGCCCACTGCCCCTCCTGGATGTGGAGGTCGGTCCGGCACAGCCCGGCGGCGCCCATGCGCACGACCACGTCGAGCGGGCCGGTGATCTTCGGCTCGTCGATCTCGACGAGCTTCAACGCCTCGTGATAGGCGTGCAGTCTCGCGGCCTTCATCGCAAAACCTCCTCGTCAAACCGCGCCGGCGGCGCGCTCGACCTCGGCAAGGCCGTCGAGGACACCCAGGCCGGTGGCCGTGAAGCCTCCATCGACGTAGAGCACTTGGCCGGTCACCCAGGGGGCGCTGATGGCGAAGAAGCGTACGGCCTCGGCGATGTCCTCCGGCTCGCCCAGTCGTCCCAGGGGTGTTCTCGCCAGTTCATGGGCGGAGATGGGGCCAGTACCCAGGTAGGCGCTGCCCATCTCGGTCCGGACGGTGCCGGGGGCTACACCGTTGACGGCGATGCCGTATTGGGCGAGCTCGACTGCCATCACTTTGGTCAGCAGCAGCGCCGCCCCTTTGGACGCGCAGTAGGCGCTCTCCAGCGCGAACGCCTGTGCAGCGGCGGTCGAGAGGATGTTGATGATCCGGCCTTCCCCACGCTCGCGCATTTGACGCGCCGCCGCCTGAGAGCAGAGGAACACTCCTTTGGCATTGACACCGAGCATCCGGTCCCAGGTCTCCGCCGTGGTCTCTAAGAACGGGACGTCGGCGAACACCCCGGCGACATTCACGAGAATCGCGGGTGACCCCCAGTCCGCGGACAGCTCGGCGAAGGCGTCCTGCACCTCGTCCGGATCGCTCACGTCGGCCGGCAGGTGGCGGGCATCGGCGCCGATGTCGTGCAGCTCGTCGAGGGTCGCCTGCGCCGGTTGCCGATCGAGAATCGCGACCCGCAGCCCCTCCTGCGCCAGTCGCAAGCTGGTCGCCCGTCCGATCCCCTGGCTTCCGCCGGTGATTACCGCCAGCGCGTCTGTGCGCTCCATGTGCGTGTCTCCTTTCCGGCGTTGGCCGGACGTCGTTGCTTTCACTGGTTTGAGGGCGACCGGTTTCCGGTGCCGGGTCGCTGCGACGGCTACTCGGGTCTTATTCGACTTCTTCTGGGAGCGCATACCAGCGCTTGCGCTCACCGATCCGCGCTCGGAGCCGCCAGGCACGCGATTTGTCGGAGGCGTCGAGCGCGTCGGTGTATTCGCGTACACGCCCCTGGATCGCCTCCCGTTGGTCGTCGCCGAGGCCATCGAGGGTCTCCGCGAACTCGCCAACCCGCTGTGCGACGATCGTCGTCGTCCGCCACAGTCCCCAGTCTGACGAGGTCAGCTTGCTCAGGTAAGCGATATTGATTCCGGTCTCGTCGGTCGTGAACGGGTGGTCGAGCAACAGCGCGGCGGCGTCGACGAGGTCCTTGCGGTTGGTCTCCATGATCTGCAGCTTGCAGAGCAGCAGATCGGCGAGCGGCAGCGTCTGCCCATCAGCGGCGTCGAGGCGGTCGCTCAGTTCGATCGTGTGGCACATCTCGAGGCGGTCAAGGATCACGTCGACCTGCCGTTCGTTGCCGGTGTCCCAGAACAGCAGTCGCGTGTCTCCCTGGAGCAGGTTGAAGCTCCCGTCGGCGGCGTAGCCGAGTTCCTCGAGCGCCGTGCCGACCTCCCGGCGCTGACGCGCGCGCGCGACCACGTCGAGGTCGGCGTAGTCTCTGGCGAGCGGTGGGCGGCGTGCGCTCGGACAACGCATCGCAACACCCACCCCACCGGTGATGCACACGGGAGCGCCAAGCCGGCGCGCGCCGTCGGCTACCCGAGCACCCTCGTCGAGGAGGTCCGCGAGCGGCCGCGCGCCGTCGTTGCTGGAGTGCGGGACGGAGCTCATCGCCACTCCACCGAACGGCTCGGGACCAACCGGGCTGGGCTGTTGGGCGGGCTCATTCGACCGGGATCTCCCGGGCGACCGCCTCGAGGCCGAGACCTTGGGCGCGGCGGACCCACCAGGCGATGAGCCAGATCACCGCGGCCATGGCGTACAGGATGCCCATGTAGATCAGCGACTTTGTGTTGTTCACGCCGTAGATCGAGTCCTTGAGCCACCAGATCAGGTTGAGGATCAGGAACGAGGCGAACACAGCAGCCACCACCGTGATCATCGGCACCGGCCCGATCTTGTATTTCGCAAGTGGCGAGGACTGATACACGCGCTTCAGTCGCCACGGCATCACCATCGCGGCGAGCGTCGAGCCAAGGTAGGTGACCGCGATCACCGCCGTCGCATCAAGAGTGAACGTGGCGAAACTATGCCAGTACGCGTACAGGGCGGAGACGACAATCGAAGGAACGACCATCAGTCCGAGCGCGACGTTCGGCACGCGAGTCTTCTCGTTCACGGACGCGGCCCGCTCCGGCAGCACACGGTCAAACGCGGCCGCGAAGATCATCCGGGTCGATGACAGGAACACCGTGCCGTACCAGCCGAGGACAAGCATGAACACGGCGGTCAGGAGGATGACCTCGAGCACGGGGCTGCCCAGGATCCAGCTGCCCATCGCGATCGGCGATAGGTAGTCGCCGCCCAGCGGCGACGCCCCGGCGTAATAGGCGCGGCTCGAGGCGATGAAGAAATGCCAGCCCATGCTGGCCGAGATCGCCGCCACGAACACGAGTCCGATGACCGCGGAGGTCAGGAGCGCCCCGGACATGGCCCACACGTTCTTCTTGAAATCGCGCGCCCCGCGAACTTCGCCGGCCAACGTCGCGCCCCAGTTCGGCCAAAGCAGCCAGAACAGCAGAAACGGGATCAGCCGCAGGGTGTCCCCGAGGGAGCCCGACAGCGGCGATCCGTACTGGCCGGCACCGGCCTTGAGGGTGGCGGCATACGCGTTGCCGTGCACGCCGTAGAGGCTGTGCGCCTGGTGGTTGAAGGTGGAGACGAACCTCCCGTGGCTCGTAAACAGGAGGATCACCGCAGCGACGGCGATGCCGGCCATCCCGATCACGAATGTCAGTCGCTGGAACTTCGCGTAGCCGCGCATGCCGGCGGCGACATACACGGTCGTGACCGCGATCACCACCACTGACGCAAGGAAGATCCCATCCTTGGTGGCCAGCCAGGTGACGGCACTGTTCGCACCCACGATGCGCAGCACCGGGGCGACGAACGCGATTACCGACAAGTTGGCGTAGATCGGGATCCAGTGCCAGAGGATGAACCACCAGCCCGTGGCGGCGAGCACGAAACCGACCGGGCTCGAGAAGATGCGGGTCTGCCATACGTAGTCTCCCCCGGCCCGCGGGATGGCCGAGGTAAGCGCCCCGTAGACGACGCACTCGAACAGCACGAAGCCGACGGTGATGATGATCGCCCACACGATGCTCCCGCCGGGGATGAACGCCGCGTAGGCCAGCGTCAGGATTCCCAGCACGATGTTGCACGCGTAGAACGCGTAGATGTACCCGTCGACCGCCGACCACCCCCTCACCAGCCCGGTGGCCTTACGCGTGAACAGTGACGAGTTGATCGTCACCTCGCCTACTGTCGATGTGTCCGTCGTCGCCATGTCCTCTCCTTCGCTTGAAAACGACCCCGGCCTTCCTCCACCATCAGCTCTGGACCAGGGTGACCGCCGTGTGTGTGACGCCTCGGTCACCCGCTCGTGAGCTTGTACCGCTTCACCCGTGCCTTCCCGTCGACGTCGAGAATCGCCCCGTGCAGGATCCCCTGTTCGTAGGAGCTGCCCGGATTTACCGCCAATGTCCGTCCGATTCGCGCCGTCGCGCGGCTCTCATGGATGTGCCCGTGCAGGGACAGGACCGGCTGGACGTCCTCGATCACCGTGCGCACCGCGGTCGACCCGACGTGCGCCACCTGTTGGCCCTGGACGCGGAGATCGGCCGAGATCTTCGGAGCGACGTCCAACGGCGTGTCGTACGGCGGGCAGTGCAGGCTCAGGATCAGCCGCTCCCGACCAACCGTCGCCTGCTCGAGCGCCCGCTCGATGCGCGCCTGTAACGCCGGTTCGTCCTCTTCGCGATGAGTGTCCCAGGGCGTCCGGTTGCTCCACCCTGTCGACACCAGCTGATAGCTCTCGGGGAGATCGATCGCGTTCCCCTCGCCGACCTGCACCCAACGGGCGGAGCCGAGGATCGCGTCGATGTCGGGCTTGTCGTCGTTGCCCGGACAGACGATGCACTGGATCTTTTCCGGGGCGAGGCGCTCATCGGCGAACTCCACCCACCGCTCGACCGTGTCGCGCATCGCCTGGTCGAACAGTTCATCGAGCTGTTCCGGTCGCTTCTGATAGTCGGCGAGTTGCTCCTCGGTCATTCGGATCGGGTAGTAGCCCCGTTCGCGTATCAACTTCTCGTATTGCGAGAGCTCGTCCGGCCCCTGAAAGTCGTGGCGCTGGTCCTGGAGGATCGTCCGGTAGCGGCCGCCGCCCATCTCGATGATCGGCACGACCGCCTTACCGGTCATGTCTCCGCCCAGGACGAGGACATCGGCGTCATAGAACTTGGCCGAGTTGATGAACTTTCGCCAGCACGTCTCGGACCCGTGCACGTCGGTCGCGAAATAGATGCGCACCGTTACCTCTCATCCCGAGCGCGCGTGATGGTTGGTCGGCTCACGTGGTGCGCGCTGCGATCCTCGCCACGTGATGACCGCCGAGCGGCATCCGGCTGCGCCCGCCCGGACGATGTGACTTGGTCGTGTCCTACGGGCGCCGTCGAGCGGGTGGCACCCGTCCCGGCACGGGCCATGGCCCGATCGAGCACGGCGATATGCCGTCGGTAGCGGATGAAGGTCCGCGGCTCGTTAAACGCGACCGCGCCGACCGTCTCGCCCTGTGCCGTAAAAACGGCGACGAAATTCCCCGACCGCAGGGACCCCTGCACGATCTCCGTCCTCGCTCCCTGGGCATACCGGCCGGCCATCTGGATCTTCGTGCCGAACTGATCTGACCAGAAGTACGGTGGACGCTCCAGCGCCTCTCGGCTCGATGGGTCGACGATGTTGCGGGCCACGAGCTCGCCCTGCTCAATCGCGTTGGTCCAATGCTCGACCCGGGCGTGGCCGGCGAGCCCGCGGCGGCGGGCGCACGCGACATCGCCGGCGGCGTACACGCGCGGGTCGGCCAGGGTCCGGGCGGACTCGTCACACCGCACTCCGCGCTTGTCCGCAAGTCCGGACTCTTCGAGCCATCCGACGTTGGGCGCGACGCCAACGCCGACCAACACGAGGTCGGCGGGGACCCGGCGGCCATCGCTGAGCACGACTCGCTCGACCCGCCTACTCCCTTCGACGGTGGCTACCGCGCGGCCCAGTATTAGTTCGACGCCGTCGCGCCGCGCCAGGGCGGCCGCAGCCGCGCCGACGAGCGGACCGACCGCCGCCGTGAGCGGCGCCGCCTGGGGCTCGACCACGGTGACCTCGAGACCGCGCCGGCGGGCCGCGGAGGCGACCTCCAGCCCCACGAATCCAGCACCCACGATGACCACGTGGGGGCTGCAACTGAAGGCCTCTCGTAGCGCGAGCCCGTCCTCGAGCGTCCGCAGCGTATGCATCCCGTCGAGCCAGGGAAAGCTGGGCCGAATCGGCGCGGCACCGGTGGCGATCACCAACGCGTCGTACGGGACGCTCTCCCCGCCGGCGAGCCGCACGCGACGCCCCGCCCGGTCGAGCCCAATCGCGCGGGTCCGGGCCAGGAACATGATCCCAAGTTGGTCGAGCGTACCCTGATCGGTGTGGCGGAGGTCGTCGGGCTGCTGCTCACCCAGGAGCAACTGTTTTGACAGTGGCGGCCGGTCGTAGGGCAGGTGGCTCTCCTCGCCGATGAGATGAAGGCGCCCGTCGAAGCCTTGCCGCCTGAGCGCCTCCGCCGCGCGCCAGCCCGCGAGCGAGGCGCCGACCACCACGATCTCCTTCGGTCCGTGCACCCGCTGCTCAGAGCTCCTCGATCCGCAGCGCCTTGGTCGGACAGCTGCGCACCGCCTCCTCGACCGCCTCCTCTTCGCCGGGAACGATCGCGTCGCGAAGAATCAGGACGTGGTTGCTGTCATCAAGGTCAAACCGCTCGGCGTCGACCATAAGGCAGTTCGCATACCCCTGACACTTGTCGAGGTCGGCGACCACACGGCCAGTGTTTGGCTGCATCGCTGCCTCCCGGTCACTGTCCGAGGGCGTGCCAGGTGCGGCGCATGAACGCGGACAGTGCACCCTCGCTGCCGGGCATCAGCCGCCCATGGGGCACCATTCCGGATCGATATCCCAGCTGCTGGCGGTCCGTCGCAAGCTTGTCCTCCTCGAGAGTGTCATCCCACAGCTTCAGCCACTCCTGGGTGATCTCCTCATCGCCACCCTCGGGCGCGTACATGTCAACAAACGCGTGGCAGCGTTCTGGGCCCCTCGGCACCACGGCACCGACGAACCCGACGTAATCGTCCGCCGCGAAGAACGAATTCGGCCACAGGAACGCAAACCGGAACCCCTGCAGCGTCTTCGGATCTCCATTCTTGGGCAGCCACTTGATCGGTGCGCTGTGCCAGATGGTGTCGTTCCACCACTCGATCGAATACTCCTCGGGGCCGGACTCATAGGCCTTCCCGAAGCTCGATCGGTGTAGCGTCGGACAGTGGTAGCACTCGATCGCGTTCTCGGCCCAGATCTTCCAGTTGCACTCCATGTCGTACTCGTAGCGAACGACAAACTCGTAGGCCTGCAGGTCGTGATTCAACGGAGTGGTGCGCTCGGAAATCTCCTTGGTCAGCTCACGCAGCGGCACCGCCTCGGCGTCCGGGTTCACGAACACCCACTGATCCCATGTGTCCACGGCGACGGGCACGAGATGGATCGAGGAAAGATCGAATGCCGACTCGTTCTGTGAGCGGGGAGCCGACCGCAAACTCCCGTCGAGCTCGTAACTCCAACCGTGATAGGGACACTGGAGGAGCCGCGAGCAATGGCCGTCGTCGGTGGCGAGTGGGTGCAACCGGTGCCGACACGCGTTCACGAACCCCCGCAACCTCCCGTCGTGCGCGCGCGTGACGATGATCGGCGTTTCACCGGCCATGGTCACGACGTAGTCGCCCGGATTCTCAACCTTTGCGCTGTGGCACGCGTACTGCCACGACCGGGCGAAGATTCGCTCCTGCTCGAGACGATAGATCGCCGGATCCGAGTAGAGCCCGACCGGCAGCGTCAGACCGTCCTCCAAGTCCGATCTCACGACTGAGTCCTCAGGCAATCTCATGCGCTCATCGATGCTGTCAACAGCAGACATCGCCTCTCCTCTCGTGGGCCGCTTGGCAGCGGCTCTTACGCCTACCGAAGCTAAGATAGTAGATTATTACGCAAAGCGCAAGACAAGGCCCCGTTTTTTTCGCTTGCCGCAAGATTTGGCGCACAGCGGCCGCGGAACTATCATCGGCCGACGTTCGGTCCGGAACGGGCGCTACGACTTCGGCTATGCAAGAGAACGCAGACCCCACGCCCGCCGTCGAATCCGGAAACGGCGCCGCGCCAGACAAGATCACGCTCGACGAGCTCGACGCCGCGATCATCCGCCACCTCCAGCAAGACGGACGACGGACCTACCGAGACATCGGGCGCGCCCTAGATGTCTCCGAGGGGACAGTGCGCTTTCGCTACCGACGCCTCACCGAATCGGGCGCGCTCAGGATCGTCGCCATCGCCGACCCGTTCCGACTCGGGTACCGCGTACTCGCCTTCATCTTGCTCCGGATTGAACCGGGCGCCCACCAGCGAATCATCGAAACACTCGTCCCCTGGCCCGAGGTCACCTATGTCAGCACGTGTGTTGGACACGCCGACCTCTACCTCCAAGTTGTCTGCCGAGACGAGGAAGATCTACTGGAGCTCGTTACCAACAAGATCCCGGGCATCGGCGGCATCACCTACTCGGAAACGTTCACCGAGCTGAAGATCCACAAGATCTCCTACAACTACCCCTCCGCGCCCGGGTAAGCCGACCGAACGGCTGTCGTGTCGGTTTCGTAGGCGGCCGATAGCCCGGCTGGCGCCGGGGAACCCCCAGTGCGACTGGCGCCGCTTACGAAGCACCCTCGTGTTCTGGCACCGGCGGGTTGAACGGGTGCCTCTCCACGAACTGCCATCGCAGCGGTGACGCATGGCGTCGATCGACAACTGCCTGCAGGCGGACATCGATCAATCGGCGGGCTCGAGGCCAGTTCGCTAACCGTGCCCCGTCCCAGACGATCTCGGCCTGGCCGCTGAGTTGTAGGCCTCAGCCGGTGCTCCAGTCCACGACCAGGAGACCGATCGCCGGGTCGACCGTCAAGTTGCCGAGAGTCTGAAACAGGTTGTTGCCGGCGTAGTCGGGAAACGTCATCGATGTCCCGTCGGCGGCCACTCCCACGACGCCGGGACGACCTCCCCGGTGTGACGCGTCGGCGCCTCGTTCGGGATGGCGGCTTGCGACGAAGAACATGTCGGCTAGCTCGACCACCGCCCGCTGCTCGTGGTTCAGCGACGACGAGATCAGAATGACCCGCTCGCCAGCGTCGACGCGCCGTTGGACCTCGGCTGGGATGTTGGCGAAGCTCTTCATTACGAGCATTCTTGCCCTTGGCGACGGCATCCGTCGCCGGGGCGCCGACGGACCGCGTGACGGTTAGGCCTTCCCAGACGACCGGCCGGATCAGGGGTCGACCGAGCGCCAACGACTTGACAGCGACTCGGTGCTGAGCTGACCGAGCATGCCGTCGGGTTCGTGACTGCTCGCGTCGTGTCGGTAAGAAGTCGCTGCCCTAGGCTCACTAATGCTCTTGGCATGGCCGAGGGTTCTCGAACCGAAGAACTCGGCGAACGGAGCGAAGCACCGAGGCATGCTCGGTCGATCAGCGGTTGAGATTTTGGAGCGCTCAACCGGAGCGTAGTTGTGCGTTCCCGGAAGCCATCTACATAGAGCGTGGCCCCGAGACGCCTTGGCTTCGACCGGACGGTCTGGACTGCCTAGTCCATTATTGGTATCCTGCCCAGTAGTTTGGACCGTTCGGTCCAGTTGCTTGAGGAACCATGAGAGGAGGTCTCTATGAGCACCGTTTCAACGCCCGCCGCCCACGGCGTGCGGCCGCGTCAGCTGGCTCCTGATCTAACCGTCCCGCTCCTTTCGGGCGGCACCTACCGGCTCGCCGACCAGCACCCCGACGGCTACACCATGGTCGTGTTCTTTCGAGGTCTGCATTGTCCCGTGTGCCGGGCCCAGCTCAGTGAGCTCAATCGCCGTCTGGACGACATACACGATCAGGGGATCGACGTCATCGCGGTAAGCGGGGAGACCCGCGAGCGGACTGAGCAACTCGCTTCAGAATGGAAGCTCGATCGACTCCCGCTCGGCTACGGGTTGACCGAGGGCCCGATGCGCGAGTGGGGCCTGTTCGTCTCGCACGGAATCTACGACCATGAGCCCGCCCTGTTCAGTGAGCCCGGACTGTTCCTGATCGCGCCCGACGGCACCGTCTACTACGAATCGATCCTGTCGATGCCGGTCGGACGGCCGCGGCTCGACGACCTGCTCGGAGGTTTGAAGTACTGGCGCGAGCACAACTACCCAGCCCGCGGCGAGGCGTAGGACATGAGCGTCGAGGTCAAGGCCGACGCGCGAGCCTCGATGGGCGGCTTTCCCGCTGCTATCACCCGGGCCAATCACATCGAACCGGTTCCGCGGCGGATCCGCGGAGTTCTGGACGGCGAGGTGGTGTTCGACACGATGCGGGCCTGGTATGTGTGGGAGTGGCCTTACTACCCGCAGTACTACATTCCGCTCGCGGACATTCGCGGCGGGGCGCTCGCCGGTGAGGGTCACAGTAAGGCGACACGGCGCGGCCCGGTCGAGCTCCACAGCGTCAACTCAGGCGAGGTCATCCGGCGCGGCGCGGCGCAAGTCCTGCGCGAGTCGGAGCTGCCCGAGCTGCGCGAAACGGTCCGCTTCGACTGGGCAGCGCTCGATGCGTGGTTCGAGGAGGATGAGCAGGTGTTCGTCCACCCCCGCAGCCCGTACGTGCGGGTCGACGCGATCCGCTCGCGGCGCACGGTAGAGGTCGCGCTCGAGGGCCAGGTGCTGGCAGAGGCCGACGCCCGTGTGATGGTGTTCCAGACCGGCCTTCCGACCCGCTATTACGTGGACCCGACTGCGGTCAGATTCGAACATTTGACCGCCACCGAGATGGTGACCGCGTGTCCGTACAAGGGGGCGACCAGCGGCTACTGGTCCGTCCGGACCGATACCGGAATCCACCGTGATCTGGCGTGGACCTACCGCTTCCCCACGGGGGCGCTGCTCCCGATCGCCGGGCTCGTCTCGTTCTATAGCGAGAAGGTGGACATCCACCTGGACGGAGTCCCGCTCGAGCGACCGAGAACCCACTTCTTCAACCGCTGACGCGGATGAGCTACGCCGAACCAGCCACGAGCAAAGGGCGGGCGACCCGCGAGCGGATCGTCGAGGGTGCGACCTCGCTCGTGTTCGAGCGCGGCGTCGCCGCGACAAGCCTCGACGATGTACGGGCGGCTGCCAATGTGAGCAAGGGGCAGCTCTACCACTACTTCGTCGACAAGGGAGACCTCGTGTACGCGGTGATCTCGCGCACCATCGACCAGGTCCTGGCCGCCCAGCCCGCGCTCGCCGACCTTTCGTCGTGGGCGGCGATCGACAGCTGGTTCGACCAGCTCGTCGACCTCCAGATCGCCCGGAGAGGAGTCGGTGGGTGTCCGATCGGGCGCCTAGCCGGCGCCCTGGCCGAATCCGATTATCGGGCCCGCGCCGCGCTGGCCGACGGGTTCGACCGCTGGCAGGAGCCCCTCCGAAATGGGCTCGAAACGATGCGCACCGCGGGCGAATTGCGCGCCGACGCGGACCCCGCTCTGCTTGCCACTGCGACCCTAGCGTCGATCCAGGGCGGGCTCGTACTGACACAGACGCGGCGCGACCCCAGCCAGCTGCGGGTCGCGCTCGACGCCGCCCGAACGTATCTGCGCGCGTTCGCGCCATGAGCACGTCAACATCAGGCACACCTCCTCTTCGCAGGCCGCGAACTTTTCGTTTTTGCTCAGCAGCAGACCGCGCTGTCGGTTCACCCCGCACTGTTTCAACGCCTGCGGTCACCGCGTTCGATCGGGCGTGGCCCATGTTGCGCGTAGCCTGTGCGTCATGGCTCGAGTGCTGAATCCTGAAGGTTCCCACCGGGGTTGTTCTCAGCGCGAGGCCGGGGTGACTGCTACCCCGCGGCGATCAACCGGCGTGTCAGCTCGGTGATGTCGGAGGTTGCCGTCGACAGCGCCGTCCAGCGCCTCGCCGGGGCGCTGCTCGATGAAGTCGACCGGCTCGCCGAGCGCGGCGTGGCACGAATGCAGAACGTCCTGCCGTCCTATGCCAAGGTGCCCGCGAACGCGCTAATCCCGGTGACGTTGGCCAACACGCGCAACCTCCTCGAGACGGTCTGCGATGCGCACCCGGATCAGAGCACTGCCGAAGACCACTTCCGGCGCTCAGGAGCAACCCGGCTAAGTCAGGGAATCACGGCGGACGACGCGCTTCAGGCGTTGCGAATCGCCCTCGAGGTCGTGCGCGAGGAGGCGCACTCGATCGCCAGCCGGCTTGGGGTCGGCGACGCGGCACTGCTCGAATTTGTCGAGGAGACGTTGAAGTGGGGGGATATCGCGATGCGCACCTCAGCCTCGGCGCACCGCCAGGGAGAGGTTCTCGAGCTGGAGCGGCTCGCTGCCGAGCAAGCCGCGCTTCGCCGGCTCGCGACATTCCTCGTGCAGGCGGGTTCTGCCAATGACGTATTCGACAAGGTTGCCGAGGAGCTGAGCCGACTGCTAGCGGTGACCACGGTGCGAATGGTGCGCTTTGAAGAAGACGGAACGGCAACGCTTGTGGCGGCACGGGAGCCCGTGGGGGCGCTGTTGGCAGTGGGCACGAACATGTCGCTCCCAAGAGGAACCGTGATCGACTGGATATTCCGGACCGGCCAGCCCGCTCGGGTAGACGATTACTCGCAGGTCGAGGGGCCGATCGGGGAGGCCCTGCGTGGCGAGGGCTTGGGTTGGGCAGCCGGCGGCCCGATCGTTGTCGACGGACGCCTGTGGGGTGCGATGGTGGTCAGCTCCCCCTCCCCCGAGCATTCGTCCGACACCGAAAATCGTGTGGCGCAGTTCGCGGAGCTCGTCTCGACGGCGATCTCGAGCATCGAGTCGCGAGGCGAGGTCGAGCGACTCGCCGCCAACCAGTCCGCGCTGCGTCGCGTGGCCGAGCTGATTGCTCGGCAGGCACCTGCTCCCCAGGTGTTCGCTCGCGTGACCGAGGAGCTCAGCCGGCTTCTGGAGGTTCCGATCGTGCGTCTGCTCAGGTTCGAGCCGGACGGCACGGCCACGATCCTGGCAACTTACGGCGTCACCGACGACCGAGTACCCCCGGGCACCAGCATCCCCATTCCGAAGGGAAGTGTCGTCGAGCAGGTTTTTCGCACCGGCCGCGCCGCGCGCCTGGACGATTTCTCGGAGGTCCAAGGTCCGATCGGCGTGATCATGCGAGAGCAGGGGGCGCAAGCCGGGGTCGGGGGTCCCATCGCAGTGGATGGACGTCTGTGGGGCGCGATGGCGGTCGGGGCGGTCAGCGCCGAGGCACTACCGCCCGGCGTCGAAGACCGCGTCGCGGAGTTTGCCGAGCTTGTGTCGACTGCGATCTCAAACGTGGAGTCCCGAGGCAGAGTGGACCGGCTTGTAGCCGAGCAGTCCGCGCTGCGGCGCGTGGCCATGTTGGTCGCGCGTCACGCTCCTGCCGCGGAGGTGTTCGCGCTCGTGACGAATGAGCTGAGTCGGTTGCTCGGAGTCGACCTGGTCCGGACGATCCGGTTCGAGCCCGACGGTAGCGCCACCGTGCTGGCGTCGACTGGTGCTACCGAGGAGCGGATGCCGCCGGGTGCCAACATGCCGATCGCGCCGGGAGGCATGCTCGACCAGGTGTACCGCACGGGCCGCCCATCCCGATACGAAGACTATTCGAAGGTCGGCGGCGCGACCGCTGCCATCTTGCGCGAGGAGGGCATCCGCTGCGCCGTCGGAGGCCCGATTATCGTGGACGGGCGGCTCTGGGGCGCGATGGTGGCAACCGCGCGAAACGCCGAGGCGTTGCCGTCCGGGAGCGAGGAACGCGTCGCGCAGTTTGCCGAGCTGGTGTCCACGGCGATCTCGAATATCGAGGCCCGAGCAGCGCTGGAACGGCTGGCGGCCGAGCAGTCCGCGTTGCGGCGCGTCGCAACCCGCGTCGCCAGGGAGCACCCTCTTGACGAGCTGTTCGGGACCATGGCCGCGGAGCTTGGTGCGCTGCTGCAAGTCGACGCGTCCGCGATCCTGCGAAATGGCGGGGATGGGACCGCTACGGTCGTGGCCGGCTGGAGCGACAACCGGATCACTCTCCCCCTAGGCCGGCGCTTCCCGCTCGGAGGGGACGACCTGGTCAGCCAGGGACGACCCAGTAACGCGCCCCAGCGCGAGGAGAACTTCGAGGACATGCCCGGGGCGAGCGCGGCTATCGTGCGCGAGCTCGGCTTCCGTGTGGGTGTGGTCAGCCCGATCGTCGTCGAGGGAGCGACGTGGGGGGTGATCGCTGTCCTGTCGTCTCAGCCAGAGCCGCTCCCGGCCGACACAGCGGGGCGGCTGAGCGAGTTCACCCGCCATGCGGGTATGGCCGTGGCCAATGCCAAGAGCCGGGCTGATCTCGCCGAATCCCGCGCGAGGATCGTGCGGGCAGGTGACGAGGCACGCCGACGCTTCGAACGTGACCTGCATGACGGTGCCCAGCAGCAGCTCGTTTCGCTCGGACTGGAACTGCGCTCGCTCGAGGCGACGGTGCCGCCCGATCTGGGTGACCTCCGGCCTCGCCTTGCCCGGCTCGGTGCTGGGCTGAACAATGCGCTCGAGGGGCTGCGGGAGTTATCGCGGGGCATTCATCCGGCCGTGCTCTCGGAGGGCGGACTGACGGCGGCGCTCAGGTCGCTAGCGCGACGCGCAGCGGTCCCTGTCGATGTGAGTCTGGACCTTCGTACCGAACGGTTCGAGGAGCCCGTCGAGGTGACCGCCTACTACCTCACGTCGGAGGCACTCACCAACACCGCCAAGCACGCCCACGCATCGCGTGCGCAGATCAGCGCAAGGCGACGTGACGGCTGGCTTGAGCTGAATGTCAGCGATGATGGACGAGGCGGCGCAGATGCATCGGGCGGCTCCGGGCTCTCCGGACTAGTCGACCGAGTCGAGGCCATCGGTGGCACGATCCAGATCGATAGCCCCGCCGGCGGAGGGACAGCCATCCAAGTCAAGCTGCCGATCACCTCCGGCCACGGCTGACACTCGCGATCGCGCGAAATCGTGGGCGGCGAGCTCGCGTAGGTTAAATGTCACCGAAGGGGCCCCCGAATTGCGAGACGGCGGCTCCGAAACGGAGCAGTTGTGTTTGAGCCAGCGCCTTCTGACACCGCGCGCGGTGGTTGGCAGGCGTTCACAAATCGCGTGATAGTGGTTGGTTTTCTCGCGAGTACCGGCCGTCGGCGCCGCGGGCCGGTGGTCGAGCACCGCCAGGGCCGAACGGACCAACGCGTAGCGTTGCGACGAAGCCGCGCTGGGGGGCGGCGCTCGACATGCGACCGCGTAGGGCTGCCGAATCGGCGCCCTACGGAGACCGGTCAGCCTGGCACTAGGACGCACCAGGTCCCCGCTCGGAATCTTTGCTCTCGACCAGCCGGCGACGGCGAAGTCGATCCCGAATCGGTCGAGCCGCAACGCTACTCGCAAGCCCGGCGCCGTCGCAGCGTGGGCCGTGTCGGTCCATCTCGACTGGAACTCGCGACTCTCCCGGGGCTCGGTGCCAGCTGTACGTCCGTGCGCAATGAGCTGTGCGGCCACGGTCCGGGGCGCCCCCGCCCGGTGCGGTCGCGTGGCTCCGGATCGATGCCGCATTTGGCGCAAATGGCAGACGATGCCAATGGGCGGCGCCGATGGTCTCGGCGTTTGGCTAACGGTCGCGGCGCGCTGGCCGACCGCGGCGAGAGCGGTCGGCCAGCGATAGGGCGCGGCGCGGCTACCGGGGTGGGAACTGCGAACCGGGAGCGCTGGGCTCGAGCGCCGCGGTGGGTGCCGTGGCGGTGTAGCCGATCACGGCACAGTTGATGTCGACGCCGACGGAGCCGTAGGGCTGAGGCTGGCCGGTGGCCGGGTTTACGCCCGTGAGCAGATCGGGCCGGTCGGCCGCCAGGTTGAGGACGGTGTTCTCGTCGATCTGCCTGGTGTCAAGGCCCTCGTTGATTGCCTTCTGGGTCCAGAGACCTAGCTGCGCGTCCCACAGCGGGCTGTAGGCGTCGGCGTGGCGTGGATCTGACAGTGTGGGGAAGTCCCCGAACACGTTCAGGAGGTCGCCGCCGTGCCTGAGCGCGTTGATCATCGCGGTGTTACTGAGCGAGGCGTCGTCGCCGACGTAGCCGTCGAGCGCCAGGTGCTGGAACCCCTGCGCGTTCGGGTTGTCGGCGCCGGTCTGACCGTTGATGAACCCGAACAGACGCTCACGCGCTGATCCGAGGAAATCATCGCCGCCATTGTACGAGGCGTTGTTGAGCGCGGGGACGTATGTCGAGCGCTCCAACACCGCGGTCAGGGGCTGCCCGGCGTCAGTGCTCAGATAGACGATCGGCTCTCCGGAGTCGAATCCCTTGACGAACAACATGTCGACCCACGATTCGTTGAACCGCCCTGGAGGGGACGGCTGAGCGCCAATGTGAATCCCCACCACGCGGTCGGCGACGTTGGTGTGGTGGTCCACGTCGAATGGTCCGTTTCCGACGGCAACGATTGGGGCGTTGTAGACGGTGTCCGATCCTGCGATCTTGATGAACGGGCTGTATCCTGGGCCGGCAACGGCCCCCGGTTGGAAGTTCGCCAGCGGGAAGCCGTTCGGTCCCGGCACGGCGATCCGGGTCGGGCTGAAGTCCGGGGCGCCCTGGAAGTGGATCACGGCCGGCCCGAACGGATTGTCCTGAGGTGACGGATTATCCTCGGTGACCGTCTGCACGCAGGCTGGGCAGCCGATCCCGATGTTCGCCAGCTTCGGCGCGAAGTTCACGCCCAGGTCGTCTGCTGCACCCGAGGTGGATGCATCCTCGAGGATGTACCACACGGTCTCGGTCTTACTCGGGTCACCCGGGACCGGCGCGGTCCCCGGATAAATGGGGAGGCGGACCGTCTCGTTGCTGAGGTTAACGTCGATCGCGCTCTCCAAGGTGAGCTTGTCGGTCGGCAGGTAGCCGCTCAACTGCCCAAGACCCGTAGCAGAGCCCTGGTTCTGCGAGTCTCGGGGTTTGTGCTTGCGATGATGCGTCGGTGCAGCTGCCGCTGAGCCCACGAGCTGAACGGCCACCACGCCCAACGCAAGCGCGCCGATGACTGCTAACACCACGGGTCTACGTACGATCTCTGATGCCGATATTCTGCGCATGACAGGATGTCTCCTTGTCCCTTCTTGTTGTCAGTTGTTGCGAAGAGCCCCTTTGAGCACGCCGGCAGTGCGAGCTGTACCTTGTAAGTGCCGAGCAGCCATCGGCGTCTTACGTCCGGCCGACCATCGCTTTAGGCGTCCGTAAGACATGGTTGGGTGCACACCACAAGCGAAGGTGCGTCCACACCTCAGTAGGGCGCGCGCGCGTAAGAATCCCCGCCGTTTCCCGAACTAAGGATCGGTCGTTGCGCCCCGTCGAGGCGGGTGGTCACAAGGGACCCGCTCGTGACCAAGCAGAAAATCGCCTCATGTCTGCAGGATCCAACGGCCAGCGGGCAGGGTCGGCCCGTGAGGCCGCTGAGACAACGAAAGCCTGGAGGACGATCGACGGTCGTCGCGAGGCGCAGCAATTCTGGTCGGCCGAGGTAAGACCCTGGCTGCGCTGTGAACAGATGTCACCACTGGCACTGCATCCAGATTCGAAAGGTCGGCACATGAGATACAAGACGGCCAACATCGATGGGGTCGAGCTGTTCTACCGCGAGGCTGGCGAGGTCGGCAACCCGAAGATCGTTCTCTTCGGTGGTTTCCCTTCGTCCTCTCACCAATGGCGCGAGCTTCTACCGGCACTCGCCGCCGAGGGGTTTCATCTCGTTTCACCCGACTATCCCGGCTTCGGGCAGACAACCGTGCCCGACGGTTTCGCCTTCACGTTTGATCGCATCTCCGACGTGATCGAAGCGTGGCTGGCGCAGATCGGCTTTACCCGCTTTGGCATGTACCACCAGGACTACGGCGGTCCGATCGGCAACCGCATCGTCGGCCGCAACCCCGATTGGCTCGAGTGGCAGATCGTCCAGAATTCAAACGCCTACGAGGAGGGCTTCACCGAGACGTGGGACGGAATCCGCTTTCAGCTCTGGCAGGAGCGGACAAAGGAGACCGAGGACGCGCTCCGGCCGTTCCTGGAGACCGCGGGGATCAGGTCCATCTACCTGGCCGGTCATCGTGACCCGGAGCTGATCAGCCCCGACAACTGGACGATGGACAACGCGTTTCTCGACCTTCCGGGTCGGCGCGATATTCAGCTCGACCTGCTCGAGAACTACAAGACCAATCCGCCGCTATACCCGACATGGCAGAAGTTCATGCGTGATCACCAGCCGAAGACCTTGATCTTTTGGGGTCAGGGAGACGTGTTTTTCACGCCGGCAGGAGGCGAGGCATATCTTCGCGACCTGCCCGACGCCGAAATGCACCGCCTCGAAGCTGGCCACTTCGCGGTCGAGGACCACGTACAGGAGATCACAACTGCCATCGCCCGCTTCTATCACGACAAGGTGGCCAGCAACTGACGTGCATCGCCCGGCCCGCGAGGAAGGCACCAAGTTGGGGAGAATGGCAGAACGCGTCCCACGCTTCGAGGCCTCAGACGCGGTGCCGGGGCGTGGCAGCGCTCCCTTCGAGTCCGACTCGCAGTAAGGACGGATGATTCAGCCTGACCCCGCCGACGAAAGCGGTGCGCGACCGAGGGGCGACGGGGCGCCTGTGACGAGCGTGTTCCATGACGGGGAACGATCGGTCCAGCGCCGCGCTGGTGCCTTCGAACAGGCGGCGCGGCTCGGACCGCACATGATTCAGCGCGCCTTGGACCGGAAATTCGCACACTTCCTCGCGAGCCAACCGGTCATCTACATGGCTGCGGGTACAGCGACCCGCGTCTGGGTGTCGGCTCTGTTCGGGACACCGGGCTTTGCACATGCCACATCACCCACCACCGTGCGCGTGCGCGCCGACCTGGACCCTGTCGATCCGTTCAGCGCGGCGACCCAGGGCGGCGCGGCCGCGGTCGGCATGCTCGTGCTCGAGCCGATGCCCCGGTCTCGGATCCGCATCAACGCCTCGCGCATCGCACGGAATACGGCCTCGAGATCGAGCTAGGCGAGGCGTTTGGGAACTGCCCGAAATACATCCAGCGGCGTCACCCGATCAGGCTCGCGGATGCGGTCAGCGCGGAGGCCAGGACCCCCCGGCGGGCATCCGCCCTCGACTCCTGGGAACAGCTACTGATCAAGAACGCCGACACCTTTATCGTCGGCAGCCGGCATCCCACACGGGGCGCCGACGCGTCGCATCGCGGCGGTCGCCCGGGGTTCGTCGCCGTGTCCGACGACGGTTGTCGATTGACGTTCCCGGACTACCAAGGCAACAACATGTTCCAGACGCTTGGAAATCTGACCGCTGATCCGGCGATTGGTCTCCTGTTCGTGGACTGGAATTCCGGACGCACTCTGCAGCTCGCCGGTACCGCTGAAGTCGTATGGGACGCGACCCGAATCGCTATCTGGCCCGCGGCTGAACGACTCGTCGACGTCCAGATCGCCGACGTGGTCGATCGTCCTGACGGGCTACCGCTGGTCTGGCACCTGGATGAGACGCACCGACTCAACCCCGACGTTCCCCACACGGGGTCGGCCGTCTGATCTTGGGACACGTGATTTGAGCAACGTCAGCCCAATCTGCGTCGACCAAGGGCCGAGGATGGTACCGCGGGTCGGCGGTCGGCCTCACCAGCTACGTCACTGTCCGCTTCGCCAGCGCCCCAGCGCTCGGTCCGACCACGACGCGTGAGCGCTCGGGTCGGCTCGATCGGCCAGTTCAGTCGTCGGCGCGGCGACCGTGATCACGAGTCCAGAAAGGTCAGCACTGCGAGCACGCGCCGATGATCGTCATCGGTCTCCGCTAGCGGCAACTTCGCGAAGATCCTCTGCACGTGCTTGTGCACCGTGGCCTCCGTCACGCACAGCTGCCGTCCGATCCCGCCGTTGGAGCGCCCTTCGGCCATCAGCTTGAGGACCTCACGCTCTCGAGGTGTAAGGTCGCTGAGAGGCCCTTCGGCACGGCGTGCGGCGACGAGCTCGCGGACCAGGGCGGGGTCGATCACCGCGCCACCCCTTCCGACCCTCTCGAGTGCATCGAGGAAATCCGCCACCTCGGCGACCCTGCTTTTCAGAAGGTATCCAACGCGGCGGCCTTCGGAGAGCAGATCGAGTGCCGGAGCCACCTCGACATGCGCGGACAGAACGAGGATGCCCATCGCTGGGAACTCCGCGCGGATCATCTCTGCGGCATCTAGACCTTCGGTCGTATGAGTCGGAGGCATGCGAACGTCGATGACGACGACGTCAGGAACATGCTCACGCGCCAGCGCCATTAGCCCGTGCACGTCCCCGGCCAAGCCGACGACCTCGAACCGCGAGCGTTCAAGCAAACTGGCGATACCCTCGCGCAACAGCACGTCGTCATCGGCGATGACAACACGGACGTTCTCCACGTCAAGCGCCCGCCTGCTTCATTCAAACGCCCTCACTGTCGTCCTCTCCTTTCCGCTCGGCGCACCCGAGCCAACGCAACCGAAGGCGCTCATCGGCAAGTGAAACTTAAGTGGCGAGATCGGAAGAGCGTCGTGTAGGGAAAGAGTGTAGATCTCGGTGGT